>OHQP01000533.1_pt1 | contig 14562 bp, 8 predicted proteins | sample 1578101 | NCBI WGS metagenome assembly OHQP01 (sample SAMEA3879569, study PRJEB24766) | human gut metagenome | biome: human-associated habitat; feature: feces | place: USA | collected 1985/1987 | reverse complement strand
ATAACTACGAGAAACTGCAACGCGAAGACCTCGGACGTGGTGTGGTTGCTATCCGCAAGGATGCGTCTACCGTCACCGTATCTTGGAGATACCTCTCGTCCGACCCCATGGATACCGGGTTCAACGTATATCGTAATGGCAAAAAGATAACTCCCGAACCTGTAAATGCCGGAACGTTTTATGACGACTCCTATGCAAGCCCGGACGCTGCAACTTACGAAGTGCGTCCTGTTGTGAAAGGAAAAGAAACCAATCGCAAGAACGGCCGTTATACCCTGCCCGCCAATGCCCCGACAGGCTATATCCAAATACCGATGCAGAAGCCGGCAAACGGTGTCACTCCTGCGGGAGATACCTACATTTATTCGCCCAATGATGCTTCCATAGGCGATGTAGACGGAGATGGAGAATATGAAATCATCTTGAAATGGGACCCGAGCAACTCTCACGACAACGCCCACGACGGCTATACCGGCGAAGTTCTGATAGATTGTTACCGCCTGAACGGCGAACAACTGTGGCGCATCAATCTCGGAAAGAACATCCGTGCCGGTGCCCATTACACCCAGTTTATGGTTTACGATCTGGACAATGACGGTAAGGCCGAAATAGTAATGCGCACAGCCGACGGAAGCATAGACGGCAAAGGCAATGTCATAGGCGATACCACAGCCGACTACCGCGAACCGGGCGAAATGTACACTCCCCGGAAGAAGAAAGGAGATACCCGGCCCCCCGCACCGAGACTCCGCAATCAGGGACGTATCTTTAAAGGAAAAGAATACCTCACCGTATTCTCCGGCATGACGGGAGAAGCCCTGCAATCCATCGAATACATTCCCCAACGGGGCGAACTGAAAGGTTGGGGCGACAACCGTGCCAATCGCAGCGACCGCTTCCTTGCATGTATCGCCTACCTGGACGGCATACATCCCAGCGTAGTCATGTGCCGCGGTTATTATGCCCGCACCGTCCTTGCCGCTTTCAACTGGGACGGGAAGAACCTTAAAAATCACTGGACTTTCGATACCGACCAACCGGGCAATGAACACTTTGCCGGTCAAGGCAACCATAACCTGCGCGTGGCGGATATAGACGGCGACGGTTGCGATGAAATAGTGTACGGTTCCATGACCGTAGACCACAACGGAAAAGGATTATACTCCACAGGCATGGGACACGGTGACGCACTGCATCTTACACAATTCGACCCCGACAATCCGCAACTGCAACTATGGGCTTGTCACGAAAACAAGAAAGACGGTTCTACATTCAGAGACGCAGCCACCGGAAAGGTCATCTTCCAATTGCCACACAGCACGGATGTAGGCCGCTGCATAGCAGCGGACATCGACCCCACCCAGCACGGAGTGGAAATGTGGTCGGCACGCTCCGAAGGCATACGCAATATAAAGGGAGAGGTTGTGGCACCCAAAGTGAAGAAGCTCCCGATAAACATGGCTGTATGGTGGGACGGAGATTTGCTACGGGAGATGCTCGACAGGAATGTCATCAGTAAATACAACTGGAGAGTGGAAACCTGTACGCCACTTGTCACTTTCGAAGGTGCAACCAGCAATAACGGAACCAAATCCAATCCATGCCTGCAAGGTGACATCATCGGCGACTGGCGCGAAGAAGTATTGCTACGTACCACCGACAACACAGCATTACGTCTATACGTAAGCACCATTCCCACGGAATACCGTTTCCACACATTCCTCGAAGACCCTGTGTACCGTATCAGCATAGCCACCCAGAATGTAGGCTACAACCAGCCTACCCAACCCGGATTCTACTTCGGAGCGGATTTGAAAGGTACATTCAGAGGATACCGATTTAAGGAATAAAGTTCTAAACAACAAGCGATTGCAGTTTTCTCCTGAAGGAAACGAGCATTTCTCCGGACAGGAACAACTGTTTCCCCTAAGGGAAACGCACGTTTCTCCTCAAGGAAACCAAAGTTTCCCTTAAAGGAAAATGAAGTTTCCCTTAAGGGAAACGGCCGTTCCCTCTGAAGAGACCCGACTGCATCCATAGCATTAAAAAACAACTGTCATTATGAAAATATTAAAAACCCTGTTCCTTCTGCTCTGCCTGCCGATAATGCTGAACGCCAAAGAGTATTACGTAGCGACCAATGGCAACGATGCCAATTCTGGCAGCATCGATTCTCCCTTCGCAACGCTGGCACGTGCACAATCGGAAGCAGCGCCCGGCGACATCGTATATATACGCGGCGGAAAATACACCATAAAAGAATCGCAAATCATGGGAGAGAAAGAAAACATCTACGCCTGCGTATTCCTGATGGACAAAAGCGGAACGGACAATGAGCATCGCATCTGCTATTTCGGCTACCCGGGCGAACGTCCGGTGTTCGACCTCTCTCACGTAAAGCCCGCCGGAAAACGTATCAGCGTATTCTATGTCAGCGGCTCCTACCTGCATTTCAAGAATATCGAAGTGGTGGGTACGCAAGTTACCATTGTGGGACACACCCAATCGGAATGTTTCAGCAACCGGGGCGGCAATAACAACATCTATGAAGACCTGTCCATGCACGACGGTATGGGAATCGGTTTCTATCTGGTAAAGGGGGCCGGCAATCTTATACTGAACTGTGACGCTTACAATAACTATGATACCGTTTCGGACGGCGGCAAAGGCGGTAATGTAGACGGATTCGGCGGACACCCCGACAACAACGGCAGCGGTAACGTATTCAGAGGTTGCCGCGCGTGGTGGAACAGCGACGACGGCTTCGACCTCATCCACTCCGGACAAGCCGTCGTGATAGAACAGTGTTGGGCTTTTTACAACGGTTACCGGCCGGGCGGCATGTCCGACAAAGCAGGAGACGGTACCGGCTTCAAGGCAGGCGGATACGGTATGAGCAGCACTCCCAAGGCCCCCGAAGTCATACCGATGCACGAAGTAAAGAACTGCATTGCCTATTACAACAGCAACAAAGGTTTCTATGCCAATCATCATCCGGGCGGTATTCTCTGGTCGAACAACAGCAGCTATATGAATCCGTCCAATTATTGTATGCTCAACCGCAAGTCGATAGAAGAGGCTGTCGATGTAGCCGGATACGGACATATCCTAACGAACAATCTCTCTTACAGCCCGCGAAGTGCGGGAAAACATATCATCGATATTAACGAAAGCCGTTGCCAAATAGCCAATAACAGTTTCCTGCCCACAGCCATGACACTTACGGAAGCGGATTTCCTTAGTCTGGACGCCGGCCAATTGACAGCAGAACGGAAAGCGGACGGCAGTCTGCCGGATATCACATTTCTGCAACCTTCGGAAAGCAGCCGGCTTTATACCGCCCGAATAGGCTATTCGTTCGAAGGCGAAAAGGACTGGCTCATGGAAGCCGCCATTCACGTCAGCGACAACACTGCCTGCATAGAAGGACCGGGAGCGGAAGAGTTCACCACATTCTACATCAACGGGCAAAAAGTAAACATGAGTAACGGAACAGTCGATTTGTCCGCGTACAACGGCAAACTGGATTTAAAAGCCACCTCTACCTACGGCGGTATCTTGAAACTTACCCTGAACAAATAAATACTTAACAATTCATATAAACAGCATAATCATGAGAAGAATCATTCATACATTCATCCTCGCCTTTCAGTTTATCATCTTACCGGCCGTGTTTACCGCCTGTAAAGATGACGGCGGCAATATTTCCCCGCTTCAAGAAGTCACTCCCGCATTCTCTTGGGAAGAGAATTCATTTCTGTTGGAAACGGATAACGGCTGGGGAATTACCCGCTTTTCCAACCGTATTGCACTTAGCAACTTTAGTCAAAAGCGCCAGTACCACCTCTCATGGAACGGTGGTTCCGGTGCGGGAGAAAAGACAAGCGGTGTCCTGAGGATAGCCGAAGCCGGAAAGAAACTGCAAACCATCCTGCTCGACAAACTGCTCATAGAAGATATAGACGGAATGTATTACAATATCCATTTCCAAAAAGACGAAAAAACAGGCACATTGCTATTATCCAAATAACAATGCCGGAACAGACGGTTATACCATCCAACGACTCCCGTCAAGCCTGTGACACACTGTCCTTATTCTTCTGATAAGCCGAAGGAGACACGCCGAACTGTGCCTTGAAGCACTTACTGAAATAGAAAGGATCATTGATGCCTACCTGATAGGCCACTTCCGCAACAGTGACGTCCGTTTTCAGCAACTCCGCAGCTTTCTTCATACGCATCACACGCAGATACTCTTTGGGAGCATAACCGGTAACTCCTTTCACTTTCCGGTAGAATATAGTCCGCCCCAATGCCATCATAGAGGCAAAATCATCTACGGTGAAATCAGGATTCTCCAATTGATCCTCTACGATACGTGTCAGCTTGTCGGTAAATTCCTTGTCCTTATCTGTCGTGCATATAACCGGGCGTACCATGGAAAGGTCGCTTGAGAACTTCTCGCGCAGCTTATCCCGTTGTTCAATCAGTTTAAACACGCGTGCCAACAGCAGCTTTGTACTGAACGGCTTCGTGATATAGGCATCCGCCCCGCTTTCCACTCCTTCCAAATGGCTTTCGGGCGCATTCAGGGCGGTAAGCAGGATAATAGGAATATGGCTTGTATTGAAGTCGCTTTTCAGTTTCCGGGTAACTTCAAATCCCGACAGGCCCGGCATCAGGACATCACAGATTATCAAATCGGCATCATACGAATAAGCCCGCTCCAACCCTGCATTTCCATCGGCTTCTGCCACTACTTCAAAGTAAACGGAGAGTTCCTCTTTCAAGAACTCACGCACATCCGTATCATCTTCTATAATCAATAGCTTCCGTTTATTCAAAGGCACAACCGGCAGGTTTTCCTCCTGCGCCTCTTCCTTATCCGGTGTGGTATCCGCACTTATAGCGGAAGCCATCACCTCATCTCTCTCTATGTCCGACAAATGCTTCTGCGCCATTTCCTCCTCACGGAGCAGGACATTGTTGGGTATCAGAAAGTCTTTTTCCCCGTACACCGAAATATCGGTAGAAAGCGTCACCGTGAAGACAGAACCGCCTTCCGGATTTTCATCATACGTTATGGTTCCTTTATGGACATTTACCAATTCATGGGTCAGGTGAAGCCCTACCCCCACACTGCTACCGGAGAAATTGCTCTGCATGAAACGTTTGAAAAGCTGGTCGCGTTTCTCCTTGGGAATGCCGACTCCCGAATCGGTTACCTTAATAACCAGCTTATGTGCAGTAACATCCACCTGCACGGAAAAGTCTATCTTCCCACCCGACGGAGTATATTTGAATGCATTGGAAAGCAGATTATAAGTCACCTTATCCAGATTACCCTTATCGATGAACATTTTATAAGACGCCACGGAAGGTATAAACCTGAAATCCATCTTCTTGGACTCGGCAGCATCCTTGAAGCTCAGATAAATCTCGTAAAGGAACGATATGACATCGGTTTCTTCCAATGAAAGCGCAAGCTTGTTGTTCTGCATTTTCCTGAACTCAAGCAACTGGTTGATAAGCCTCAGCATGCGCTGCGTACTCTTATCCATGACTTTCACGGAATAAGCCATCTCTTTGGGTATCTTGCCTACACGGTGCATCTTCTCCAAAGCAGCCTGAATCAGTGTCAACGGAGTACGGAACTCATGGGAGATATTAGTAAAGAACACCAGCTTGTATTCCGTGAGTTGCTCCTCTACTTTTATCTTATTGCGCAAGTCATTCATGTTACGGATGATGCGATAGACGGTATAAAGTACAAAAGCCAACAACAGGAAATAAAGCAGGTAGGCCCAGGCGGTACGCCAGAAAGGAGGCGCAATGACAATCCGGAGTGTTGTATCCTGTTCGCCCCATTGCCCGGCGGCATTGCATGCTTTTACATGAAAGTCGTAAGTACCCGGTTTCAAATTCTTATAGGCGGCAAAAGTCAAAGCGGACGGAACGCTCCATTCCTTATCGTACCCTTCCAGTTTATAGCTGAACTTCGGCGGAATCGTAGCAGAGTAATCCAACGTGGAGAAATTAATTCCGAATGAATTCTGATTATGCCGCAGATGGATGTCCCGGACATAAGCAAGAGAATACTCCAAAGGCGAATTAGGGTCATCGGAAGCTACCGAAACACCATTCAGCTTCAGTTCCGTGAAAGTGACGGAAGGAATATTCCGCACACTCTCCACTTGCAAAGGATTGACAACAGTGACCCCTTGGTTGGTTCCCATGGCAATCCTGCCATCCTGCAGTCTCAACACACTGCTTTCGCTGTATACATTGCACAGCATGTCGCTGGAAAAGAAATAATTCTCAAAAGTCTTTGAATCGGGGAAAAAACAGGAAACGCCATATTCGGTGGTAATCCACACCTTGCCTTCCGCATCTTCCACGAAAGCCTGTACCATACTGTTTACCAAACCATCGGCAACGCCGTAATGAGTAAACTCCAACTTTCCGTAATCATTACCGGGCGTACAGATACAGAATCCCGCACCGGATTCGGCAATCCAGATATTTCCCTTGCTGTCCTGCATTATATGCCGCACTTCATTGCTCAACAAGCTCCGATTGCTCCAGTTGTAATGATGGTAGGCTTCAGGATTTGCCAACAGTTCTTCGGGACGGAACACGAATATGCCGTCGCTCGTTCCCGCCCAAATCCAACCTTGTCTGTCCTCAATCAATATGCGTATGCGTTTCTGCGAATAGTATTCATTGAGAAAATGACGGAACTTATAACCGCCCTGTCCGTCGGGTTCGGCAAGTTCCAGACCACCACCAAAAGTGCCGATCCACATCCGTCCTTTACTGTCATGCAACATACAAAAGATTTCATTGGCAGCAAGCGAGTTCGCATCATCTGCCCGGTGGGTGTACCTTTTACCGTCCACAAGGCGGCATCGTACACATACACCTTTCCATCGCGGGTGCCCAGATAAATATCCCCATCAGTGGCAGTAGCCAGCATACGGATATTATTTACATGCGTTTCCGTGTCGTATTCCACCGGTTCCGGATAAAATTGTACGGCGCCCTCATTTACTACTTTCAAATGAGACACCCCCGTATATTCGGAGCTTAGCCAGATGCTGCCCGAACGGTCTTCCATAATATACTGCAGGGCATTGGACGATATTAATGAAGAACGGCTGTCGTCCGCTTTGAAATGGCGGAGCTCGTCAGTCCGCAGGTCGTAGGTAAAAAGTCCGTTGCCATAAGTTGAAATCCAAAGGATGTCACGTGAGTCGTGCACTACATGATACCGCTCCATATCAATATAGCCCACCTTTTCCCGAGGCATCAGCTGAAATACTTTCACAGCACCCGTCCCCGACCGGATATAATACAACTTGCCCGTCTTGTTGTGTACCCAATAATTCCCCCGGTTATCCACAGAGACTTCACCACCGGGAATATTCCATTCCGGGGGTGAGGGTCTCAGCATATTGCTCTCCGTATCAAAAACAAAGCTCCCCTCTGAAGTGAAAATAACCCATTGGCTTCCGACAGCCAAGTTACCCGGCAAGTCGAATCCGTAAGATACATCCGGCAACTTTGCCGCCAAAGAAAGCCTGCCTTCCTTATCGGCAGTCCGAATTTCCCCGTCAACGGTTATAAAACAAGTCTTGCCTTTAAAGCTACAGGCACGCTGGAAACTGTGTGACTTATCGACACACTGCAGCGCATTATCTTTCCAACAATAAAGTCCCTTATCCGTACCGATCCATATCCGCCGGGCACTGTCCTGTAACACAAACTGGACATTATCCGATTGAAGCTGCCCGTCTTTCGTATTAAAAACTTTTGAAGCAAACTTACCGTCCCTATATTGTATGAGCCGACAACCTTGTCCCCGCCCCCACAGCCAAACCGCATCAGGCAGTACGGTAATATAGCCGTAATGGTCTTCATGTTCCCCACATCCGGTGAAGTCCACGAAACAATCTCTCTTCAAGTCGTAACAACTGAAACGGTCGGCAGAGGTGGATATCCATAAGAAGCCGTTGGCGTCTTCATACAAATGCTTTACACGCCGGTCGGCAAGTGACATCTGCCCGTTGTTCTTCGGCAGGAAAGTGCGGAATGAATTGCCGTCATAACGGTTCAGCCCGTTCAGCGAACTCATCCAAATAAAACCTTTACTGTCCTGATGGATGTAACGGACGGAGTTATTGGACAATCCGTCCGCCGTAGTCAGATACTGCACATGTACCTTGACGGAAGCATACCCTTGCAGATTCATTACTGCAACAAGGCACGTAACCAGAAAGGTATAAATTCTTCTCCCGCAGGCTCTTTGTTTCATGTTCCTCATAAGTTTCGACGTCGTTACGGCAAAAATAATGATTTTCTCCGTACCATGAGGAACTTCTATCTAATAGTTACTATAATTTCACCGCCAAAAGGGTCGAAATCGAAAAAAGCCTTATCGGAACGGAGCTGTACGGAGAGTTTCTTTTTTCCCTGTCTGGCGGATACTTTTTTCATTGTTCCGCCTTCGACAACCATTGTCAACGGTTCGGTAAAAAGTTCTTTGTCCAATGGCAGTTCGGGAACGACATGTAACTTATTCTTCTTCTCCGTTACAGTGAGGCGGATTGCTTCCCTCTCTTTGAGATAAGAGACAACTTCATGGAAAGTACCTACCCATATCTTGTCTTCATTGGCTTTGACCTGTTCCCAATGTTCCCATAAGCGTTGCGGATTGCCGAAGGCATCGTACCCATAGGTCAGACCGTGCGTCATGCCCACGCCCCAATCGCCTGTCTTAATCAGTGTTTCCATCCACTTCTCCAAATCGCGGGCTGTACGCTTACTGCCTACGGAACGTTGTTTCAGGCGCGTACCTACACGGTTTCGGGCTACAAATGCCATTGCCTCTCCCTGTTTCGTATTATTGGGATAGGCATACGTACGGGGCATAACGCCTACATGGGCATATATCGCACTGTCGTTTTTCAGTATATCTTCCTTGAGTACTTCAAACGGGAACTTGGCAAAGTTACGGTGTGCCCATCCATGATTGGAAATTTCATGCCCCTTTTCCGCCATTTCCTTCAACTGAGGCCACGTCACACGGGTGGTATCTTTTATGTGCCGCTCATCCTTATTCACTTTGGAGCCGTTAATGAAAAATGTTCCGCGAAAGCCCCGCTGTTCCAATTGCGGAGCCGCCAGTGTATAATGCTCTGCCAACCCGTCATCGAAAGTGTAACTGATGGCACAAACTTTATCGTGCCTGTACTTGGCGACAGATACATTCCAATCCGCTCCGGATGAGAAACCTGAATAAAAAAATACGCATAAAAGGGTAATCAAAAAAGTTTTCATGGTTATTCTATATTTAAGTGTTTCTTACAGCAAAGATAAGGATACACCTCCATATACAACAACCATGAATATTCGGAATCCATGTAGTTTTGTACACTTACTCCATCCGTATTATTTTACCGACGTTGTTATATTCGCATATCGGCATTTATTCATCTGCTACCGTAATGCGCAACATCAGATATGGCAACAACGGCAAACGTACTTTCCGGTAATTCACATCATAGTGCCGGTAGTCTATCGTTTTCCCTACTTCAAAAGTACCGGGATATTCTGTGACGGTCATATTCCATGTATCAATGATTTCCACTTTGTATTTAGTACCAGCTTGCACTTTTCGGTAGGAAGCATTCTTTGCCGGAAGATTGAACAGCCATTCGTCCTGTATCTGCTTACCGAAATAAATCAGATAATAACCCTCGTCAGCCGTAGCCGTCCGATGGTCACGACTGACATCCGCCAGTTGCAACGGATGCGGCAACGTATCCAGCAGACTGCGGGTAAAAGGAATACGTTTCCACGATTCACCGCGCCATTCTCCTCCCTTTGCCCAGAAAATAGTATCCATGCTGCCTGCATTCCACTGATAGCACTCTCCGTGCGTGACATATGTACCCGCTATCAGTCCCTGCCAAATACGATGAAGCATTTCCGGCCCGCTCAAACGTCCCCAACGGGAAGCCAGGTTGCCTTCATAACATACTTCATCAAACACAATCGGCTTACGATAGATACTACGTACAATAGAAGCGCGTCCGAAGTCTTCTACCGGAGCTTCATCTTGAATACTGGTATGAGTCAATTCTTCCATCCAGTAGGGGAAATAGGTTGCCGTACTCCCGTGAATGGAGCATAAATGACCATAAGGATCTGATACGACAACAGTCTGTATCAAGGTTTCCCAATCCGCCTCGGTCTTAGCCTTGACATAATCATATTCATTCGCCAGCGACCACCACACATTACTAAAAGAAGAGAGTCGCGCGGTCAGATATTTAATATATGCCACGTTCACCTCCATCGGCATATTATCGAACCCCCAACGTCCTTTATCATAAGGATGGAACAAAATCAAGTCCGCCTCAACGCCCAAATATCGCAGGTCGTCTATACGCTTCTCCAAACGACGGAAAAAAGCAGGATTAAAACATGTAAAATCAAACACAGGTTTCCCGTCGGAATGCCCTTTGACAAAGAATGGATAGATTTCCGGTTCTTCCTTGCAAAGACCGTAATTCTTTGGAAACACGCACATCCGCAGTTTATTGAACTGTGCTTTCTTCAATGACGACAATGTTTTTTCCTGCACTGCCTGCGACATGTGAATCCAAGCATAAGCCGTAGTCCCCAAAGGATAATAAACCGTACCATCGGCATACTCAAAATCGTGCAAACCTCTCACCTTTACCGGACCATGATTATCCGCCTTTGCCGGAATACACTCTATCTCTCCCCTTTTTCCAGCAAGAGAAGCTATATTACTATCTATAGAATAGTACCATACACCTGGGTTTATAGGCATAAAGCGAATAACATATCGCCCGTCGCCATCATAAAATCCCTGTACATTAACCGTATCTCCCCCTTGCTGCCAAAAAGTAGCAGTCAGGCTGGCATCCGCAAAAGGATTTCCTTTGGCAGTACCTTGCAACACTATCTCGAACCGCTCCCACTGCGGAATCTTCTTAACTTGTGCACTGAGCTGCCAGATAAAGGTAAAGAGGTAAAGCATGCAAAAGGCAAGTCTCCTGAAATGTTCCATAATCTTTTATTTAAAATACGGTTTCATCGTTGAAGCGTAATGCCCATTATTCCTATCACCACCTCATTGGAGAGTGTCTCCAGTACAAGATGCGAAAGCTTTTTTCCTGCATTCAACGGCATTTCCAACAGTACGGCGGCACCACCGTCCACCTCGCGAGACACGCCGGTAAAGCCAAGTTCCTCACCGAAATTATTGCTCAGTTCACCGGTCTTCAGACGCAGGCGATAGAGAGACGGTGCATGACGGTTAAAAGACTTTCCATCTTCAAAGAATATCTGTTCGATGGGTGGCCAGTTGTCCGGATTTACCAAAGACAAGGTGTCGCAAGTACCGTCTTCATAATACACACGGATTACGCCATTGTCGATATGGCACTGCATGTGGTTAGTACTGCCTGCCATTAGTAAATAGGCACGGGAAGCCTTGCCTTGCAGGGGAATTTGCAGACTGTCCGGATAATTGTCCCAAAGAGAGGTGAAAGCTATGTTATGCCCTTCGGCAGGAGTACGGAAAGGTATCCCGAGTTTTGTCTCCAATAAGCCTTTACGCACAGCGGCACGCAAACCCGAATCATCTATATCTGCTGTCTTCAGCGGATGACACCACTCGCCTATTCCCTGTTTGGGCAACTGCAACGTGGTGTACGGAGAACGCGGCGACAGGTATTCATTGCGGAAAATATCCGTTACATTCGCATTGAACACTTTCTGCATATCGACAGGAGTGCATCGGGCTGAATCGACTGCTTTAAAATCACCTGCCGGAACAGGTTTCTTACCCTTATCGGATACCGGGTGCTCTACCGGCGCCCACCATTTCATCTGTCCCTGTTCCATAGCAATGAAACTGACGGGTCCCGCCTTACGGACGCGAGTTGCAGGATAAGCATCGACAGGAGCAGGAGCTTCAAGCAACTCTCCTTCCCAAGCGACATTGATTGTTACCTCCTCACCGGAAGCAGCAGGAACGGAAACAGAAAGCATAGGCCGTCCAACTGAATTTTCAACCAGTCTCCACGCTGCATTCTGGCCGTTTACCGTCAAACGCGCCACAGCCGAACGACGTGCAGAGAATTGCAATTCCAAATTCCGTACAGCAGGCAAACGGTGTGTAACGGTATAAAGCGAACAGTCGCGGGAAGAATACTTACCGGTAGCCGCTTCGCCCGCTTTAAAGTCAAAGTCGATATCCGGCGTATGCAGTGAAGCATACTCCCACTCTTCCGGGAAACCGGGTTTTATCAGCAGACGACCGTTCAAAGCATCGGGCAAGATTCCGTAAAGCCCCTGAATCAATGCGCGGGAAGCCACTCCGATAGGGTCGCCGAAGTCGCGGTAACATTCGCCCCGGGCAGCATCATAGAAACTTATCTGCCCGAAATTGCCCGGACTATCGCCCAGATACATGCCGTCCAGAACAGAACTTTTCAGCAATTTGAAACCTGCCTCTCTGCGTCCTGCCTGAAAATAAGCGAGCGACGTGTGCATCACTTCGGCAAAGGCTACATTGTTAATGCTCCATGAATACGGCATCCAGTCGGTAGTGGCCACAGTGGCATACTTTCCGGCATTGACGGCAGCACCCGCTGCCGTCAACTGTTCCTGCCAATGAGCGTACGGGCCTGCATTGACAGGCAAAACAGCATCGGCGGCAAGCACATCATCCGAAGTCACGACAGGAATATGAGGAATTTCACGGTCTATGTAACTTGTGGCAAGATATGCCTGAAACGGATCGGCCACATCGCTGTCGAGAGCGTGATAGACGGTCCACACGGCAGCATCTTCATGCAGACGGCGATGGCCCATGAAATCTTGAAATTCCGCCCAATGTCCTCTCTCCGGCAACCAGAGACGGGTGTTGAGCGCTTTCAATATCTTATCGGCCTCTTCCCGATAGGGTGTGGGGTCTTCGCCTATCTTCTCAGCAATCAGTGCAGCCAGTTTATTGCCGCGATAGTTATAGGCAGAGCTGTGCGTAACGGCGCCACTGTTATAATACAGCGCATCGCTTGCCCAAATGCAGGCGTAGGCATCGTACAAGCCGTCGTTGTCCGGGTCGAAGTTGCGTTTTTCCCAAGCAAGATGCAGTGTCAGCAACGGCCACATGCGGCGGGCATACTCAAGGTCGCCCGTCCAGTTGAAGTGCCACAACAGTTCGTCTATGTAACAGAGATTCATGTCATAATGGTGCATCTGATTGTTACGGCGAGGATTGCGGCAGATATATCCGTTGCTGTATTGCGGTGTTCCCCATATCTTGGCCGAACGTGCAAGCGCAAGGGCAGAATCCTGTGCCGGATGCGAAATCGTATTGGGAACTTCGGTCACCTGACTGGCAGCATAGTTGTCGAAATGAGTTCGTGCCAGCCCAACACATCGCCTACGTATGCGGCACGCCAGCCGCTCAACGGCATACGCCAGCCGACAGCTCCATGCAGCCACACGCCCTCTTCCCCCCAAATACCGTCGGCAGCAACAGCAAGTGCACCGCCAAGCGTATTGAAATAAGGATCGGGAGTAGTGATTCTGATGCGTCCGGCCAATTCACGGCAAGCCTTTTGAAGGGCAAGATACTGTACACCGCCATCCTGCATTTCCTTCAGTTCATTACCGGAAATGCCCACATACAAATGCCTGTCGGCCGGAAAGCGGCATTTCAGTGTTTGCAGCACTGTGCCGTCTTCTGCCGGCTCAAAACATCCCGGCGGGTCTGCCCCCATATCTCCGCTACGGGAAAGCTTCTTCCGGCAGATGGGCGAATTCAGCACTTCCAGCTCGCAGCCGGCAGGCAACTCACCGGAAAGCTCCCAAACGGCCATCTCTTCCGTAAGACTTGCCAATACGGAAACTTTCAGGCTGCAATTTTCTCCCCATGCCTTGTCTTTCAAGGCATACGTACGCGTACCCGGATTATAACGCGCCTCACACCAATCGGTTTCTTCCAACGGTGTAACCGTACCGTCCGGCAGATGCAGGCGAAAACGGATATTACGGCAGTCGTTCTTGACATACGTGGCAAATATCGGACGGTCGCCGGTTTCCAGGCGCCATGCCGTATGTCCGCCATACAAAGCACGTGTGTAGCGGTTCTTGCCGTTGACGCAGACAAACTCTTCACCGGACGGCAAGTATTGCAACATACGGGGAGCTCCCCGCTTATGGTCATTGTAGGAAGTGGATTCTATCAAATCGCCTGCTTTCTTCGGAGTTTTAGACGAAGAAGCATATTGCGCGTAAGAACCCAAAGGGATAAACAGAGTAAAAATAATTGCAAAAACAGAAATACGGTTCATAAGGTTTTATTTAATTCAAAGGATGAAGGCATAACTGAAAGCCATTCACTATACGATTGAAATACATTCAGTATACGACTGAACCTATATCAGTCGTATACTGAATGCACCCCTTCTGCAAGCTATTCAGAAAAGGGGTAGTACGGAGTAGTCCCAGATTAGT
>OHQP01000529.1_pt1 | contig 14606 bp, 11 predicted proteins | sample 1578101 | NCBI WGS metagenome assembly OHQP01 (sample SAMEA3879569, study PRJEB24766) | human gut metagenome | biome: human-associated habitat; feature: feces | place: USA | collected 1985/1987 | reverse complement strand
TTGCGTTGCAAGGATTCCCGGCTGGGCTTCGGGATTCTTATTTTATTCGGGATAAGTCTGGTTATCCTGAATTTCGGAATAACCAGACTTTCAGCATTGCAGGCTCCCGAAAAGGATTCGGAGATCCGCGAGGAACTCTCTTCTTTGAACTGGCCCGGTTGGCTGAAGTCCGGAAGCCTGCGTATCTGCTGTTTGAAAATGTACCCGGACTGCTTAACCATGACGGTGGCCGGACGTTTGCGACCATCCTCAATACGCTGGACAGACTGGGGTATGGTGTGGAATGGCAATGTCTTAACAGCAAAGATTTCGGCGTCCCCCAGTCAAGAAACCGCGTGTACATTATCGGATATCTTGATGAGCGATGTAGAGGAAAAGTATTTCCTTTCACCGAAACAACAGGAGGTTCTCTTATTCAAACCCACGGCGGTCACCAAGGAGAACGAGTCTACTCCCCCGAAGGATTAAGCTGTACGCTGGCTGCCAATCCGGGTGGCTTCGGTGGCAAAACCGGGCTGTACGAGGTGGGAGTGCCGATCAAGTGCGCCACAAAAACCGGCTACCAGATGGCACAGGTCGGTGACAGTATCGACCTGAGTTACGCCACAGTCAACAGTCGGCGCGGACGGATTGGTAAAGAGATTGCGCATACACTTACAACGGGCTGCCAACAAGGCACTGTTGAAGTTCGCCCGGTCAAAAATCCCATCAAGTCCGACCTCGCCCGCAACACCGAACGCACCGGTAAGCCTGGCGCACCCATGCATACACTTACCACAAAAGACCGTCACGGTGTTCTGTACGAGGGGCGCATCCGCCGCCTGACACCGCGCGAATGTCTGCGGCTGCAGGGTTGGGCAGATGACCGCATCGACACGGTGCTTGCCATTCAGAGCGATAACCAAGCCTACAAGCAGGCAGGCAACGGCGTGACAGTCCATGTGGTGGAAGCCATCGGGCGGCGCATTGCCAAGATGGACGCAGAACTGCGGGGTGAGACTCCTGCCCCTTGATTTCCGTGACCAGTATTTTGGCTGTGAAATCGAACTGACCGGGATAAACCGCGCCACGGCAGCCCAAACGCTGGCCGACTTATTTGGCACCCGCGCCGAGCATTCCGGCGGTGGCTACGATGCCTACAGGGTCAAAGATTTGGACGGTAAAGAGTGGAAAATCGTTCAGGACGGCAGTATCCATCCCGAATGCCGCAGGCGGTCTGTTCTTATTGGGGAGACCTACAAGGTCGAACTGAACTCTCCGAAACTCGAATACGGCGAGATGGAAAAGCTGCAGGAGGTTGTCCGTTCCTTACGCCGCGCAGGGGGCATCGTAAACGACAGCTGCGGAATGCACGTCCATGTGGATGCAAGCAAGCACACCCCGCAGAGCCTCAAAAATGTGCTGTCCATCATGTATTCCAAAGAGGATATTTTGTTTGCAGCACTCAAAGTCAACCCTGCCCGCATCGACAGCTACTGTCAGGCGGTGGATGAGCCGATTCTGGAAGAAATCCGCAAGCTGCCCAGCGGTGCAAGTATGGATCAGCTGAAGGACCGCTGGTATCGCGGGCGGGACGGCAGCGACTATCACTACCACCAGAGCCGGTATCACGCCTTTTATGGCAAGAAAGCGATTATGTATCCCACGTTCCAAACTTTAATTGTACAGCGACAAAAATCATAAAAACAGTCTGTTTTTCTCTACATAATAACTATATAATTTGAGTATTCCAGATATGATGGAGGTTGTTATTGTGGATGATGGAAATCGACTGACCGTGTATGAACTTGTGGAAAGAGTTATCCCTTGCATCATTGCAAAGCACTATAGCGAAAACTATATTCAAGGCTTTCGTTCGACGTTTAGGAACCTGTTAGCGTACTGCAATAAAAATGAAAAGAAATATTTTACAGCGGAATTGGCTCAGCAGTTCATGCTGGATTGCTACGGTGTGCAGCCGGGAACAGTAGAACGGCGATGCTCACGAGTTCACCGTGCAATGGATTTGTTGTCAGACTACCAACATTTCAACGCGGTTATGCTTCGGCGGAGGTTGAATCGAGAGTTCCCTGCAGGATTGCAAGAAGGTGCGGTCAACTACTTGCAAAAGCTATCTCTCCACGGACGCAGGGAGAATACGCTGCGCAGCCACAGAAATGTTCTTCTTCGCTTTACAGATTATTTGTTCAGCGTTGGAGTCACGGATTACAAATCACTTTCAGCAGATATTGTAAATCGATACGTCAAAGTTGTTTCGTGCAATTACAGCAATTCGGTTGTAAGGCTCCATTACAGTATCCTTTTACGCTTTTTTCAGTACCTTGCGCATAGCGGCTACAAGGAAACAGATTTGTCTTTGAAAATGATGCCAATTGTAAAAGTATCCGCTTCCGCGCGAATTCCTACAACATTAGATCTTAGCCAAATCGAAAGTATCCTTGCATCTGTTGACCGTGAAAGTCCACAAGGGAAACGCGATTATGCAGTTTTAATGATTGCAGTAAAACGCGGCATTAGAACCAGCGATATACGTAATCTTCGCCCTGCCAATTTTAATTGGGAACAGCATTTGGTGTCTTTCACACAAGTCAAAACAGGAGAGCCGATAACTTTACCACTTCCCACAGATGTTGGATGGGCTGTAATAGACTATCTGAAAAATGGAAGGCCTGTAAGCGATGCCCCGGAAATTTTTCTCCGCGCAGTCGCTCCATACGTCTCTCTGCAAAATTTTGACAACATTCTTATTAAGCATATGCGAAAAGCGGGCATTCCTTTGGATTCAATAAAGCACCACGGGCTTCACTCGCTTCGACACAGCCTCGCAACACATATGTTAGATGAAGGAATCCCCATTACCTCGATTCAGGGTGTATTAGGACACATAAATGCCGATTCTACTCAAAAATATATTGGTGTAAATGTACGTCAGCTTCGCAGCTGCGCATTGGAGGTGACTGATTAGTGTTTGAGGAAAAACTTCTTGAACCCCATTTTACCAGTGTGCTTGCACCATATATGCTGGATGTTGTGGAGCAAAAACGTGCCCTTGGCAATAAATACAACGCCGGTGTTGAGGCACTCAGTGCATTCGATGACTTTTGCAATGAGCAACAATTGCGTATACCTGCCATTTCGAAAGAACTGCTGCAAAAGTGGGAGAAAAAGAGACCTCACGAAAACGAAACCACGCAATGTTTTCGGATTTCGTATGTGCGAATTCTTTGTAAGTATTTGCACAGCAATGGCTATGATGCTCCATGTGCATTCCACCCTGCGCCTCATGTAAATAAATGTTTCGCTCCCTACATTTTTACGAAAGACGAAATCGAGAGATAGTTTTCTGCGGTAGATTGTACCAAAGAATCTTCAGAATCTCCACTACGACATTTAGTTATGCCGGTTCTGTTTCGCCTGCTTTATACATGTGGGCTGCGCGTGTCAGAGGCTCTGCACCTTAAGGTTGCAGATGTTGATTTGGATGCTGGAGTTTTAGCCATATACGGTGCAAAAGGAGACAAAGAACGGCTGGTAGGAATTTCGGACTCAATGCTTACATACATGAAATCCTACCGCAGTAATCCATTAGTGGCAAATGCAAAAAGTATTTACTTTTTCCCTGCTCCTGATGGCGGATTCTATGATACAAGTACAATTTACGATATTTTTCGAAAATGCTTATTTGATGCCGGGATTCCACACCGAGGTCGAGGAAAAGGGCCTCGTCTCCATGATCTCAGGCATTCCTTTGCGGTCCACATTCTAAACAAATGGAGTTCCGAAGGAAAAGACATATATACCTGTTTGCCGATTCTCCGCACTGCTCTTGGGCATGACCGAATTACAACAACCGAAAAATACTTGAGGCTTGTCCCGGAAGCCTACATGGAAGTCACCGAACCATTCAATGAGCGATTCCATACCATTACAGAGGTACTTTGCAATGAGGAATAGATGCAGCTACGCCGGTTTAGTCTCCGCATACTTTAGCGTGTATCTGGCAGGAACTAAAAATGTCAGTACAAATACAATTTACTCTTACCGGGACACCTTTGTTATTTTTCATGGCTACCTTGAAAAGTATTGTGGCCTTAAATTAGAGAAAATGCTTTTTAACGATCTTTCCCGCGAACTGATTCTTGAATTTCTACAATATCTTGAAACTGAACGCAAATACAGTATATCTTCTCGAAACCAACGACTTGCTGCGCTGAAGTCATTTGCAAAATATGTACAAATTGAATGCCCGGATGAAATGATTCTGTGTCAGCGCATTCTTTCAATTGACAGCAAAAAAGCAGCAAAGCCGACGGTTCAATATTTGAGTAACCAGCAAACCGATATTCTAATGGAACAGCCTGATATTTCCACGCCAAAAGGTCGCAGAGACTTGGCGATGATTCTTCTCCTTTACGATTCAGCTGCACGAGTGCAGGAACTTTGCGATTTAAGAATCTGCGATATCCGAATAGATTCACTACCGGTTGTACATTTATTAGGGAAGGGGCGAAAAAGTCGAGATGTTCCGCTTACCAAACCGTGTGCACAGGTATTGCGACAATACATTTGTGAGAACCATCTTGATATACCAGAACGCCGCAATGACCAGCTGTTTACAAATCCGCAAGGGAAAAAGTTGACTCGCAGCGGTGTTTCCTACGTGCTAGCAAAATATATCCACAAAGCAAATACTGCGGTGGATTCATTTTTTCCGCAGATTACACCGCATTGTCTCCGGCATTCTAAAGCAATGCATCTTGTTGAGGCAGGCAAAAATCTCATTTATATTCGTGATTTTTTGGGGCACGAATCTATTGAGACAACACAGGTTTACGCAAAAGCTAATCCCGAAGCCCGGCGCAAGGCATTAGAAACAATGGACACGAGGATGAATACGCCTGCCATGCCGGATTGGAACGACGACCCTGACTTAAAGGCGTTTTTAAAGACCTTGTAGAAAATTATGCTGAGATTTCTGGTGAACAGTCTCGAAGTAACGTCTGTTCTAAAAGATTCTCAGCATAACTTTTTTCTGCGCATAAAAGGCGTTATGTTGAGCTCAACATAACGCCTTGAACCTACATTCTGTGTTCTACCATGGCACAGTCGAGTGGCGATTGTTCAACTCCACGCTCCACGCGGGCGAAGCCAAAGCAAACATCATTCTGGCTATGGCGATCTCGGCGCAGGGTATTAACCAGAAGTACACGCAGTTCCGGAAAACGCCCATCGGGGATAATCCGGCGTTCACCTTCCGCACCTTTCTGCTGCGGCTGGGGCTGATTGGTCCTGAGTACAAAAATGTGCGGATGCACCTGCTGAAGAACCTGCCCGGTGACAAGGCGTGGCGGCACGACAAGTCGCTGTATCCCAGCAATCAACCACGGCCCCGCACTGACGAGGTCAGATAGGAGAAGAAATGTCGAAAAAAGAATATTTTGCCTATGGTTCCAATCTGAATTTTGAGCAGATGGCTTACCGATGCCCCGAAGCAACAGTGGTGGGTACAGCCAAGCTGGACGGCTATGAGCTGGCGTTCCGGCGCGGCTACCTGACAATTTTGCCCAAAGAGGGCGCAAGCGTTGAAGGGCTGATCTGGTCTGTCACCGACCATGACGAATCTCAGCTTGACTGTTACGAGGGTTACCCGACATTCTATGACAAGGAGACCCTGACGGTCACGGATGCAGACGGAACGCCGCACGAAATCATGGTTTACACGATGAACGCACCGTACCGTGACCAGTTGCTCCCGGTCAGCAGCCGCTACAATGCGGTTGTTTTGCAGGGGTGTCTGGATGCGGGCATCTCTCCGCAGCAGTTCTATGATGCTGACGAAAAATACCGCAAAGCCTACAAGGCCAGAGCCGCGCCCTGTCCAAAGAAACACGCTCCCGAACGCTAACCAAGCCCGCTGCAACCCGCAGCGGGCTTTTTCTTTTGCAACAAAAGGAGAACCAGTATGAAAAACAAACACAGAATAAAGCAGGGCTTGTCGCTGCTGCTGGCGGGTGGAATTGCGCTCACAAATCTGGGCGCAGCGCTGCCCGCTTTTGCCGAGGATGCCGCAGCCACGCCGGAGACAGCTTCAGCGGCCACACCGGAAACTGCTGAAGCCAATGTCCCGACACCGAATCTTTCGCAGATCACTGAAAATCTGTACAACGATCTGCCGGACGCGCCTACCGGCAGTTACCTTGGCAGCATGGGTCTGCCCGTGGCAACCGGCGAAACAAAAATCGGTATCTCCGCGTGGGTTTCTGACCTGTATGACGGCGTAGATGCCCATATGGATGCCGATGCGCTGAACGCAGATGAGAACACGGTCTCAATCGGCAAAACTCCCGGTACAGACTATGCCATTGTTCCGCTGCTGGCGCAGGTCGAATACCCGGCAGACGGTGCGGTATCCGAAATCATACTGCCGGATGATGTAGAGCTTTTAAGCTATCTCTCCACCGATTATGAGCCTATCCCGGCAGACGATCGGGAACAGGCTGAAATCCTGCACCAGACATACTCGGAGCAATCGGCGGCAGCCACCGGCCTGTATGTAAAAGCCTCTGCCGATTTTACGGCGCAGCTTGTCTATACGGATTCGGACGGCAGTTCGCAGTCAAAATCTATCCATGTACAGATCAGCGAGGATGCCGCACCCACACAGATGTATGCCGACACCGGCGATGACAGCATTGCCGTCTATGCTGCAGGACCGACTCCGCCGTATGCCACCGGCAAAATCACCAGTATTGCCAAGGAGGGCGGCACATGGCTCATTTGGTTCAACGGTCAGGAAGCCTACTGCTGCAGCCACGGCCTGAACGGCCAGCCCAAGGGCTGCCCCACCTACAGCTTCTCTCATGTGTCCCGCCTTGAACCCGGCCAGTATACCCCCGGCAACCACTATGCAAACCAGGTCAACATCTGGGGCGGTCTTGGCCAGCTGAGTCTGGATATGCTGGATGACCGTCCTGTTGTGGCAAGCCTTGAAGATGATCCTGAAGGCGGCGAAGAACAGCCGGACATCCTTGGCAGCCTTTACGATGAAACCCAGCAGTGGATCATGGAAAACTATCCCGACAGCTACGCGGCGCAGACCTATATTGCTGCTGCAGAAGAACTGGTAAACGGTACAGATGCGCAGTCCGGGGAAAACGGCTACTACACCTACATCTATAACCCGCCCGCAGGGTATGCGTGGCAGGTTGTGGCACTGGTCGGTGAAGAAATTGCGGGCGGCACTGAGATCCCGGATGTGCCGAGTGTTCCGGAACCGAAGTATTATTCCGCTGCATGGACAGCTCCCGCCCAGACTGCCGGCGGCAGCTTTGATCTGACATTCACTGTCAACACCGACAAGTACCAGCAGAACACGCTGGAAAAGGTGGACGGCGCGGTCATTACCGTCACGCCCAGCCGGACCGGCGGCAGCGTGGACGGCGGCAGCTGGCAGATGACACCTGCCGCAGCGCAGACCATTACCACAAGCGGTCACACACAGGATGATAGTTTTCACCTCAACGGCGGCGATGGTTCTGCCACATGGACGGTGCATTACGAGGTGTCCAAGACCAGCACCAGTACGCTTTCCGGGCAGGAAGGACCGTTCACCAGCCAAGCCGAAGCAGACGCTGCTGCCGAAGCTGCCAAGAACGCGGCCATCGGGCAGCTGCAGAACGAAGCGCAGGGCATGGTAGATGCTGCTATTGCCTCGGCGCGGGCGCAGCTTGCGAACGTCACCTTTGCATACGATGAGGTCACCATTCCGCACGGCTTTGATGCCACGCCCGGCGCGCTGGGCAGCCACCAGACCATTACAGTTCCTGCAAATAGCAGCAACGACTACAAAATGCAGAACGATGAGTGGTCGGTCAAGGTCAGCATTGATAAAATCGACAGCGAAACCAAGCAGCGCATCAAGGGCGATGCCGAGTTTAAGATTTTTGCGTGGGACATCGTTCGGCAGTGCTATATCCCGTTTGGCGGATACAACCGGTACAAAGTCGAGCGCCAAGCAGATGGCACCTACAAGGTCATCAACCACAGCGACTATGCGGGCGGTTCGGATGATTTGTTCTATACCCAGCGCAACGAGGGCAAGTTCGTCATCGTGGAGAGCCGCGCACCCAGCGGGTATTACGGCGATTGGACGGATGTGACCAAACCCGGCACGGCAGGCTCTGTTCTGGGCAAGCGGGCGTATGCCTTTGAAATTACCAAAGCACAGGACGGTCAGACGATTTGGCTGGGCAACGCCGATTATAACGCCGACATTACTACGGCCAACAGCGGCGGCACGCTTATCGACACCGGCGAGGGCATCGTCACTATCACCTTTGGCAGCCGCAACGCAGATAAGACCTACGCCACAGACCCCACCGGCATTGCCAACAACGAAGATTCCTACACCATGCACGCCAATGCCGACAAGATGCAGAACGACCGCGTTCTCGGCAATATTCTGCTGGCAAAAGTGGACTTGGACGCCGCGCGGTATTTGGCTGCGGGCAGCAACGGTGACACCACGCTGGAGGGGGCTGTGTACGATCTGTACGCCGCTGACACGATTGAACACCCGGACGGCGTTTCGGGTGTCGTAGATTATTCGAAAATCACCGATGCCAACGGACAACCTATCTGGCACACGACGGTTCTCACCAACGGCGGCTGGGATACCGATTACCTGCCCATTTTGCAGAAAGACCGGCTGGTAGCCTCCGCCAAGATTACAGACGGAAAGCTGGCTTTTGCCAACCTGTATATGGGCAGATATTACCTTGTCGAGCGTGCCACCGGGCTGGTGCTGCCGATTAACGGAAACGGCAAGCTGTATGTTACCGGGAAGTATCCACAGCTAAACAAGAAGCTGGAACGCACCGGCAAGTATGCAAATCTCGCTGTGGATAGCGGCGAATATAAGGATTACATCTACAAAAACCAGTATTCCGCTGTTTCCGAGAGCCGCAAGCTGGACGGCAGCAAGGCGTGGGATGGCTACTATCTGTCCTATGCCAAGGGCTACCTCTGCGATGAGGTCAATCATTACAAAACCCTGTCCTATGCGGATGAATCGACCTACCACATCCACACCGAGCAGGAAAGCCAAGACGAAGTGCTGAAATCCGGCTTTGGTTTGCAGAAGTTGGTTTCGACCACCGGTCAGCCAAGCCCGGCACTGAAGCTGGAGGGTGCGGGCTTTACCGTTTACCGCATTTCCAAACTGAGCAAGGCCGCGCAGTTCAAACAAAATCCGGATGGCAGCTACAATGCACAAAGCATTTTGGACGCCTACCGCAAGGACAACTACGATAACGCCACACTTAAATATGATTTCACCGCCGAAGGGCAAGCCATCGCCAATATGTACGAGAGCAGTACCGAAACAGTCAACGCCTATAACGCAACCTTGACCGCAGACGGCGACTACGCCAACGGCAGGGGCAACGGCTGGATGCCCACGGATCAGCCCGCTGAATATAGGCTGGGAGAAATGTTCACCAACGATGAGGGCGTTTTCCGCGTTGAAGGCTTGCCCTATGGGCAATACCTTGTCGTGGAAACCACCATCCCCAAGGATGTGTTCCAGTGCGACCCGTTCATCGTGACAGTGGACGCCAACAGCCCGCAAAGCCGATTCACGGTTCCCGCGGGCAGCGTCACCACCCCCAGCAACAATTATATGACCTACAACATTCTGGACGAAGAATTAGAGGGTTACTTGCAACTCATCAAGACCGACACCGAAACCGGCAAGGCGGTCAAAATTGCAAACACAGCCTTTGCGCTGTATCGGCTGGACGAAAAAGACCGCAAGACCCGCATTTCAATGATCGACCCAGCCAGCGGCAGCGCCACCAAGAAAACGGATGTGTTCTACACCGATGCAGACGGTCTTATGAAAACACCCGAAAAACTTCCGCTTGGCAGATATTTGATTGAGGAACTGCAAGGTCCGGAAGGATACTATAACGATCCTGCCTACTCGGTGGAGTTTGAAATCAAGTCCGACCGCGTCTGGCAGGTCGTGGGCAATGCTACCAACGACATGGATGAGTACATCGTTACCGAGAAATATTGCAATCACGAAACCCTCGGTCAGCTTACCATTCGTAAGCTGGGCAATGTGCTGACCGACTACCAAGATGGACAGTTCATCTACACGCAGGACAACCTTGCAGGCGCGGTGTACGAAATTCACGCTGCAGCCGACATTGCCACACCAGACCGCCAAGGCACCTACTGGTATAAGGACGGTGACCTTGTCGCCACCGTTACTACTGGCGCGGAGGGGCAGGTGGATGAAGTGAAATTCAGTCCCACCCGCACGCAGGCAACCTATGATTTCTTGAAAATTACCCATGATGGCACCAAAGGCGAAGTAACCGTGACCCTGCCGCTGGGTAAGTATACTGTTACCGAGGTAAAAGCACCTTACGGCTTTATCCTGACAAACCAGAGCTACACGGTCGAATTTGGCTGGGATAACCAGAAAAATGACATTGTGCTGGCAAAAACTATTGTCAGCCACGAGCAGGACGGCGACAAGGAATGTTCGTACAGCATTGTGAATGTCAAGGACGCCTCGAATGCCCACAAGAATGGGCAGACGCTCGTTTTTGAAAATGCGCGGGTGCTGCCCACGCCCGAAAAGCCCGGCGATAAAGTCAGCAAAATCGGTGTAGGCATTTACAAGCAGGACCGTGAGGCGCAGACCTATCTGCCCGGTGCGGTGTATGAACTCTACACCGTGGATGACATTTTCTCCGCAGACGGTACGAAGCTGCTGGACGCCGGTGCAAAGCTGGCCACCGGCAGCGCCACCAATGCCAACGGATTTACTTGGTTTGATGTGGATGTGCCGATTCGCGGCGAATATTACATTGACCCGGCAGGTCCGCGAAGCATCAGCCGCGAGAACAGCGGCAGATACCGCATTGTCGAGGTCAAAGCTCCTGCCGGGTATCTGCTGGACAGTACCCCGGTGGATGTAGAGTTCACCTACGAGGGGCAGCAAATCGCGTGGCAGGTCGTGGACGGAACAAACACAAACCTGCGCACCACCGTAGCTATCTCTAAGCAGGACATCACCAACGGCAAGGAGCTGCCCGGTGCAAAGCTGGAAATCCGTGATGCAGACGGCAGTCTGGTGGAGGGCTGGACCTCCGGGAAAACGCAGCACACTGTGCGCGGGTTGGAACTGGAAAAGGAGTACACCCTGACGGAGAAGTGCGCCCCGGATGGCTACGCCGAAGCCGAAAGCATCGTGTTCAGGCTGGTGCAGGAAGGCAGCGAACAAAGCAATATGGTCTATGTGAAATCCGACGGTGATTGGGTAAAACTTGACGATGCCACAATCATCATGCAGGATGCGCCTGTACTTGACATAGACAAAACGGACATTGCGGGTAATCTGCTGCCGGGTGCTACGCTGACGATCCGTGATGCGAATGATGAGGTCGTCGACACTTGGACAACCGACTACAAAACGCATCGTGTTCCCATTTCGGATGATTCCCTCAAACTGTCGGACGACAGCAAGGAGTACATCTACACCCTGACCGAGGATGCCGCCCCGGCTGGCTTTGAAATTGCCGAATCAGTGCAGTTCAAGTTGGAAACCGTTGATGACGGGATTTCTCTTTTCGTCCGCGAAAATGTGGATGCCGAATGGGTGCGCGCCGGCAAACGCCTGATTCAGATGATAGACGAAGCCACGCCCCGCGAGGACACGCCCACACCCACTCCTGCTCCCACACCGCAGCCGACGCCCGCTGCAACCCCTGCGCCTACGCCGCATAAGGTGCAGACCCTCCCGCAGACAGGAGATGGTTTCCCGCTGCTGGCTATCGTGGTCGTTTCCCTTGCGTCTGCGACAGGTATCGTCCTGCTGACCGTTAAGCAGAAAAATGCGCTGAAAGAAACTTCTGATGAGGAGGATTCCGATGAAAGTTCTGATTGTTGAACCCGGAAAGTACCCCCGCGAAGCCGACATTGAACACACCCTTGAAGCCGAGCAGGCAGTTGTCGGCGGCACCATCGAGGCCGTGTACCCTTGGCGGGATAGCGCCTGTATCGTCTGCAACGATAACGGCATTGCAGAAAACCTGCCGCTGAACCGTATGCTGGGCGACTATGACATCATCCATGGCACGTTTTTCGTCTGCGGGCTGACCAGCAACGATTTTACTGACCTTACCCCGCAGCTGTTTTTCCTGCTGGGCAAGACACTGTGCGTGGAACACACCACGCCGGAAGAATACGCCCGTGTTATGGCTCCGCCGCCCAAAACAAAAGAATCCCCGGAGCGCTGATATGAATATCACTATCCTAGCCCGCAGCCCGCCTGCGGGCTTTTTTCTTTGTCCGAAATCATCCAACAAGCAAGGAGAAGAACCTATGAACGACATTTTTGAAAATACCGAAACCATGCAGGAAAACGAGCATCCCCGTTTTTACACCGCAGAATCCGTTATGCGCGGGCATCCCGACAAGCTGTGCGACCTCATTGCCGACAGCGTGCTGGACGCCTGTCTGCAGCATGATCCCGCCAGCCGCGTGGCCTGTGAGGTAATGGTAACCCACGGTCACATTATTGTGTCGGGCGAAATCACGACCTCGGCCAAGCCCGACGTGTTCAACATCGTCCGCGACACCCTGCGGGATGTCGGCTATGACCCGAAGGCGTACCAAATCGACTGCTACATCCACGACCAAAGCCCCGACATTGCGGGCGCGGTGGAACCCGAACTGGCTGAGGGAGAGGACGAGGACACCCTCGGCGCGGGCGATCAGGGCGTTATGGTTGGCTACGCCTGCAACGAAACGCCCGAATACCTGCCGATGCCTGTGGTTGCCGCCCAGCGCCTTGTAACGCTGCTGGAAATCTCCCGCATGACCGGCGTTATCCCCGACATCGGCCCGGATGGCAAGGTGCAGGTCACGATGGAATACAACGGCGACACGCCCGTGCGCATCACCACGGTGGTCGTGTCGGTTCAGCACAAAGAGGATACCGATATTGACAAGCTGGCGGATCTGCTGGACGAGTATGTGTTCCCGCTGGCCTTTGACGGTATGCCCGCCGACGACGCGGAAATCATCCTGAACCCCAGCGGTAAGTTTGTGCAGGGCGGCCCGGATGCCGATACCGGCTTGACCGGGCGCAAGCTCATGGTGGACAGCTACGGCACCTTTGCACCCCACGGCGGCGGTGCGTTCAGCGGCAAGGATGCCACCAAGGTAGACCGCAGCGGCGCGTACATGGCGCGGTTTATTGCCAAAAATATCGTCGCGGCAGGCTTTGCCCAGCGCTGTCAGGTCACGCTGGCCTACGCCATCGGGGAGAAAGAGCCTGTCATGGTGGATGTGAATACGTTTGGCACAGGTGGCCCCTGCGAGGATGATTGCCTGTCGGCCGCTGTGCGCAAGGCGTATGACCTGACCCCTGCGGGCATCATCAAGCAGTTGAACCTGCTGAACCCCATTTACAACCGCACGGCGGCGGGCGGTCACTTCGGACGCGAGGATTTTCCGTGGGAAAATGTTGAACATATGAGCGACCTCGCCGCTTACATTGTGTAATTGCCGCGCGTCAGTAAAGAACAAATTGATGCCGCCAACCGGATGACGGCGATAGAATTTCTGCGGCGGTATAGACCCGGTTCACTGGTGAAAAGCAGTGCGCGGGGCGAGTACCAGCTTGCGGAGCATGACAGCTTCAAGATAAACGGCGAATCCAGTGTGTGGCACTGGAAAAGCCGCGACATCGGCGGCAAGTCGGCGCTGAAATATTTGATTTATGTGGAAGGTGTACCGTTTGTGGAGGCGGTGCAGCTGTTATGTGAGGAAAGCCCGATGTACATCCCCGTGCAACATGAAGCGGTGGAGCGCGAGCGCCCACAGTTTAAACTCCCCCGAAAAGCACCCACCAATGACCGCGTAACGCGGTATCTGCTGGGGCGCGGCATCTCACTGCCCACGATTCGCTACTGCATTGCGAGAAAAATTCTGTACGAAAGTGCAGAATATCACAACTGTGTTTTCTTGGGCAAAGACCCGCAGGGTGTGCCGAAATATGCGGCTCTGCGCGGTATTTATGACTATGGGAAACCATTCAAGCGCGAGGCTCCCGGCAGTCAGAAACAGTACGGTTTCTGTATCCCGCCGATGCAGCCCGGCACCACCGTGGCGGTGTTTGAAGCCGCTATAGATGCCATGGCAGAGATGACGCTCTGCGGGGATGCTGCGGACAAATACCGTCTGTCGCTGGGCGGGGTCTCGTCCTCCGGCAAAGAACCGCTGGCCTTGCAGGAATTTCTGCGCCAGCACCCGGAGATCACCACGATAGAACTGCGGCTGGACAACGATGCCAAAGGGCGCATGGCGAGTGTCGGCATCCGGAAAATCTACGCTGACCGCTACACCGTGCATGACCTTCCGCCCAACATCGAGAATGGAGATTACGCTGATATGGCAAAAAACAACCTGATGGCAAGAACTGCCGCCCACCGCGCGGAGGCTTGCCGATAGAGAGAAATCAACATGAAAGTTAGAAATCGTTCGCCCACTGCGGGCGCATAGGAGGTATCTGTTATGGCAGTGTTCCG
>OHQP01000525.1_pt1 | contig 14691 bp, 16 predicted proteins | sample 1578101 | NCBI WGS metagenome assembly OHQP01 (sample SAMEA3879569, study PRJEB24766) | human gut metagenome | biome: human-associated habitat; feature: feces | place: USA | collected 1985/1987 | reverse complement strand
TCTGATTAATCATAAATGAGGGGCAAAATACCTTTTGACCCTCATATCATAATATGATATAAAATGCAGTTCAGTTAAGCGGATGACAGGGGCGCTTTTAACAGCCTCAGGAAAAGGAAGCGGAAATGAAGATTAATAAAAAAGCATTATTACTGGGTACAATGGCATTTGTGCTTGTGGCAGCATCAGGCATGGTAAGTGCATATGCAAGCGGTTCGTCAGGCACAAAGAAGGCAAAGGTACAGACAATTACAGAGGGTGTGTGCATTGGCAGTGTGGATGTAGGCGGTATGACAAAGGAAGAAGCAAAAAAAGCAGTTGATGCCTATGTTGACAGCATAAAGGGTACATCCTTTTCATTAAAGGGCGCCAATGGTTCATTTGATGCAACCGCACAGGAAATGTCTGTTTCGGCGGACTCTGATGCAGCGACGGACGAGGCTCTTTCAGTGTGCCATGAGGGCAGCCTGATTGACAGATTTGTGGAGTCAGAGGAGCTCAAAAAGGGCAATGTTGCCGTCAATATGTATCTGTCGGTTGATAAACAAAAGACCGCAAATATGATTTATGACAAGAGCGACGAGCTCAATATAAAGGCAGTTAACAATTCGCTGCAGAGAAACGGTGACAGCTTCGATTTTGTCCCGGGACAGGAAGGCAAAGAGGTTGATGTGGTAAAATCTGTCTATGCCATAAATGATTTTTTGCAGAATAGCTGGGATGGTTCGGCGAATGAGATAGAGCTGGTCACAAATACGGTCCAGCCGAGGGGCTCAAAGGAGGAGCTCTCAAAGATTAAGGATAATCTGGGAGGCTTTTCTACAGATTTCAGCAGCTCGGCAGCAGGGCGTGCAGCCAATGTAAAGAACGCGTGCAGCCTGATAAACGGCAGTGTCATATATCCGGGTGAGCAGTTCTCGGTTTACGAGGCTATCAGCCCTATCACAACTGACAACGGCTATCATATAGCAGGCGCATACGAGAACGGTCAGGTAGTGGACTCGGTAGGCGGAGGCGTGTGCCAGGTTGCTACCACACTCTACAATGCGGTTATAAGGGCTGAGCTTGAGATAGTGCAGCGCTACAACCATTCCATGATAGTAAACTATGTAAAGCCATCTGACGATGCGGCAATCGCAGGTACCTACAAGGATCTTAAGTTTAAAAATAATCTGGACAGTCCGGTGTATATAGAGGGCTATTGCAGTGGTGGAGTCATCACCTTCAATGTGTACGGAGTGGAGACGAGACCGGCAAACAGGGAAATTTCCTTCAGGAGTGAGACGATTTCCCAGGAGGATCCGGTTACGCAGTTTAAGTTTGATGCAGGTCAGCCGGTTGGCTATTTCCACACTGAGCAGTCTGCGCACAAGGGACTTACAGCAAGGCTCTGGAAGACGGTCACAGTCGATGGTACAGTGCAGAGTGATGAGGTATTCAACAACAGCAAGTACAAGTCATCACCAAAAATCGTGACGGTTGGTACAGCAGGAGCATCAGCGGAGGTTGTTGCGCAGCTTCAGGCGGCGGCAGCGGCTAATGATGAGGGCTCGGTTAAATCTATTGCTGCGTCTGCGGCAGCAGCGGTTCAGGCACAGGCAGCACAGACTCAGACACAGGATCCGAATGCGGCAGGGCAGACACAGCCGACAGACCCGAATGCGGCAGGGCAGACACAGGGCACGCAGACGCAGCCGACAGACCCGAATGCAGCAGGGCAGGCACAGGGCACCCAGACACAGCAGCCGGCAGGACAGACGCAGTAAATGCCCGAAGGTAGTTGTTTCTGATGTGGTTATTTGCAATCAATGCACCGGGCTACAACAGTATACAAAACATATTATTATTAGGAACAGGAAAACACATGAAAAACGGTAAAATATCAGAGTCGGTTTTAAAGCGCTCTGTCTTAAAACAACTTCATACCAAAAGCGACAGAATACTTTTTAAACCGGCAGTAGGTGAGGACTGTGCGGTGATTTCCATGCAGGCAGGTGACCAAACCAAGTTAGTTACTGCTACTCAGACGTTCACACTTGATGTATCGGATAAGCATGTGCGTGCTAACTGTGCAGTTTATGATGCATTGAACAATATTTATGCCATGGGGGCAGGTCCTATTGGGATAGAGCTGGCACTGCTTGTACCTACCACAGAAAACGAAGCCGTGCTTCGCGAGACGGTGAGAGCGATTGATGCTGTATGTGAGGAAGCAGGCATTGTGGTGCTTGGCGGACATACACAGGTGAGCCGTGCGGTGAAGAATATCGTGGTGACAGTTACAGCAATAGGTGAGGCCTATGAGCAGATGCTCACACCATCATCGGCAGCAGCACCGGGCATGGACATAATAGTGACAGGCTATGTGGGGCTTGAGGGCACCGCAATTCTTGCAAATGAGAAAAGAGCCGAGCTTGAAACGAGATTTTCCAAGGCATTTATAGATAAATCAGCAGCATATATAGACCATATTTCCACCGCAATGGAGGCTGCATCCGCGATTGGCGCCGGTGTGGCGGCAATCCATGACGCTTCGCAGGGAGGCATCTTTGGAGCACTCTGGGATATGGCAGAGGCTTCGGGAATTGGACTTGACATCGATTTAAAGAAGCTCCCTATCAGGCAGGATACGATTGAAATAAGTGAATTTTTTGACATAAACCCGTATAAGCTTTTGTCAGGAGGAAGTCTGATAATCATAGCTGCAGATGGTACCCGCGTGGTCAGAGAGCTTGAGAAAACAGGACAAAATGCTGTTATAGTCGGTGCCACAACCGATTCAAACGACAGAGTGCTGATTTCCGGCGAGGAGAGACGATTTTTGGAGACTGCCCAGACTGACGAGATATACAAGGTTTTCAACTAATATATTTGAATCAGGAGATTATATATCATGAGAGAAAAGATATTAACATTTATAGAGAAAAACAGCAGGATAAACCTGAAGGAGTTTGCAATCATGCTTGGTGTGGATGAGGCAAGTGTGGCAAACGAGATTGCTGCTATGGAGCAGGAGAATGTCATCTGCGGATATCACACACTGATTGACTGGGACAAGGCAGGCCTTGAGAAGGTCACAGCCATGATAGAGGTCAGAGTGACACCACAGCGCGGCATGGGCTTCGACAAGATTGCCGAGCGTATATACAACTATCCTGAGGTGAAGTCTGTATACCTTATCTCAGGCGGCTTCGACCTCATGGTCACACTCGAGGGCAAGACTCTGCGCGAGGTATCACAGTTTGTGACAGATAAGCTTTCTACACTGGATCAGGTGCTTTCGACAAAGACAAACTTTATTCTGAAGAAATACAAGGATCATGGAACTATCATGGCGGCACCTGTAAAATCCGATGAAAGGGGAATTATGTCATAATGAGAGACCCTTTATCCAGTACCATAAAGACTATCCAGCCATCGGGCATTCGTAAGTTCTTTGATATAGTGAGCGAGATGAAGGATGCGATTTCGCTCGGGGTAGGTGAGCCTGATTTTGACACACCGTGGCATATCAGGGATGAGGGCATATATTCCCTTGAAAAGGGACGCACCTTCTACACCTCAAATGCCGGACTCAAGGAGTTAAAGGTTGAGATTGCAAAATATCTCGACAGAAGATACGGCATGACATATGATTACAACAAAGAGATCATGGTAACTGTCGGCGGCAGCGAGGCTATAGATATCGCACTGCGCGCCATGCTCGATGCGGGAGATGAAGTGATTATCCCGCAGCCAAGCTATGTTTCATATGTGCCATGTACTGTTTTGGCAGGTGGCACACCTGTGATTGTGGAGCTCAAGGAGGAAAATGATTTCAGGCTGACAGCTGAGGAGCTTGAGGCTGTTATCACTCCAAAGACAAAGATACTTATCATGCCTTTCCCTAATAACCCTACAGGCGCTATCATGGAAAAAGCAGACCTTGAAGCAATCGTTCAGGTGGTTAAGGAGCATGATCTGTTTGTGATAAGTGACGAGATTTATTCGGAGCTTACATATGTGGATAAGCATGTATCTATAGCATCGTTTCCAGGAATGAAGGAGCGCACAGTGCTCATAAACGGTTTTTCCAAGGCTTATGCCATGACAGGCTGGAGGCTTGGATATGCATGTGCACCTGAAACAATTCTAAAGCAGATGCTAAAGATTCATCAGTTTGCAATCATGTGTGCGCCGACCACGAGCCAGTATGCGGCTGTCGAGGCTATGAAAAACGGCGATGAGGATGTTGCACAGATGAGGGAGGAATACAACGGCCGCAGACGATATGTGCTTCACCGCTTTAAGGAGATGGGGCTTAAGTGCTTTGAACCTTTCGGGGCCTTTTATGCGTTTCCAAGCATCAAGGAGTTTGGCATGACATCCGATGAGTTTGCCACAAAGCTTCTAAACAGCAAGAAGATTGCCGTGGTTCCGGGAACTGCATTCGGAGAGTGCGGCGAGGGATTTTTACGTATATCATATGCATATTCGCTTGATGATTTAAAGGAGGCGCTCGGCCGCATTGAGGAGTTTGTCACAGAGCTTCGCGCCGGGATGGATAATAAATAGTTTAAATTGACAGGAGACAAAATGGCAAAGCTGAATATAGTGTTACATGAGCCGGAAATTCCGGCAAATACAGGAAATATCGGAAGAACCTGCGTCGCGACAGGCACGAGGCTTCATCTTATAGAGCCGCTTGGATTCTCACTTTCAGAGAAGGCACTAAAGAGAGCCGGAATGGATTACTGGAAGGACCTCGACGTCACCACATATGTGGACTGGGAGGATTTCCTTGAGAAAAATCCGGGCGCAAAGATATATTATGCGACAACAAAGGGCAGACATGTGTACTCTGATGCTCATTTTGAGCCAGACTGCTATATTATGTTTGGCAAGGAAAGCGCAGGCATTCCGGAGGAGATACTAAAGGAGCATCCGGATGAGTGCATCAGGATACCGATGATAGGTGAGACAAGGTCACTTAATCTGTCAAATTCAGTAGCTATCGTGCTCTACGAGGCATTGAGACAGAATAATTTTGATCATATGAGGCTTGAGGGAGAGCTTCATCACCTGAGCTGGGATGACTAAATCAAGCGGCAAAGAGCATATTTTTGGCAGCTATTTGGGCTTTAACAGCCATGATAATTGTAAATACGGTAGATTTTTAGGAAAAAGAAATGGGCATAATTAAAACAAGCAAATTAGTACATGAATTTATACGAAGAGACGAGGAAGGCAATGTAGAGTCAATCACTACAGCACTCGACAACGTAAACCTCGACATAAAAGAGGGACAGTTTATTGCAATCCTCGGTCACAATGGTTCAGGAAAATCAACTCTTGCAAAGCATATCAATGCACTTCTTGCGCCGAGCGACGGCACCATATGGGTGGATGGCATGGATGTGTCAAAGGAAGAGAATGTCATACCTGTCAGGAAAAGTGCAGGTATGGTTTTCCAGAATCCCGACAATCAGATTATCGCCAATGTCGTGGAGGAGGATGTGGGCTTTGGACCTGAGAATATCGGTGTGCCGACAGATGAAATCTGGCAGCGCGTGGACTATGCGCTAAGGGCTGTCGGTATGACAAAGTACCGCACACATTCACCGAACAAGCTCTCCGGAGGACAGAAGCAGCGTGTGGCAATCGCGGGAGTTGTGGCAATGGAGCCAAAATGTATAGTATTTGACGAGCCTACAGCCATGCTTGACCCAAACGGCCGCAAGGAGGTCATAGCCACAGCCCATGAGCTCAATAAGAAAAAGGGCGTGACCATCATTCTCATCACCCATTACATGGAGGAGGTGGTCGGTGCAGACCATGTCTATGTCATGGAAAAGGGCAAGGTGGTCATGGACGGCACACCGCGTGAGATTTTTTCAAGGGTGGACGAGCTGAAGGAGCACAGGCTTGATGTGCCGCAGGTGACACTGGTAGCCGATGAGCTCAAAAAGGCAGGGCTTGATATCCCTGATGGAATCCTGACGAGAGAAGAACTTGTAAATGCGCTTGTTGCGCTGAAAAACAGATAGGCGGGAGAAAATATGTCAATAATTCTAGATCACATAAACTATTGCTACAGTGCCGACTCAGCCTACAAGATGCAGGCACTTAAGGATGTAAGCCTTGAGATAAATGATGGAGAGTTTATCGGAATAATCGGTCACACCGGTTCGGGAAAATCCACACTTATCCAGCATATGAACGGCCTTTTGAAGGCGACAAGCGGTCATATATACTACAATGGACAGGATATATATGACAATGATTATGATTTAAGCAAGCTGCGTCACAAGGTGGGGATGGTGTTCCAGTATCCGGAGCATCAGCTTTTTGAGACAACCAACTTTGAGGATGTATGCTTTGGACCGAAAAATCAGGGGCTCGATAGGAAAACAGTGGAGCTAAGAGCCTATGAGGCACTGCAGAATGTACATTTTCCGGAGGATCTCTACTATCAGCCGCCGTTTGATTTGTCCGGAGGACAAAAAAGGCGTGTAGCCATAGCTGGAGTACTTGCAATGCACCCTGACGTACTTATACTCGATGAGCCGACAGCGGGACTGGATCCTGCGGGCAGAGATGAGATACTGGGACTGCTTTTACAGATGAAAAAGGATCTGGGTATCACGATCATACTCGTATCACACAGCATGGAGGATGTTGCGGAGTATGTGGATCGCATCATTGTTATGAATTCAGGAGAGGTGATGTTTGACGGAGTGCCGAAGGAGGTATTCTCACACTACAAGGAGCTCGAGGCAGTCGGACTTGCAGCACCGCAGGTCACATATCTGATGCATGATCTGGCAAAAAAGGGTATACCGGTTGACCTTTCGGCAACGACAGTTGCGGAGGCGAGGGACTCAATACTAAAAGCCTTTAAATAGCTCACCAATGCTGACATTTTGATACAAATTATGAGGAAGGAATACAAAAATGATTCGTGATATTACCATAGGCCAGTATTATCCGGCGCAGTCGCCAATACATAAACTGGACCCAAGAGTAAAGCTTTTCGCAACACTTATATATATTATTGCGCTGTTTTCCTACAAGGGAATAGCCGGTGTGCTGTTTATAGTTGCCGCGCTTGCCGCAGTTATAAAAATTTCGAAGGTGCCCTTTAAGTTCATGGTAAAGGGACTCAAATCCATTATAATACTGCTGCTTTTTACAGCATGCTTCAGCGTGTTTTTCACACAGGGAGAGTACACAATCTGGGAGTACGGGATACTGCACATTTCTGACACCGGACTGATAAATGCAGCAACCATGATGATACGACTTGTGCTGCTCATTATAGGAACCTCGCTCATGACACTCACCACCACACCAAACCAGCTCACGGACGGTCTTGAGAAATCACTGGGCTTTTTAAACAAAATACATGTCCCGGTGCATGCGATAGCCATGATGATGTCGATAGCGCTTCGTTTTATTCCAATCCTTATTGAGGAGACGGACAAAATAATGAAAGCACAGATGGCAAGAGGAGCTGATTTTGAGCATGGAAATATCATAAAAAGAGCAAAGAGCATGGTGCCTCTTTTAGTGCCGCTTTTCGTATCGGCCTTCAGGCGTGCGGATGACCTCGCAATGGCCATGGAGGCCAGATGCTACAATGGTGGAGAGGGCAGGACAAAGATGAAGCCGCTCGTATATGAAAAGGACGATAAAATAGCATATCTTTTCATATTTGCGTTTTTAGCGGTTGTGATAGTGCTTAGAATCCTTCTGCCGGTGAATCTGGGCAATCTTATTTTCAGATAGTGAAATAGATAGTGCAGCCATAACAGGAGAGATATATGCGTGTAAAAATGATTGTAGCCTACGATGGCACAAATTACTGCGGCTGGCAGATACAGCCAAACGGCATAACAATTGAGCAGGTATTAAACGAGCACCTGAGCCGCCTGTTAAAGGAGGATATAAAGGTGACAGGAGCAAGCCGCACCGATGCGGGAGTGCATTCACTTGGAAATGTGTGTATGTTTGACACCAATACCCGCATGCCGGCGGAAAAGATATCGTATGCACTGAATCAGAAGCTGCCGGAGGATATAGTGGTGGTCGATTCCTGTGAGGTAAGCGATGATTTTCATCCACGCTTCTCAAAGAGCCGTAAAACCTATGAATACCGTATATTAAATGCGAGGTTCAGGAATCCGACACGCAGGCTTGACACATATTTCTATCATTATCCGCTTGACACAGAAAAGATGAGTGAGGCTGCAAAATATCTCATAGGAGAGCATGATTTTGCAAGCTTCTGCTCGGCAAACTCGCAGGCACAGACCACAGTCCGCACGATATATGACTGTACGGTGTCAAAGGCCGGTGACATAATCACAATACGTGTGACAGGAAACGGCTTTTTGTACAATATGGTGCGCATAATCGCAGGAACACTTGTGAAGATAGGTGGAAGCGATATGCCGGCCGATGCGATGAAGGGCATAATAGCCGCAACAGACAGGGCAGCAGCAGGTCCTACAGCCCCGGCCCATGGGCTTACAATGATAGGACTCAAGTACGAGTAACAGCTTTAGATTTTTAATATTGTATTAAGATTTTTGGAATATCCGGTTTTAGCTTCAATAATAGGCTATAATGTCGTTACTGTTAATACGTGGTACGGTAAAAAGAAGCTTGGAGATGAAGACGGTTATGAGATTTACAAAAGCAAAAGAGAAAATTATAAAAAACAAAGCCATAAACAGCACAGACGAAGGAAAAGGCAGACACCGTAAGGTAATCCGTATAGGAGCGTTTGCTTTGGTATTTGTCGTGCTGTTTTCGTTTGTCTCGACATTTTTTAAGATGACGGATGCTGTCAATATTGCGACTATAGAGGGCTTTTACAAGGAGCCGAAGAACACAATTGATGTGATGATGATAGGAGCCAGCGAGGTATACGCTGATTACAGTGCAACCGAGGCCTGGAAGAATTATGGATACACATCATACTCGCTTGGGGTATCAGGAGCGCCCGGCAGCCTGTACAAATCAATGCTCAGGGAAGCTCTCACCAGACAGCATCCGAAGGTTGTGGTTTTTGAAGTGAATGGCTTTTTACAAAACGACAGCTATTACGACAGGACGGTAAAGCTGCATAGCTGGATAGACAATATCCATAATGAGGAAAACAGGTTTGATACAATACAAGAGATTGTGCCAAAGGATGAGCAGGACAACTTTACAAATCCTTTAAAGCTGTATCATAGCAACTGGAAGGATATAGGCAAGTGTGCACACACCTTTGTCACAAGAGTTGGAATGTATTTTGCAAAAACATCATGCATGAAGGGATTTTCATCTATTGCAAAATATTCCGATTGTCCATCAGGCAAGCAGAAAAAGCTCTATTTTACCGACAAGAGCAGAGCGTATATGACTGATCTGCTTGAGTATTGTAAAGCACAGGGGGTGGAAAAGGTGCTTTTTGCGAGGTTCCCTCATGAGAAGGAGATAAAGAATCCGCAGGTGCTTTGTGACGTGAAGGAGCTGGTGGAGTCTTATGGCTATGATTTTGCGAGCTTTGAAGGCGATAAGGAATTTATCGGAATCAATGAGAGGGATGATTTCTACAATTCAGAGCACCTGAATATAAATGGAAGCCGCAAATTCACTGCATTTATGGGAAAATATCTGTCTGATAATTACAGGCTTAATGCAGACCACTCACCGGAGATTCAGAGTGCATGGGGCGAGTGCGCAAGGCGCGCTGATAAGGTGATAAGTGCCTGCGCAAAGGATACGGATCTGAGTCTGGGCAATCATTATTTTGAGATGTCCGTTTATCTGCCTTATAATTTTTCGTCAAGCCTTGCGACAAATAAGGTAGCAGATACGAACAACGATGCAAAGCCTGCAAAGGAGTTAAATACCCCGGTAAAAAAATAGCATGATAGTGTATGGAATTTAAAATAAATACTGCTTGTTAATTAAAGTATGGCGGCAGTATTACATTAGAAAATAGATTTGGAGTAAATAAAATGGAACTTATTTCATTAAAATATGCGATATTTGTAATCGTATTGCTTGTATTATATTATTGCTTTCCGAAGAAATACCGCTGGTATGTGCTTCTGGCGGGAAGCATGGCATACTATGTGATTATATGTAAGTGGTATGTGCTTTTTATCATTTTCACAATATGCACCACATATGGCTCAACAATATGGATTGACAAGCTGCTAAAGGAGCAGAATGCCATCGTAAAAAGCCACAAGGAGGACTGGGACAGGCAGACCAGAAAGGAATACAAGGAAAAGGGCAGAAAAAAGAGAGTGGCAGTCATGCTTTTTGCGCTGCTTTGCAATTTCGGCATTCTGGCATTCCTTAAATATATACCATATGCGGGCGAGCTTGGACTTTTGCTTCCGCTTGGCATATCCTTCTACACCTTTCAGTCCATGGGCTATGTGATGGATGTATACAGGGAAATTGTCGAGCCTGAAAAGAATTTCCTTAAGGTAGCGCTGTTTGTATCATTTTTCCCTCAGATAATACAGGGACCGATCGCGATATATGATAAGCTTGCGGGACAGCTTTACGAGGGACATTCCCTGAGACTTGAAAATCTGCAAAAGGGTGCGCTTCTGGTGCTCTGGGGAGTCATGAAAAAGCTTGTGATAGCAGACCGCGCAGTAAATATCATCAATTTTGTAATGGATAAGCCGATGGATTTTTCGGGCACTTATGTATTTTTTGCGGCAGTAGTGTATGCGCTGCAGCTATATGCGGATTTCTCGGGAGGAATCGATATAGTGCGCGGTATTGCGGAGATGTTTGGCATACCGATGTCAACAAACTTCAATCACCCGTATTTTTCGCGCTCGCTCACTGAGTATTGGCACCGCTGGCATATGACTTTGGGAGACTGGTGCAGAAACTATATCTTCTACCCGCTTTCAATCTCAAAGCGTTTCCTGAACTTTGGCAAATGGCTAAAGCCGAGATTTGGTGCGCATATCAGTAAGGTGCTGCCGGGCTGCATCGCGAGTGTCATCACATTTATCGTCATCGGAGTATGGCACGGTGCCAATATGAAATACCTGTATTTCGGACTCTGGAATGGCATTGTAATCATGCTTGCAGAGCTTTTTGCTCCGGTAAACAAAAAGGTGTCAGGCGGCTTTTTTAAGCTGACCGGCCTAAGGGAAAAGGGCATATTTGCAACAATTGTATCAGTGCTTTGGACCTTTATGCTCATACTGGTAGGCTACTATTTTGACATAGCAGCAAATGCATCGACAGCATTTCATATGCTTTTTAAATCAGTCACGGATTTCCATATCAGCGAGCTTGGAATAAATAACATCATTTTGAATCTAGGAGCATGCGGACTGGACGAGTACGATATACTTTTACTTATAATATGTACGCTGCTGTGGTTCTTTATCAGCTTCGTTGAGGAAAATAAAAAGCTCGACATGCGTGATTTCATACTTTCAAGAAAGTTGCCGCTTCGCTGGGCGATAATATATCTTGGCATTTTTATAGTAATAATATTCGGTTACTACGGACCGGGAGTGAATCCGGCTGATTTTGTATATATGCAGTTTTAAAATAAAAGTTTAAAGAAAAGACTTAAAGAAAAAGTTTCAAGAAAAAGCCGAAAATAAGGGTGAAAAACACTTGACAACAGCCGGTTACGCAAGTATAATATCTAGGTCTGTAAAAGTAGATAAATGGAAGCCAAAGCCCCGGCAACCATTTAGTATAGATAATGATAGTCATCTGAGATGGAACAGAGGACTATAAGATGTCAAAAAGGAAGTGGCGTCCGGACATACGCGATTTCAAGAGGCATCGGCATTAAAAGTAATCGAATCATTTAAGGAGGAAAACCGATGAAAACATTTATGGCTAGTCCTGCTACAATCGACAGAAAATGGTACGTAGTAGACGCTGAAGGTAAGACATTAGGACGTTTAGCATCAGAAGTTGCTAAAGTATTAAGAGGAAAGAATAAAGCAATCTTTACACCACACATTGACACAGGTGATTATGTAATCGTTGTCAATGCTGACAAGGTTAAGGTTACTGGTAAGAAATTAGACCAGAAGATTTACTATCATCACTCCGACTATGTTGGTGGAATGAAAGAAACCACATTAAAAGAAATGATGGCTAAGAAACCGGAGAAGGTTGTTGAACTTGCAGTGAAAGGCATGCTTCCAAAAGGACCTCTTGGAAGACAGATGTATACAAAGCTTTTCGTATACGCTGGACCTGATCACAAACATGCTGCACAGCAGCCTAAGGAATTAGCAATCTAGTATTAATTTAAGGAGGAAAAGTAAGTGGCTACTACAAGATATTACGGAACTGGTAGAAGAAAACACAGTGTTGCCAGAGTATATTTAGTACCTGGAACAGGAAAAATCACAATCAACAAAAGAGATATTGATGAATATCTTGGATTAGAAACATTAAAAGTAGTTGTACGTCAGCCATTAGTTGCAACAGATACAATTGACAAATATGATGTATTAGTAAACGTTCATGGTGGTGGATTTACAGGACAGGCTGGAGCAATCCGTCATGGTATTTCCAGAGCTTTATTACAGGTTGATGGAGAATTCCGTTCAACATTAAAGAAAGCTGGATTCTTAACAAGAGACCCAAGAATGAAAGAAAGAAAGAAACCAGGTCTTCGCAAAGCACGTCGTGCACCACAGTTCTCAAAACGTTAATCATACGTTACGGAAGATACGAAGAATATACAGAGCCTTTCAATGGAGAAATCTATTGGAAGGCTTTTTCTTTTTATCAGAGGATTTAGGTTTCATGATCATACATAGCGCAAATGAGGTGATACATATGAAATACGAAGAACTTTTTCAGTTAAAAGATTTTCAGAAAGGAAAATTGCTGACAGGAAATAATATTTTATTAAGAGAGATCACAGGAGCTCATGTGATTGAGATGGCAGATGGAGTAAACTGGGCAGGCAGAGGTGAGTTGGTATTTACAAGCGGTGTTGGATTTCACGATATTGACAACGAAATGAAACTACTTATTGAAACGGTTGCGAAAAATTATGTAGCAGGAATCGTGGTGGAGATTGGACCATATATCAAAGATGTAACACAAGAATGGATCGATCATGCACAGAAACTAAATATTCCACTGATGACACTTCCATGTGATATTCCGATCACAAGGATTATTTCAGAAATTTATCGAAATGTATACAACACACAGGAATATCAGAATTCAGTGGAGAAATTTATGAAAGAGTGTTTGTATGAACCATCAGAAGAAATACAAGAAAGAGCGGAAAACTTTGGATTCGATTCCCAAAGAAGACATATCGCTTTATTTTTGTCACCAGATGAAGAGAACGGAAATTTAGAACATCTGATGCAGGCAGCGAGACAAAGTTTAAATCTACAGAGAACGATTTTTACATTAGTTGAAAAAGATGGAGTCGTTATGATTTATGATCTCCCCAAAACAGATCAGCCGCTGCATGAAATGGTTGGTAAACTTCGGGATGATATAGAGTCTTTCTATTAGATCTATCATAAAGATATTACGATCAGTGCTGGAGTCGGGGATCTCTTTGAGTCAGTTACAGATTTAAAAGACAGTGCCACAGAAGCAAGGCATGCGTTAAATATGCTTCATATGTGTAAACGAACAGGGCAATACAGAATGTATGAAGAAATGGGAATTTATCAATTGTTGTTTTCAATCAGAGATAATAATATACTGGAAAGGATCGTGGAAGAACAAGTAGGCATCTTGATAGCATACGATCAGGAAGATGATTCAGAAATGGATCATCTTTTTTGCACGAAAATAACAGGGTCTTTGTCTACTGTGGACAAAGAGATATGAAAATCTTTAGAATATATGGATATTGGTAGGAAAAAATGAAAGTGTTATCATCTAAATTGTTAAAAGAAATAACAAAACGACCAACAAGGAGGCGGATAATATGAGTCATGAGTTTGTAATGCCAGGAAAAGTCATCACAGGAAAAGGTGCATTACAAGATGCAGAAAATGAATTCCAAACAGCCGGAAAAAAGGCTCTGATCGTATCTGGTAAGGTCATGGAACGTGTAGGAAATGTAAAGGTGTCATCGTAGACAAGAAGATTGCAGATTACTTTGATGATCATAAATTAATGTGTGGATTAACCTATTCTGGACATCCTCTTGCTTGTGCCGCAGGAATTGCAACTTTAGATGTATACAAAGAAGAAAAATTGGTTGAACGTTCCAAAGCGATGGGTAAGATCTTAGGACAGATTGAAGAAGAATTAAAGAGAAAACATCATGGGAGGAATTATTGGGGCGTTAAAGAAAAAAGGATTCTCAACCTACAGCCACGAAAACAATATTATTGTGGCACCACCATTGATCATTACAGAAACAGAACTTCGTGATGCTATGGCGATCATGGATGAAGTTTTAGCTGACGTGGATGCGATGATCTAAACAAAATATTTCCAGAAATCTCTTTTTATCAAAATACAATACATAAAGAAAATGACATGTCTGTTTGAAAATGGATGTGTCTTTTTTTACTGCCATCTTCCTGCTCAATCTCAAAGTAATGATTCGTACAGTCATAATAAAGAATCTTGTCTGTCTGTCGGCACGAAAAGGGATCAGGACTGTCAAGGGGTTTTTCTTTTATTATAAAAAATATGAATGAACAGAATTACTTGATTGTA
>OHQP01000518.1_pt1 | contig 14838 bp, 13 predicted proteins | sample 1578101 | NCBI WGS metagenome assembly OHQP01 (sample SAMEA3879569, study PRJEB24766) | human gut metagenome | biome: human-associated habitat; feature: feces | place: USA | collected 1985/1987 | reverse complement strand
GTGGGCATCAAGGCTCCCGGCTTCGGCGACAGACGCAAGGAGATGCTTCAGGATATCGCCATTCTCACCGGCGGCAAGGTCATCACCTCCGAGCTCGGTCTTGAGCTCAAGGACACCCAGATTTCCGATCTCGGCCGCGCACGCCAGGTCAAGGTCTCCAAGGAGAACACCATCATTGTTGACGGCGCAGGCGACAAGGACGATGAGGGCCTGCAGGACGGCCTGAATATGGATGTGGAGTACGACATCAAGGGCCTTGTGCTGGGCGCCTACGCCGAGTGGGGCTCCAACGGCGGGAACAAGTCCTTCCAGAAGTGGCTGGAAGAAAATCCCAACGTGGTCCGCGCTCTGCTGACCAACAGTCTGGACAACATGGCCACCGCAGCCGTGGGCAAGAAGACCGACGAGGCCAAGGATCTGGCGGCTCTGCTGCTGGCCAGCCTCAATGAGCATACCGGCGTGGACGGCAAGGACGGCGATACCATCGCCAAGGCGCTGCAGAAGTACATCGACTCCGGCAGCGAGGAGGTGTTCAGCGCGTGGCTGACCGGTGGCGGCGGCATGGCCAGCGGCACCTATGAGAGTATCTACGGCCAGTACGCCAGCAGCCTTGCGGCACTGGCAGACCGTCTGTACAGCAAGTGGGAGGCCAGCGGCACGTCTATGACCTTCCCTGTGTGGCTGGATTCCCAGCAGGTGAGCATGGACAGCCTGTCCGAGAACGCGGACGAGCCGGACACCGACAACACCAACGATCCCCAGACCTCCGATGCCCCGGACGATGTGCCGGACGGACAGGATACCGAGGGCGGCGCCAGCGGCAACTCCGTGTGGGAGATCATCGGCACGGTGGTGCGTGAGAATCCCATCCTCGTCTGGAGTATCGTGGCCGTCATTGCGGCGCTGATCATCGTGGGCGCGGTACGCCGCTACCACAAGGTCAAGCGTGACGAGCATGACGAGAAATAAGTGATATAGACGGCTCTTAGGGGAGCAGTCTGCCGATTCGCGTGGGCGGAATTTCCGTCCACGCGAATACGGCTATATAAACGGAAGTAGGAGGGATGCCTCTGTGAGAAGGAAAGTGCGGAATTGGACGGCGTTTCTGCTGACGTTGGTGCTGGTATTCAGCATGATACCCGCGGCTTACGCGGCGGGATACAGCATCACCGTCAACGCCCCAGAGGGAAATCACTTGCCCTATTGGGTATTTGAAACGGCGGGAGCAGCTAACGGAGATGTGCAGTATCTTACTGCCAAGGAAAGCCATGACCTGCCCGACGGGAAAATAGCGAGGGTCGCTTTGAAGGTGGGCAAAAACGGCAAAGATGAAGCCTCCTGCGGTATCTCCATCAACGGGCTGTACTATGTGCAGTCCGTGACGCTGGAGCATCCCGATTTCTTCACCGGCACGGTGGAGATACAGGTAGGTAAGGACGCCCAGTGGACTGAGGACACTTGGGGGGATGTCACACCGCTGGAGGAGTCCAGCACCATTGGCTGCGTGCAGTTCAAAAACGGCACGTTCACCGCCGATGTGAATATCACCATTACGCCCATGACGGCGCAGCAGGCGGAAGCGGCACAAAAGCAAAATCAGCGGCAGGTCGTGCCCCAGGGCAAGTACACGGTGGCGCAGATCTCCGAGGCCATTCAGGGCATTCTGGCGCAGAAGCGCTCTGCGCTGGGCTTGGAAGATGGCGACTATCTCCTCTCCGGGGACGAGCTGACTTATGCCGGCAGCTCCGCCACGGACTGGCTGCCCATCGGCTTGAGCCGCTGCGGTGTGGAGGATGACTATGACACCTACCTCGCAGCGCTGCAGGCCTATGTGGAGCAGAAGTACCGTGAGCCGGACAAGCTGGATCGGGTGAAGGCCACCGAGTGGCATAGAATTTCTCTCGCTGTGCTGGCCTGCGGCGGCGACCCCACCCATTTCGGCAAGGATGAAAACGGCAGCGACATCAACCTCATCGCGGACGGTGTATATGACCGCGGCAAGACCGTGGACATCGGCGCGCAGGGGCTCAACGGCTGGCTGTGGGGGCTTATCACGCTGGACAGCATGAAGTACAACATCCCCGCAGGCTCGTCTTACACCCGCACGGAGATGATCAAGAAAATACTGTCCTTCCAGCTCCCCGACGATGGCTTCAACCTGCGGTTTGCACAGGGCAGCACCGCCGACCCGGACATCACCGCCATGGCGATACAGGCGCTTGCACCGTACTATCGAAACGCCACCTTCAACGTGAAAGACCCCGTGGACAAGGCGCTGGACTGCCTGTCCAAATTGCAGCTGGATACCGGCGACTTCCGCAGCTGGGGCACACGGAACTCCGAGTCCGTATCGCAGATCATCGTGTCGCTGTGCTCCATCGGCGTTGATCCGCAGAACGACCCGCGGTTCATCAAGAACGGCATCAATCTGCTGGACGCGCTGTTCTACTACCAGCAGGAGGACGGGGGCTTTGCCCACTCTTATGAGTCTGACCCCGGCAATCCCTCCGCCATCCCCGGCGAGAGCAACAGCATCGCCACCGACCAAGCTCTGCTGGCGCTGGTAGCCGTGTGGCGGCAGGCGCAGGGCATGAGCATCCTGTACGATTTCCGTCCCGGCAGCGTATCCGCCAAGATACTGACGCCGGAGGAGAGCGAGGTGTCCTTCGCGGGCAGCTATGAGTTCACCGAAGCAGACCAACAGCAGGCGGACGCCCTGCCCCAAAAGCTGACCACGGAGAACGATGCCGAGGTGACAGCCCTGCTGAATAAGCTGAAAATGAGCCGTGACTTCGACGGCTACGACACCTACATGACCAAGCTGACGCAGGCCAAGAGCGACATAGACGCGCTGTACGCGGAGATAGAGAGCATCAATGCGGATATAGAAAGCCAGATCGTCCCCATGACCGACCCGGGACTGGGTGAGAAGCCCACCGTGGACAGGCTGGTAAAGCGGTACAAGGCACTGTCCGACCATGATAAGGAATTGGTAGAAAACTGGGACGCCGTGCTTGCTGTGAAGGCGCAGATGGACGCGGCACAGAGAACCCTGTTCCTCATCATCGGCGGCGCGGTGGTCATCATGGTGGCCGCAACAGTGGTCGTTCGCCGCAGGAGGGAGAGCAAATGAGAAAGCATATCACAAGATTACTCACCACACTGCTGGCGCTGGTGATGCTTTTGCCCATCGTAGTACAGGCCACCCCCGTGGACGGCTGGACAGATGAGGCGGAGCAGGCATATCAGACAGTAACGCAGCTGGTCATCCAGCGCGTCACCGAGAGCAAGGACTACCTTGCCACCGCTACGCAGGAGGAGAACACCAAGGCGGTCTATGCCCTGTGGATCTCCGGCGCAGCTGTCCCCAGCGGCTTCTATGACGAATACCTGCAAGCGCTGGCCGACTGGCTGGATCTTGCGGTCAAGCGGGGCAAGACGGCCTACATCCCCGGCGCTATCCGCACGGTAGCAGCTATGGGACTGGATGTGACCGACTTCGCCGGTCACGACCTCATGGACGCCCTGCGGAAGCCGGAGCTGGTGGAGGCAGACGAGGACCGGCTGGATATGCTGATGGATCTGGATGCCGCCGGTGCCGCAGGCAAGACCGACGAGTTCAACGCCCTGCGGGAGCAGCTTTTGACTGAGACTCTTGCCCGGCAGCAGAGCAGCGGTGAGTTCCGCTATACCTCTAAGTGGCCCGCTGAATTGAAGCGGAAGGGCGTGGCTGCTGAGCCGGATCGGTTTGACTACATCCTGCTGACAGCAAAGTCCGCGCAGGCGCTGGCGCCTTACCGGAGCCGCAAGGATGTGTCCGCGGCCATAGATAAGGCACTGAACTATCTCTCCGAGCAGCAGCTCCCCAGCGGCGGCTTCCTCAAGTATGGTGCAGAGGACGTAGAGGAGGACGCGGCAGTGCTGGAAATGCTGGCCGCGCTGGGCATCTCCCCTGACGACGGGCGATTTGTAAAGAACGGCCACACCGTGCTGGATGGTATGATGGGGTGGTATCAGGGGAAATATTCCAGCAGTGCGCCTGCACCCGGACAGGGGTTCTACCGGGAGAACGCAAATTGGGGCTACAACACCTACTATAAGCCTCTTGGCTGGGTGAAGTCGTCATGGGGCAGTATGTATGACCCTGACGATCCGGATAATCCGGATAAATGTGTCATAGAGCGGAAATACATAAATGAAGCCGCATTTTCAGGCTTTTCCCTGTTTTACACGGCGTCACAGACGCGGAACACCTCTACAGAGGATCTCGTCGTTCCTCCCCGCAGCGACACAGATGTGAAGCTGGATTACAAGCAGCTCCTGAAACAAAAGACGGACGGGATGGTCGAACGAGTTATTGCCAACTACGAGTATCTATTGACAGAAGCACGCGAGATCACAGCCAGAGAGATTGCCGGCTATTCCTCACAGATACTGGCTTTGCAGAACGCAAATGCGGAATTGACAAAAGCGGAAAAGGAAAAGCTGCAGGAGATCATGACGGTCATGGTGGGCGCCAGTGGGGACTACTATTTGGGGCGCACCTCCTCCACCTACTCAGCCGGTGCAGTACGCGCCATGCAGTATCTTGGCATGGATCCTGCAAATGTCAATGGGCTGGATTATTTGGCGGTGCTGGCAAATACCGGCAAGTTGGAGGCTACTTCAACATACGATTTCAACAGCTATTTAAGGGACATCGAATCCGTGAGTGCACAAGTATGGCGTTCTCGCGGCATTGATGTAGGGACGCTTGTAGACAGCTATGCAGTACGTATCCTTGCAGACCAAACTCCTGACGGAGGCTTTGATTACTCTTATGGCGTGAATATAGCGCAGGGAGATACAAATACTTCTTGGCGTGATGATACTATCTATACTGCGAAAACGATTACTGTGTTAGCGCCATATCGCGACAAGGAGTATATTGCCAAGGCGATAGACCGCGCCGTGGACTACCTTTCCTCCGTGCAGCTCTCGGACGGCAGCTTTCCGGGCATGACCGGAGATTCGGACGGCGGGGCGACCCTTACCGTGCTGAAGATGATGGAAGCGCTGGATATTTCTCTGGACGACCCACGCTTCGTGAAGAACGGAAATACCGTGGCAGACGCCATGAAGACCTTTTATATAGACGGCGTGGGCTTTCTCTCCAGCTTCGAGGTGGAGGCACCGCTGGATGATCTGAGCCGCCTACCGGTCTATGAAAACCCGGTCATGGGGAATTATTCCACCATCTCCGCCCTGACCTACCTCCAAGCCGCCGAGAACGGCACATTCGGCCCCGACGGCAAAGGCAGCAGCGTGTTCGAGGTGGTAGGCGCCGCCCTGACGGAAACACCGCTGGGCGCGATTTTGCTGGCGGTCATTGTGGCCGGCATACTGGCGTTCGCCATGGTACGCCGCTACCGCCGCATCAAGAGGGAGCAGTGACATGAGAGCGAAGTACAAACATATCCTTTCTCTGCTCTTGGCACTTTTCCTGCTGCTGTCCTGCGCGGCCTGCGGACAGACGCAGGTGGAACAGCCGGAGGACACCGGCGATAAGGATCAGTACATGACTGAGCCTGTCCCAGAGGGGAAACCTAATCCAGTAGAGCCACAGGACACGACGGTGGATACCACCACAACACATACCTGCACCTTCTCCATCTCCTGCGAAACGATCCTGGACAACATGGATAAGTGCGTGGAGAGCAAGAAGTTTCTCGTGCCGGCGGACGGCATTGTTTTTCCTGCCACGAAGGTAGAGTTCAGCGAGGGCGAAAGCGTATTCGATGTCCTCCAGCGGGTTTGCAGGGACAATGCCATCCACATGGAATCCAACTGGACTCCGGTATACAACAGTGCCTATGTAGAGGGGATCAATAACCTCTATGAGTTCGACGTGGGCAGTTTGTCCGGCTGGATGTACAACGTCAACGGCTGGTATCCCAACTACGGCTGCTCCCGTTACCAGGTGAAGGACGGCGATGTGGTGGAGTGGCGTTATACCTGTGACCTGGGAGAAGATCTCGGCAGTGGTATGGGTGGATAAATGAGTCATTAAAAAAGAAAGGAAAGAAAGAATGAAAAGGCTATTAACTATCCTGATGGTACTGATGTTGTTGTTTGTCAATGTGGGATGCGGGGAGAAAGGAAGGCTACAGGAAGACAATGATACGAACATTCAGCAGGAAACGAAGGATAAAGAGAAGAACCTATATGATCCTGCGGATGACATCAAGCCTATTGCTGTTGGCACAGTGACCATTTCTATCTCTTGTGTCACACTTTTGAATCATCTGGACGTTTATGAAGGAGATGCAAACGCCATACCAAAAGGCGGAGAGATCCTTCCTGCTGTATCCGTGGAACTATATGAAAATGATACAGCGTACACGCTGCTTAAACGTGTCTGCAGGGAAAAGAACATCGAAGTTGATGGAGAGTGGGACGCAGATAGTGCATATATTACTCAGATTGGCAGCGTTTCTGAATTTACGGCAGGACCTTTGTCCGCGTGGCTTTTTACAGTAAATGGAACGATTCCCGATGTGGACTCACAATCTCACCCGCTTGAGGACGGCGATGTAGTGGAATGGCACTACACCTGTGATTTTGGCAACGATATTGCCGAAGGCATGGAGAACTAATAAAGAGCAATATACTCATAGGATACAATAATGTAGAGAACGCTGGTATAGGCGGCAAGATTCCAAGAGCGCACTGGCCTCTGGAGATATTCGAGAGGCCGCCTAACCATGCGACCAGACAACACAACAAAACGGAGGAAAAGCCAAGGATGGCCCTTTGCGGCCATCCTTGGCTTTTCCTCCGCTTTTCATTATGCGGATGCCAATTTCATTGCCGTGCCCCACCGTTTCTGCCGTTTGCGAGTTCTTCACAAATGACGAAACGGAGGGAATAAAATGCATTTTGACCGAATGGCATACGGGGAGCGAATCAAACGGTTACGCACCGGCAGAGAGCTCACTCAAGAACAGCTTGCTGAAAAGATAAATGTTAGTAGAACCTACATAGTTAAAATTGAGAACGGCTTACAGATAGGCCCGATTGAAATTGCCATTGAGCTGGCAATGTTCTTCGATGTCTCCATGGATTTTCTCTTGCTTGGAAAAGAAAACTATCGCGTGGACAGAAAGCAGTGTTTGAGAATGGCAATCGATATCCTCTCTGAATTGCAAGCGGAACTGTAAAATGTTCCATTTTGGGTATGCAATGTTCCAAACTGTTTCTGTTCCGTGGCTTTCCTTCAAGGTACAATTTACTCAAGCCAAACAAAGGGCCTATTGTACCTTGAAAAACGCCATTCGGCCATATTCGGCAACTGGATCACATCAGCAGATGAGCCTCCGTAAGAAAGAGGACAGCGATGCGGAGAACGCGCCATGACCACCTGCACGGGAGTCTCCCGTGTCAATGCAGGTCCCAGATCGGAAGGTGCCCAGCGATACCCGTTCATCCAAAAGCAGCCGCGGCAGGCTGTCTCGCCATGACCTCATCTGCCTACAATGGTACTTCTGCATAGCGACAGATACAAGCAATCGGTGCAGCTCGGAGAGATCCTCGGAGGGGTGCAATTCCCATGTGCGGCGCCCACCGCAGACCAGTTGACCGCCCATCAGTCCGGGAAGTAGTGTCGAATAGGACTGGACAAACGACAGAAACGGCGTGGGCCGTTCCGGGAAACCCCGCCATGACCTTTGCCTGATGGCAGAAATGCGGGTGCTGCACTTTCCCTCCCCCTCACATACCTACTACCTATACCCCATTACCTCTTACCGCAGCACCCGCGTTTGTGCCATCAGAAAACGGATATAAGGAGAAAACTATGCAGGATAAGAACGTTGATTTTTGCGGCATCCTGAACCTTTTAGCCGCGCTGAAACGAGCCGGTTTTCCCAAGACGGAACTGGAGCAAGTCGCTGTGCGTATCGCCGTGCAGACCGGCGCGACGATCCCTATTTCTTTCTGAATTTCTTCGCAAAAAGCAGTAGCTTTACAGTGGCGGTTGTGGTATGTTGTGTTGCTACAAGGAGGAGGTGAGCGGCCACGGAAGAAAAAAAGATCAACGGAAACCTTGCCCTGAACGGCAAAGAGCGTCGGGTCATCAGGATCGAGGCCACCCATGAGCAGGATGCCCAGAAACTGCGGGTGGCCGCCTACTGCCGGGTCAGTTCCTCCTCGGAGGATCAACTTAACTCCTTCGCGGCCCAGAACATCCACTACACGCAGTACATCACCGAGCATGAGGGCTGGCGGCTGGTGGATGTCTACGCCGATGAAGGCATCACCGGCACCTCAGTGGAGAAGCGAGATGACTTCAAGCGGATGCTGGCCGACAGTGGGCGCGGGCTTATCGACCGCATTCTGGTCAAGTCCATCTCCCGCTTCGCCCGCAACACGTCGGAGTGTCTGGAGGCTATCCGGCAGTTCCGAGCCAACGGCACGACCATCTTCTTCGAGAAAGAAAACATCGACACCGCACGGGTATCCTCCGAACTGATGACCGCCCTGTACGCAGCCTTTGCACAGGCAGAGAGCGAGTCCATCTCCGGCAATATACGCTGGAGCTACCAGAAACGGATAGAGCGTGAGGAGCTCAGCACCTACAGTGCCCCGCTGGGCTATGACCTTGTAGGTGGTAAGCTTGTTATCAATGAAAAAGAAGCCAACGTCGTGCGGGAAATATTTGATATGTACTTGAACGGCATGAACTCCGAAGAAATTGCTCATAAAATGAATGCACAGGATACGCTATCAATCAGCTGGAGAAGGCAGCGAATAGAATATATATTGAAAAACGAAAAGTACAAGGGTGATGCCATACTACAGAAATCCTACACAACGGAATCTTTTCCACGAAAACGCAAAAATAACCACGGAGAAAGGAATGCGTATTACATGGAAGATTCCCATGCAGCGATCGTATCAGACGTGGACTTTGAAACTGTACAGAAGATTCGAGCAGGACATAGACGCAGCACAGGAATAACCAATACGGTATTGCGTGGAACACTATACTGTTGCTGTGAAAGTCCGCTACGAATGCGTATGTCAGGGCAGTCTGTGTATTGGGTATGTATTCGGCACAGCCACAATGCATCAGCCTGTCCCATCACCCAAATCCCCGAAACTCAGGTTCAACAAGCATTCCTCCGGCTGTATTACAATCTCAAGCACCAGGGCAGCCACATCCTGTCCGACTTCATCGCCAACCTCCAGTCTATCCGTGAACGGAAATTTCTCTGGAGTGTAGATGTCATTGAACTGAACAAACAAATAGCGGAACTTACCAGTCAGAATCAACTGCTGACCACTCTGAAGGAAAGCGGCTGCGTTGATCCTGACATTTTTATAGCCAAAACCAATGAGCTGACCAAGCAGCTCCGGCAGGCCAAGCTGGAAAAAGAAAAGCTGATGGATGCCGAGAGCGACATGACCGCCCTGCAAACGCGAAACTTAATAGACATTCTGGAAGGCGGACCGGAATTCCTCGACAGCTTTGACGCAGAACTGTTTGGTGAACTCGTTGAGAGAATTATCATAGAGAGCAACGACTCCGTCCGCTTCTGCCTGAAAAATGGGCTGGAGCTGCGGGAGTCCATAGAGAGGACGGTGCGGTGATGGGAAACCGGAAGCAGCCCTTTGGCTACAAGATGGCTCTGGGTGAGATCGTCATACAGGAAGCAGAGGCGAGGCTTGTACAGGGGATCTTCCGCCGATATATCGCAGGAGAATCCTTGAATGAGTTGACCGAGGCGCTTCGCCAGCAAGATATCCCATACGATGAGGGACGGCTCTGGAACAAAAATATGGTCGCCCGTATTCTGGCGGACATACGCTATACCGGAGAAAAAGGATATCCCAAGCTCATAGATGAGGAGCAGCTCATCGCGGCAAATGAAAAGCGCTCAAACAAGCCCCAGCTTCCGAAAAAGACGGAAGCCCAAAAGGTGCTGCGCAGGCTCTGCGGTACACCACCATCTGAGCGGGTGGAACAGAGTGTTACCGACCTGCTCAACAGCCTCGCAAATTACCCGGACCGCATACAGCATCGTCGCAATCCTACGCCAGTCACATATTCCAAAACGCAGGAGGCGCTGGATAATGCTCTGGAGCAGCAGCCAATCGACGAGGACAACGCCAAGACGCTGATTCTCCGGCTTGCGGCAGAACAATATGCCGCTCTGGGAAATGAAGAATATGAAACAAATCGTCTCCGGCGTCTCTTCTCCGCCTTCGAATGTGTGGCGGAACTGAACGCTGATCTTCTGAAAAGCACCGTATCCGAGGTGCTGGTGACCCGCCAAAATGTCAAACTGCGATTAAAAAATGGGCAAATCATAGAAAGGAGTGACCTGCAATGAAAGAGGATGCCCCAAGAGTAATTAAGATCCCTGCCAAGCCGGAAGCCACCCGTCAGGCAGAAGCCCGCAGACAGCTCCGGGTGGCAGCTTACTGCCGAGTCTCCACCAAAGAGGAGGATCAGGCAAACAGCTATGAGGTGCAGAAAGAGTACTATACCGACAAGATCATGTCCAACACCGCCTGGACGATGGCTGGCATCTTTGCGGACAAGGGCATCACCGGAACCTCGGCCAAGAAGCGTGAGGACTTCATGCGGATGATCCGGCACTGCCGCCAGAAGAAAATCGATGTGATTCTAACCAAGTCGGTCTCCCGCTTCTCCCGCAATACGGTGGACTGCCTCTACTATATCCGGGCGCTCAAACAACTTGGCATCGCAGTCATCTTCGAGAAGGAAAACATCAATTCTCTGGAGGAGGACAGTGAGCTGCGAATCACCCTCTCCGGTGCCTTCGCCCAGTCTGAAAGTGAATCTATCTCCGCGAATGTCACATGGGGTAAGCGCCGCGCCATGGAAGCCGGAAAGGTCAGCATCCAGTATAAAAAGCTGTACGGCTACCGCAAAGGTGAGGATGGTCAGCCGGAGATCATTCCGGAACAGGCCGAAATCGTCCGATGGCTCTATGAGCGCTATCTCACCGGAGCCAGCCTGCGGATGATCAAAGATGAACTGGAACAGCAAGGCGTCAAGTGCTTCGAGGATTCTCCGGAGTGGACCATTTCCCGCATCCGTAGCATCCTGCAGAATGAAAAATACTGCGGTGATGTGTTGATGCAGAAGACCTTCCGGCAGGACTTTATCAACCGCAAGGCCATCAAGAATACAGGCCAGCTTCCCATGTACCTCATTGAAAATCACCACGAGGGCATTGTCAGCCGTGAAAAGTATGATGCCGTACAGGCGGAGATGGCACGGCGGAATGCAGCAAAGAGTCCTTCTAAAAACGCAGTCACAGGGATGGCATCCTACGCCAGCAAGTATGCGCTCTCAGAGCGGCTGGTCTGCGGTGAGTGCGGGACCCTGTATCGCCGCTGCACATGGACGCGAAACGGTGAAAAACGAGTCGTGTGGCGCTGTGTGAGCCGATTGGATTACGGCAAGAAATACTGCCACAATTCGCCCACACTGGATGAAGCGCCGCTCCAGCAGGCAATTCTCGCAGCCCTGAACACAGCCATGGCCGACAAGAATAGCTTGATTCGGCAGATCACGGATGCCATGGAAACGGAGATCATCCCATTCCCCGGTGGTACGATGAGCCTTGGAGATATTGAACGCAGGCTGAGAGAACTGGAGCAGCAGTTCCAAACACTGCTGGAAAAAGCCACGGATGATCCTGCTGCCTATGGCGGTCAGTTCAAAGAAATACTGGACGAGCAGACTTTCCTGAAGGAAAAACGGTCCGTGATCCTCGCGAATAACAACGAACAGGCAAAAGCCAATCAGCGCATCATGGATGCCGCACAGACATTGGAAAACGCATCGCCCTACATTACAGAGTGGGACGAGAGCGCCGTTCGCCAACTGGTGGAGACAGTAAAAATCCTATCTAAGGATGAGGTCGCAGTCACCCTGAAGGGTGGCATTGAGATTTGCCAGAAAATTATGTACTGAAAGAAGGTGGAAAGATGATTTTTGTAACCGGTGATTGCCACGGAAACTTTGAACGCTTCAAGCCGGAATATTTCCCGGAGCAGGCACAAATGACAAAGCGGGACATCGTGATTTGTGCCGGAGACTTTGGTGGTGTGTGGTTTGGAGACGGCCGTGACGAGGCTGCATTGGACTGGCTGGAAAGTCTTCCGTTCACGCTGGCCTTCGTCTGCGGGAATCATGAGAACTACGACGCACTGGAACGATATCCGGTGAAAGACTGGCACGGCGGCAAGGTACACCGCATTCGCTCTCATGTCCTGCACCTGATGCGTGGACAGGTCTTCGAGCTGGAAGGCTATCACTTCTTCACCATGGGCGGAGCAAAAAGCCATGATACGGAGGACGGCATTCTGGAACCGGGTGCTCCGGATTTTGAGCGAAAGCTCCTGATGCTGCAGAGAAAGCCCCGAGCGAGGTATCGCATCAATCACATTTCGTGGTGGGCGCAGGAGATGCCTTCTGAGGAGGAGTACGCTGAAGCACGGAAAAATCTGGCCAAGGTCGATTGGGCGGTGGACTATGTTATCACGCACTGCGCTCCCACCAGCATTGCTCTCATGGAAAACCGCCACAATGAGGCAGACCCGCTCACAGATTTCCTGCAGGAGGTCAAGGAGAGAGCACATTATCACTACTGGCTGTTCGGCCATTACCACGACAACCGGGCCATTGATGAAAAGCACATACTGCTCTGGGAGCAGATCGTACAAGTTATCTGAAACAGGTCAAGGCAGAGAAAAACACGGCGATGTTACCGTGCTTTTCTCTGCTTTGAGCGTTGAATCAGGCGCTGTGCGCCGGAAAGGAGAAACTATGAATATCCGAAAGGCTGTGGACTACAGCACAATGTTTGCCACACTGGGATCTGTCATGAAAGCAGATCTGCCGCAGATGGAGCTGTACTGCGAAATCGGCAAGGCCGTCTGTGCCCACTCGGAAAAGGGTGCAGCGGTAGCTGCTGCGGAGTTCATAAAAGAACAATACCCGGATATGACCGGCTTCTCTCCGCGCAATGTGCGCCGGATGCGGGATTTCTGGCAGTTGTACAGCGGCACGCCGGAACTGCTTGGCGAAGCGCTTCACTTGAATTGGACACAGAACGTTGTGATCATGGAGGCAGAGCTGCCCGCAGAGGAGCGCCGCTGGTACATCCGGCAGGCTACAGCACGGAATCTATCCAAGGCGGAGCTTCTGCGAATGATCGAGGATTCTGCGTATCTGGAAAGTGTTCTCGACGAAAAGGTCGATGTGTGGTATAATGAGGGCAACGATGAGATTTCGGAGAGAACGCAGTATGAAGAGGATCCTGTTTATCTGTCATGGCAATATCTGCCGCAGCCCCATGGCCGAGTTCGTGATGAAGGACTTGGTAAAAAAGGCGGGACTGGCATCGCAATTTCATATCGAATCAGCGGCTACCAGTCGGGAGGAGATCGGCAACCCAGTCTATCCTCCGGCACGGCGCAAGCTGGCCGAGCATGGGATCTCCTGCGAAGGCCATGCCGCACGGCAGTTGACAAATCGGGATTACGACGAATACGATCTCCTGATCGGCATGGACCAGGCCAACCTCCGGGATATGTACCGCATCTGCGGTGGCGACTATGCCGAAAAGATGTCCCTCCTGATGGACCACACCGCTCGTCCCGGCAATGTGGCAGACCCATGGTACACCGAGGACTTCGAGGCGACCTGGCAGGATGTGCTGGATGGCTGCCAAGGACTTTTGAAAGAATTCATGACAGAACGAGGTGATTCAAATGGCACAAAACGATAATATCCAACTGTTCGAAAACAAGCGTATTCGAACCGCATGGGATGAGGAAAAGGAAGAATGGTACTTTTCCGTCGTTGATGTGGTAGCTGTGCTGACTGATCAGCCAGATTATCAGGCAGCTCGTAACTACTGGAAGGTAACGAAGAAACGCCTGAAGGATGAGGGAAATGAAACGGTTACAGCTTGTAACCAGTTGAAAATGACCGCTTCGGATGGCAAAAAACGATTGACTGATGTAGCCGATACCGAGCAGCTTCTCCGAATCATCCAGTCTATTCCTTCTCCGAAGGCAGAACCGTTCAAGTTGTGGCTGGCACAGGTCGGTCGAGAGCGTATCGAGGAGACCATCGACCCGGAGCTGACCATTGACCGCGCTCTGGAAACCTATCTCAAGAAGGGTTACAGCCGTGAGTGGATCAATCAGCGGCTGCAGGCCATCCAGGTTCGTAAAGAACTGACGGATGAATGGGATGCCCGCGGTGTGCAGAAAGGCGTAGAGTACGCCATCCTCACGGACGAGATTTCCCGAGCCTGGTCTGGCATGTCCACCCGGCAGTACAAAAATCTGAAGGGCTTGAAAAAGGAAAACCTTCGTGATAACATGACTACGCTGGAACTGGTACTGAATATGCTGGCGGAGGCCACTACCACTCAGTTTTCAAGAGATCGCAAACCAACGACCTTCCAAGAGAATTTGGCAGTTGCCAAGGCGGGCGGTCAGGTGGCTGGACGAACCAGAAAAGACATTGAGTCCCAGTCAGACACGCCGGTCATTACTGCTAAGAATGCCGCACAGCTTAATCAGGTAGTGACAGATCTGCTGGAAGGAGCAGTCTCTGACACAACTGAAGAATCAAAAGGCGAGTGAGCTCTGCGCGTCCAGGTTTTATTGCTGTCATACGACGATTTTTTGAAAGTAAATTTCGAAAAAAATCTATAGTGTTGCGTTATGACAGAAAAGCCTGAACGATGCCATGCGGTGAAAGCCGCATGGCATCAGGCATATTTACCATCAGTTGACATGGTTGCC
>OHQP01000516.1_pt1 | contig 14876 bp, 14 predicted proteins | sample 1578101 | NCBI WGS metagenome assembly OHQP01 (sample SAMEA3879569, study PRJEB24766) | human gut metagenome | biome: human-associated habitat; feature: feces | place: USA | collected 1985/1987 | reverse complement strand
GTTCGGAACCTTTAGAACCAAGATTAGAAAATGGAAAAAGATTGCACTATAACTTTCAGTTTGTATATATCTTTTAAAAGGTATATGATTAAGAAAAACGGCAGGAGGTATCTGAATGAAATCACATAAATATTGGTCTATCGGTGCACTGATTACAATGCTTGGAACTTTTTATACAGGTTATAAGGGATCAAAAGAAGGCCATAAGTACTTTGCAGCAAGTTCTTTGCTTTGCATGATTATGGCTATTTATACAGGACACAAGATGATTTCTGGTAAAAGTAGGAAGAAAAAAGAAGTTTCAGTAGAGAGTGTTGAAGATTAAAAAACAAAATATTTTAATAAATAACGCCGGTGCGGGATTTTTGATATCCAGTACTGGCGTTATTTATTCTACAGGGGCTTGGGGGTGTAGCCACCAAATATATTATTAATTTTCTTCTTCGGTAAGTTTGTTAAGGATCCACTCCCTATTGATAACAATATCCTCATCATCGCGGAGATCTTTGAAATCAGTGCAGTGTGAAGAAGCAAATTCATACATATTGTCAATGTCAACTGCACCAGTAATCTCACCCTTATTAATGATTACAAGAATATTTGTTCCGTCGTCGTCGACAGCAAAGCGCAGTTCATCAAATTCTTTATCAGGATTATTTTTGAGAATAGAATCTGTCGCAAGTAATTTAACAAGTTCCATTACCCTGTCATCTTTACCTGCATCAAAGATCTGGATCTTTTCAACGAGCTGATTTGCTGATGTCACAATCCGGTTTAAGTACTTTTCGGTACGATAATCAGCCAAAGCATTTTTTTCATAAAATATTTCATATGTTTTCTCTACTTCTGATTCAGGAACCAGATAAATCATGACAAGATCTTCCATCTGATGATAGAGTATAGGGTAGTTTAAACGGAAGGTCTCTCCACAGTTCGGGCAGGTATAAAGGAAAATAGACTGATTAAGTACCTTCTCCTTCATTTCAGGATCCAGGACAGTATTAATGCTGTCCCAGACTTCAAAATCTCCATCATGATGGCAGGAAGGGCAGGTTAGCTTTTCCATATGATGTTTGGACATAAATAATCCCCCTTTCAGTGAGATAAATCTATAGTTTTCTTATTGTAGAATGCGCTTATCCTTATATTATTTCGCCAGGAAATTACTCTGTATCTCCATCGGCATATGATAAGCCTGGCCTCGTTTTGTCAGGCTGTATAGTTTAAAGCTCATGAGTTCCGGAGTCGCATTCAATGAACTGCAGAGGCCGAAATAATCCAGATCTTCGTTCTGAACCATCTCTTCAATGTCTTCATCTTCAATCAGTAGATCGGCAGCAAACAGATTGGCCTGGTATTCTGTATTATCTGTCATATTGTAGAGGGTATCATCTTGCATTGGAGCCATTTTCAGCTGGGAACGATGCAGGATGATATGTCCTAATTCATGGGCGGCAACGATCATCTTTTCTTCTTCTGAAAGGAAACTGCTGATCATGACATAGATTGTCTTACAGCTCATAAAACAGTATCCTTTCAGTGTCTTATATCTGGAAGTTTCCCCGACAACAATGTTCATCTGATCCATGATCTCAAATGGATCTCGGGTTCCATATTTCTTGATTAATTTCTTTGTTTCTGTATATATGTAAGTGTTTCTCAAATAAAATCACCTCAAAAGTAAAAAATAAAAAGGCAGAAATATCCTTGTAACTATAAGGTAACAGATTAGGTGTACAATAATCCCGCCTTCTATTATTTTTCCTCTTGGTTTTTCAGATATTTTTTCGGTGTAAATTTCTTTGCACGTCTTTTGGAATCCAGATAAAGGCTCTGGATCTCATCCATAAAAGCTATTTTATCTTCGTCTGTCAGTGATCCACCGGCAAACATAGCTGCAGCCTGTTCCAAAATCTGCTGAGCCTGTCTGGCACCACGGTTACCAAACTGTTCGGATGCTTCTGTGATAAAAGCTTCATTCTCACTCATGAGATAAGAAACGTCACACTGTAATGCATCTGCCAGTTTCTGATACAGAACATTTTGTTTTGGAAAACGTCCTTCTACTTCCCAGGATCGAATGGTCCTATATGAAACACCAACCATACTGGCCAGTTCCTGCTGACTCATCTTTTTTTCTTTTCTTAATGATCTTACTTTTTCACCGAATGTCATAAACATACCTCTTTCTAAGCCTTGTCTTATAAGTTTCATTAGCCGCCTCAAGGCAAAACGGGAAATGTGTTTCCTAAAAATCAAAAATTAATCTTGACAAAGGGAGATATCTCTCTTATAATGTGAATCACAGATAAGGGAAACATCTTTCCTATAAGATACACAATATTTCCTCTTTTGTCAATGGATATGTGAAATGAATTTCCTGTAATTCAATGAAAACAGGAAGGATAGACAATCATTGATAGTCAAAATGGGATACATGTTACAAAAAGAGGAAAGACGTATGGGAGGTGGCAATGTGAGTCAGGATCAGACTTCTATTATCTGTATTGATCTGAAGTCCTTTTATGCTTCTGTAGAATGCGTAGAACGTGGGCTGAATCCATTTAAAACAAACCTGGTGGTTGCAGATCCTACCAGATCAAAGTCAACAATCTGCCTGGCAATCACTCCGGCTATGAAGTCTCTTGGCATCAAGAACCGGTGCCGGATCCATGAGATACCGGATTGTGTAAAGTACATCACAGCCATGCCAAGGATGCAGCTGTATATGGATTATTCCGCAAAGATCTATGGAATCTATCTGCGGTACGTCTCAAAAGAAGATATCCATGTGTACAGTGTCGATGAGTGTTTTATTGATGTGACAAACTATCTGCAGCTTTATCATCTCACTGCAAAAGAAATGGCGGTAAAGCTTATGCAGGAGGTTATGGAGGAAACAGGTATCACTGCAACCGCTGGTGTGGGAACCAATCTGTATCTTGCTAAGATCGCAATGGATATTGTAGCAAAGCATGTGGATGACCATATTGGAATCCTGGATGAATTCTCTTACAGAGAGCAGCTATGGGATCATAAACCATTAAGTGACTTCTGGAGGATTGGATCCCGGACTGAAAAAAAACTGGCCGGTTACGGGATTCATACGATGGGCGATATCGCAATGGCTTCTTTAAGATCCGAAGACTGGCTGTATAAGATGTTTGGGATTGATGCAGAGCTGTTGATTGATCATGCATGGGGCTATGAAACATGCCGGATGAGTGACATCAAGAACTATCATTCGGAGGAACACAGCCTTTCAAATGGTCAGGTGTTGATGCGAAATTATTCTTTTGAAGAAGCACTTGTAATCGTAAGGGAAATGACAGACAACCTGGCCCTGGATCTGTTTGAAAAAGGACTGGTGACAAGCTCTCTCACCTTATGGATCGCATATGACCACAGGTATGAGCATGAGGCATCCAAAGGAACCGTAAAACTCGAAAGAGAAAGTAACAGTTCCAAAAAGATCATAGATGCAGTGGAAGATTTATATCTCAGGATTGCGGACAGATATACCGGAATTCGAAGAATCGAGGTGTGTGCGAACAGGGTTGCTCCTGAAAATTATGTGCAGTACAGCCTGTTTGATGATCCAAAACAGACCGATAAAGAACGGCATTTACAGGAAGCAGTATTGAATGTAAAGCAGCGTTATGGAAAGAATGCGATCATGCGTGGATCTAACCTGCTAGAGTGTTCTACTTATAGAGAACGCAACGAGCAAATAGGTGGTCACCGTGCTTAGAGGAGGTGTAAAAAGTGCTGGCAAGTGCATATCAACCGTATTTATATTTATCAAGACCGGTTTCCAGGAGACATCCCATGGATGTAGGACGCAGGGCAAAACAGTTTGCTCCATTTGCGGCACTTCGTGGACTGGATGAAACGATCCGGCAACAGGAAATCATTTACGAATCGAAAAGAGATTTATCCGAAGAAAAGAAAAATGAGCTGGATATGAAATTAAGGATCCTGGCATATGGGATGAAGATACAGGCAACTTATTTTCAAAAATCCTGGAAGGATCCGTCAGTTGGCCAGTACCATACATTATCCGGAACCGTAGAATTTTTTGATCCATCAGTCCACTTACGGATCGATGATACTGAGATTCAGATCCAGGACATCTGTGATCTGACTGGTGATGTATTTGAAACTATTGAAATATCATGTTAATTAATCACAGCGGAATTTTTTATACCGGAAAGAGTGTGTGGTAGCTGGTGGAAGGATAAAAAAGGATGCACAGATCGACAAAGCAGATCTGATCAGAATAAAAATCGTGCTGTTCGTGTAGCTTTGGCACTTACGGAATGGATGGCATGATGCTCATAAGGCGGATTTGATTTCCCTTTGGTCCGTTGAGTAATAAATGGAGAAATATCTTATTGCTTAAAGGAGGAAGCCTATATGGGATCAGGTGCTATTAAATGGCATGTACACTGCTCTGTATGCGGAGCATTTATTGAAAAGAGCGCACAAAGCGATTCAGAAGTGGAGTGCAAAAAATGTCGCAGTACATTGGAGATATTTGTAAAGGATGATATGGTGTCGGTTCGTCCGATCCACATCAGAGATGAACAATTAAAGTCCAGGATGCGGACGTATTCCCGAAAGATGATGAATCAGGGATCATAACAGAATAGAATGAGCTGTCTGTAGTAAGCGTTGGATTTGGCAGGAACCATCAAGAACGCACCAGACAGCAAGAGTTTGTCAAGGAGCTGAACCTGACTGGAATCACTAAGAGCCCGGCAAAACATTTACGGATACACTGCAAGATCAGAAGTATTTTCTGGTTTTGGAGATTGTTGAAGTATTTGTTTTGTCGGGCTTTTTTGACGTATTTCGAAAAATTTTTAAATTTTTTGTCGTACCCCACTGTAAAACAGGCTCTGAGCGTTTCGTTATATAGAGGTTGAATTCTCTTCTGCAAAAATAATTGCAGAGAGAGATTTTGATAATATGACACAAAGGAGGAAGCAAAGATGACTGAAATCGAATACCAGGAATTTGTAAGGCATTGTCCTTACGATGCTATGGGCGATTATTCCATGTTTCGCAAAGAGCAAACAGAGAATGAATCAGAAGATGCACATATCAACTGAATAAGCCAGGCAATCTGGCAAACTTAATCTAAACGCAGATACATGCGTTACAAAGGAGTCACGGACTCCCGTTCAAAAAAAACGGGTGAGTTCGTGACCTCTTGTACTGCAGTTCTTTATGTCTGTGCAGAAATTTCATAAAAGATGGAATGGACCACCCGGAGCCGAAAGGCAGAAAGGTGGTCTTTATGTTGACATTAAAAGAACTGAAAAAAATCGTGAAAGTTGCTGATGTGGAGAAGAGAATCCCAAGCGTGAAATCCTTGAAGGAACACAAAGTTGTAGTAAAGGAAATGATCAATGCAGATACAACAATCTCTGTTTATGATCACGGATATGTACTTTATACAGCAGGAAATCAATCAACCGTATTTCCGCTTCATAGTTGTGATGACTATGAATATGTGAGTGTAACTGGCGATAACAAGGAATTCAATAAGGAGTTCTTTGAATATGAAAATGCCGATGGAACAAGAAAAAGAGTGAAACGAGAGTTCTTTGATAATGAAAACTGGTATATCCGTCTGCTGATGGAGGCTGAAGACCGTATGGCATACAGCCAGAGCAAAATCAGCACCAATCATGGTGTGTTTTCTAACAGCGATGTTACAGATGATGCGGAGATTATGAGAGGATCTTCAAAAGATTTTGTTGACGATGTTATCGACAGAGAAATTCTAAACGCTTTGATCAAAGAGTTAACAGAGAGACAAAAGACGGTACTCAATCTGGTTTATTTCGAGGAAATGCGTCAGCAGGATGTTGCAGATTATCTGGGAATCAAACAGCAGAGTGTAAATGACCTCCTGAACAGGGCATTAAAAACGATGAAAAAAAAGGCGGAAAACGAAGAATTTTAAAAAAATTGAATTAGACCACTGTAAAACAGGCTCTGAGCGTTTCGTTATATGAAGGGTTTGCATAGAACACCTTCATGTACCTTGAAAAATGAATAGCCTGCCCGGAGTGATATTCGGTTTGAACATGCATAGAGCGAAAAGCTGCGTGTCTGCCAGAAGAAAACGTATCAGAGATGGAAACTGATATAGGAACGGATCCGGGAAAGAAAACAGGAAAACGCTTAAATCTTAAATCAAAATAAAATGTCTGAATCTGAAAAGAGGATGACAGTAGAAATCATGTGGCGGTATTTGTGACAAACAGGTACCGCCATATATTTGTGCTGTTATCTCAGCTTGTGCTGACTGTCCCAAATAGCGCAAATTTCAGGAAAGGAGGCGATCATCTTCGTATAAAAGATAATACGCAGACACGAACAGATAACCATACACAAAAAAATCAGAAAGGAAGGATTTAAGAGAATGAACGTGAAAAAGAAAGCACGCAGGGTGATGTCCGGTTTATTGACTGCAGTAACGGTTTTATCGACGGTACTCTCTCCCGCAGTTGCCTATGCTTCTGATGATGCCGGATCTGTAAAAAAGATTCCGTATTATGAGGAGATCAAGGATCAGCTGGATGAAGATGAAGTGGTAACTGCAAAGGATTATGAGATCAAGGTTGGAGACAATTTCGATGTAAAGAGTGATTATACCGGTCTTACGATCCAGGATGACAGCAAAGTAAAAGTTACATTTCAGGAAGCAAAAGATACGGACGGGAATGACTTTTCTACCGATTATGCCAATTCCTATAAGGCAGTCTATTATGTAGAACCACAGACAACGGATCATCCAACCTACCAGATCAATCGAAAGATCGTGGTAAAAGAAGCGGATCAGCAGAAAGATTCGCAGTCAGAAAGTTCTTCTGATCAGGATGCTGGTTCTTCCGATAAGACAGAAACAGAGGATTCTGAGGCTGACTCGTCTACAGAGGAAACTGGTGCTGCTGACACGGAGAGTAAAACAGAACTGACAGAAAAAGAATTTGATGCAGAGATCGAAGCAACGGAGAATCAGGAGACCGTTGATCCGGAAACAGGGATCACACTCTCAGAGGTTATGCAGGAAGCTGTTGACCAGGAAGTTGCTCTTGCAGATCTTGAAGCAGGCGAAAGTATTACTTTTGATATGCCAATGATGCTTGCTTCCGGTGAAACAGGAACAAAATCAGTCACAGTCACAGCCGGTTCCTGGTACTATTACGCAGATTATGGATTAGGTTCTTATCTGACTTGTCCATATTATGTGAAATGGGGAAGCATCAATGCGACAGCATACTGTGTTGAACCATCCAAAAAAGGACCGGGAAATGGAACTTATACGATCCAGAAACTTGCCGATGGAAAGACACTTGCAAAGGTCTGCTATTACGGAACAAAAGCAAGTGATGAGAATGGTTTCTTTGATGAGAAACATCCGGATTTCCCGGCAGGAAAGAGATTCATTATTACTCATATCGCAGCGGCATATGCAAATGGATCCAGTGACTGGGCATCCGGAACCAATGCAACAGGAAAGAACCTGGCAATGGAACTTTATAATTATTGTGTAAATATGCCGGACATTCCGTCTGTAGATATGAGCTTTTCCGAATCTAATGTAAAGGCTTATGTGGAAGGAAACAGCCAGCGAACAAGCGTGATCACATTCAAAGCAGATAAACTGCAGACAATCACATTTAAGTTGCCAAGCGGTGTAAAGCTTGTAAATGTGACAACCGGTAAAACCAGTGCTGCAGGAGCAAGTGTAGAAATCAGTGGAGGTACACAGTTTTATCTGACAGCACCACTTGATCAGGCAGAGAGCGTCAGTGCTACATTTTCTTCTCGGATGAAGGGAAGCATTGATAAAGAATACTCTGCTTACAAGATTGTAACAGGATCTGGAACACAGGACCTGGCTCTTGTTTTCGGTGAAGGTGTCGGAAATGAGAAATATGTGGATTTTAAAGTAACCTGGACAAAAGAATGCAAGGTATCCATTGTAAAGAAAGATCAGGATACAGGAAATGCACTGGCTGGTGCAGTGTACGGGATCTATTCCGATGCTGCATGTACAAAGCTGATCGCAGAGATGCCTGCAACTGATCAGAATGGTGCTTCACAGCTCACAATGGAAAAGACACAGGAAGTTGTTTATCTGAAAGAAATCTCTGTTCCAACAGGGTATCAGATCGATACAAAGTCTTATAATGTGACTCTTGCTATCGGAAAGACAACAACCAAAAATGCAACGGATAAGCGAACAAATGCAAAGCTCAACATTGCAAAACAGGATGCTGAGACAGGCAATGAAGCCCAGGGAGATGCAACACTGGAAGGTGCGGTATATGGTCTTTATGCAAGGGAAGATATTGTTCATCCGGATGGAAGAACCGGAACAATCCATAAGAAAGACAGCCTGATCACATCCCTGACAACGGATAAGAATGGCGAAGCCTCTGTATCGGATCTGTATCTTGGAAAGTATTATCTGAAAGAGCTTAGTGCTCCGGTGGGATACGTACTGGATCCGACAGAACATGATGTGGACTGTACTTACGAAGGTGCTACTGTTCCGACAGTAGAAAGAACTTCTGTATGTAAAGAAACCGTCATCAAGCAGCCGTTCCAGATCATCAAGGCAGCAAATAACGGAAAGACCGATGCAGATCTTCTGCAGGGAGTTGGTTTTTCAGCATGGCTTGTCAGTGATCTGAAAGTAAAAGCAGATGGAAGTTATGATTTTGATTCAGCCAGACCAGTTGTACTGACTGCAGATGGTCAGACAGAAATGTTTACCGATGAAAAAGGATATGCAAGATCGATTCCGCTTCCATATGGAACTTATGTGGTAAGAGAAACCACAAGCAAACACAACTATGCACCGGTCGATGATTTTGTAGTGAAGATCACAGAGAATCATCCGGATACACCGCAGACATGGCGAGTGCTTCTGGATAAAGAATTCAAAGCAAAATTAAAGATCATCAAAAAGGATGCAGAAACACAGAAATCTGTACTCCTGGCCAATACTGAGTTCAAGGTATACGACCTGGATAATCAGAAATATGTGGAACAGACAACATCCTATCCGAAGCCAACAGTACACAAATCTTATTTCACAAATGAGGAAGGATACCTGGTACTGCCAAAGAATCTGAAACCTGGTAACTACCGGATTGAGGAAGTGACGGCACCCGATGGGTACACGATATCCAAAAACTATGTGACAGTTGCCGTTGATACAGATACTGCTTATCTGACCGATCCTGTCACAGGAGATGCAGTCATTGATGTGGAATATACCAATGCCCCGGTCAAAGGTCAGTTAAAGATCTATAAACAGGGGGAAATGTTAAAAGGATTTGATAAGGATTTCCAGTATGAAATGGCCGGACTTGCAGGAGCAGAATTCGAAGTCTATGCGGCAGAGGATATCTATACTGCCGATCATCAGGTAGATGCAGATGGACAGAGAACTCTGTATTTTGCAAAGGATGCACTGGTAGCAACCGTCACAACGGATGCAGATGGTTATGCAACCGTAAAGAATCTTCCACTTGGCAGATACTATGTCAAAGAGAAGAATGCACCGGACACTTATGTATTAAATACTGTGCCGGAAAATGTCGAATTTGCTTATGCGGATCAGGATACTGCAGTGATCGAGAAAGAAATCTCTGTCACAGATGAACGACAGAAAGTGTCGATTACTGTCGAAAAACAGGATGCTGAGACAGGCAATACAGTAGCCGGAGCAGTGTTCGGTATTTACAATGCAAAAGACATTCAGACGAAAGATGGAAAAGTGATCGTCAAAGCAGATACTCTTTTACAGGAAATGACTTCTGATGAAAAAGGTCAGGCAGCATGTACACTGGATCTTCCACTTGGAAGCTATTATGTAAAAGAACTGAAAGCACCAGATGGATTCGTATCTTCGGATGAAGTACTGAGATTTGATGCTTCTTATCAGGGGCAGGATGTGCAGACAGTAACATTAAAATCCGTAAAGAAGAACCAGCCGACAACTGTTGAGATCACAAAATCAGATGCAACAACCGGTGTAGAACTGGATGGAGCTTATCTGAAAGTAACGGATAAAGATGGAAATGTAGTAGATAGCTGGACATCTTCCAAAGATGCACCGCATGTGATCAAGTATCTGAAGGTGGGTGAGACTTATACCCTACATGAAGAGTTTGCACCGCATGGTTATCTGGTAGCCAATGATGTGACATTCACAGTCAAAGATACCGGAGAGGTTCAGAAAGTGGAAATGAAGGACGAGGTACCGGTTGGTGAACTCATCATCAACAAAAAGGGAGAATTTCTGGATTCTGTTACACTGGCCGATAAGGTCAAAGGTGTGGTGGAACACATTTTCAACTATGTAACCGGAAAACTGACAGATGTTACGTTTGAAGTCTATGCTGAGGAAGACATTAAGGCTGCCGATGGCGTCAGTGACGATTACTATAAAAAGGATGAACTGATTGCAACGATCAAGACAGATGAAACCGGTATTGCAAAACTGGAAAATCTTCCACTTGGTAAATACTATGTGAAAGAAACAGGAACTGCTTACGGTCATGTACTGGATGGTGAGATCCGTCATGTAGATCTGACTTACGTGGATCAGGATACACCGGTTGTAGTCTATGACAAAGACTGGCAGAACAACCGTCAGAGAGTAGAAGTCAGTGTACTTAAGAAGGAAAAAGATTCTGACCGTACACTGGAAGGAGCTATCTTTGGATTATTTGCCAAAGAAGACATTAAGTCTGAGACAACTGGTAAAGTCCTGATCGAAGCCGATGAGATCATTGAACTGAAATCTACGGATGAAGAAGGAAAGATCACATTTGTTGCAGATCTTCCAATAGGAGCAACTTACTATGTAAAAGAGCTCTATGCACCGGACGGATTCGTAACCAACGATGAAGTAAAGGAATTTACGTTTGAGTATGCAGGTGAGGATCAGCCGACTGTAACCTATGATTTTACCTTTGAAAATCAGCCAACTGTTGTAGAATTTACCAAATCCAGTCTGACAACCGGAAAAGAACTTCCAGGATGTAAGCTGAAAGTGGTAGATGCTGATGGAAATATCGTGGATGAATGGACTTCCGGTAAAGAAGCACATGTGATCCGTGAGCTGACTGTCGGAAAAGAATACACACTGGTTGAAACAAAACCGGCCGATGGTTATGTGACAGCTGAAAGCGTGAAATTCACGATCAAAGATACTGGCGATGTGCAGAAAGTCGAGATGAAGGATGATGTGACGAAGGTGAAAATCTCCAAACAGGATATCGCCGGAAAAGAACTTCCGGGAGCGAAACTCACAATCCTTGATCAGGATGGAAAAGTTGTCGAAAGCTGGACCAGTACAGAGAAAGCACATTATATCGAAATGCTTCCGATCGGAAAATACACTCTCCGTGAAGAAACAGCACCGGATGGCTATCTGGTTGCAAAAGATGTGGAATTCGAAGTAAAGGATACTAGTGAAGTACAGCATGTAACCATGGTAGATGAGGAAAAACCGGCAGAAAAGACACCGGATGGTGGAAAACCTGTCAGTGATTCACCAAAGACTGGGGATAACACCAATCTGTGGCTGTGGTTTATACTTCTCGGCATTGGTGCGACTGGTACAGGAGCCCTTGCATTTATGAGAAAAAAGAAACACTAATCAAATAAGAATGAGCGTTCATGGAAACCGAAAGGAATCTGTGGACGCTTTTTTAGATGGGAGAAACCATGAGAAATATCATTATTTTTGTTGCTCTTCTGGGAGCAGCGGCAATATTTACAGTTTTGTATTGTCTCATTGCTGCCGGAAGTCAGGCAGAGAAAAAACTGACAGAAATCATGAGAAAAGAGGAAGAACAGAATGAAGACAAATAAAGATCTAATTATAGAACCAAATGCAGCTATTGAGGGAAGAAAGTACAGCGAAGAAAAGCCATGGTCCTGCAAGTACTGTTACTGGTGGGGAGGCAAAAAGAAAGGCTGTAGCTTGAAACAGTGCCACTATCTGCTTCCGGAAAAGAAAAAAGCAGTAAAAACAACACCATGTGGTGGCTGTCCGTATGGAAAACATGTTCCATGCATCGGATATTGTATTGCCCGTCTTCATTCTGAAATGAAAGGAAAGAAAGGACGTGGGTAATTGCAGGAAGAAGTAAATCAGAAAGTGATCAGCCTGAGCATCCAGGGAGTCAAGATCACTGCCAGTGTGCTAAAAGCAGCCATTCGGAAGTTCCTGGAAATGGACAACCGGAGGAAACAGAAAGCAACGCAGGTGAAAATGGCTGAAAAGACCGGACGGGCTCAGGAGAAAGGAAGGGAAAAAGCCCGAAAAAAGATTGAAAAGAAAAAGCCACATGGAAAGCAGACCATCAAGCAGCTGAATGCACAGGGAGTACAGCTTTCCAACATAAAGATCACAGATGAAAATATCAAATCCTTTGACCGTGTGGCAAGAAAGTACGGGATTGATTACAGCCTGAAAAAAGAAGTCGGTGCGGATCCACCAAAATATCTGGTCTTCTTTAAGGCTAAAGATGTGGATGTGATGACAGCGGCTTTCCGGGAATATGCCGGAGTAGAACTGAAAAAGAAACAGGTGAAGAAACCATCTGTCAGAAAGAAACTGCAGAAATCTGTAGAAAGAAAAGCAAAGCACCGCCAGCGTGTGAAGCAGAGACAAAAATCCAGAGGTCAGGAACGATGATGCGGGAGAAATTACAGAAGGTCCAGATCAAACGGCTGGTGATCTTAAATCTCCCATATTTCTTTATCTTCTATGTAGCAGATAAAGGATCCTGGCTGTACCGACATTGCCTGGGAGAAAGCATGGTCCAGAGACTTGGCGTGATGTTAGTCAATTTCCGACTGGCATTTTTAAGCTGGCTGCCAAGTATCGCTTTGCAGGATCTTACGGTAGGTGTTCTGGTTGCAGGTGCATTAAAACTGGTGGTCTACTATCGTTCTAAAAATGCAAAGAAGTTCCGGCAGGGTGTGGAGTATGGATCCGCAAGATGGGGAAATAGAAAAGATATCGAACCCTTCATGGATCCGGTCTTTGAAAACAATGTCATCCTCACAGAAACGGAACGTCTGACCATGAACAGCCGGCCAAAAGCCCCAAAGTATGCCAGAAATAAAAATGTGATCGTCATCGGTGGTTCCGGATCCGGTAAGACAAGATTCTATGTGAAGCCCAATCTTATGCAGATGACGGACCACGTATCCTATGTGGTCACTGATCCAAAGGGTACGATCATCGTTGAATGCGGGAAGATGCTGGTAAATGGAGGATACCGGATCAAGGTATTAAATACGATCAACTTTAAAAAGTCCATGCATTATAATCCGTTCCATTATATCCGGAGTGAAAAAGACATCTTAAAGCTGGTCAATACCATTATCGCAAATACCAAGGGTGAGGGCGAAAAATCAACGGAAGATTTCTGGGTCAAGGCCGAGCGTCTTTTGTATTCTGCACTGATCGGATACATCTGGTATGAGGCACCGGAGGAAGAACAGAACTTTTCTACTTTGCTGGAATTTATCAACGCCAGTGAGACCAGGGAGGATGATGAAGAATTTAAAAATGCAGTGGATGAATTGTTTGAAGAACTGGAAGCAGAAAATCCGGAACACTTTGCAGTAAGGCAATATCGCAAGTACAAGCTTGCTGCCGGCAAAACTGCGAAGTCGATTTTGATTTCCTGTGGTGCCAGACTTGCACCATTTGACATTCAGGAACTAAGAGAAATCATGTCATATGACGAAATGGAACTGGATATGATCGGTGATCAGAGAACGGCTATGTTTGTCATCATCAGCGATACAGATGACACATTCAACTTTGTGGTAGCAATCATGTACACCCAGCTCTTTAACCTGCTTTGTGATAAAGCGGATGATGAGCATGGAGGCAGGCTTCCCTATCATGTACGGCTGCTTCTTGATGAGTTCAGCAATATCGGACAGATTCCAAAATTCGACAAGTTGATTGCTACGATCCGAAGCAGGGAAATCTCCGCTTCTATCATTCTGCAGTCACAATCTCAGCTGAAAACCATCTATAAGGATGCTGCAGAGACGATCACAGGTAACTGTGACACTGTTCTTTTCCTTGGTGGAAAGGAAAGTTCCACACTGAAAGAAATATCAGAAACTCTGGGAAAGGAAACCATTGAGCTTTACAACACATCAGACACCAGAGGCAGCAACCGGTCCTATGGACTGAACTATCAAAAGACAGGAAAAGAACTGATGAGTAGAGATGAGCTGGCGGTCATGGATGGAGAAAAATGTATCTTACAGCTTCGAGGAGTCCGGCCGTTTTTAAGCAACAAATATGACATCACAAAGCACAAACGGTACAAGGAACTTGCCGATTTCAATAAGAATAATGCGTTTGATGTCGAAAAGTATCTGGCACACCGACTGGTGCTGTCGGAAGATACAGAATTTGAAATGTATGAAGTAACTGTAACCCAAGAAGACGTATCAGTGATTGAAGCTGAGGAAGGTGAGGACTGATATGAAAGAAAGAATTCGAGCACCCTGCTACTACTGATAAGGGTACAAAAAGGTCTGAATAAAAGGGAAAGGAGTAGAGCCAAACGCTTACAGACCATAAGAAAAAGCGTTTGTTCATACATTTGATTATGGCTTTTTTTAGCAGTGCAATCAATATCCTTCAGACACTGGTCGTTGCAATCGGTGCCGGTCTTGGTGTCTGGGGCGTAATCAACCTGATGGAAGGTTATGGAAACGACAACCCGGGTGCAAAATCCCAGGGAATTAAGCAGTTCATGGCTAATTAGTTGGAACAAAAAACGAAAGGAAAAGCA
>OHQP01000507.1_pt1 | contig 15066 bp, 10 predicted proteins | sample 1578101 | NCBI WGS metagenome assembly OHQP01 (sample SAMEA3879569, study PRJEB24766) | human gut metagenome | biome: human-associated habitat; feature: feces | place: USA | collected 1985/1987 | reverse complement strand
TATATGGATTATGCGATGATTTTTTGTCTATAGTTTTATTGGGGATTAGTATTATCTGCACCGCAGGCAGCGGCTGGTATGTTGAAGAGGGCAAAGCCCCCAGAAGCCTTGAACCCGGCGATGTAGTCGTTATCCCTCCCAATGTAAAGCACTGGCACGGTGCAAAGAAGGACAGCTGGTTCAGTCACATAGCCGTTGAAGTTCCGGGAGAGAACACCTCCAACGAATGGTGCGAACCTGTCACCGACGAAGAATACAATAACCTATAAGCCATAAAAAAGCCGTACAGCCCAATGACTGTACGGCTTTTATCAGTTCCAAGCCTGACCGAAAATAACATTTCTGCCGTGGAGGAAGGTTTTAAGCTCTCTGAATATCTTTCCTGCGTCATGCTTTGCCTCAGCAGAAAGGGGAATAAACTCTGCTATATCGCCGCAGATATTTTTCAGAGCATTGTCAGCCTCCTCAGCACCATCAGCCATAACAGGGAGAATATATATCTGACAGTCGGGGAATTTCTTCTTTATATCGGAAACAAGCTCCTTGTACTCATATGAAAACTCGCCTGCAAGGAAGCCCTCAGCCTTGATATCCTCATCGCCGAAGCAAAGGAATATCTTTGAAGGTTCAAGAGCCTCCGCCTGCTCCATAACAAAATCACGGGCATCGGCAAGCTTTGCGCCCTTTTCGCTGCGGTTATACACCCTTGCGTCAACATCAAAATCCTGCATCAGCTCGTTGATAGGGAAATCATGAGCAAATGTGGAGCCTGCAAAAAGCACCTGATTTTTAACGGCACATTCATTAAGTACGGAGTAATAGTTTTTCATAAAAAGACTTCCTTTCAAGGTTCTGTATTATATTAAGAGCCTGAAAAGACACAATGCGAAAAGATCGGAAAGAAATCTGCGCGCACGACCTCTTCTCTGCTTTTTCTCTTCTCGTAACTCGGGATAACGCTGTGCACTGCGTATGTCCTTTGTCAGCTCTTATTATACCACATGATAATATAATGTCAAATATGCTATATGCAAGATATTCATAACATCAAAGTTATATCAGCTGTGTTTTTCCATAAATTGTTTGTTTATTTCACACACCATATCTCAGGCGCGCTGTAAACTTATAGTAAATACCTTACAAAAAAATTTATCGTGACTTCTTTTTTGCAGCCTTCAGCCTGTACATATTGTCGTCAGCCATTCTCGTTACCGCTTCCATGGAGCATATCTCTCCCCCGTTCACCGAGCAGTATCCGCAGCTGCAGTCCACCTTGTATGGCAGTCCGCTGCGGCTGTTGTAATCTGCAAGATAATCCGATACACGGCTGATATATCCCTCTATGCCAGAATCGTCCGCACCGCAGAGGATAACGCTGAACTCGTCTCCGCCTGTTCTGGTGCATACGCTGTCCGAGGGCATTGCATAAAACATCGCATTTGCAGTCTGCCTGATGGCATTGTCCCCCGCCTCATGTCCCCAGCGGTCGTTTATGAGCTTCAGCCCGTCAATATCCGCACAGATAACTGTGAGCACAAGCTTTTCCTTCCTTGCCCGATCCACCAGCCTGCCGCCGAATTTCTCCATTCCACGGCGGTTGAAAAGCTCAGTAAGAGGGTCACGGACATTAAGGTTCTCAAGCTCCTTTACAACAAGCTCCAGGTCCTTTTTCATGTAGAAATTGCCCGCATTGTTGTTTATGGCAGTGACCCATGTGCTGAAAAAGTCCCCTGCGCCGCCCATTCTTGTGGGCTCATATGCAAGATATCCCATAAACTTTCCGCTGAAATACAGGGGAGAAAACCCAAAGAACACTGCCTTTTCACCGTACAGGAAATCTATGGGCAGAAGCTGCTCGGAGGAAAACTTTGTTCCCACAGGAACATCATGCCCGTATTGAAGCATGGACATCATGCTGTACGCCGAACCCTCGGATTTCATGCTGCCGCTGCCCACAAAGCTTCCGCCGCCCTCCACGCTGGAGCGTATGCACACGAAAAGCCTGTTGAAGCGGAAAAATGCCGCACCGTTTTTAAGCGCCTCATATACCTCTTCCGAGGTCCGGCAGCCCGCAAAAGACGTGTTCATCTCCGTAAGCTTAGCGGTAAACTCTATAAATGTGTTCTTGGTCTGATACGTTGAGTTGTAGTAGCTTTCTTCCTGAGGCTCCTTCTTCACACAGCCGCAGGACTCAGCCTTTTCCAGCACCGACACCACATCTTCCCAGTCGGGGACTTCTTTGCCCTGCCACATACCGCTGAGCATATCCACAGCCTTTTCGCCCGCCTCGGCAAAGCTCCGCCTTACAGTGGTGACAGTGGGCGAATACAGCTCGCAGTCGGCAATGCCGTCAAAGCCTGTTACAATAATATCCTCGGGTATGCTGTAGCCCTGATTTTTCAGCTCGTCCATGCAGAAGATAGCCATGGTGTCGCTGGCGCAAACAATGGCCTGGGGCAGCTCATCTTTTAAAAATTCCCTTGTGCAGTCCGCCGCCTTTGTCCAGAACTGACCGTAAGCGATACGCCGCTCCTCCACAGGGATATTATGCTCGGTAAGTACCTTTTTGTAGCCTGCCAGCCTTTCCTCCGTCTGGAGGTTTCCGGGGAAGCCGCCAATGAAGTTTATCCTTGTAAGCCCATGATCCTCCACCAGATGCTTCATCACAAACTCCATAGCACACTTGTCGCTGAGGGTGATGTTCTTATCAAGCACATGGGTCGGGTCGTTTATGTTGATAACGGGCACATTGTTTTTCTGTGCCAGCCTGTGTACCTTTTCGATAACGCTTTCATCAATGATGGAATCGCCCAGAATGATGATGCCGTCAAGCATATTGTAATTTATAAGGTCAAATACAGCAGTTTCGCCCTTGATGACACTTTCGGGCAGAGTAACCCCCGAATTAAGGTCAGGCTTTCTGATAAGGCTTGCGAACACAAGCAGATTTATATCAAGCGCCGAACATCTGCGGGCGATACCCTCCGCAATGCGTGTCTCATATTCCTTATCATAGCCTGTAACGCACAAAGCGATGGTTTTTCTTTTCATGGATCTCACTCCCATATGTTCATATTGCACAACAGATCCGATATACCTATTATATCATACAGCGGAGAAATTTCAAGTATTTTTTAAATAACACATACAAAAAAGCGGCTCCGCATTGTGCAAAGCCGCTTGATATCAATATTTATTATCGGGATTTGATATAGTTCCCGGAGTTTTCTCCAGCTCTCTGAATATCCTTATGGCAAATGAGCTTATGGTGAAAAGTATGAACACAGGGCCTATGAGAAGTCCCACAAACAATGTTGTGGTGTTCCACATTATCACTGCGGCCTCAAACGCCACAAGTATCAGCAGGAGAAGCGAGCGGAGGAAGAATTTCATGCTTATCCTGAACGAGTTTTTCAGGCTGTTGATAATGGAGTTTTCATATCTTGCCAGCAAAGGATACACATACAGCAGGGAAAATGCAAAGATATATGCCGCCACGATGCCTATTATCAGGAAGATAAGTGCGCCGCTGTGACCCATATCCGCTTCTGCGCCGTATATCTGAAAGTCAAGATACACTGCCCACACGCATATGAGGGTAATGAACGTCATCGGTATGCCCTGCTTGATATTCGCTTTGAACGCTTTGAGAAAGTCCTTTGCTGCGTGACCCTCGGTATCCTCTGCCATATGGAGCGTTACGGAGCACGCTGCTATGGTGGAAGCGCCTATGGTCACTATGGGCAGGCTGAACACCAGCCACATCACGTTAAGGACGAAAACGTCCGTAAGTCGTGTCATGAACTTGTACAGCTTGCTGTCGGGACTGAAAAATCCTGCCATTGAAATTCTCCTTGAAACTTTTGTTGTAATAATACCATAATGCGGGGCGCAGGATATCTGCGCTCCGCATCACTTAATACTTGATTCTGTAAATAATTATCTTACTGCATCTTCAAGACCGCATCTGATAGATGCTTCGTTCTCGCACCATGCAAGGCACTCACCGTTGGGGTCGTACTCCTTGCACTTCTGAGTCATCTCGGCAACGATCTTGTCATACTCAGCGTCGTCCTTAGCGTAAACAGCCTGCCATGAGTAGTTTACGACGCACTTAGCTACCTGCTCCCAGATGATCTTGAGCTCATCGCTCTTGCTGGACTCGGTGTAGGAAGTTGCAAGGGAAACCTTGTGGTTGATGCTGTCCATATATTCCTGAGTATTGTACTTGCCTGTGAAGTCTCTCCAATCCTGGAGAATGCCGTACTTGGCATCGGTACGTCTGCTCTTCCAGTTCTCGCAGTTGTAGGTCTCGCCGTTGGAGTCAGGGTTAGAAGCGTCCTTTGACCAGGTGGTGTTGTTAGCCTGGAATGTGCCGTCGTTGAAGCTTCCGCCGCCCCATTCATCGGGCATCATAGTACCCTTTCTGTCCTTGTAAGCAGCTTCGCCAAGCTCGGTGAAGCAGGTGTTGCCCTCATCGTCATAGTACCAGCAGAGATCCTTGGGGCCCCACCAGTAGGTCATATAGCCCTCGGGAGTGCAGAGGTAGTTGATGATAGCCATGCAAAGCTCGGGATACTCGGTGTTAGCGCCGATAGTCCAGATTCTGTTGCCGCCCAGTACGTTCATGCCGTAGCAGAGAGGAGTTGCATCAGCGGGAACTACGGGGTACATAGCGGAATCGGACTGGAGGTGCTCTTCGATGTTGTAAAGAGCGGAGCCTGCGTAGTCGAAGATAGAGTAGAATACGCCGCCTGCCTGAACCTTTTCGCTCATCTCGTTATAGGTCTGGGTCATGGAGTTGGGGTCGATAAGACCAGCCTGATAAAGCTTGTTGAAGAACTTGAGGGCGGTGAGGTAAGGGCCGTTCTCCTCGAGAGCGTCATGATATGTGCCGTTCTCAACATCGTAAAGACCGAAGCCCATCTCGTCATAGCCCCAGTAGCAGGTAGCAAATGCCTTGATGTACATTACCATGTTGCCGTCCCAGTCGGGCCAGAGGGACATTGCATATGTCTCGTTGCCGTTCTCGTCCTTGGGGCAGATCTCCTTCATGCTTACGAACAGGTTGTAGAGATCGTCCATATTGTTAAGCTCGGGATATCCCAGCTGCTTGTAAAGATCCCAGCGGAGGTCCATGGTGTAGAAGAATGCTTCATGATCCTCGGGAGAGGTTGCAACGTTGTGGCCGAAGCCGAAGAGCTTGTTGCCTGCGCCGAATGAATCGTTGAACTGCATATTGTTCTCGATAGCGTAGGGCATATTTTCCTTGATGTAGGAGCCGTAGTCGGTGAGGATATCGTCCTCGTTCCAGTCGAAGAGGAGGCCGCCCTTTGCAGCTCTCTGGTAGTTATCGCCGTTGGAACCGAAGATAACGATGTCGCCCAGATTGCCTGATTCCATTCTGGTATCGAACATACCGTCGGACTCGGGGATAATGGTCATCTCAACATTGAATTCACGCTTCATTACCTCGGCAAACCAGCCTGTGAGCTTGCCTGAGTAGTTTGCCAGCTGGCTGTAAACGGTGAGCTGGATAGTCTCATCGCCGTACAGGTCGGAGAGGCTGTTTCCGCCCTCGGAGCTGTCAGCTGAGGTATCTGCGCTGTCGTCGGAACCGCCTGTTGCATCGGTATCGGCACCGTCAGCAGCTGCTGATGTTGCATCGGGCATTTCGGGTGTGGCTGCACCGCCGCAGGCTGTAAGTGAGCCTGCCATTGCAAGAGCGAGAACTCCTGCCAGGAATTTTTTCATCTTCATTTTGGGAGATCGATCCTTTCTGATTAAATTTTTTTATTGAAGCTTATTATGTTTGTTATTAACCCTTTACCGCTCCAAGCATAAGACCCTTTTCAAAGTATCTCTGCATGAACGGATATACGCACAGGATAGGGATTATCGTTACCATTGAAATGGTGTACTGCAGTATCTTCGTGTTGAAGGAGCTTGCCAGTGCCGACGCGTCGGAGCTGCTGGTACCCGATGCGACCACCGCACCGAGGTTGGAGCTTTGGTTCAGGTAGATGTACAGTCTGTGCTGGAGGGTGTAGAGTGCGGGAGAGTTTGCGTTGAGGATAAGCGAATCCTGGAAAGAGTTCCAGTGGCCAACTGCGCCGAATATGGCGATAGTTGCAAGTATGGGCTTGCTAAGCGGCCAGATTATCTTCCGATAGATCATCCAGTAGCTTGCGCCGTCCATAAATGCGCTTTCCTCTATCTCTGCGGGTATGGACTCGATGTAGGTCTTTACAAGAATGATGTTGTAGGGTGAAACGATACCGGGGATTATGTAAGCCGCAAAGGTATCGGTAAGACCAAGCATGGACATATTCAGATACCAGGGGATAAGACCTGCGTTAAAGTACATTGTTACAACAAGGAAGCGGTACCAGAACTGTCTGTGCCACATTTCCTTTTTGGTAACAAGGTAGCCTGCCAGTGAGGATACGAATACCATCAGCGCAGTACCGATAACGGTTCTGAGAACTGTTACCAAAACTGATTTCCACAGGTCGCCTACAGCGCCCATGGAGATGTAGTTCTGAATGGTAAGCTCCTTGGGGATAAGGGTGATTGCACCTCTGGTTACAAGCTCGGGGTTGGAGATGGTGTTGATGAAAATGTAGTAAAAGGGGAATATGCAGCTCAGTGTGAAAAGTCCGAAGAACAGATAGTTCAGAATGTTGAATATGATGTCGCCTGCGGTGAGCTTGATGTGGGAATGCTCGCCCACCTCACGGATACCCTTGCTGTCGTTGGGGAAGCTGCTGTTAACAGCGGTATTTTCTGCCATGACTTTCCCTCCTTTACACAATGCTCTCGCCACGGATAAGCTTTGAAACTCCGTTTGCGGCGAAGAGAAGAATTACGCTGACGATGGACTTGACCATACCGATAACTGTTGACAGAGGGATAAGTCCCTTGCCGATACCAAGGTTATAAACGTAAAGGTCAAGCACCTGGATCTTTTCCCAGTTCATTGCGTTGGAGAATACCATGTACTGCTCCATGCCGTTTGAAAGGATATTTGCGATGGACATAAGCAGGAGAACGCAGAAAGTAGGGATAAGCTCTGGGATAGTTATGTACCACATCTTTGCAAATCGGCCTGCGCCGTCAACGGTGGCAGCCTCGTAAAGGCCCTGGTCGATGCCCGAAATGGCTGCGATGTAGATGATCGCACTCCAGCCGGTGCCCTTCCAGATGCCCCATGCAAGCATTTTCAGCCACATATGGCCGGAGGACATAAGGTAGTTTGTGGTAACAAGCTGATCGGAGCCTGAAACGCTGTTTATCATTGTGTTGATAAAGCCGTCGGTGGAGAAGATAGCCAGTGCGATAGCGTAAACGATTACCCAGCTGATGAAGTTGGGTATGGTGGTAAAGGTCTGGACAAGTCTTCTGAAACGGTTGTTCTTTATCTCGGAAAGGAACACTGCGAATACCATAGGCACCCAGCTGGTGGCGATTCCGAGACCGCTCATTGCAAGAGTGTTCTTGAGAACGTTCACGATATCGTTTCTTGTGGCGCTGTTCTGGAAAAGCGAGGTGAACCACTTGAAGCCCACGAACTTATCCATTGTCAGGTCCTCACCTGCATTGTAGTTGAAAAATGCGTATCTCCAGCCGTAGAGAGGGAGATAGCTGAATACGAATGCCAGTGCGATGATGGGGAGCATCATAAGGAAAAGCCTGAACTTAGGTTCCATATCATAGTGCTCGCCCTTTTCCGCAGCGGGAACAAGGAACAGGTTAACTGCAGAGCATACGACAAGTGCGATTCCCAGACCCATGAAGATGTAGTTATTGTAGGGGAACATGGGCAGCACTCTGTCAAGCTTGTTGGCGCTTATTGCCTGATCGGCGATCTGATTGTAGAGGTTCTTGAACTGGAAAACAGCTCCAAGCTCCAGGATACCTGCCGCAATGGTGACAAATGCGCCTGTTCTCTTGAGCTTTCTGTTTCCGAGGGACATACAGCCGCCTGCTGCCGCAAGCACCGCAGCCACAATGACTATCATTGCGCAGACATTAAGTGCATGGAATGTGGATTCCTGCACCCAGCCCTGTCTGAACGCACGGCCGAAGTTTGCAACTATTGACTTATAGGATATACCGCAGGAGAACAGTGAAAGATTCTTGTTTATCATTCCGCTGAGGCGTGCAGGGTTGAACGAGGGGAAAAACAGTGCGATTATGTTAATAACAACGGCGCATCGCAGTATCCAGTATATTTTGTCTGAGATCTTTTCTGCCAGCGTCTTTGGAGCTTCTTTTTTCTTTGGGTGAACGGGAATGTCATGAGTTACGGTGCTGACGATGGTATCAGTTGTGCCGTCCGCCATTTGTTTATCAGTCCTTTCCTTTAATTTAACGCTCAAAAACATACTGCCGCACCTGCGGAGCGGCAGTATGTTTTCGTTTATTCCGCAGGTTCTTTATCAGGACTGCTTCTTTTTGATAACTACGAATACAACTGCACCGATAACTACAACTGCTACGATAACAATTACGATAACGACTGCGCTGCTGCCGCCGGACTCAGCGGGAGCCTCTGCCTGAACAGCCTCGGTCTCGGCAGCTGTGGTTTCCTCAGCAGTGGTCTCTGCCTCGGTCTCGGCTTCTGTTTCAGCCTCGGTCTCAGCTTCGGTAACTGCCTCAGTCTCCTCGGGAGCTGCTGCATCGGGGTTGTCATAGTTAAAGCCGGAAACTGTGAACTGGAGCTCGATGGAATCTGTAGGCATTACATAACCGAACATTCCCTCAGCACCGCCCAGCTCGTCATTCCAGATGTTGATAGCAAGCCACTTCATGTAGGATACAGCATCGGGATCCATGAAAGCGTCATCAAAGGTGTACTTTGCCTGACCGTCCATGATCACCTTAACGTCAGTGATCTTGATCTGATCGTTGAGAGGGATATCGGTGGAAACGAACAGCAGATTAAGGGACTCGTCATCGCCGAAATCGAAATCGTTTACAGACACAGAATAAGTACCGTTTCCGGCTATCTCGGCATCAGTGAAATTGCCGCCCTTGTTGAGAGCTGTGGGGCCGTCCCAGCCTGTGAGCTGATCGAACCATACAGTTCCGTCATCGGCAGTTACGCCGTAGCCGTAGGTCGCATCGTCATAAGCGTTTCTGAAGGTGTAGCTTGCGGACTGCACGCCGATATATGCGTGATATGTGCCGTCAAGGTCAACCTCTGCCGCAGAAACGGGCAGTGCTGCAAAAGCTGTCATATTGACAGCAGCCAGTGCCGCAGCCGTTAAGGCTCCGATGAGTTTTGATTTCTTCATAATAACCTTCCTTTCCGGGCTTTGCTGACAAAACCCTCTGAACAGCGCTCTCCTTAAAGCAGCTGCCCCCTGTCCGTAATGTTATCGTTTACGGACGTAATTTCTCCCATAATTTTCCCATTCTCATGTGGTTATACACAAAAGAGAATATATTGGTACTTCTAATTTTAATACAAAATGACAAAAGTGTCAATTACTATTTTACACAAATAAAATCAAGCGGTTATGTAAACCTTTACAATAATATTCGTCAAATAAAATCATTTTATACAAAATGAAAAAAGCCTCCCGAAACGGAAGGCTTTTAAATGTACTTATCATTCCCTGAACTCAGCGGGAGTTATGAGCTTATGCCACATTTCATCTGCTGCGGATACACATTCACGGTATTTCTGCGGCAGTATGGAAGGCGGTATGCCGAGAGCTGCGGCAAATTCCGCTGCAATCTTCATATCGGCTTTTTCATATGCGCATATCATCTTGTAAAGCATTCCCGCTCTGCCCTGACCCGAAATAAGGGAGGCGCACACAGTATCGGGCATTACCTCAGCCAACGGCTTGTGAAGAAGTCTGCCGAGCATTGAGACCGTTCCCATCGAAAATGCTTCTGACGATGTTATCGGCATACTGTCTGCAAATCCCGCCAGCTCCGAGCAGAGCATTCCCCTGAGAAGTGCGAATTTTATCAGCTCGCCGGGCATGGAACCGTCCTCAGCCTTGAAGCCAATGATATAAACGTATTTTCTCAGATTTTCCTCGCCCAGCTTTGCCGCTGCCTTGTCAGTGCCAACGGTGCGCACGTCGGAGGCAAAGTAAAGCGAATTTGCCAGAGCCTGTACCGCTTCCGATATCTCGGAATATCTGCCTATGATATTTGTAATGCTGACAATATCCGACCTGCCGCTGTAAAGCTCATTGAAAAGCTCGTTGAAGCCCTCACGCATGATGCCCTTTCTGCGCACAGCCGTAGGTATCTTGCCGTAGATGTACATTCCCTGATAATATGTGCAGCCGCAGAGCTTTGCCTTGGCATATGCCTCATCGCATTCTATATTGTATGCGATTATTTTTTTATTGAAGGTTCGTGCCATTCGCAGGATATTTTCCAGCTCTGGAGATGTAAAATCCCTGAAATCCACCTTGATATAGTCAAAGCTGTCCATGATACCGAAATAACCCGAATCAACCTTAAAGCCGATGACAGCTATCTTATACCCTGCCTGGCGGTACTTCCTGATAAGATTGTGAGCGGAGCGGTCGTTGATGAGTGAGCCGTCTATCTGTATCACAAGCTTGTCTTTTCCGAAGCGTGCGGGGATATTTGCGGTCAGCATACTGCGGGTAAAGGTGATGTAGGCAGTCCTGCCGTCGGTGAATTTATCCAAGTTCAGCCGTGATATATTATCAGCGGCGGCGCTTTCGTAAAGCTCGTTCCTTTCTGCATTGGCTTTGGGATCGGCAAGTATTATCTCACAGCCCACGGTGTGCTGGAGCTTATCGGTAATAATTTGTCTGGCGATAAACGGGTCCATATGCGTTGCTCCTTAACGGATATAAATTTTACACATATTATACCACTTTGAGTCCAAAACTTCAACAGCAGAATGGTAGTATTTTGATGTGATTTTTGTGCAGTATCACTATTATATCAAGCGCTCGTTTTCCTTGACTATACGCTTTATTCTGTAAATGTGCTTCTTTCCCCTGTTCCTGCGGAAGCGGCGCTTATCCTCGTCTGTTATAGGCTGGGGAACGGATATGGATATATCCGTAACGATACCCGTGTCGGATACTCCCGCTCCGCTGCCGATATCCTCCGCCGTGTCCTTATATGTGACCAGTGCAAAGCTGCCCAGCTTATTTGTACGGAATGAAAATGTATTTTCATCTGTCTCGCCCTCGATGACGGTGAGCGTGCCGTTATCCTCAAGGCGGACGCCTCTCAGCTCGTCAATGCGGCCGAGCATTTCCTCGGGCACGGGCAGGGTGACATCGGAGGAATACCCCTCTGATATCTGCAGCTTTTCCCTTGTATCGTTCCTGTAAAGCTGTATTTTTACGGGGGATATGCACAGCTCGTCGGAATTTATGCCGTAGCTTTCAAAGGCAGCTTTTAAATCGCTTTCCATTTGGTCGGAGCTTGTAAATCTTGCGGTAACATCTGTTCTGAGCGAGCGGATATTCAGCGTAAGTCCGTAAGAAGCCTCATTTTCCGCCAGACCCTCCAGCGTAACTCTTGCGGCGATATCCTCGGGGGACATGGCAACAGGCTCCATGGTATTCATCTGCTCCGTAACAACGGAAGTCTCGGGCTGGGTAAGTGCGGCGGCATATGACGTGGGAACGGTCATAAAAACAAATGCAGAGGCTGTGGCAAATGCTATGAGCCGCCTTGAAAAAGGCTTTTCATCTGCTTTCAGCTTCTCTGCTGCGTAAACGGCAGAATACACTCCGAAGCAGAATGACTTTGCCCACTTATGGCGTGCGGCAAAAGCCACAGCTTTGTATGCTGTTTTTTCGGAAAGCATCATCATAGCCGTTCTTCCTTCTGATAAAATAGATACTATAATTATATCCCATATAAAAAAATCTGTCAAGACCTCATAAAAGGCCTTGACAGATCAATATTTTAGCTCTTCATTTAAAAAATCATTCCATTGTTACATAAACTGTTGCTGCGCCTGTTACGGTGAATGTGTCGATAACAGTGTACTCAACGCCGTCAATAGTGAATTTCCACACATGGGAGTCGTTTTGCAGCGCTTCGATGGTCGAAAACGGTGCGCCTGTGGTTCCTATGAGCATCTCGGAAGAAAAGATAAATTCTTCGCCTATGCGGACATTTTCTGTCCTGTAAAGGGTGCCGCCGTAATAAAATTCCAGCGTTACAAGGTCGCCCTTTTCGGTTATGGTCATATCTCCTGTGCAGACCGTATCGCTTGAAATCTCATTGCCGCTTTCGTCTATCCAGCTGTATCCCTCGGCAGGAGTAAGTCCGCCTGATGTCAGCGAGCCATAAATGCTTGCGCCCTCGCCTACCCTTATGGTGCCCGTTGTGCCATCGGCACGGGTATAGGTGACGGTATGGAAGATGACCTCGCTCTTGGGCATTTCGATGATATTCATATCCGAGTTTACCTGAGTTGCCGATGTGACTTCCGTAGGAACATCGCCCTCATAATATGCCCACACGTTGTTTGTCGGGTCGGAAAGCTGTGGGAGCTGAGGCAGGTCGCCTATGGTTTTGCCCGTCGGGAATCGTTTTGTGACTGTTGTATCGTCGGCGCTCTTGAATGTTACAAGATAGTTATAGGTATAGATCGCATCAACACCATATGCGGCGTCATTTTCGGTAAATGTAACAGCATCTCCATAGTAGTCATAAACAAATCCGCTGTAGCTTGCAGGAAGAATAGTTCTTAAATATCCGGGCTGAACTTCCGAAATAGTTTCGGTAGTCATATTTGTCAGCAGATAGAAGCTGCCGCCTGCGGTGTAGCCGTTGACATCATCGCCGATGTAATAGGTTATCTGCTGCTTTTCGACCGCCTGAACCTCGTAACTGCTGTCAATATCCTTAGTTACAACATGGCCGTCGTTTACCTTTACCATACCGCTGTTTGACGATGCAGTCCATGCGTTGTAGCGGGTGATCCATGTGTATTTAAGGTCAAGCTCATTGCCCACATCGGGATCGTCCAGAACGTCAAGGAGCTTTTCGCCGTTGTCTGCATAGGTCTCGGAATAGGTTCTTTCCTTATCCATATAGTTTACGGTAAATTCCTTCTGAGCATATTCTGCGGTAACGGTGATGTCGCCTGTTACCTTCGCATTATCGGTAAGGGGTGAGCCGTCAACTGTCCATGCTGCGTGGTAGCCCTTCTTTTCGGGGATAGTGGGAAGAATGTCGCTGAGAAGAGTGCCGTACTTGGCGGTCTTTGTATCTTGCTCAGTTCCGATTATAATGGTAACTGTATAGGTCTTGAGGGTGTATTTTGCTGTGACGGTAACATTGCCCGTAACCTTTGCAGTGGAGGATATTGCCGCTCCGTTTATTGTCCATATGCCGTCATGGCCTGTTTTAGCAGGTACAGCGGGGAGAACATCGGAAAGGGAATCACCGTACTTTGCGGTCATTGTGGTTGTGGTTCCCTCAACGTTCATTGTAATGGTATATTCCTTTGCGGTGTAGGAAGCATATACGGACATATCAGATGTAACCACAGTGGCTGCTGTGAACCGGGTGTTCTTGCCCGATACCAGCCATACGCCTGTGTAGCCTGTTTTTGCAGGCACCTGCGGGAAGTTTGAAACTGTATCGCCCGACTCAACGTCACGGGTGTAAAGGACTGTGCCATTGTCGGAAAGGAATGTTACAGTAAATACCTCAGGCTCCTTATCGGTGACTGCGGTGGTAGTTGTGGTGGGATTTGTTGTAACATAAGGTCTTGTGGTTGCCGAAGTCTGAGAGGCTGTGCCTGTGGGACGTGTTGTTACCAGAGGAGAAAATCCCGAACCTGTTGGGTCTGTGGGAGCGGTAACGTTGGGATTTGTCACATCAGGAGAGGTCTGTGTACCCTGACCTGTGGTGCGGGGCGAGGTCTCTCTTCTGCTTGTTCCCGATGTATCGGAATTTGCTGGAGCGGTCACTCCTGTGCCCGATACAAAGTTTGAAGCGCTTGTACCCGAGGCATTTGTTCCCGTTCCGTTGGCTCCGTTTGAAGAATCGCCTGTACCGAATGTGCTTTCAGCTGCCGATGCCTGAGCGGGAACTTCCGCCGAAGTGGCTGTTGTGCCTGCTGTGGTGCTTTCGGTAAATGCTGGAGCAGTGTAGTTGTCGGAATTTATAGGCTCCCTTGGAGCTGTAGATGCTGAAGTCTGTGCAGGCTTTGCAGTCTGAGCGGGAGCAGCTGTCTGGGCTGCACTTGTGCCCGAGCCGCCTGCCATTACCTTATAGGAGGTGGCAGCAGTAGTTACGTCATTTTCTGTCTCTGCGCCTGTGAGCTTTTCGATTATAGCGTCCTTTATCTGGAAAAGTCCGCTGTTGTTGGAGCTTACCACACGCTCCTTGATGGAAGCGGCAAGGAAATCGTATTCCGAGTCAAATACAGCTTCGGAGATATCCACCTTTCTGTAGCCGCCCTCAGCCTCGGGGTCACGGATAACGAAATATGAGTGACCGTCAATATCGGGAGAGTTGTGGGTATTCTCGTTCGGCTCGGTTATGATAAGCACGCTTTTGCCCTCGCCTACCATTACCTCTTCCCCGGGAGTGCCGTCCTCGCTTATCAGGCGGACAGCCACCTTGCCGTGGAATGTATCAAGCTCGATGATATACCTGTTGCCGTCCTTGTTGACGGTAACACTGTAGCTGGTTCCTCTTACTGCCATGGTCGCCTTGGGGGCGTTTACATCATAGGAGGAATTTACCATGCATGCTTATGAAATTCTGTTCAGTCCAACCGGCGGTACCGCAAAGGTTGCCGCCGCCCTCACCACTGACTGGTCTTCCGTTAAAACCATCGATCTCTCTATTCCATCCACCCATTATGAAGATATTTGTCTGGAAAGCGATTCTTTAGCCGTAATTGCGATGCCGGCTTTTGGAGGTGCCGCGCCACAGCTTGCACTGGATCGTCTCTCCCGTATCCATGGAAACGGAGCTCTCTGCGTGATCGCTGCCGTCTATGGAAACCGTGCCTATGAAGACACCCTGGTTCTCCTGGAAGATTATGCACAGACAGCTGGTTTTCAGGTTATTGCTGCT
>OHQP01000503.1_pt1 | contig 15156 bp, 6 predicted proteins | sample 1578101 | NCBI WGS metagenome assembly OHQP01 (sample SAMEA3879569, study PRJEB24766) | human gut metagenome | biome: human-associated habitat; feature: feces | place: USA | collected 1985/1987 | reverse complement strand
CCCCCCCTCTATAACCATATATTTCCCGTCATAGGATACAGCCAATGTACGGGCAGAGAAACTCGAATCGGTAATTTTAGTCCACGTCTTCCCATAATCCCCGGAATAATAGGCATAGTATAACTTTGATGAACTCTCCCTGTTGCAGCAACACAACATGTATTTGCCGTCACCGGAAATGGCAATCTTTGTGATAGGCCCCCTGAATATTTCACTGCTGAAAGTTTCTCCATAATCGAAAGATATAAACAGCTCATGGGTAGTATAATAGGGAGAATTTGACGCATATGCCACTACGTATCTGCCGGAATGGGACATTTCCACCCCCATGAGAGGCACGGTATTGTCTTTTAATCCATTAGAGACCCGCCATGTTTTCCCATAATCCCCGGAAAGCATCAAATCATATTTGTTATTGCTATTCTGACACACAATAGCGACCAGATTCCCCCTGCCGTTGCAGGCTATCGAGTACACGGAATAGCAATTATCAGGCTTGAAAGGTTCTGCCGTCTCCAGAAAATCCGTAGAACGCAATAATCCCACATTTGCCATATAGCACGAGCAATAGATATGCCTGCCGTCTCCGGACATGGCTATCCTCGTTCTATCGTTGCTGAAAAAGTATTCGTTTACATTAGGAAGGTCGGAAGGTTGTCTTCTGGTCCATGTCATCCCACAATCCTTGGAAATATCTATTAAGGCTCTACTGTCGGAGAATGCAATCACATACTGACCGTCCTTTATATTATTGCTTCGTCTTTTTAATACACTCATAAACCTTAGTCCCTTGTTTTTACGGATATTGAATAGGCGCCAGCGGCATAGCACCAGATACTAATCTCAAAGATATCTCCAGCGGAAACACTGATTGAAGTACCGGACATCGAAGTGAACGCGCCGGTATTGGGTATCGGCTGTGTGAATGCCGCCGATGCGACGCAGCGGATATACAAGTCATTGCCCACTGACATTCCGGAAGCAAGGCTGATGTTCGTGGCAGAACCCAACCTTGCAGTGATACTTCTCTTGGAAATTGGCAGGGAGGCCAGTGTCGTGACCGTATTCGCACCGGTGACTGTCGGGTCACCGACACCTTGCGGCCCTTGTGGTCCTTGCGCACCAGTCGCCCCTTTAGGTCCAGTAGCTCCGGTAGCACCCGTAGCGCCTTTTGCTCCGGTAGCACCCTTCAGGTTCTTGAAAGCAAAGGAAAAGGTTCTGGCCAATGCGGTACCACCGAGAGAAACGGTCACGGAGGGCGTACCGATGTTGGCGTCAACCGTAGCAGTAGCACCAGTAATACTGGCACTTGCACCTGCTGCACCCGTGGCACCGGTAGCGCCTTTTGCACCCGTATCACCTTTGTCTCCTTTATCGCCCTTTGGACCTTGTATTCCTTGTGCACCAGTGGCGCCTTTTGCACCAGCAGGACCGGTAGCACCAGTATCACCTTTTACTCCTTGCGGTCCTGTGGCACCGGTATCACCTTTCATGCCCTGTGGACCTTGTACGCCTTGAGGACCTTGCGCTCCCGTATCCCCCTTCTCGCCTTTATCGCCCTTTGGACCTTGCAATTGTCCTTGACTTTGCCAATCACCGTTATACCAGGCATAATATGTATAAGGCAATGCAGTTCCAACGGAATAGAAACCAGTGATGTTTGCCCCGTCAGGTACAGCAGTCTTTAAGGCATCAAGCGTATCGTAACGTCCAAGAAGGGTGAATGTATCTCCCGGCTTGCCTTTCACATAGATATCCGTCTTAACGTATTCTTTAGCGCTCTTATCCCATTGGTATACATAGTGGTCTGCACCGATGTAGGTAGGATGTTCTGCCGTATCAGTAGCATTCGCAGTAGCCGTCTCCGATTCCTGCTTGAGGGCAGCAAATTCAGTGACACGGGTACTTTCAGCATTTACGCGTCCGGTCTCAGACGTCTGTCGGACCGCTTCAGCTTTGCCTCGCTCTGTCTCTGCCGTTTTCCTGAGACCTTCGGCTGTCACACGTTCCTTTTCGGCATTGATACGCGTAGTTTCAGCAGATGCGCGGGTACTTTCAGATGAAGCACGCTTTGTCTCAGCCGTTTCACGGGATTTCTCAGCTTCCTTGCGTGCGTTCTCCACTATGACACGCTCCGCTTCGGCTTTGCGCACTTCCTCAGCAGCTTCCTCAGCAGGGGCAGACAGCAACTCAAGCGGTGCCTCGACCACCGATTCTTCCATACCGGCAAGACGGAGGGCGGGCAGGCTCACGATATCGGCCAGCGAATCGACAATCTCCACATCGCCCACACCTTGGGAGCCGACAAGAAGGGCTTTCTTCACCTCCTCTACAAGCTGGTTGAACTGATTTGATTCCAATACCATAATTTTCAGAATTGATTTAAGATGGCTGGATGACGTTCAGTTGGTTAATTACCGCACGTTTCACGGCAGCTATGAGCCGCGAGTTCTTCACCACAAGTTCAAGAGCCTTGCAATACTGTTCCGGGATTTCCACCGCATCTTTCGAGTAGTAGATTTCCCGTGCCAGGTCTTCAAAGCCTATATCCAGAAGGATACTTCCGTTGTACATCATTTCATTGCCGACCGTTTCGGCTACGTCGAAGGTCTGCTTGGCGCCTTCGAATGAGGTCTGGGCCTCGATTTTCTTAAAGTTGATTTTCATACTTTTTATTTTAATTATTCTATATACTCATCCATGACAGATACCAATTCCCCAAAACCCGTTTTATCACATGCCATTCACGCCCGTTGATATTCGTCCTGGAAGAGTTCGCGAACGTACCGGAAGGAAAACTGATGGTATTCCCGTTCGGCATTATCCATATCTCATGCCCGTCAGAAGAGGACGGAAGGGATATAGTACAGTTGCCGTAAAAAAGCAGTGTGTGGTCGGTCGCCTTAATGCTGTACCTTGTAACCGAAGAGAGTATCACGTCAGTATTCCGGTATACACCTTGCGTCTTCAGCGGCCCGGCAATTTCCAGAGTCCCGGAGGACGGAGCATACATCTTCCCCACTATCACATCACCACCGAAATAGCTCTCGCCGGAAGATACGTGTATGGCCCTATTGCGCCCCGGAATGGTTGCAGAGATGGTTACCACCCCTTTGACTGTGCCCGCTTCCATAGTCTGGTAGGGCCTTATCAGGATGCTATTGGCTCCTCCGTCCGACGCTATCGCATGCAGATAGTAGCTCTTGCTGAGTTCGAATTGCGTAGTGCTATCTGTAAGGTCGGTCACGAACGCTCTCGAGTTGGTGGATATACCGTTACCATGCAGATACAGATAGTCACCTATCCGGCCGCTGGAGGCGTTTATCTTTCCGTTTACGGTGATGCCGTTCAATATGGCGTTGGCACCGGAAATATTTCCTTTCAACGTAAGATTATTGGCTGTGATATCGTTAAGCGTGGCATTGGCACCGGATATGGTACCTTTCAGGGTAAGGTTGTTCGCGGTGATATCATTCAGTGTAGCCCCCGCCCCGGTAATGTTGCCCTTCAACGTAAGGTTATTAGCAGTAATGTCGTTCAGGATGGCGTCAATACCTGAGATATTGCCTTTTAATGTCAGATTATTAGCTGTAATGCCGTTCAGCGTAGCATCCGTGCCCGTTATGCTGCCCTTTAGAGTCAGGTTGTTTGCCGTGATGTCGTTCATCGTCACACGCCCGTTTGTATCGACCACGAAACTGCCGTTGATGATGGTCTTTCCCGTAAAGTTTATCCGGTCAGCCTCGATTGTAGCATTGGATATCAGCCTGCCCGCTTCGCCTTCGGTGATGAACGCGCTGATTTGAGCACGCCTGACGATATCACCGTTGGGGTCGACCTTTTCCGCAAACATGGTGGCGATATTGCTCTCCGTCACTAAACCGGCTTTGTCGATATTGGTAATGTTACCTTTGGAATCGAAGGTTATCTTCTGCACGAACTGGTCTATACGGCTGGCCGTCTGGCTGATGGCTGAGGTATGCTGTTCCACGGTACCCTTCAGGCTGTTTGTGGCGGTCACCATACTTTCTATCTTCTCGGCAGTCACATGAAAGCTGCCTGCATGGGCGAACAGCTTGCCATCCAGGTCAGAGACGGACGCACTGAAGTCTGCACGAAGACCGCGGGCCGATATGTCAATAGCAGACTTATATGCTTCGGTGATTCCAGTCTCAAGGCCTACAAGACCGGACGTGAATTCAGCTTTCAGACCACGGGCGGAGATGTCGATAGCAGAGGTGTATTCTTGCGTTATACGACTCTCAGTATTCGTCAGGTCCTCCGTGAACTTCGCTTCAAGGTTGCGCGCGGTAAGCAGGAATTCACTGTGATACTCTTCAAGCTTGCCTGCCGTGCTTCTGATTTCGTCAAGGTTCGCCTGAATCTTCTTGTCTGTAAGTTCAAAACGCATATTGAATTCCTCGCGCAAGTACATGTCACCGGTAAAAGACATGTGGAAATCACCGGTTCCGTTCCACTTACCGGTTATCTCCATCTGTTTGAATTCAGTACTGGGATATAGGTCCTTAGAAAAGGAAATCGGGGTGTATTCCTCAAAACCTTCTTTGTTCTCGTTCTTGAAATGGAAGGCAAGAGTGCCGGGGCGCTTCACCAGATACTTGAAAGAGATAGTGAACTGCCGGGGGCGCTTGAGTTCGTCGAAGGTCTCAAAATCCGGATGGCGGTAAAAGTCTGAGTTGACCTGCTCGATATAGCTGTTCTTAAGGCGTAGCACATTCTTTGCGCGTTCGCTTACTATATCGGCGAAAGATTCCTTGCTCGCATAGAAGTTACTGTTGAAGTACAGCAGCCGACCGTCAACTCGGAAGATGCGTATGTTGCTGCTACCGGTCCAGTACTGCATGTCAGCGGCAAAAGACGCATTGTTAAGGTAATTGTTCAGGGCATTGATTTCATCACGCACGGATGAGATTTCAGACTTGATAAGTCCTTCAATGACAGTGAACATTGTCAGGATGTCCTCACCGGCCATCGTAAGGAATCGCCCTTTGATTTCTACGCCACCTTCCGGTGTGTACTTGATGTAAGTGCTCTCATCACGGGCGCCGATATAGGAAGTACCGTACACTTTCATGTAGGCATGCCCGGTGGATTTGTCAACACCGAAGGAGATTACATCTTTCCCCGTTAGGTTGAAGTCGTCAATGCCGGTGTAGAAAGTTATAGACGGGGATGTCTCGTTGGTAGACGATAGCACGATTGCGCTTTGAAGGTCTACATCTGTACGGTGCCCCAATCCTATAATATCATCACCTGCTTGTGGAGCATCGCTACCTTCATCACAGATGGTCTTGGATAAGTCAATATAGTCACGTCCCACAGCCATGACCTCACGCCAATAGTAGCGGTTGGAGGCGTTCAGGGTAGTCCCTTCGACGATGTTGCACTCCTTTGCTTGCGCCAGCGAGCCTACACTAAATTCGTTGGCTATCGCTTCACCTTCCTGCTCGGCAAGGAAATAGCAGCGGTAGGCATCTTCCAGTTCCTCCACGCGGATGCACTTCATACCGGCATGGGTGATTATCTGTTCACCGCCTACATGGGTGGCTTTCTTAACCTGCAGTTCTTCAAAGACGGCCTTTATCTTCACATACAGACGGTCAACGACAGCTTGGGAAGTACCGTCTTCACGGACGGTAATACCACTGCCATTCTTGCCAATCAAAAGGCCTTTTAAGAATGTGATAACCTCCTCCGCTACGTCGCTTGCATCCTTTCTCAAGAACATTCTTAGGGTACGTAAAGCAGAGAATACATTGAAGTTGCTTGCGGCCGTAGCGTCGTTGGTCTTGATGACATAGATGTTGCTTCCTCCCGAACCGGTGAAGGTCTGTCCCTTAAAAGTCAACTCTTCGACTTGCGTTTCAATATCGGAAAGGCGGGAATAGGCGGTGCTTTCGCCAATCGTATACTGCGGGGAATCGTAAGGCTTGTCGAGGTTGATTTCAAAGCCGATGACACGGGACAAGCGCCCGTCCTTGAAGTAGGCAGGATTGACAAGGTTGATGCGCTGTCCTATGTCAAAGCTGTGATTTATTTGGTCTTTGTGTACCCAGATGGAGTTGAGCGTAGCCGTATAGGTGCCGTCGTCGATGCAGGTCTTTGCCACGTACTTCTTTGCAGTGGCAAGCAGTTCCTCTTCGGCAGCAGCCACCAGCCCAAGTTCGGTTATCTTCTCGGCATTCCAACCAGACAGTACATACTTGTCACCTTTTGAAGGGAACAACACTTCATCCGGCAAGGAACGGCCGTAGTCCTCGTTACGGATAATCTCCCAAAGCTGGGCGTCAGGATTCCATGTGCCGTCGTTGTTCTTCTCAGTCAGACCAAGAGGGTTAAAGGCAGCACCGAACTCCATGCCGTTGAGCTTGCCGGATTCGAACCTGATTTTGAGTTCATGTCCTTCAAGGATGTATTCCTTCGAGAAGTTGATGCCTGAATCCTTGAACCGGTAGAAGGTAACTTTTGTCTTTGTATCATCTTCATTATCTACCTCGCTCTCATAAGAGCTTACACCGGTGATTTCACCCACCCGTTTGGGATAGACGTCGTCGAATACAACAACGGCTTCAATGGCTTCCAAATCGGTCAAGCCCTCGTGGGCATCCACGTATGGAGTGCCTGCCGGAAGCATAAGGCGCTTCTGGACGATACCGTTGACAACAGTGGTCTGGTCTACCGGGCGATAGTTGGTAGGGATGTTTCTTGTTGAACCGAACGCATAGATTCTTGTGGCATAAGTACCCTTGCTGTCACTCCGGCTCATGTCCTTGGCTTCCTTGCCAAGTTCAATCTTAACAGCGTCGGAGAACTCACAGCGTCCGAAGTTGATGACATGGTCCGTTACCCAACAATCACAACCCCAGTTATCAGCCATGCTGAACATAGCATCAATGAGGTTGGTATTGTCATAGGTCATCAATTTGGAGGAGTTCTCGACACTATCGTCAATGGAGAACACGAAGTCTTTTCCCTCATATTTATAACCAAGAGCTTTCAAATTGCGAAGGAATACACCCATCTGGACATCCAGTGAAGCGGTAAGGGACCAGGACGCTTCCAGTCCTCCGTATTCCGGGGTGTACTTGAATATCTTCGTTTTCCACTTCCAGTAGTAGGCGTCAAGACGAAGCTCATAGTCATACCCCCCGCTGGATGCGTTATATGTCGGATAGGACATATCCACGATTTGGTATGTCTTGGCAAGCTTTCCACCCATGGAGGCGTCAAAGACACCACGTAAGTTAACGTAATCGTCAGTCTGGAAATCCACCGGAGAAGAGCTGCTGAAAGGCAATACGACATAGTCCTCCTTCATCAGGGAGAACTTGCCGATTGCTCCGGGGGAAAGTGGTACGGAACAGCGGGGATGCCCATGGATGTCTTTGACAGTTATCATAAAAACTCTCTATCTGTAGGATTTGGTTCTTTAAACTTCAATATAATCTTTCCCTTTGTGAGATTATAATGGCCATAACTAGCGCAATCTGAATAAATTAATTTATATGTTTTTTTCAAAGCGGGAACTTTTAAAGTAATCAGTCCAGATGTTACTTCTTCAAGGAAAGCTTCGTATTTTGCCAGATAATCAGACTCCGAAGTTCCACTAATCCAGAATGGGACATTGACAGTACGTTCATTCAATCTAACATTGCCGGTATCTTCCCTAACACCATCTTCTAGTCGGCTTTCGTTTCGCACGTTTTCCTTCACAGAAGCTGGTTTAAGAAGAGCTTCATAAGCACCTTTTGAAAAGCTGGCTCCCCAAAAGGAGATATCCCGATTGTTTATATATGCCTGACCTGTCATGATTCCTTTTTCAAATAAAATATAATCATAGCGGTTATTTACCAGCCAATGCTTTGGAATACTGCTTTACCTCTTTCAGAATTTTCTCCATTCGAGGAAGACAGTCGGTGTTTTTGTGAATACCTTCTAGATGCTCAATCATAGAATACATCATATCGGAATATTCATCACGAGAATCAGCATTGAATTTATATATGTCTTCAAGCCTCCTTAGTACATCTCCTTGCATTCCGATTGTATATTGTTCCCGTAATGTCGAGATACTTGCCGGTATGAACGCAGGCAAGCCACTTTGCCGAATGCCTTGATTCCCCATCGCACTATATATCATAGCCAACCAACTATTAGTTATAGCAGCTTCCGTTCTAATTCCTTCACTGCTCTCATATATGGCAGTAGCTCTTCCGCTAATCTCCTCTCCGGTATCTTGCGACACAGTTTCATACCCTTTGGAAGATGCCTGCTGTGAAAACATGGTTCCAAAGAACTGGTTGATGGCATCAACTTCTTTCTTCATGTCGTCAACCATCGTCTGTTTCATGGAGTCGAGGAGCTGCTTTTCTTCGGAAGTCAGGTCGTCATCTCCCATGGCCTTTTTCCACTCATTGTACCACTTCTGCATCTGCGGTTTGAAGTTCTCCACATACATGGCCTTAATCAAAGCCTTGCGCATGTATTCGCTCATGTCATCGGAAATATCCTCCGCTGTGGCCTCTATATCGTACAAGGAATTCAGAATACCATCAGAGAACGACTCCCATTCCTGCTCAGCTTCATTACGGGCGTTCTCCGCTTCCTGGGCGGCTTCTTCCGCACGGTTGATGGCTCCCGTATCAAGAGTGGGGAAAAGCTTGTTAGCCGCATCCACAATGTCAACACCGGCTTTCTGAATCTCGGCTATCATTTCGTCCAGTGTCTTACGCTCGGCGGTATCTATGGCACCGTCCTTCATAAACTCGGTATATTGGTCATACCAAGCCTGAATCTGAGGTTGGAGCTGGGCGGAAAACATGGAATCAACCAAAGCATTACGCATAAACTTATAGATATTGTTGGCCACATCCTCGGCGGTCGCTTCTGCGTCATAGAGCACACTCCTGATACTGTCGGAGAAAGAATCGAACGCCTTCCTTACCTCCTCGCCAGAGTCTTTCCAAACATCGCTGATTTCTCCGGCAGCATCGGCAACCTCCTTGCTCAATTCGTCAATGTCATTCTTGATATTGGCACGTTCTTCATCGGTTACAAGTCCATCCTCCGAGTATTCCTTCCATTTCTCCCAGATAGCTTTGATACGTGGTTCATATTGCTCGATATACATGGCTTCGATAAGTTCCTTGCGCATGGATTCGGAGATATTCTTGGCAACGGCTTCGGCTGTTACCTCGGCATTGGTAAGAGAGTTCAATATGCCATCGGAGAAGGACTTGAATTCCTCTTCAAGTTCTTTCTTCATGTTACTCTCGGTAATGCCAAGAGTATCAGAAAGAATGTCTTTGGCGGCTACGATGTCATTAGCCAACTTTTCAGCTTCGCTTCTCAGTGTATTACGTTCAGCATCGGTTATATCGCCGTCAGACATGGCTTTCTGAACCCGTTTATAAAACTCTTCTATCTGTGGTTGGAAGGTATCGGCAAACATCTTCTCAACCATTTGTTGACGGATGTACTCGAAGATATTGTCTGTTATGTCTTCGGCGGTGGCTTCGATGGAAGACATGGCAGACTTGACGTTATCAACAAACGACTGCAGGTCTTCGGCGTCCTTCAGTTTGTCTGTGAAGATGCTGTTCACACCCTCAACACCTTTCATCATCTGCTCAATGTATCGGTCAACCTGAGAACCGAGCTGTACCATGTCACTCTCGGACAATCCGTCTTTGGAAAGTTCTTCAAAAGTCTTGTACAACTCTTCCATCCTGCCCTTGTATTCTTTCTCGTACAAAGCCTTTATCATTGCCTGACGGAAGTAATCATAGATATTGTCAGAAACATCCTTGGCTGTCACATCAAGGGAAGTAAGAGAATCCTGCATGCTACCGATGAAGTTCTCATAATTATCCGTGCTACTGTCGCTATCCTCTTTGGTCCAGCCGAAAATTTCCGCAAGCTTGTCACGTTCGGCAAGTGCGGAACCGGCGATTGCATCATACTGCTCCCGAAGGGCCTCCATCTCCTCCTTGGTAATGCCTTCCTGGTCTTTATTGGCCCGGGCAAAGGCATCGTACCACGTTTGAAGGTCCTCGGTAAATTTGTTGCCTACCATTGTGGTAAGCACGGCACGCTGCATATATCCGCTGAAACTGTCAGAAAAGTCCTTGGCGGAACTGTCCATATCCATAAGAGTATCCACAAAACTGTCAAAAACACTGTCAAAGGTTGTTTGGGTGAGCTGTTCTTTTATCTGGTTCTATATATCCTCTATCCTGGCCCCTCCCTCTATGATACCGTTCAAATATTCTTGCACGTCACCGTCCATCTTCGCCCAGAAGGCAGGAACTTCGGATTTAAGCTTCTCCAGCTGTTCTGTGGTCAGGTCAAACAACCCCGTCATTCTTCCGGTGCCGATAAACTCCTTGGCAGCTTGGACAGACATATCGAGCGCGCTGGCGATGTCCTGCCATTCACCTGAAGAGGTATTCTTTACCATGCGCTTGCCGATGGAATGGGAACCGGCAGACGCACCGGAATTAAGACGTTCCTTTCCTAGTAAGCGGTATGCCTCAATCTGCTTTTCAACAAGGCTAAGCGCCTCCTCTCCTGCCCTGTCCGCCTCTATGCCGTAGGAAATGCCGATGTATTCCAGCTTCTTGTCTATCAGCTCATCCCATATCTCATAGAGTTTGTTATATTCCTCTACCATCTCGTTATAGTGGGAATAATCGGCACCGAACATCCCATCCAACGCAGACACTACAGCGGAAATTCCAGAAACCGCACTCATTGCGCCTCCGACAATATCACCCGACATGATTTGCCCGACACCGGATGCCGTTTGACCCAAGCCGCCAAGTGCATCAATGGCACTTGTTATCTTACTGTCGTCAAATCCGAATATGTCCGTAATACTCGAGCCGAACTCATTCAATGCAGGAGTAAACGAAATGATGGAGTTACCTATGTCAGTAATGCCCTGACCAAGTTTTTTTGAATCGCTTCCAGCATCCTTTATTGCTTTGATACCCTTATCCAAATCATAGGTGAAAGCCTGCCACGGTGATTTTCCTTTCAGTTCATCCTTTAACCCTTTGATTGCGTCTGTAACATCCTTGATGGAGATTTCCCCTTTTTCTATCCTCTCAATGTCTTTATCGGTAAAGCCCATTCCTTTCAAGTCAGCGATAGAAATATCTTTATCAGTACCTGACATGTATTTGATAAGGGTTTCGTATTTGTCAATGATGGACTGAATAGCGGAAACCGATTTGTTACTTGCATCCTCGAATAAGTCAGCCATAGAACGGGTCGTTTTGCCGTACTGTTCATCGAGATTATTAAGCTGTTGCCGTTTTTCCTCTTCAAGCATACCGGCATCCCCTGCATTCGATGCTTCCTTTATTGCTTGGTCGTATTTATCTATGATGGCTTTCCTTTTCTGCTGAAAGTTTCCGAATTTTATAAGATATTCATTCCATGAGGCCTCCTGTTCGCGTATCTCATCACTTGTCTGGCGTTTTTTCGTATTTCCTATAATGGTATCAAAAGCAGATGTATCAACGGAAATTGAAGATGAATCGAAGGATTTCTTCACATAACCTTTTGTCTGTTTGGCTTTCAAATCCTCCTGAGCATCGAATATTTCCTTCTGACCTTGTATATAGGCACGTATATAGTCCTCTTTCTGACGTTCCAAGGCTTGTATCTCCTTCTTATTGTTAAGCTCGCGTTGCGCCTGTTCCTTCTCGTATCCGTCTTGCAAGCTGTCAATGCGAGACTGTTCTAATTGGTTGTCCAAGTCTTGCTGCTGGCGCTCACGTTCGAGGGCTTGCTTGGATTCCAGCGTCATTAGCTTATCATTCTGGGCACGAATATCTTCTTGCTGTCGACGGAGTTTTTCTGCAGCAGATTCTTGCTTGGAAGAGTCATCATAAACTTTCAGTTCTTTTTCCGCTTCTTTCAGCAACTTGATATTGGTTTTATAGTTTTCTACGATACTCGAATCAAGACCTTCGAACTTACCAGCATCCATTAACTTCTTGTGGGCTGATGCAATAGACTCCAAAGCTGTTTCAGCTTCTTTTTTTTGTTTTTCCCAATAAGATTTATTTTTTATGGAAGCTTCCGCTTCGGCTTGTGCTTGTGCTTTCGCTAATTCAACCCGGTCAGCTTCTATTTTATCAACTACTCCCTGATATAGTTCAACTTCTTTAATAGCAGCTAATCTGTCTTCTTTTAATGCACCGGTATATCCACCAGCATTATCAGTCTTTATTATTTGATTATCGAGTTCTTGTAACCTCCGTTTAGCCAGCACAAGGTTCGTTTTTGCAACAACAACATTTCTCCTTGTTTCTGCCTCTGCCATTTTATTCGTCAGTTCTAATTGATCCATTGTTTTCAATTTCTGCATATCCATATCCTTGAATACGGATGGCATTAAGCGTTGTAATTGGATTAATGCTTTATGCCTTTCAAAAGTGGCTGCTGCGTCATCTCTTGCTATGGAGACAAGACTATTAACCCTATTCCTATATTCATCAGCCTGTTTTTGATTCGCTTTTATAGTATCATTATACCGAATCTGCGCTTTCTCGGCAGCAGTAACACGAGTAGAATAGCTATACACTGCATACCCCAAGCCTGCAACGGCAATTGCGGCAAGTACATAAGGGTTAGCAAGCACGGCACCAGCGGCCTTCATTGATGCGGCAAACTGCGATTTCAAGGCATTGGTCAGTAAAGTATGCATTGCTGCATTCTTTGCTATCGCTGTCGCTTCGGTAGCATATAGCCCTTTAGTTAGTACAAGGTTGGCCGCTTCAATACTTTTTTGCTTTGTAATCCATGTTGTAATCGCATGATAAGCAGTCTTGGCGGTAGTAGCAGCTGCTATGGAACCTTTGTAGCCCACAAATCCCCCGGTAATAGTTACAATCAAAGCACCTAACGTTTTCATTGACTCCTTTACGTCTCCATTAGCAAAAGCTTCATTAAAAGAAGAAGCTATATCGGAAACTTCCTTCAAAATTGCCTCACCCATAGGCCGAAGTGCTACAGTTATATTATTACGGAGAAGCAACAACTGATTTTCAGCACTATCATTCATTTTTTTAAAAGCGACCTCCGCAGCTCCAGCGGAATTTCCCAATTCCACCAAGTCCTTAGAAGCTCCTTCGGCATTCTTCCCAGTAAGAGCCAATGCAGCTTGCAATGCTTCATCAGTACCAAGCAGTTCTTTCATCTTGGTTGCAGAGCCATCAGCTTTATCATAAATCAACTGTAACGCTTCTTGGAATGTACGACCTTGGAAAGCTGCATCTCCGAGTTGGTTAGCAGTGCCAAGTATGGCAGCACGTATCTTTGTCATGGCTTCCGATGTTGGTACACCTTGCTTGGTTATAGTAGCCACAGCAGCCAATACATCATCAAGGTCTATGCCAAATGAAGCGGCAATCGGTGCTGCTTGGGCAATGCTTGTGCCAAGTTCTCCAAACGTGGTTTTACCCATACGTACTGTAGTGAACAGTTTATCGGATACTGATTCGGCTTTATCTGCCTGCATACCATAAGCATTTAAAATAGTAGTAATGGCATCAGCCGCCGTTGCTGTTTCAGTCAGGCTACCAGTAGCAGCCTTAGCGGATACCTCTAAAATCTCCATACCATTTGCCCCATCATGGCCGGCAGACACTATTTGATACAATGCTTTAGCCGCTTCATCACCAGCAATAGGTATACCACGAATCATATCCATAACACGATTCATGTATTCTGTCATACTGCCATCTACTTGTTTAGAAAGAGTAGCTACTTCAAGCATGGCTTTCTGAAAACGCCTTTCAAAATCATATGATTCTTTGGCCGCACGGGCAAAGGCTATCCCGGCACTGATACCGATACCTCCGAACACATCAAAAGATGTAATTTCATCAGCCATCGCTTTTATTATACCAATAGCTTCCCGACGACTCTTATAAAGTCCGGTATTATCTATGCCTGTAGCAAAATATAATGCACCATCTTTATTCTGAATACCCATAGTTCATTTATTTTTAAAATATAAGAAAACCCCATATCTTCAGATACGGGGTATCAACCTCTAAAAACAAGACATGAAACAATGTTTCAACATTGTAATATATAAAAACAAGCATTATTTCGCTTTTACGCCTTCAATATCATAGTAACGCTTCATCCGGATAGTCTTGCTCGGATCATCGAAAGAAGGAAGTTCCACCCATTCATAGCCGACTCCCTCTGCTTCATCTTCATTACTTGTAGCATTCCTTTTCCTCATTATCATGGCGTATTCCCGCATCATAGCCTCAATGAGAGAATAGCTGCCGTCCAATGTTTCCCGATAAGTTAGTCCCAAAGATTCATGTACAATAACTAAGAATCTTGATTGGCTGTATTCTGCCAGCTTTGAAGATTCTCTTGAGCGGCTATTATCTCCGTCTCTCCGATTGGGCTCACGTTCTGAAGCGTCGTGATAGATGTGCAAAAAGGAAAATAACCGACACGATACAAAACTGCATTCAAGAGTATACGTATGTCTTCCCAGGTTGAATTATCCATAAGGACATCGCGAAACCAAGCAGGTGGCTCACTGGGCTTATTATGGATGCCCAGACAAACGATATCCATCAATAATTCCCCATACTTATCCATTAATTCCGGAAAGTCGCTGTTCATCTCATCTGTCTTCACAATCATACGGTTAATATCTTCCGCTTTAATCTGCATAAGCAAAGGGCGAATCCGAAACCATGTACGTACAGTTATCGGACGGATAACGATACAATCCCCAGGGTCCTTGCCATGGGGTACAGCTTCCTTGTTCTTAAACTCGAACGGTATCTTGACCGGCATTTCGGTAACTGTCTCTGCCTCCAATCTTAAAAAATGGTCTACACTCATATTCTGCAATTATTAAACATCCTCCAATGTTTGACAATGAGGGACAATTTCATCAGGAGCCTATCTTCTTGTACTTCGAAGAAACATCTTCAACCATTCGCGACTAGTTCCCGATGCTTTCAGTTCCATTCACACACATAGTTTGTAACCGTAGGCGGATTCGAACCGCCGACCACTGCTGCAAGCAGCGCTCTACCAGCTGAGCTATACGGTTCCATGCTTACGCTACTTCTACCACTTCACGGG
>OHQP01000496.1_pt1 | contig 15269 bp, 10 predicted proteins | sample 1578101 | NCBI WGS metagenome assembly OHQP01 (sample SAMEA3879569, study PRJEB24766) | human gut metagenome | biome: human-associated habitat; feature: feces | place: USA | collected 1985/1987 | reverse complement strand
CCATCTGGAGAGCGAGATCCTTGTGCAGCTGGAGCATGCGCTGCTCGCCGTGCACGGGGATGAAATACTTGGGCTTTGTCAGCGCGTGGATGATCTTGAGTTCCTCCTGGCACGCATGGCCCGAAACGTGCAGCATATCCGCGCGGTCGTAGATGACCTCAACGCCCTTGCGGAAGAGCTCGTTGATGACACGCGAGACGGTGTTCTCGTTGCCGGGGATGGCGCTCGCCGAGATGATGACGCGGTCGCCGGGGCCGACCTCGATCTGCTTGTGCTGGGAGAACGCCATGCGGTACAGGGCGGACATCTCCTCGCCCTGCGAGCCGGTGGTGACGATGACCTGCTTTTCAAGCGGCATCGACTTGATCTTGTTGATGTCGACCACGGTGTTTTTCGGCGGCTTCATGTAGCCTAAATCCATGGCGACCTTTGTCACATTTTCCATGCTGCGGCCCGTGACGGCGACCTTGCGCCCGCACTCCGCCGCGGCGTCCATGATCTGCTGAATGCGGTGGACGTTCGAGGCGAACGTCGTGACGATGATGCGCTGCTTGCAGCCCTGGAACAGGCGGTTAAAGGTCCGGCCCACCGTGCGCTCACTCATCGTGTAGCCCGGGCGCTCAACGTTCGTCGAATCCGCGAGCAGCGCCAAAACGCCCTGCTTGCCGAGCTCGCCGAAGCGGGCAAGGTCGATGACCTCGCCGTCGATGGGCGTCGAGTCGATCTTGAAGTCGCCCGTGTGGACAACGGTGCCAAGGCCTGTGTGGATGGCGAACGCGACAGAGTCCGCGATGGAGTGGTTCACGTGGATGAACTCCACGCTGAACTTGCCGGCCTTGACGGTCATGCCGCTTTCCACCGTAACGATCTTCGTCGATTTGAGAAGGCCGTGCTCTTCGAGCTTTAAGCGGATGAGGCCCGCGGTCAGGCGCGTGCAGTAGATGGGAATATTCACCTTTTTGAGGATGTAGGGCACGGCGCCGATGTGGTCCTCGTGCCCGTGGGTGATGAACATGCCGCGGATGCGGTTCTTGTGCTTGACAAGATAGCTCACGTCGGGGATGACGCAGTCGATACCGTACATGTCGTCGCCGGGGAAGGCCATGCCGCAGTCGACCACGATGATCTCGCCGCCGTATTCGTAAACGGTCATATTCTTGCCGATCTCATTGAGACCGCCGAGAGGGATGATTTTTAACTGTTCAGCCAATGCTGGATCAACTCCTTTTGATTCGTTTCACAATAGAATAACGATAGATTTGTTTTGATTTTGTCATGTGCGTCCGGACCAAAAAGCGCAAAGCATTGGAGACGTCCGTGCTCTCACTTCGCCCTGCTTCACGAAGCGATCGCACCTGCGGCGCCTTTTGGATCCCTATGGACTTTCTATGAGAACCGCGAAAATGCGGTCAAAACCTGTTGCCGCGGAGGCTCTTGCGCGCATTTTTCCAGCGCGGCCATCCGCTATTACGGGATAGTATAGCACGTTTTCCACCAAAAGTATACCACATTTTTTGTCGACGCCGAAAAATAAAATATTGATATTGTATCCGCCCGCCCCGCCGTGTTATAATGAAATGGATTATTCCCGCGGTTTGCCGCAGTAATGTCGATCATAACGGGAGGGCAGCTTCTTTATGCGGAACAAAAAGATCAGCAAACTGGTAGACCCCAGCTTCCGGCTCTACTTTCTTGTCGGCTTTCTCTTTGCCGCCGTCACGGTGCGCGTGAGCATCCCGCTCGCGATCTGCGAGGCTGCGGCGATGGCGTTTCTCTGGTGGTACTTCCGCCACACGGCGCAGAAGCGCCGCGAGGGCATCCGCCAGTACATCGACGACGTGACCGACGACATGACCACCGCCGACAAGGCCTCGATGCTCTCGGCCCCGTTCGCGATGATGGTCTTCCGCCCCGACACGCAGGAGATCCTATGGAGCAACGACAGCTTCATGCAGCTCACCGGCGTGCGCGAGGATATCTTCGACAACCGCATCGACGACATTCTCCCCGATTTTCCGACACACTGGCTGCTCGAGGGCAAAAGCGAGTGCCCCGAAACGGTGGTGATGGGCGGGCGCCACTTCCGCGTGTTCGGCAATCTGAGCCATCCCTCCTCCCGCCGCGGCGGACAGAGCCTTCTTGCCACAACGTACTGGACGGACGTGACCGAGCAGGACTCGCTGCGCGAGGAGAACGAGAGCCGCCGCCCCATCGTCTCGGTCATCGTGATCGACAACTACGAAGAGCTGATGAAGGCTGGCAGCGAGGCGTCGCGCAGCGCGGTGCTCGCCGCCATCGACGAAAAGATCAGCACATGGCTCAAGGATTCGCACAGCCTGCTGCGCAAATTCGATCGTAACCGCTACGTGCTCGTCACGACCGAGCAGGAGTATCAAAAGCTGCTTGAGGGTAAATTCTCCGTGCTCGACGCGGTGCGAAGCGTCGTCACTGAGGACGGCGTCGCCGCAACGCTCTCGATCGGCGTGGGCAAGGATGTGGATGACTACGAAACGCTCTATCAGAACGCCATGCTCTCGATCGAAATGGCGCTCTCGCGCGGCGGCGACCAGGTCGTCGTGCGCAACCGCCTTGACTTTGAATTCTACGGCGGCAAGGCCAAGTCCCCCGAAAAGCGCACGAAGGTCAAATCCCGCGTGATGGCCAACGCCCTCGGCGAGCTCATTTCCGACGCGGGCCAGATCTTCGTCATGGGCCACGCGCACGCGGATATGGATGTGGTCGGCGCAGCGGCCGGCATCTGCTGCATCGCGCGCAAGCGCGGCAAAAAGGCGCAGATCGTCATCGACATGGAGGACAACGTCGCAAAGCCGCTGCTCAGTAAGCTTGCGGCTCTTCCGGAATACAAGGACGCCTTTATCTCCGGCAACGACGCGTTCATCTCCGCCCAGCCGGGCGCGCTGCTCGTCGTGGTGGACACGAACCGCCCCGACTTTGTCGAATCCGAGCAGCTGCTTGATGCGTGCAACCGCGTGGCGGTCATCGACCACCACAGAAGAGCCGCGAATTATATCGAATCCGCCGCGCTCAACTTCCACGAGCCCTACGCCTCGAGCGCGTCCGAGCTCGTGACGGAGCTTTTGCAATACCTCGCCGACCCGACCGATTTACTTCGCGCGGAGTCCGAGGCGCTGCTCGCGGGCATCGTGCTCGACACGAAGAACTTCACGATGCGCACCGGCGGGCGCACGTTTGAGGCCGCCGCGTTCCTGCGCCGCGCGGGCGCGGACACGTCGGACGTACAGCGACTCTTCCAGAGCGACCTTGCCGGCATGATCGAGCGCTATGAGATCATTCGCCACGCAGAGCTCGTGCACGGCGACATCGCCGTGGCCGCCGTTGAAAAGGAGATCGACCGCGTGACCGCCGCCAAGGCGGCCGACGAGCTTTTGACGCTCTCCGGCATCCATGCCTCGGTCGTGCTCTATAAGCACGGCACGGGCGTGAACCTGTCCGCGCGCTCGCTTGGCGAGATCAACGTGCAGTTCATCATGGAAAAGCTCGGCGGCGGCGGCAATTCGACCACCGCGGGCGGCCAGGTAAACGACGCCAGCGTCGACGAGGTGCGCGAGCGTCTGCTCGCCGCCATCGACGAATATATGGAAGAGTGACGCTCTTCCCCACAACGTAAATCACCCCACAAGGAGGAAACAGATATGAAAGTCATTTTAACGCAGGATGTGAGAGGTCAGGGCAAAAAGGGCCAGCTCATCGACGCAGCCGAGGGCTATGCAAGAAACTTCCTGCTGCCCCGCAAGCTCGCCGTGCTCGCCACGGCTGACGCCATCAACACCATGAACCTGAAGGAAAAGGCCCGCCGCGCCGAGGAGGCCGCGAACCGTCAAGCCGCCGTCGAAATGGGCGGCAAGCTCAAGAACGTGACCGTCAAGCTCACGGCCAAGGGCGGCAAGGAGGGCAAGCTCTTCGGTGCCATCACGAGCAAGGAAATTTCCGAGGGCCTTGCGAGCCAGTTCCAGCTCGACGTGCCCAAGCAGAAGATCGTGCTCGACGAGCCCATCAAGGCCTTCGGCACCTACGAGGTCAAGGCCAAGCTCGGCTACGAAGTGAGCGCCAGGTTCTCCGTCAGCGTGAGCGAGGAGTAAGGCGCAAGATTACGCAATTAAGGAGGTCTTCTCGTGGAAGATATCTTCTACCGGCAGATGCCTCATTCGCTCGAGGCCGAGCAGTCGGTGCTCGGCTCGATGCTCATCGACGCAAACTGCGTCAAGGACGTGATGGAGCAGCTCCGTCCCGATGATTTCTACTTAAAGCAAAACCGCGAGATCTTCGAGACGATCTACTCCATGTTCGTCTACTCCAAGCCCATCGACGGCGTGACCGTCGCGGGCGAGATGGAGAAAAACGGCACCTATGAGGAAAGCACGACGCGCCCGTACCTCGCCCAACTGATGGACGTGACGCCCACGAGCGCAAACGTGATGGAATACGTCGGCATCGTACGCGACAAGGCGCTGCTGCGCGCGCTCTATACCGTGGCGGGGGAAATTTCCACCATGGTGCAGGACGGCACAGGCGGCGCGTCCAGCGTGCTCGACGCGGCGGAGCAGAAAATTTACGCCGTGCGCCGCGGGCGCAGCGCGCAGAGCATGGCGAGCATCGGCGTTGTTTTGCAGGGCGTTCTCGACCATTTGAGCGAGCTGAGCGCCAACGGCGGCAAGACGCTGCCGGGGCTTCCCACGGGCTTTGGCGTACTGGACGACAAAATGAATGGCCTCAACAAATCGGACCTTGTGCTGCTGGCCGCGCGTCCCGGTATGGGTAAAACGAGTATGGCGCTCAACCTTGCGCTGAACGTCGCGCGCTCGAGCGGGCAGGCCGTGGCCGTGTTTTCGCTCGAAATGTCGCGCGAGCAGCTCGTGACGCGTATCTTATCGAATCAGGCGACGGTCGAGAACCAGCGTCTCGTGACGGGCAACCTGCGTGAGCAGGACTGGGTCAACATCGCAAACGCCGCATCTGTCCTCTCGGGGCTTGACATTCTCATTGACGACAATCCGCTGCTCACCGTTGCGGACATGAACGCCAAGTGCCGCCGTATCGACAATTTAGGTTTGGTAGTCATCGACTACTTGCAATTGATGGCGTCCTCCGGCACGAAGGGCTACAGCGGCGAGAGCCGCCAGCAGGTGGTCAGCGATATTTCCCGTATGCTCAAGATCATGGCAAAGGAACTGCAAGTCCCCGTGCTGTGCCTCTCCCAGCTCTCGCGTGCGAACGAAAAGCGCGAGGATAAGCGCCCCATGCTCTCCGACCTTCGTGAATCCGGTGCCATCGAGCAGGACGCGGATATCGTCATGTTCCTGTACCGCGACGATTATTACAACGAGGACTCGGAAAAGCGCAACATCGCCGAGTGCATCATCGCCAAGAACCGCCACGGTGAAACGGGCAAGGTCGAGCTCGCCTGGTCGCCGCAGTATACGACGTTCTCGTCGCTCGACTACCGGCATGAAGAGGACTGAGCTGCCGCGCGCGGAAGCACTCTGCGCGCGCTATCTCGACAAGAACCGGCCCGTGCTCGCCGCCGTGTCCGGTGGTTTGGACTCGATGTGTTTACTGCATTTTCTGCGCGGGGAGGGGTATGACGTCTCCTGTGCGCACTTCAACCACCAGCTTCGTGGCGAAGAGGCTGCGCGTGACGAAGACTTCGTCCGCGCGTGGTGCGAAAAAGAGGACATTCCATTCCATCTGGGCACCGGTGACGTGCGTGCCCACGCGCGCGCAACCGGCAAAACCGAGGAGGAGGCTGGGCGCGACCTGCGCTACGCCTTTCTCCGTGAAACAGCGCAAATGCTCGGCGCCCAGATCGCGCTGGCACACCATGCGGACGACAACGCGGAAACGGTGCTCTTAAACTTCGTCCGCGGGACGGATCTGCGCGGCCTGTGTGGTATGCGGCCCAAGCAGGGCGACATTGTCCGCCCGTTTTTGGAGCAGACGCGAGAAGAGCTCGTCACCTATGCGCGCGCTCACAACATCCCGCATGTCGAAGACCATACGAACGCGGACCCGAACGCCGCCGCACGGAACTACCTGCGGCTTGAAATTCTGCCGCGGCTCAGGAAGCTCAATCCCCGCGCGCCTCAGCATATCGCCACAACGGCGCGTTCATTGACTGCGCTCGACGATGCGCTTGAGCAGGCGGCGGAAGCCGCACTTTCCCATGCAAAAGCGCAGGACGGCGGTATTTCGCTGTCGCTGGACTGCTTTCTTGCCGCCGATGAAGTCGTGCAGCCACGTATCCTGCTGCACTTGGCCGACGCGCTCGGCCTCGGGCGCAAGGACATCGGGCGCAAGCAGCTCGACGCGATCTGCGCCCTTGCGCAGAGAGGCGGCAGCGCCGAGCGGCGCTATACGCTGCCGCAGAGCGCGACTGTCCGCATCGCGGACGGCGCGCTGACGATGGCGTTCTCCCCCGCCGCGCTGCCAAAGGCGGCGCTTGTGGAAAACGTTCCCCTCCCATGGGGCAATTTTGAGCTGACGCTGCTGCATAAGCCCGACGGCGAGGGCATTTCGCTCCGTGTGCCGGAAGACGGTGAGATCATCACCGTCGCCCCGTGCGACCTGAACGCGCGCTTAATGCTTCAAGGCGCGAACGGCGCGCGCAGCGTCAAGCGGCTGTGCGTCGACCGAAAGCTCTCCCTCACCGAGCGCGACGCGCTCCCCGCCCTTTACGTGGGTGGCCAACTCGCCGCAGTGTGGCGGCTGGGGACGGACGTTACTTTCCTGCCGGAAGGCGGAGACGCAGCGTGCTTCGTGCGCATCATTCCCAGATAACGTCAATTTGTGCGACCTGCGGCGGAACGCCGCATCAGATACAACAAATACGAATAAAAAGAAAGTGGAGAAAAAAGCTATGGCTAAGAGCAATATGGATCAGGATATCCTGAAGGTACTGTATTCCGAGGAGCAGCTCAAAACGCGCGTGCAGGAGATGGGCGACGAGCTCTACGAGCGCCTCAAGGACAAAAATCCCCTGTTTCTCGGCGTGCTGAAGGGCTCCTTCATCTTCATGGCCGACATCGTGCGCGCCTGCCAGCTCAAGAGCGACATTGAATTCATCGCCGTCTCGTCCTATCAGAACGCGACGACCTCGTCCGGCGTCGTGCAGATCACGCGCGATCTCCAGCAGGACATCACAGGCCGCGATATCGTCGTCATCGAGGACATTCTCGACTCTGGCAACACGCTCTACTTCCTCAAGAATTACTTTATGACCAAGGGCGCTTCCAGCGTGACGGTCGTGACGCTGCTCGACAAGCCCGCCCGCCGCACCAAGCCCGTCGTTGCGGACCTCGCAGGCTTCGAAGTGCCCGACGAATTCGTCGTCGGCTACGGCCTCGACTACGCCCAGAAGTACCGCAATATGCCGTACATCGGCGTGCTCAAGCCCGAGGTTTACGCCAACTGATTCAAAAAACAGCAAACGCTGTTTTTTGAGAAGGCTGCACTCCGCTGCAGCGCACTCGCTATCGCTCGCACGTTTGCGGAGCGAGCGGTGTTATTTCCGACGCACTTGTCGTCGGAAATAACGATCTCACATTTTTTCACGCCTGCGGGCGTCTGGACAGCCGTTAGCAGCTCTGCTGCTCTACGGATGTCGCGTGCCCCTTGCGGGCAGAAACTCTGCGAGGCTTTTATCTTTGCAGTGCAAGGAGGATATCCCATTGACTCAACAGACCAAGCGTCCCAATCTTTTGCCGTATCTGCTGGTGCTGCTGGTGCTCGTCGGCGTCTACGGCTTTATGAACAAGCCGGTGGAGGCCGAACCGTCGTATGCCGAGGTACGCGAGCTGTTCGAATCCGAGCAGGTCTCGGCCTTCACGGTGACGGACACCACGCTGCGCATGAAGCTGCGCGAGCCCATCGACGGCAAAACGGAGCTCAAAAAGGACCTTTTCAGCGTGACGCTCTTCTATGACGACTTAGGCGAGCTCATCGAGCAGCAGAAAGCCGACGGCGTCATCGAGGACTACGACTTCACCGCCGACCACTCGATCAACTATGTCGCGATGTTCGCGCCTTATATTTTAGCGGTGCTCGGCATTTTCGCCATCTGGTACTTCCTCTCCGTCCGCTCCGCGGGCGGAGGCGGCGGCGACCGCATGGCGAAGTTCGGCACGGCGTCGTTCAAGACCGGCGGAGACAACAAGCGCCCCACAACGTTCTCTGACGTCGCCGGTGCGGATGAGGAAAAAGAGGAATTGCAGGAGATCGTCGACTTTTTGAAAGCGCCGGGCAAGTTCATCGACCTCGGCGCGCGCATCCCCAAGGGCGTGCTGCTTGTCGGCCCTCCGGGCACGGGCAAGACGCTGCTGGCCCGCGCGGTCGCCGGTGAGGCCGGTGTGCCGTTCTTCTCGATCGCCGGCAGTGAGTTTGTCGAGATGTTTGTCGGCATGGGTGCAAGCAAAGTGCGCGACCTGTTTAAGCAGGCGGGTGAAAAAGCGCCCTGTATCGTCTTTATTGATGAGATCGACACGATCGGCAAAAAGCGTGACGGCGGGGCAAACCTCGGCGGCAACGATGAGCGCGAGCAGACCCTGAACCAGCTGCTGACCGAGATGGACGGCTTTGACGCCGCCAAGGGCGTTGTCATTCTGGCCGCCACGAACCGGCCGGAGTCGCTTGACCCGGCGCTGACCCGCCCCGGCCGCTTTGACAGGCGCGTGCCGGTCGAGCTGCCCGACCTCAAGGGGCGCGAGAGCATCCTGCGCCTGCACGCCAAGAAAGTCAAGCTCGGCCCCGACTGCGATTTCGCCGTCGTCGCCCGGATGACCCCCGGCGCGTCCGGTGCCGAGCTGGCCAACATTGTGAACGAGGCCGCCCTCTGCGCGGTGCGCCACCGCCGCAAGGCCGTGACCCAGTTTGACCTGCAGGAGGCTGTGGACACGATCTTGGCCGGTGCGCAGAAGAAGAATAAGATCCTGAACAATAAAGAAAAGTGCATCGTCTCCTACCATGAGGTCGGCCATGCGCTGGTGGCGGCACTGCAAACGAACAGCGCCCCCGTGCAGAAGATCACGATCGTGCCGCGTACCTCCGGTGCGCTGGGCTTTACGATGCAGGTCGAGGATGGCGACCACACCCTGATGACCAAGGAGGAGATCCTGAACAAGATCGCCACCCTGACCGGCGGCCGCGCCGCTGAGGAGCTGATCTTCCACTCCATCACGACAGGTGCCAGCAACGATATTGAGCAGGCCACCAAGCTGGCCCGCGCACTGGTCACCCGCTACGGCATGACCGAGGATTTTGACATGGTCGCGCTCGAGACGGTGAACAACGCCTATCTGGGCGGCGATGCCAGCCTTGCCTGCAGTGAGCAGACCGCAGCGAAGGTGGATGCCAAGGTCGTGGAGATCGTGCAGGCCGAGCATAGAAAGGCCTATAAGCTGCTGGCTGACAACAAGCGCAAGCTGGACGAGATCGCCCAGTACCTGTACGAAAAGGAGACCATCAGCGGCGAGGAGTTTATGCGTATTTTGAACGCGCAGCCGCAATTACCGGCGGGGACTTCGGCAGATTCCACAAACACGGTGCAGTAATTTTGTATAGTTGTCGTTCGATTGCCCCTTGACGCCGCCGTCACAGCCTTGTATGATAAGTACACAAACCAACCCGGCGAGAGGGGGAAAACGAGAGTGACCTTTGAAGAATTGCAGGATCTGCTGGCAGAGCAGTTCAGCTGTGACACCGGCGATCTGACCAGAAGCACGGCGCTGGAGGATCTGGACGCCGACCATGAGGATATGATCGAGCTGGCCTGGGCGCTGGGCGAGGCAATCGGCGTGGAGATCGATGAAAGCGAGCTGAGCGAGGATCTCACCATCGGTGAGCTGTGGCGCTTTGTGCGCGATAAGGAAGAAAACGCCGAGGAGTAACAACAAACGGAAGGCCTGCCCTTTGCGGCAGGCCTTTTTGGTATCTGAACGGCCAAGCCGCCCGGGGCGGCGCAGGATGAGAAAGCGGGAATCATGACAAACACGAAAGCAAAACATTTCTGGGCAGTAGCGGCGCTGCTGGCGGTGGGGCTTGCGGTGATGCTGCTCTATGCCGGGCGCAAGCAGGGCTACCATGTGGACGAGCTGTATACCTATGAGTTGGCCAACTACCCCGGCGGCTTCTATGCGCTGCAGGACGGCTATCTGGACAGCTGGCATGACGGCAGCTTTTACAGGGCGGCCCTGTCGGCGGAGCGGCCCTTTGCCTACAGCATCCCATGGAACAACCAGAAGATCGATGTCCACCCGCCGCTCTATTACTGTCTGGTCTACACGGCGGAATCGCTCTTTCCGGGACTGGGGCTGCCGTGGGTCGGGCTGCTGCCGAACTTTGTCTGCCTGCTTGCGGGGGCAGCGGTGCTGTACCTGACGGTACGCCGTCTGACCGGGCGGTTCTGGCCTGCGTGGACAGCGGCGGCCTGCTGGCTGCTAAGCGTCGGCGTGCAGGGTATGGCCGTCTTTACCCGTATGTACAGCCTGATGATGCTGGAGGGCATCGTGCTGCTGTACTGCCATGTGGTGCTGTGGCAGGCGCTGCAGCAGGGGGCGCGGCCGCCCCGGACCGTATGGGCCGGGCTGTTTGCTGCCACGCTGGCGGGGGTGCTGACCCAGTATTTCTTTTTGGTGTACTGCTTTTTCCTCTGCGGGCTGTTCGGGCTGTGGCTGCTGGTCACGCGGCGGTTCAGAACGGCGGCGGGCTATGCGGCGGCTGAGCTGGCCGGGCTGGGGGCGGCGTATCTGGCCTTCCCCACGATGAAGCAGCATATCTTTTCCGGCTCCCGCGGGAAGCAGGCGTTTACCAGTGTGTTCGATGTCTCGGCGCTGGCGGACTGGGCGGCCAGTCTGGGCCGGGTGTTCCGCCTGCTGGCGGCGCAGTTCGGCGGGCTGGCGCTGTGGGGCGTTGTACTGGCGGCTGCGGCAATCCTGCTGTGGCGGCGCGGTGCGCGGCTGCGGGGCAACGGCCTGTTTGCCGCCGGGCTGCTGCTGGCTGCCTGCGGGTATGTGGTGCTGATCGACAAGGCTGCGCCGTTTGAGGCTGACCGCTACTATGTAGTGATCTATGGTGCAGTCGTGACGGCGGCGGCGGTGATTCTGGCGCGGTTGGACCCGCGGCGGGATGCTGTGCTGGCGCTGGCTGTGGTGCCGGTACTGGCAGCACATTTTGTGCATCCCAACGAATATTTGTACGAACAGTATGCCCCGCGCACCGAGGCGCTGGCCAAGACGGCCGCCCTGCCGGCCGTTGTGCTGAACAACGCCGGCTACGATGTGGCGCCGGACCTCTTTGTCACAGAGTTCGCCGCGCGGGAGGCTGTCTATCAGGCAGGCGCCGGTGACGATGCGGCAAGCCTGCGGGCAGCCGCCCAAAGCCGCGATCTGCAGGATGGATTTGTGGTGTACGGGTATGTATATGACGCAGATGCGCTGAAAACGATGATCGAGGACACGCTGGACACAGAAAGCGTGGAATTGCTGACCGATGTGGCGAAGTGCCCGGTGTATTATGTGAAGCTGAAGTAAGGAAAACGGGGCAGACGAAAAGGGGCTGTGAATGGTTTCTAAGAAAAAAATCAAGGGCTGGGCGGCGGTGGCGCTGGTGTTTCTGGTGTGCGCGGTCGTCTATGGGCTGCTGAGCAGCTACCCGCGGGAGCTGGCCGTCTACAGCGATGAGCTGCGCTATCTGGATGTGGCGCGCAGCCTGCTGCAGGGGCGCGGGCTGCGGGTGCGCAATATGCCCAGCGATTACCAGAAGATCCTCTACCCGCTGTGCATCCTGCCGGCGCTGCTGCTGCGGACCACAGCCGCGCAGATCACGGCCATCGGCTGGCTGAACGCTGTGTATATGGCAAGCGCGGTCTTTCCGGCCTATGCGCTGGCGCGTGCGATGCGGCTGAACCCGCGCCGCACGGCGTTTCTGGTGGGGGTCACGGCGGTGCTGCCCACCATGTCGGCAGCGGCTACCTTTATGAGCGAAACCGTGTTTCTGCCGCTTTCACTGTGGCAGGTGTACTTTTTCCTGCGGGCAATGCTGGCTGCGCCGCGGGCCCGGGTGGGCTGGTGTGCGGCGGCGGGGGCGTTCTGCTACCTGCTGTATCTGAATAAGGAGGTCGCACTCTATTACCTGATTGCCTGGGTGCTGGTGCGCGGCTGGGTATGGTGGCACGATAAGGCAGGCTGGCGTGCCGAGCTTGCCTGCAATGCGGCGCTGCTGGGCAGCTTTCTGGCCTGCTTTGTGCTGGCCAAGGTCACGCTGTTCCGGGGGCTGGGCAACTCCTACAACCAGACCGGCTGGCTGACCGGGGAGCAGTGGCGCTTCCTGCCCTTTGCACTGGTCTGTGATGCGCTGTTTACCGTGCTGGCGTTCTGGGTCTACCCCGTGCTGCTGCCCCTCTGCGGGCTGCACCGACCCCGCCGGGGCAGCGATGCCCGCCGTACCCAGCTGCCGCTTTTCCTGCTGCTCTGTCTGGGCATTGGCGTGGCGGTCATCGCATGGTCCATCACTGTGCGGGAGGATCTGCACGATCCCTCACCCCGGCAGCACATGCGGTATCTGGAGCCGCTGCTCATTCCGCTGGTGGCCGTGACGATGGATACGCTGGATGAGGCACTGACCCCCGCCCGGAAACGCCTTCTGGCTGCGCTGACCGCCCTTTGGGGCATCGGCTTTATAGTGGTCTGCCGGGCCATCGGTGCGGGCGCGGGGGACAATACCCTGCTGCAGTGGTTTGACTTTGTGGCCGACCGCACTGACCGCCTGCCCGGCGGCAGCCAGACCCTGTGGCTGACTGTCTGGCGCGTCTGCATTGTGCTGGGTGTGGCTGTACTGGGCGCTGTGCTGGTGCGGCACCGCGGCCGCAGGGTGCTGGCTGCCGCTGCGCTGGTGCTTTGCGCGGCCTGCTATCTGGGCGAGTGGCGGATCAACCGCTGGACCTACGCGATACCCGCTGAGAGCGCGGCCGGCGCCAGCGCACTGAACGAGAGCCTTGCCGCGCTGGACGGCAAGGTGCTGTTCCTGCCCTGTGGGGTGCGCCAGCGGGACAGCCAGCTTATCGAAACGTATATCGCGCGGGATGTCTACATCGTCGAGTATGAGACGCTTTTGCAGAGCGGTGCGCTGGCAGACGGCGTGCTGGACCTGACAGCCGAGGCCGTCGGACCGGAGTACCCGGGCAGAGCATATACCGATTTGGATGCGGCGGACTGGGTGCTGGCCGCCGAGGGCGTGCCGGTGGATACGACCACGCTGGAAAAGGCGGACGTGGTGTGCCCAGCGGGGTATGTGCTGTATCGGAATCCGGATGCACAGAGAGTCAGGTTTGTGGTATCGTGAGCGGGCGCGGGCGGATTCCATATCCGCCCGCGGAGGTCTGCGCTGCCCTGACCTGCAAAAATGGCCTCCTCTTTTCCCAAGAGGGGGCTTTTTTTCTTGCGATTGGCGGTGCGGTGTTGTATAATCTTTATTATGTAGAATTGTGTGCAGAAAAGGAGCTTTCCATGGAAAAACTACTGGTTTTTATCCCTGCCTACAACTGTGAAAAGCAGGTCACGCGGGTGCTTTCGCAGCTGCTTGACAAACGCATCGCCCCTTGGGTGGGGGAGTGCATCGTTGTAAACAACCGTTCCACCGACGGCACCGAGGCCGCTGTGCAGGACTGGATGGCCCGCCACCCCGATGCGCCGGTGCGCCTTTTGCGCAATGACCGCAACTACGGCTTGGGCGGTTCGGCTATGCGGCCGCCCACGGGTATGCGCATCTTGTCGTACTGCACGGTGACGATCAGGGGGCCATCGCCGACCTGCTGCCGATCCTGAACGATGATACCTATAAAAAATACGACTGCTGCCTTGGCTCCCGCTTTATGCGCGGCAGCAAGACCGGCGGCTACAGTGCGCTGCGCACGGTGGGCAACTACGGCTTCAACTGGCTTTTCAGTCTGGTGGCGCGCAGAAAAATCACCGACCTGGGCAGCGGACTGAACCTGTATGCCGTGGCCCCGCTGAAAAACGAATACTACAAAAAGTTCCCTGACACGCTGTATTTTAACGACTGCATGATTCTGGCACTCTGCCAGATGAAGCAGCGGGTGCTGTTCTTCCCCATCAGCTGGCGGGAGGAGGATCAGGTCAGCAACAATAAGCTGACGAGCTTCGGTATCAGTCTGCTCAAGCTCTGCGGGAAGTATCTGGCAGGGCCGAAGGCGTTTGTGGAGCGCGAGTGGCGCGACAACATTATTGAGGATTACAGCTACGAGGTCGTAGCGTCCAACCTGTAAGGAGGTTTTTGCAATGAAGGTTCTGGTAACGGGTGCAGCCGGGTTTATCGGCGGTCAGCTCTGGCACAAGCTGTGGCAGCGCGGCGATGAGGTCGTGGGTATCGACAACTTTTCCTACGGCAATCTGGACAACCTGAAGTTTGATGACCATGATTTCGGTGCCGAGGTGCGGAAGATGGATATCCGCGACAAGGCCGGGATGCTCCAGCTGTTTGAGGAAGAAAAGTTCGATGTCGTGTACAACATTGCGGGCATTGCCCCCCTGCCCGACTGCCAGAGCGACCCTGTGCAGGCCATCGAGGTCAATACGCTGGGCCTTGTGAACCTGCTGGAGGCGGGCCGCCGCACCGGCATCCGGCAGCTGGTGCAGGCCTCCACCAACGCCATGTATGAGAATGAGACTGAGTTCCCGACCGTGGAGTCGAAGTTCAACCCGCCGACGCTGATCTACCCCAACACAAAATACTGCGGCGAGCGGTTTGCCCAGAGCTTTGCCGACACCTACGGCATGACCGTGACCTGCCTGCGCTTTGCCAATGTCTACGGCCCGCACATCGACTGCCTGCGCAAGCAGCCGCCGTTTGTGGGCTACATGATCCGCGAGCTGTACTATGACCGCACGCCGGAGTTCCACTCTGACGGCAACCAGCGCCGCGATTATATCTATGTCGATGACCTGATCGCGCTGGCGCTGCGCGTGGTGGAGCAGCCCCAGAAGGGCTTTGACGCGGTGAATGTCTCCAGCAACCGCAGCTATTCCGTTAAGGAACTGTATGCCATTGCCAGCCGCCTGATGGGCAAGAGCATCGAGGCCAAATACTGCCCGAGCAGCCATTATTGGGCCAAATATCCCGAGCTGTACGGCGGGGCCTACGGCATCAAACCGGAGATCTTGGACCACGAGGTCAATAAGTTCAGCCTGTGTGACAACGCCCACGCCCGGGAGGCTTACGGC
>OHQP01000494.1_pt1 | contig 15316 bp, 10 predicted proteins | sample 1578101 | NCBI WGS metagenome assembly OHQP01 (sample SAMEA3879569, study PRJEB24766) | human gut metagenome | biome: human-associated habitat; feature: feces | place: USA | collected 1985/1987 | reverse complement strand
TTCTTTATATAATAAGGTGTATAACCTCCTTTTTGCAAATGTATAAATATAAAGTTAAATAAATGCAAAGGAATGTTCTTGATATTAAATAATAATGTATCTTTGTTAGGACGAAATGAATGAATCATTTCTCACCTTTGTTAATAACGAGTTTTTTATCTCTTAAAACAACCAATAGAGTTAAGTAATTAACAAGATTTTAACCTTGTATAATATATAACTAAGTTCCGTCTGGACTTGGCAAACAAATAGAAAAACAAGAGATAATATAAAGTTATAAACCTTTAAAAAGAGAAAATGCCTATGGAAAAAGAAACAATCCTGCAAGTTGAATAGTCTCACTATTCGGTCCTTATTACCCTTACCCTAAATTTAAGAAGTATTTAATTAACAACAAATCATCAATCATTTATGAATGAAGATCACAAAAAACGAGGACTAACACATAGCAAACTCCTCACAGCAGTGGCAATCAGCTCACTGTTATTAAGCAGCGGCAACGTGATGGCTGCACAAGCCAATCCTGATAATTCGCTTGGCGTAACAGAACAATTACAAGCTATCACTATCAGCGGTTTAGTTATCGATGCAGCCGGCGAACCGATTATCGGTGCCAGCGTAGTAGAAAAAGGGACTACCAACGGCGGAATTACCGACTTAGACGGTAAGTTTACATTGACCATAACACCGGGAGCAACACTAAAAATATCATTTGTGGGCTATCAGACACAAGAAGTGAAGGCAGCCAAAACGATGAGAATAACTCTGAAAGAAGATACCGAGATGCTGGATGAAGTAGTAGTAGTAGGCTACGGTGTACAAAAGAAGGCTAACTTGACAGGAGCAGTTTCTACAGTGGACTTAAACAAGACAATGGCAGGTCGTCCACAACAAGATGTAGCCAAAGCATTGCAAGGGGCTGTTCCGGGACTAAGCATTCTCACCACAAGTGGTGCCATCGACGAGACAGCCTCCATGCGTATACGTGGTTTGGGGACATTGAGTAATGGAGAAGTCAGCAATCCACTCATTGTAGTGGACGGCGTTCCGATGGATGACATTTCTTTCCTCGATACGCAAGACATCGAAAATATTTCCGTACTGAAGGACGCTTCCGCTTCCTCCATTTATGGAACGCGCGCCGCTTTCGGTGTGATTCTAATCAATACCAAGAGCGCAAAGCCTAGCGAAAAGGTTACCATCAATTACAGCAACAATTTTGCATGGGATCAAGCTACTTACCTGCCGGACTATCCCGATGTACCCACACAATTAAAGATGGGTATCGAAGCCAGTATGAACGGTGGTGCCGGTATGCCTGAATTGTTCGGTATGTATTTCGACAAATTGTTACCTTACGCCGAAAAGTGGCAGCAACAGAACGGCGGCAAGACCGGCTACCGTCCTATGAACCTCTACCAAAGCGATAGTAACGTGGGTGACTATATCGTATTGGACGGCACTCCTTTTTATTATGCTGACTGGGATGTACAGGACATCTACTTCAACAAAGCTGCTCCTTCCATGAGCCACAATGTTTCTATACAAGGAACATCTGGTAAGACCAATTACTACCTATCTTTCGGCTACAACGAAAAGCAAGGACAGATGAAGATTCACCCGGACGAACTAAAAAAGTACAATGCCTCAGTCAATGTCACCACTAATGTTTACGACTGGCTACAGGTGGGTGCACGCATCAACTATAGTCGTAAGAACTATAAACGCCCGGACACATGGGCCAACACCTACCAATATTTGTGGCGTTGGGGTTCTTATTTCATTCCTTCGGGCACAATCGACGGCTATGACACACGCGTCATGGCCATGCAGAAGCAAGCTGCCGATCGTGAAGTGACAACAGACCTGACCCGTATGAACACTTTCTTGAAAGCTGAAATCGTTAAAGGACTGACCCTTAATGCAGACTTTACATATGCCATTCAGAATATGAACAGCGGTTCGCAGGACAACTCCGTTTACGGCATCAATTGGAGCGGGAAACCGGTACCCTCTTACATCGTCACTAAAGGCAATAGCGGTATCTGGAGAGACTTTTCCAAACAGAACACATGGACGGCCAACGCATACGTAAACTATACCAAAACATTTGCCAAAAAACACAACCTGAATGTAATGGCAGGTGTCAACGCAGAAGAAGAGGAATACAAATATCTGTATGGCACCCGCAATGTGATGTACGATCAAGAGGGATACCCCGAACTGAATATGGCTGGCAAGGATGGACAAGATTTGAGTTGGAATCATACATCCCGCGCTTCTGCCGGTTATTTCGGCCGTATCAATTATGACTACAAAGGCATTTATTTATTGGAACTGAACGGACGTTACGACGGTTCTTCCCGTTTCCCCCATACCGACCAGTGGGCCTTCTTCCCTTCTGCATCCATCGGCTACCGCTTCTCCGAAGAAGCCTACTTCGCCCCACTGAAACATATTGTCAGCAATGGTAAGTTGCGTGCTTCTTTTGGCGAAATCGGCAACGAGGCTGTAGGCGACTACATGTTCGAACAGCTAATAAGCCAACGGTTAAACGATAAAGATACCGGTTATATCTATTGGATTGAAAACAATAATGCCAACGCTAATCTCCTAACCATGTATAACATGCCAGACCTGGTATCAAGCACCTTAACTTGGGAACGTATCCGTACTCTCAATATAGGTCTCGACCTGGGCCTCCTGAATGACGAACTGACCATAGGCTTCGACTGGTTCCAACGCGAGAACCGCGACATGTTGGCACCGGCACAAGTATTGCCAAACACACTGGGTGCTACCGCTCCATACGAAAACGCCGGCACCTTGCGTACCCGGGGATGGGAACTAAACCTAAATTGGCGTCACACCTTCGGCGACTTCGATGTGTATGCCAACTTCAACATCGGCGATTCCAAAACAAAAGTAACGAAGTGGGACAATGACTCCAAACTGCTCAGTTCCTATTATACCGGCAAGACTTACGGTGACATCTTCGGTTTTGAAACCGACCGTTACTTCGAGGAAAAAGACTTCACCAGCCAAAATGCAGACGGCTCATGGAACTATACAAACGGCATTGCAGACCAGTCAGGGCTGGAATTGGGTAACTTCCATTACGGCCCGGGCGACATCAAGTTCAAGGATTTGGACGGCAATGGCAAGATTGACGGTGGGAAAGGCACTGCAGACGACCACGGCGACTTGAAAGTCATAGGAAACTCCATGCCACGCTATGAATATAGCTTCCATTTAGGTGGAGCATGGAAAGGCATTGACCTCGACCTCTACTTCCAGGGTGTAGGCAAACGTGAGGACTGGACAACTTCTTCCCTAAATCTTCCTGCCATGGTACACGCCGACGTGGCCGTCTACTCCCACCAAACAAGTTACAACAAGACACTGTGGAATTCTGATTATACCGCTATAACCGGCTACGAGATAAACCAAGGCAACCGTTACCCACGCCTCTTCCGCGGTACAAACAATGAATCAGGCACTGTATCCGGTATAGCTAAAGGCCGCAATAACTATTATCCTCAATCCCGTTATTTGACGGACATGTCTTATCTCCGCTTAAAGAACGTAACCATAGGATATACATTCCCGAAAGAATGGACACGCAAAGCCTATATCGAGAAAGCACGTATCTACTTCAGCGGCAGCAACCTCTTCCTGCTCCATAAAGGAAATGATTTGCCGGTAGATCCCGAAATCAGTACGGGTAACGGGCTTACAGCCGGTGGATGGGGACGCATCGCTCCTATTACACGTACATTCTCATTTGGCGTTCAGGTAACATTATAACAACCTCAAAAACTTAAGAACAATGAAGAAATTATTTATATATGGGGTCACAGCGTTGGCAATGCTAACTAGTTGCAACGATTTGCTGGACAAATCCCCCTTGGATACTTTCACAAATACTCCGACCTACTGGAGCAACACTGACAATCTGGATAATCAGTGTAATACTTTCTATAACAACTTCTCTGGTTACGGTCACGGAAGTACTGGAGGATGGTTCTACTTCAAAACCTTAAGCGATGACCAGGTGGATGCAGAAAGCCATAATTGGACTAACACCAACGTAGTCGCCTCTGCTCCGGAATGGTCAGACCCTTTTACAGAAATCCGGCGTGCCAACTACATCATTGCCGGTGTACAGTCCTCCTCCCTCGATGAAGCAACAAAGGGTCACTATGAAGGTCTTGCACGAATGAACCGCGCGTGGGAATACTATCAACTGGTCCGCATGTACGGTGATGTACAGTGGATTGACAAAGTCATCGACCCATCTGACAGTGAAGCCCTCTACGGAGCACGCACCGACCGGGACGAAGTAATGGACAATGTACTGGCCGACCTTGATTATGCATGCCAGCACATTACGGCCAACAGCAATCGCCAACGTTTCAGTAGCGACATGGCATACGCCATGAAGGCAGACATCACATTATATGAAGGTACGTACTGCAAATATCGGACTCAAGCCGAAAACGGCAAAGCCGCTGATGAGAGCCGTGCCAACAAATACTTGAAAGAGTGCGTATCAGCCTGCGAATATCTTATGGCAAAGAATTACTCTCTAAGTGACAGCTACAAAGCCAACTACAATTCCGTCAGTCTGGCAAGCAATCCGGAAATGATTTTCTACAAGCCTTACGCACAAAGCTCGTTAAGACACTCCACTATTGACTTCACAGTCAATACAAGTGGCACGCACGGAATTTCAAAGGATGCATTCGACAGCTTCCTTTTCCTTGACGGCAAGCCTTTGGCAACAACTTCAGAGAACACAAATGATGCAGCCGTATTGGATACAGACGGAAATTACTCTATAAGAGAACTTCTGTCCGTACGAGACAAACGTCTGTCTGAAATTCTAGACCCAGTGCTTTCTTTCAGAGGGCATGCCTACAGCCGTGCCGGTGTAGCAGCCTTCACCACATCAACCGGTTATGGCATCGCCAAATATGATAACCCCGAAGAATTAAGTGTCAGCGACCGAAATAACATCGGCTACCAATATACAGACTGCCCGCTCTATTGGATTTCAGTCATTTATTTGAATTTTGCAGAAGCTAAAGCCGAAATGGGTTCCTTGACGCAAAGTGACCTCGACAATACCATAAATCTGCTGCAAAAACGGGCTGGCCTGCCAGCTATGACAACCACACCAGATGCCGATCCCGCCAACAATATGGGAGTAAGCAATCTGATTTGGGAGATACGCCGCTGCCGCCGTTGCGAACTGATTATGGATAACTGGTACCGATATTGGGATTTAATCCGCTGGCACCAGCTCGACAAGTTGGACTCTACAAAGTACCCGAACATCATGCTGGGAGCTAATGTAAGCAATGTTCCAAACTGTGAAGAAGCTACAAAAAATGGCTACATCGATGCTTCTGACGCCCAAATTCGCACCTATGAAGCCAGACAGTATCTCTACCCGATTCCAACAACACAGTTGACTCTGAATAAAAACATGAAGCAGAATCCGGGTTGGTAATGCTATTCCCATAATAATTCCGATAAGCGAATCGGAAAGCTCTTTTTATTTGGATTTGAAAAAGAGTGCAACGTCTGCCTCGATTGGGCAGACGTTGTTTTTTACCGAAAAAAATAGTTTCCCGCTCAAATGATTAATATATTTGCGGGGGGGAGATTTGTTCTCCTATGATTTGAAGACATGTACTTTGTTATTACATTATCAACAATCTAATTCTACATACAACACCATGATTAATAAACATATATCCCTTATAATAGTGTTCATTATTTGCAATAGTTGCAATAAGGAAGACCAATGCATATTATCAAATGAAGACATAAATTCTGAAGTAACGACTCGCACAAGTTACATTGGAGGAACCATTTCCGGCGAAAAGAGTCCATATGTAGGCGACGGAACATATAGATATACATTAAGTTTCAATAAACAAAGCAATCCTATCGGAATAAAGATATCCGCGGTTGGAGGAGGAGTCAAAATTAAAGACCCATCGACGAATAGATATGGAAACGAATACACTAAAAGTATCCCCAAAGGGACCAGTCAGTACTCATTTGACGTATTATGGACTCAGCCAGAAAGTAGCGCAGTACTAATGATACGTCCAAACAACAGCACCATCGAACTCACTGCAGATTTAAGAGACATTAATGTTAGAATGAAACCTATGTCAATCAATGCCCCCTCAACATTTGAATTAGGAGATACAATCACATTATGGTGTAATTACCCACTAAATAAAGATACATACATAAAGTGGACTTACGATAAAGAGTTATTTTCCGAAGTATCTCAAAGTGCATCTGTAACACAAAGTAAATTCCAAATAGATTTAAAATCGATCCAGTCATCTAAAGAGAGTAATATTGGGGTAGAAATCTCCGATTTCTTTATAAATGCAATAGGTGCCAGAACGTATTTCGTAGTTAGGAGGGGAAGTAGTAAATTGAGCGACATGATTGCTCCACAAATCTCCGGAAGCACATTACTTAAACAGTACAACACATATACTTATACGCTTAGTCTCTCTTCCAATCTTTCAAACATACAATGGACAGACAATGAATACATAAAATGTATACAAAATAAAAATGGATACTCAGTTAAATTAAACCCTATAAAAGCAGGGAATGGCCAAGTTTACGTATCATACAACTATAAAAACAGTACTGAACGATATTACAGTTCAATGCCTATAACGATAGACGCTGTATTCCCTGATATTATAGGCGACAAAAACATCTGCTACAACAACAGTAAAAGTTTCAGCATAAAAGACCAACCTCCCGGTTCGAGTGTACAATGGAGTACTACCGGAGGGACAAACCCACAAAACTACATAGGAGATGTTTATACTTGCAAAAATATTAGTTCTACTATAACAATGCCTAGATTATACGCAACTATAGTCTTACCCTCTGGATTCACAATAGAAAAAGAAAGCTATCTCAGACTTTTCAATCCAAATGCTTCTTTTGAAAAAGGGAATTTAGTTCCAGACCAAATCGATGCTGTCAATGCAAATATCACTGTAAGTTTAATGGGATATCCAAATTGGGCCACTAATTTTACTTGGTCATCGACAAACGTCTCTGGAATTTGCATACAAGGGCAATCATGGACATGTATTTCTTACAACTCTTTTGAAGTATGGGATAATGAAGTAGAGATTAAAGTTGCATATCAATCACCTTGTGGGGACTGGTATGAAGTCAGTGAAATGTTCCCAATCGTTCATTAATGATAATACTATAACATATCGCCCTCACAAGCGAAAAAGCACCCGTCCATTTGCTCGTTACACAAAAGAAGCTTATATTTGCTTACCTAAAAAACAAACAGCTATCATGGTACAGCAAGACATACGATGGATACAGCGTTTTTCCAACTACCGCAAGGCTTTAGCCAAATTAAGCCAAGCCATGGCAATCATGTCCGAACAATTAGCGTTCAACGATGGAGTGGACGAATTATTGCAGGAAGGCATGATACAGCGTTTTGAATATACCCACGAACTGGCTTGGAAAGTGATGAAGGACTATGCCGAGTATCAGGGGTATACCGACATCCGCGGCTCCCGTGATGCCATACGCAAAGCCCTTGAAATGGGATTGATTGATGACAAGCAATGGATGGAGACTATAGAAGCCCGAAATCTGACATCGCACAATTATGACAACGATGTAGTCTCTGAAATCTATGAAAACATCACAAACTTCTATTTCCCCCTATTCTGCAGATTTGAAGAGAAAATGCAATCCTTGAATACACCATCCTTATTCGATTGAGCTATGTACGGATTGACCGACAATGAACTGGAAAAGCTATGCAATCTCTTCCGGAAACATGAAGAAATAGAGCAGGCTGTTTTGTACGGCTCACGAGCCAAAGGAAATTTCAAGCCTTTTTCCGACATAGACATCACGCTGATGGGAGACAGACTTACGTATAATACTTTAAGCAGCCTTTCCGATGAAATAGACGACCTGCTTTTGCCTTACAGCGTAGACCTTTCCATCTATGGCAAATTAAAGAATGCCGACCTTTTGGAACATATACACCGTATGGGAATACCCATATTCAGCCGCCCATCAAACTAAACTAAATTTCACACATCCACCCTCACCACCCTCACCTTTCACACGCATCGCCCTATTCATCGGCATTCAAGAGGTGGGTGAGAGCAAATTTAAAAAGTGAGGGCAAAATTTGCCCTCACCACAAGATTTCTTCGTTCAAAGTTATAAGTCACTCATTCTTACCGTAATATCCTGAAACGGGTACATAAATCGGTTGCAGCATTGTTCCCTCATTCTTCAACTTTCCTTCGGTGCGCAGCCGACGGATATGCCGCATGGCAGTAGTACGCATCATGCCGCAAACGCTTTGAAAGTCATTCCGTGTCATAAAAGGGCGAGTGGCGAAATAGTTGGTCAGCCGACGGTCTATCTCTTTATCCGTCAGTTTAGCCGAATGCTCGTTTGCCTTCAAAGCCTTTGCCTTGATGGTACCAATTTCATTTTTCAGTTTCTGGTCGGCACGAAATTTCACACCCGCCATCTTCACCTTCGTCAACTTACGCTTGGTAGCAGCCACTACCGGTTCGATCGTGGTGAGCGACACGCGAAAGTAGCCGATGCCGTCGAGATGCACCTGCCTTCCTTCGGCAAGTTCCCTGCCCATGACGTGCGACACAGCATCGAGCACAGCCGTCACATCGGTTTCTGTCAATGAGCAACGTGCCTGGATGTCCCGCCGCAATTCATCGGTAGACCTGCTCCCATTCAGGCGGAGACGGGGATGAAGGATTTTATCTTCCGGAGATTTGTCGTACGAGTCCGGATTCTCGTACCAATCAAACAAAATAGCCATAGTTCAAACTGCGTTAAAGGGTTACATTATACGATAAAGCACTGCACGGAACACGTGCGAAGTACGTACGCAGTCTGTTGAAGTACCAAGGTTATATCACAGCCCAGCCCGTGAGCAGAACCGTTCACTGTAGTGAGCTGCTCCGTTCACTAATATGAACAAGAAAGACCACTTTAGTGGACTGTTCATAAACTCTGGTGTAAAAGTAGACAAAACTATGGGGATAAGCAAAGAAACGAACACCTTTTATAAAAGAAACATATAGACATTCCACCCCAAAAAAGAAGCCAATCGGAAAATAATCCTTGAAAAGCTTGTATTCACCCCTTTCCCGGCGTATCTTTACAAGAATATTACATACACGATAAAGAATGAAAATCACACTGATCAGAGAGGAACGCGAAAGCGGAAAAGAGGCCGTCAGCACACAAGAAACGGACATGTTGATGGAAAAGCTGAAAACCGAGAACAAGACCGGATACATTACGGAGCTGCGTAGCATCATCCCGCATTTGAAAGGGACCAACGCCCGATATGAGCATATCGACAGACTGCCGCGTCTCTATCCCGCCGTAGAAATGACCCGCACCAAAGCAGGAGAACACCGGATAAAGACCTACAACGGGCTGGTACTACTGGAAGTAAACAATCTGGCCGGGGTGGCCGAAGCCGAACTGGTGAAACAACAAGCCGCCCTGCTGCCGCAAACCTTTGCCGCCTTCTGTGGCTCCAGCGGACGAAGTGCCAAAATATGGGTACGCTTCACCCTGCCCGACGGAGGGCTTCCAAAGAATGAAGACGATATCGCCTTATTCCACGCCCACGCCTACCGCCTGGCAGTGAAGTGCTACCAACCCCTTCTCCCTTTCCCCATCACCCTCCAGGCTCCTTCACTCCTACAAAGCTGCCGGATGACCGTGGACGAACAGCCCTATTATAGCCCCACCGCCGTGGCCTTCTGCCTGGAACAGCCCTGCGCCCTGCCCTCGGAAGACAACTACCGCCAACGGAAACAGCAGGAAAGCAATCCGTTGCTGAGAATGACTCCCGGCTACGAAGTGGCGGACACATGCAACCTGCTCTTCGAGGCCGCCCTCGACCGCGCCTTCCGCGATTTGGACAACTGGCGACGGGGCGACGACCTACGCCCGCTGCTGTCCCGCCTTGCCGAACATTGCTTCAAAGCCGGCATTCCTGAAGAAGAAGCGGTGCGCCAGACACTGATGCACTACTACCGGGAGGCAGACGAACCCCTTGTACGCCTGACGCTGCATAACCTTTACGGGGAATTGAAAGGCTTCGGCACCCGCAGTAGCCTGAACAAAGACCAGGAAACAGCTTTCCGGCTGGAAGAGTTCATGAAACGCCGCTACGAATTCCGCTACAACACCGTGCTTGGCGACTTGGAATACCGGCAGCGCGACTCCATCCACTTCTACTTCCAGCCTGCCGACCAGCGCGTACGCAGCAGCATCGCCATGAAGGCACTGAAAGAGGGAGTACGTGTGTGGGACCGCGACATCACCCGCTTCCTGTCTTCGGACTACGTGCCGCTATACAACCCCATCGAAGAATATCTCTATAACACCGGACGCTGGGACGGCAAAGACCGCATCCGCGCATTGGCCGACCTCGTGCCCTGCCACAATCCCCACTGGAGGGAACTGTTCTACCGGTGGTTTCTTGGCATGGTGGCACATTGGCGGGGAATCGACAAACAGCACGGCAACAACACCTCGCCCCTGCTCGTAGGTCCGCAAGGTTACCGCAAAAGTACTTTCTGCCGCATCCTATTGCCACCGGAACTGCGTTTCGGCTACACCGACAGTATCGACTTCAAGAGCAAGCAGGAAGCGGAGCGCAGCCTTGGCCGCTTTTTTCTGATTAACATCGACGAATTCGACCAGATAAACGCCAATCAGCAAGGCTTCTTGAAGCACCTCCTGCAAAAACCGGTTGCCAACCTGCGAAAGCCCTACGGTACCACTATTCAGGAAATGCGCCGCTATGCCTCCTTCATCGGGACCAGCAATCTGAAAGACCTGCTGACCGACCCGTCGGGAAGTCGCCGTTTCATCTGCATCGAAGTGACCGGCCCTATCCAGACAAACGTCACTATCAATTATCGCCAGCTCTATGCCCAAGCCATGCACGACATCATGAAGGGTGAACGCTACTGGCTGGACGACACTGACGAAGCAATCGTAAAGGAGTACAACCGGGAATTCGAGCGGGCAGACCCATTGGAAGAACTTTTCCTTTGCCATTTCCGTGGCGCGGAGGAGAGCGAAGAAGGCGAATGGCTCACAGCCATGCAGATTTTCAACGACCTGCAACAGAAAACGAGGGATAAGTTGGTCATCAACCGGATAGCAGCTTTCGGACGCACGCTCCGCAAGCTGGACATCCTCAACAAGAAATCGAACCGGGGAACACTTTATCATCTGGTAAGAATAGAAGAATGAACCGGCACTCCCACCGATTGTACCAAAGTGAGGGCAAACTTGGCCCTCACTCTTTTTATAAAAAGTATTTCCGTAGGCAACTGATGCAGTTCAACCATTATTTAATAAGGTGAACAGTTGACTATTTGCAAATTATGATTGATAATACTAAAAATACCCAAATAAGTGTTTTTGATATTAAAATAAAACGTATCTTTGTTGCAAACAACGTCCTCCTTAATAATACTATTATGAAGAAACTGCTGCTTTTAGCCTTTGTGCTATGTAGTTCTTTACTGTGCCGGGCACAAGAAGAACGAGTTATTTTAGGTGATGAACAGACTTCCGAGTATTTTCCAATCCTAAAAGATAAACGAATTGCCATATTCTCCAATCATACAGGAATGATAGGAGACAAGCATCTGTTGGATATTCTGCTGGAAAACAAGTTCAATGTAGTAGCCATTTTCTCCCCTGAACACGGTTTCAGAGGAGATGCCGACGCAGGCGAACATGTGTCCAGCTCGGTAGACAAGAAGACCGGAGTACCTATCCTCTCGCTGTACGACGGGAAATCCGGGAAACCAAGCGAAGCATCCATGCGCAAGTTCGATATCCTTGTGGTAGACATCCAGGATGTAGGCCTGAGATTCTATACTTATTATGCCTCTATGTGCCGGCTGATGGACGCTTGTGCAGAATACAACCGAAAGGTGCTGATACTGGACCGCCCCAATCCGAACGGACACTACGTGGACGGCCCGATACTGGACATGAAATATAAATCCGGTGTAGGTTGGCTGCCGATTCCTGACCGTCATTCCCTGCAAGAACTATACGCACCAGACCCTATACAAGCTGCCGATTCCCCCGTCCCCCAATCTGCCGAACATGAAGTCCATCTATCTGTACCCCTCGACCTGCTACTTCGAGGCCACTCCGGTCAGCCTGGGAAGAGGAACCGACCTCCCCTTCCAGGTCTACGGGCATCCCAACATGACGGGCTACAGCTACAGCTTCACCCCACGCAGCATCCCCGGAGCCAAGAATCCGCCCCAGCTGGGCAAACTTTGTCATGGCGTAAACCTGAGCAATATGAGTGATGAAGAAATCTGGAAACGCGGTATTGACCTGAGTTACGTGATAGACGCTTACCGGAATCTGAACATGGACGACCACTTCTTCCGTTCCTTCTTCGAGCTGTTGATAGGCACCGACTACGTGCGCAAAATGATAAAGGAAGGAAAGAGCGCCGAAGAAATCAAGGCAAGATGGAAAGACGACGTGGAGAAATTCAAGGTACAGCGCAAGCCCTATCTGCTCTACGAAGAATAAAGGGATGTACGATTTGACGATTTACGATTTACGATTAAAAAATGAACGTGAATTGGAAGAGAACGTCAGAGCGTACATAGGATAATCAAAGTCGTACATATCATCAAAAGAAGTAATTTCAATCGTAAATCGTAAATCATAAAATCGTAAATAACCTCATGACTCCACTTTCCGTAATCATTACCATCGCTGCCTACTTCGTGATATTGTTCACGGTATCTTATATTGCAGGAAGAAAGGCTGACAACGCAGGATTCTTTGTCGGTAACCGTAAGTCATCCTGGTATGTCGTGGCCTTCGCCATGGTCGGTTCCGCCATTTCGGGTGTGACCTATGTATCCGTACCCGGCATGGTTGCCGCCAGTAACTTCGGCTATCTGCAAATGGTGTTGGGCTTCATTGCCGGACAGCTCATCATAGCCTATCTACTGGTACCGCTATTCTACAAAATGAACCTGGTATCCATCTACGAATATCTGGAGAACCGTTTCGGCATGTCTTCCTACCGTACGGGTGCCTGGTTCTTCTTCATCTCCAAAATGCTCGGTGCCGCTGTCCGTCTGTTCCTCGTATGCCTAACGTTGCAACTGCTGGTATTCGAACCTTTCGGACTGCCTTTCCTGCTGAACGTGGCCATCACGGTGGCACTGGTCTGGTTGTACACTTTCCAGGGTGGCGTAAAGTCTCTTATCTGGACAGACTCTCTGAAGACATTCTGCTTGGTGGTGTCGGTCGTACTCTGCATCTGGTATATCGCTTCCGACCTCAATCTGTCATTTACCGGTATGGTAAGCACCATTGCCGACAGTGACATGTCCCGCATCTTCTTCTTCGACGATGTGAACAGCAAGCAGTACTTTTTCAAGCAGTTCCTCGCCGGCGCCTTCACCATGATTGCCATGACCGGGCTGGACCAGGACATGATGCAGCGCAACCTGAGCTGCAAGAACTTCAAGGACTCACAGAAGAACATGATTACCAGTGTCATTTCGCAGTTCTTCGTCATCCTGCTCTTCCTGATGCTGGGCGTACTGCTCTACATCTTTGCCGCCAACCAGCAGATTGCGGTGGAGAAGAGTGACGAACTATTCCCGCTGATTGCCACCGGCAACTACTTCCCCACCATTGTGGGCATACTGTTCATCATCGGCCTGATTTCTTCTGCCTATTCAGCCGCAGGCTCGGCACTCACCGCGCTGACCACTTCCTTCACCGTAGACATTCTGGGAACGAAAGGCAAGTCGGAAGAGACGGTTGTAAAGATGCGCAAGAAAGTGCACATCGGCATGGCGGTTGTCATGGGAATCACCATTTTCGTATTCAACCTTCTGAACAACACCAGTGTCATCGATGCTGTATATATCCTGGCAAGCTATACCTACGGTCCTATCTTGGGCCTGTTTGCTTTCGGCATCTTCATGAAACAACAAGTGCGTGACAAGTACATCCCGCTGGTTGCCATCGCCTCCCCGGTTCTCTGCTTCATTCTGCAGAAAAATTCCGAAGCCTGGTTCGGAGGTTATCAATTCAGCTACGAGTTGCTGATTTTCAATGCACTGTTCACTTTCATCGGTCTCTGTCTGTTGATTAGGAAAGATAAAAAGAACAATTAACTTAATACATCATCTATGAATGTAAGACGTCAGTTTTTACTTAGTCTGCTTGCCGCCTCCCTCTTCCCCCAATGGGGAGGTGCGCAAGAACTTCCGACGGATGTCCGCCAGGAAATCGGGAAATTCCTGGATACCACCGCACGGAAAGAAGTTTCCGTAGGACGTATCAGCATCGACTCAGTGGCCGTGGAAGGAAATACGCTGCAACTGTTTGCCAACATGAACTGTGCCTATATTCCTTTCCGCGAGGACAATGTAGCCGAAATATACCAGGGCGTAAGTGCCCTGCTACCGGCGGAGTTTACCAAATACAAGCTGCAAATCCGTACCAACAAGCGCAGCATCGAAGAACTGGTTCCCCAAGTCCTACGTAGTAAAAAAGACAAAAAGACGAAGACATTCAATCCCGTCGCTTCCAAGCCTTTAGTTACCGACATTTCCGCCCCCTACACCCCTACCAACGGCTTGCAGAACCGGCACATCGCCCTATGGCAAAGCCACGGCTGGTACTACGAGCCGAAACTCGACCGTTGGGAATGGCAGCGTGCACGTATCTTCCAGACCGTGGAAGACCTCTACACCCAAAGCTACGTATTGCCTTTCCTCGTGCCGATGCTGGAAAATGCCGGTGCCAACGTGCTGCTTCCCCGCGAACGCGATTGCCAGACGGCAGAAGTCATCGTAGACAATGACGGTTGCCTGACCGGCCGTTCCGTCTATACAGAAAATTCCGGTGACAAGCTCTGGAGCCAGGGAGCAGGACAAGGCTTCGCCCACCTGCGCCCCCAATACATAGACTTTGAGAATCCTTTCAAGGAAGGCACCTACCGCGCCATAGAAACCATCAAGAAAGGAAACGCAAGCACCGCCGAATGGATTCCCGAAATCCCTTCGACCGGACACGCATAAATAAACTTGGCAGAGTTTATTCGTTTTAACACACTTTCTCTGAATCAGAGTGATGAATGAAATGATAGACGAATTGTCCGGTTCATTAGACTCAACGCTTTTTCCTCGAAAGCAGTGAAATTGGT
>OHQP01000492.1_pt1 | contig 15363 bp, 7 predicted proteins | sample 1578101 | NCBI WGS metagenome assembly OHQP01 (sample SAMEA3879569, study PRJEB24766) | human gut metagenome | biome: human-associated habitat; feature: feces | place: USA | collected 1985/1987 | reverse complement strand
ATACGGTGTACAGAAGAAAGCAACTGTTACCGGATCTGTATCTACTGTAAAAGGTAGCGATTTGAAGACTACCGGTATTGCCAACATCACCAATACCTTTGCTGGTAAGCTGCCGGGTGTGGTTGCTACCAACCGTTCGGGTGAGCCGGGTAATGACTACTCTGATATTCTGATTCGTGGTAAGGGCTCTTTGAATGACAACTCTCCTTTGATTGTTATTGATGGAGTGGCTAACCGCGGTGGTTTGGAACGACTCAACCCGAGTGATATAGAATCTGTTAATGTTTTGAAAGACGCTTCTGCCGCTATCTATGGTGCGCAGGCTGCAAACGGTGTAATCTTGGTGACTACTAAACGGGGTACATCAGACAAACCGACTATTACTTACAACGGTTCATTCACCTTGTCGGGTAACACACGTACACCTGATCTGATGAATGCATATCAGTGTATGACATGGACAGACGAAATTCGTAAAGGAAACGGTCAGTCTCCGCTGTATGAAAATATAAAAGGAGGATATTTGGATGGTACTATCAACCGTAATCAGTATGGCGATACCGACTGGATGGACGTGGTGTTTCGTAGCGTGGCTCCTCAGACCCGTCATTCACTAAGTGTCAGCGGAGGTTCGGAAAAAGTGAAATTCTACGTTTCAGGTGACTATTCTTATCAAGAACCTAACTATAGAAACACAAGTTTGGATTTTCAAACCGGACAGGTACGTTCTAACATCGATGCGCAAATTAGCGATAACTTGAAAATTGGTGTGGATTTGGCTGCCCGTCGGGAAAAACGCAATAATTCAGTTATTTCCACTGATGATATTTTTTGGGAAGCGTTTATGGCTTATCCTTGGTTGTATGACTACTATCCCAATGGACTGCCGGGCCCGGGTTTGGCAAATGGAAACAACTTAGCTATTTTGGTGGCAGGTAAAGAAACCGGTTACAACCGGGTCAACGATACGTTTGTGGATTCCAAGTTCTCTTTTGACTTGAAATTGCCTTGGATAACCGAAGGGCTTTCTTTGTCAGGTTATGCTGCATTCGACTATCACGCACGTGAGCAAAAGCAGTTGTGGGATGTATGGGACACTTACGATTATAACGCTGCTACTGGTGAGTACATAAAGAAGACCACCAATATGAACGGTAACAACATCAGTTTACGTCAGGATCATGATGACAATGTGACCAAGACTTTCCACTTGAAATTGGATTACCAACGTACCTTTGGTGACCACCGTGTAGGTGCTTTCGTGGCCTATGAACAGAGTAAGTACGAAGGCGAGAACTTCTACGGCTGGCGTGGATACTATTTGAGTAATCGTCCTGATTATTTGGACTTTGGTGCTGATAAGGAAAAGACAAACGGTGGCAGGGGTTATGTGACTGTTCGCCAGAATTATTTCGGACGTTTGAATTATGCTTACAAGGACCGCTATATGTTCGAATTTACCTTGCGTCATGATGGTTCTATGAATTTTGCTTCTAATAAGCGTTGGGGTACTTTCCCGGGATTGTCTGTAGGTTGGCGTATGAGTGAGGAAGATTTCATCAAGAATAATTTCTCATTTATCAATGATCTGAAATTGCGTGCTTCTTGGGGTAAGTTGGGAAATGACCGTGTGGATGCTTTTCAGTATATCAGTACATATAATATGCAGAACGGTGCTATCTTGGGTGAAATTCCCAATATAAATAAAGGGTTTGTACCAGGACGTGTTGGCAACCCCGATATTACTTGGGAAAAGGTGGATTCTAAGAATATTGCAGTGGATGGTAATTTCTGGAATGCTCTGTTGGGCTTCACAGTAGAGTATTTCTATCAGAACCGTACAGACATCTTGACTCCGAAGCAAGCTTCCATTCCTTACTATACCGGTTTGACATTGCCTGACCAGAATATTGGTGAAGTAAGTAATCAGGGTGTCGAATTGATGTTGAGCCACAAAAATCGTATTAATGATATCAATTACTTTGTTTCTGGTAACTTTACGTTTACTAAGAACAAAATTAAATTCTTTGACGAAGCAGCTAATACTCCCGAATGGCAGAGAAGAACCGGACATTCTATCGATTCATGGTTGATGTACAAAACAGACGGTATCTATCAGTCATGGGATGAGATCAATAGCACTCCGCACATGGCTAATGCTCAACCAGGTGATATCAAGTACCTGGATATTGATGATAACGGGGTGATTAATGACAATGACCGTATTCGTAGTAAATATGGCAATGTCCCACAGATTGTATACGGTTTGAATATGGGAATTGAATGGAAAGGACTGGAATTCAGTATGCTATGGACAGGTCAAGCTAGGGCTGAACAGATGATTGTCCCTTATTCTTATAATTTGGACAAAGAATTCTATAATAATCGTTGGATTTCAGCCGAGGAAACTCCTAACTCAAAATATCCGAGAGCGTTTGATAAGGATGATTATGAAAATACCAGATGGAGTGATTTCTGGTTGTATGATGCTTCATTTATCCGTTTGAAAAATGTGGAACTGGCTTATACATTTCCTAAATCTTTTGTAGAGAAATTGAAAATTCAGAACTTGCGTCTGGTATTGACTGGAACGAACCTGTTGACTTTTGATAAAGTGAAAGTGCAAGATCCGGAATCAGATGCGACTTCTACAGGACAGAAATATCCTCAAGCTCGTACTTATACATTTGGAGTTAATGTTAGTTTCTAAATTAGTAACCTTTAAGTTTAAGAATAAATATGAAAACAGCCATATTGAAAAGTACATGCATCGCCCTGTTGATGGGAAATATGTTTTCTTGTGATGTACTGGACGTAGAACCATTGGATTCATATACGGAAGACGGTATCTTTACAGATGCTAATCTTACTGAATCTTATGTGACCATGAATTATACAAAACCACGTAACGGATGGAGTCGTAGTTCATTGAGATTTGTATGTGATGAATCCATGGAGAACTTTAATTGGGCCAGTGCGTGGAGTATTAATACAGGAGGTCTGGCTCCCGATCAATTGGGAGGTCTGGATATTTGGTCGGATTATTATGCCAACATAAAGAATTGCAACATATTCTTTAGTAATATGGATAAGGTGGAAACGATAGATGAACCGAGAAGAAGTTGGTTGATAGGTGAGGCTACTTTTTTCAGAGCTTATTATTATATGGAATTGGTGAACAATTATGGAGGAGTACCCTTGATTACTCGCTTGTTTGAGTTGGATGATCCCGAAATGATGATTAAGCGTAACACTTATGAGGATTGTGTGGACTTTATTGTTTCCGAATTTCAGAAAGCATCCGAGCTTTTGCCGGAAAAATTTGCAGGTGAAAATTTTGGACGGGTAACGAAAGGAGCAGCTTTGGCTATGAAATCACGTATGTTGCTTTATGCTGCCAGTCCATTATGGAATCCGGCTAATGATAAAAGCAAATGGGAAGCTGCTGCTAAAGCAGCAGAAGAAGTGATGAAATTAGGATACTCTTTGGATACTGATTATAAAGGACTTTTCCTAAATCCGATGAGTTCTGAGATTATATTCCAACGTTTGTATAATACGGAATTCGGCCATTGGTATGATTGGTATAACAGTACGAACGGTTGGGGTGGATACTCTTGTACTGCTGTGTTGCAGGAAATGGTAGATAGTTATGAGATGGAAGACGGTACTATGCCTGATCCGGCTTTATATACTTCTGCTACAACAGATCCTTGGGCGGGGCGTGATCCTCGTTTATATGCTTCTGTAGTATGTGACGGACAGTTGTTTAGAGGAACAGAAGTGGAATTTTGGGTAAATAATGATGGAAAAACAGGTGGAATAGATAGTGAGTTTGGTAAGGATGCATGGAACTATTCTAAAACACATTATATTATCCGGAAATTTATGGATGAAAATCTGACAAAAAGCTGGTCGGACAAAGGAAAGCAACCGTGGGTTTATTGCCGTTTGGCAGAAATCTATCTGAATTATGCAGAAGCCATGTATCATTGTGGCAAGGAAGATGTAGCACGTGAATATGTAAATTATATCCGTAAAAGAGCACGTGGAGGCAGAGAGGATATTTTGCCTGATGTTACTGAAAGCGGAGAAGCTCTTTTAGCTAAAATCCAACACGAACGTAAGGTAGAACTGGCTTTCGAGGAACATCGTTTTTATGATGTACGCCGTTGGAAAATTGCGGAAAAGGTGGATAAGGGTGCTTTTCATGGTATAAATATAACTAAGCAGACAGATGGTACAAAGAAATATGAATTATTTAAAATTCAAGACCGCGATTTTGTGGCGCCTGCCAACTATCTGCTTCCTATTCCACGTTATGAAATTCAAAAAAATGATTTATTGGAACAAAATCCGGGTTATGATAAATAGGTAGAAGTATGATTATATGATGAATTCCGGGGACGTATGGTGATGTTCCCGGAATTTTACCTTATTTTGTGAGTCTCAGAAATAATATGAATTATGCATAAAATGAAAGTGATCTTTTTAGTGGGCTATATGCTGCTGACTGTATTTTCTTCTTTCGCTTTGGCCACTGGATCATCTCGTTGGCGAATGTTGGCGGATGGAAGCATTGAATGGGTGCCCGCCAAACAAATCCCACACAGTGACCATATTGAAATGAGTGGAAAACAAGTATCTGTTGTGCTGCGCTATGGGGTGAATGCGGATGGAGCGTTTGTTGTGAATAAAAGTATGGTATGGCCTTTGTTGCGTACCATTCCGAATAATACTCATGCCAGTTTGATGAGGAGATTCGATTGGAATCCATTGGATATGGTTACGGTCAATGGTAGAACTATTACCGATGAAAAAGTGGACAATATCCGCTTGAAGGGTATGTTGACTGTTGAAAGTTCTTATAACGGCGGATGGTATGGGCAGTGTAAAGTGATACGGGAATATTTGCCTTCAACGGACTTGCCTGCATTAATTGAAAATTATCTTTTGATTAATACAGACAAGAATCCCATGTTCGTAGAAATTCCGGTAATAAACAATAGATTGTACACCGATCCGCGGAAAGGAGTGGATGGTTCTTATCTTATTGAAATGAAAATAGATAGAAATGGGTATTTTTCTATACAACCGGGGGATACGCTCTCTTTTAGTGCTTATATTACCGGATATAAAAAAGGACAACCCGCATTGGTCATTAACGGACAGCAGGAGAAGCTGAAACGAATAGAGGCAGTGACTTCATGGATGGATAATCTGGTACTTGAAACCCCTGATCCGATTATTGACCGTATGTTCGCTTTTTCTAAAATCCGGGCTTGTGAAAGTATCTATGAAACTCAGGGAGGACCTATGCACGGACCTGGCGGAGAATCGTACTATGCAGCTATTTGGGCTAATGACCAGGCTGAATATATTAATCCTTATTTCCCATTTACTGGCTATGATTATGGAAATGCATCGGCATTGAACTCATTCAAGCATTTTGCCCGTTTTATGAATAATGAATGGAAACCTATTCCCAGTTCTATTGTGGCTGAAGGGCTGGATATCTGGAATGGAGTAGGTGACAGAGGGGATGCGGCTATGATCGCTTATGGAGCGTCCCGTTATCTGCTGGCCCGTGCAAGCCGTGAGGAAGCAGAACAATTGTGGCCGCTTGTCACTTGGTGTCTGGAATATTGTAATCATAAACTGAACAAAGAGGGAGTGGTGGCTTCGGATACAGACGAATTGGAAAATCGTTTTCCTTCGGGAGATGCTAATTTGTGCACTTCTTCTCTTTATTATGACGCTTTGATTTCTGCTTCCTGTCTGGCACGGGAACTGGGTAAAGGAAATGCGGGCGTTTATCGTAAGCAGGCTGCCATATTGCGTAAGAATATTGAAAAATATTTCGGTGCTTCTGTGGAAGGTTTTGATACATATGCTTATTATAAAGGGAATGACATTTTGCGTTCGTGGATTTGTATTCCATTGACGGTTGGTATAGATGAACGTGCCGAGGCTACTATAAATGCGCTGTTCTCACCACGTTTATGGACGGAAAATGGATTATTGACACAGGCAGGAAGTGATACTTTTTGGGATCGTTCCACACTATATGCCTTGAGAGGGGTATATGCGGTGGGAGAAACGGAAAAAGCGACAGAGTATTTACATCGTTATTCCACTACCCGGTTGTTGGGAGAGCATGTGCCTTATGCCATTGAAGCATGGCCTGAAGGTGGTCAGCGTCATCTTTCTGCGGAAAGTGGCTTATATGGACGTATAATCACAGAAGGCTTATTTGGTATTCGTCCTACCGGTTTTAACAGTTTTATCCTTACACCTCGTCTACCGGAGGTATGGAGTCACATGGCTTTGAGAAAAATAGGGGCATTTGGTTCTAAATTTGACATTGAGATCGATCGTTTGCCTAATAATAGACTTCAGGTGAAAATTATAAATGGAAATAAGATACAACAACATTTTATTAAAGTAGGGAATAAACTTACTATTAAATTAAAGTGAATATGGTATGAAAAAAGCAATATTATTGGGAGTTGCGGCTTTGTGTATGGCAAGTTGTGGCTCATCTTCAAAAGAAAATGCTATTCAGAGATTGCCGTCAGACCAGATATCGGTATTTACCTCTTCGGATAAGCAGTTGGAAAATGCGTACAATTGGGCGAAAAAGATGGCATTGTCATACGCACATGATAATAGTGATCCGGTAGGATATTGGTATGAAGCCGCATTACCGCAGCGCGAGGCTTTCTGTATGCGCGATGTGTCTCATCAGTCGGTGGGCGCTCAGATTTTGGGTCTTGCCAGACATAATAAGAATATGTTCACGCGTTTTGTGGAAAATATTAGTGAAGAAAAAGACTGGTGTACCTATTGGGAGATAAACCGTTATAATAAACCTGCGCCGGCTGACTATACCAATGACAAGGAATTCTGGTATAATCTGAATGCTAATTTTGATGTGATGCAGGCTTGTTTGAAAATGTATCAATGGACGGGAGATGCTGGTTATCTGACAGACCCTCTTTTTACAAATTTTTATGAAAAGTCTGTGAACGAATATGTGCATCGCTGGGCTTTGGAACCGGAAAAGATAATGGATCGCTCTCCTTATATGAATCAGCCTGAGGATTTTAATCCGAATAATAATTTTCATACTTGCAGGGGACTGCCTTCGTATGTGGAGAATTTCCTTGGACTGACGGTTGGGGTGGATTTATTGGCTACGATGTATGCAGGTTTTAATGCATACGCCGAAATGGCCGGATTGACGGGGGATGATGTGAAGATGACAAAAGGAAGAACCCAGGCGGAAGCATACCGGGAAATCTTGGAGAACAGGTGGTGGAACCCTGACAGTTCTTTTTATCAGACTTTTTGGACGGAGGATCAGAAGTTTTATCGGGGGGAAGGAGTTCCTTTTATTCTTTGGTTTGACGCGTCTGAAAATCCGGACCGCATTCGTGCCAGCGTGAAGGACATTTTGAGCCGAGAATGGAATGTGGAGAATATGTCAGCGTTTCCCACCCTTTTTTATCGTTTGGGGTATGATGACGAGGCTTATTATTTTTTGGTAAATCTGCCTCACATGAACAGGTCTGAGTATCCTGAAGTATCTTATGGTATCATTGAAGGTACGGTGTGTGGAGCTATGGGAGTCAAGCCTTTGGCTAGTGAAAGCAGTGTGGCGACTTGCTCGCGTCTGGCGGGCGATTCCCAAAAGGCGGAAATTAAAAATCTGCCTGTTTTTGATGGATATATCACTGTTAAGCATGGAGGCAGGATGAGGACTGATATAGAGAATAACACTTCTAAGAAGTTGACATGGAAGGTTGCTTTTATAGGGGATTATTCTGAAATAAAGGTGAACGGGAAGGTGTATGCTCCGGTCTTGTTGAAAGATATTCGTGGAAATGTGATTTCTGAAGTTTGCGTACCCTTGCCTGCCCACTCTAAGTTAAGTGCGGAAGTTTTAACTAATTTAAACTAACAGATAATGAAAAAGCTGACAATTTTATTTTTATGCAGTTGGATAGTATTGACTACACAGGCACGGAAAGTGTTCCAACTGAACTCGCCTGATGGACATTTGAATACAACTATAACCATAGGGGAACAGTTGACTTATGATATAAAATGTAACGGAAAGCAGGTGCTTGCCGCTTCTCCATTGTCAATGACTTTGGAAAACGGAACCGTGTGGGGGGATCATCCGCAACTGACAAGCAGTTCCCGGAAAGAGGTGGACCAGTTGATTGATTCACCTTTTTATCGCAGCAGCCAGCTACGGGATCATTATAAGAAACTAGTACTTTGTTTTAGGAAAGGATGGAGTGTGGAATTCCGGGCATATAATGATGGAATAGCCTATCGTTTCGTGAATCAAATGAAAAAGCCGTTCAAGATTCTTCAAGAAGAAGTGAACTATCAATTTACCACTGATAAAACGGCTATTGTGCCTTATGTGGTACCGCGTAGTGAGGATCAATTTTATAGTGCGTTTGAGAATACATATACTATTAGTAAAATTTCGGAATTGGATAAGCAGAAGCTGATGTTTCTTCCATTAGTCGTTGAAGTCGGTGACGGAGTTAAAGTGTGTATTACCGAATCGGATCTGGAGAATTATCCGGGGCTTTATTTGTCGGGGGCGACAGGTGGTAACAGTTTGACAGGTGTACATGCTCCTTATCCTGCAAGTAAGCGTCAGGGAGGACATAATAACTTGCAGATGATTGTGGAAAAACGTGAGAATTTTATAGCGAAGGTTGATGGACCACGTACTTTTCCCTGGCGCATGGCGATTGTTACGACTGATGATAAGGATTTGGCTGCAAGTAGTATGACTTATTTGCTTAGTTCACCTTCACGGATTGGTGATCTTTCATGGATAAAGCCGGGTAAAGTGGCTTGGGAATGGTGGAGCGACTGGAATCTGGATGGAGTGGATTTTGTAACGGGAGTGAACAATGATACTTATAAAGCGTATATTGATTTCGCAGCTGCCCATCAGTTGGAGTATGTGATATTGGATGAAGGATGGGCGGTTAATCTGCAGGCTGATTTGATGCAGGTGGTAAAAGATATCAATTTGAAAGAACTGGTGGATTATGCGGCTGCCAGGAATGTAGGTATTATTTTATGGGCCGGTTATTATGCATTCGACAGAGATATGGAAAATCTGTGTCGTTATTATGCCGAACTGGGAGTGAAGGGTTTCAAAGTTGATTTTATGGATCGGGATGATCAGGAAATGGTCGCTTTCAATTATCGGGCGGCGGAAACCTGTGCTAAATATAAATTACTCCTTGATTTGCATGGCATGTATAAGCCGTCTGGATTGAATCGTACTTATCCTAATGTATTGAATTTTGAGGGAGTTCATGGACTGGAGAACATGAAATGGAGTCCGGAGAGTGTGGACCAGGTAAAATATGATGTGACGATTCCTTTTATCCGCCAGGTGGCAGGACCGATGGATTATACACAAGGTGCAATGAGAAATGCTGTGAAGGGCAGTTATTTCCCTTGTAACTCTGAACCGATGAGCCAAGGTACCCGTTGCCGGCAATTGGCTTTGTATGTGATATTTGAATCTCCGCTGAATATGCTGTGTGACACACCGGGCAATTATGAACGAGAAGTTGAATGTACTGATTTTATAACAGGCATTCCTACAGTTTGGGATGAAACACATATTTTGGATGCCAAATTGGGAGAATACATTGTAACTGCACGTAGGAAAGGAGATAGCTGGTATATCGGTGGCATTACGGATGGAGTAGCAAGAAATCTTGAGATAGATTGTTCTTTCCTTGGAGATAAGGATTATGTGGGGGATTTATTTAAAGATGGTATGAATGCGCATCGTATTGGCAAGGATTTCAAACGCGAGTCCGTTCGTTTGAACAAGCGGGATAAGTTGAAAATACATTTGGCTCCGGGAGGTGGATTTGCAATCAGATTGCAATAAAGTTTTTCATTGTGTGGATAATGTGATGAGGTGGGGGCTGGTAGCATTCCTCATCTCATTGTATTTTAAGTCTAAAATTAAATAACTTTCTTTGTATACCTGCTAAATCATAAGAAAGCATTATTTTTGCAAGAAACCTTGGTTCATTTTATTGGACTTCCAATGATGGAGAAGAACAATGATCAATAGAAATATCTAACTATGAATAAACGGATTTCGCTATTTGCTTTTCTTTTTATACTATGCCTTGCGGTTAGATGCCAGACTAGAAATGTAAGGCACTATACTATTAATGAAGGTTTGGCAAACAATGCTGTATATAGTATATCTCAGGACATGAAGGGCCGGATGTGGTTTGGAACGATTGATGGGGTACATAGTTTTGATGGTAACGGAATTCGTGTATGGCGGGATGAGCGGGTTCCTTCATTAGGCTCTAGTATTTATACTATAAGAGAAGATGACAGGCAAAGGCTTTGGATAGGTAGTGATCAGGGATTGGCTTTATTTAATCTTCGGACTGAGAGTTTCTCTACTTTTGACGTACAGACAGTGTCGGGGGTAAAGATAATACACCTGTCAGCCATATTATGCTGGATAGTAAAAAAACATTGTGGATAGGTACAGTGGGGCAAGGCCTTTTTCATTATGATTCTCATGCGGACAAGTTGTATCAATATACGGCCCTTGGAAAAATAAATTCCGATTACATTTCATATATATTAGAAGATAGTTCCGGTATTATTTGGGTAGCTACAATGAATGCTGGAGTAAGCCGATTTGTTCCATCGGAGGATCTTTTTCAACAGGTTGCAGCAGATGGGGTAAAGAATACAATCACTTTATTTGAAGATTCAAGGCGGAACCTGTGGGTGGGAAGTAGTGGAAACGGACTTTATTTACTGGAAAAGAAGGATAAACAACTTGTACAAAAATTAAAACCGTCAGATTCTAAAGGGGTGCTTCAGGTACGAAGTATTGTGGAGTGGATACCAGGAGAGCTTTTGATAGCTTCGGATGAAGGATTGACGAGCTATAATATTGTTACAGGAAAAGGTGAAACATTACGTTCGGATTACAGACAGACTAACGGGTTGAATGATAATTATCTGCAGACTTTGTTTGTGGATCATGAACAGGCGCTTTGGGTAGGCACTTATTTGGGCGGAGTGAATTATATTCCACCAACAGGAAATAGTTTTATACACTATTATAGAGGAAATACTCAGTTGGATGCTCGGATTATCAGCGTCTTTGCTCAAGCGGATCAAGATAATCTTTGGTTAGGGACTGATGATGCCGGTTTCTTTTATTGGGATCGTAAGAAAAATACATTTAAATCTTATAAACCTCAACATTCTGTTTCCGGTCCGACTTATCATAATATTCATGCTTTGTTACAGGATGGTGATAAATTGTATATCGGAATGTATATGGGCGGACTTGATATAATGGATCTAAAAACTGGAAAGTTTAAGAATTATAAGTTCGGTAGTTCTTCCAGATCTTTGTATGCATCAGGTATTTATGCGCTCTATAAAGATTCCGCCCAGTGCTTGTGGGTGGGAACTACTAATGGCTTGAATAAATATATTCCTGAAACAGATGATTTTGAACGGATTTATGAGGTACATCCGGCTGATGTGTCTTATATAATGGAAGATAAAAAAGGGTATCTATGGGTATGTTCGCTTAATCAAGGTATTTTTCGTTTGGATAGGAAAACACAAAAATGGGAACATTTTTCTTTACGAACGGGGGAAGAGGAGAATCAGTCCGTTATTCCTTCCAATAAGATTATTACTGCTTGTTTGGATGAAAAAGAAAATTTATGGTTTGGAACAGATGGATGCGGCCTTTTAAAATATAATTATGAGGAGGAAGTTTTTGAGAAAGTGGTTTTACCGGAGAACATACGTGTGGTACACAAGATTATAGCGGCAAATAATGAACTGTGGCTGACGACCAGCAATGGTATGTATTGTTACCAGCCGGAGAATGGGAGTATCAAGATATATAACAAGCTGGACGGATTACAGGAAAATCAGTTTTTGCCCAATTCGGGAATACAGTTGGCGGACGGTACTATTTTTGTAGGAGGTATTAATGGATTTAATGAATTCCATCCGGATAGACTTGCTTCTCCTAATCAAAAAACGACAGTGGTTCTAGCTGACTTTCAGCTGTTCAACAAACCGGTAAAAGTCGGGAGTGACAATTCTCCTTTATCTACTTCCATTACGTATGCAGATCATTTGGTACTGGAACATAAACACTCCATTTTCAGTTTGTCTGTCGCTACGCTTAATTATGCTAATCCTTCTAAAAATCAATATAAATATAAGTTGGAAGGATTTGAAAAAGATTGGACTGAAACAAATTCAGCTCCTCGTGTGACCTATACTAATCTTCCTTCTGGGAATTATACATTCCGTGTCAGTGCTTCTAATGGTGATGGAGTATGGAACGAAAATGCGATTGTTTTTCCTATTAGGGTTCTTCCACCTTGGTGGGCTTCTACCTGTTTTATCATTTTGTATGTTTGTATGGGAATAGGTATGTTGGCTTGTTTATATTATCGCATGAATAAAAAGCAACGTGAGAAATTAATGATGATGGCAGTAGAGAAAGACAAGGAAATCTATCAAAGTAAAATAGAGTTTTTTACGCATATGATACATGAGATAAGAACTCCTCTTACCTTGATATTGGCTCCTCTTGAAAATGTGATGAGATCTACGGGAAGTATCGGAGAGGCTATGCCCCAGCTTTTAGTTATTGAGCGTAATGGAAAGCGATTGCTTAGTTTGGTGAATCAGCTTATGGATTTCCGTAAAGTAGAGTCGGGGGGGATGAATGTTACTTTGGTGGATGTTGACATAAAAGCGATTCTGGCAGCTGTTTGTCAACGTTTCTCTCTTTCGGCGGAACTGAAGAATGTCAAAATTGTACTTACAATGCCGGATGCGGCTTGTTACGCTAAAGTAGATCCGGAGGCATTTACGAAAATAGTGAGCAATTTGCTTACAAATGCATTAAAATTCACGGTTTCCCATATTTGGATTGATTTGATTCCCACAGAGGAAAACAAATTGGAATTGAGGATCAAAGATAATGGTCAAGGAATAGCCGTAGAGGAGCAAGAGAAGATTTTTACTCCTTTTTATCAGATACGCGAGAACAGGCCCACTGATAATATAGGGACAGGTGTAGGATTACTGTTGGTGAAAAAACTGGTGAGTCTGATGCATGGTGAACTAAAACTGGAAAGTGAATTGGGCCTTGGAGCCACATTCATTATATGGTTCGATCGAAGTGAACAAGGTGAAACTTTACAAGATGAGGCTAGGCAGACTGTTATATTGCCTCAGGCACCTATTGATGTGACTGAACAGAAGCCCTATCACATTCTTGTCGTAGATGATAATCAGGATTTATTAAATTATTTACGAATGCTTTTGGCTCCTAGATATCAGATTACTTGTGCTTCGAATGGTAAGGAAGCGCTTGATCTATTAAGTGAACTGATGCCGGATTTGGTTATCAGTGATGTAATGATGCCTGTCATGGATGGTATGGAACTTTGCCGGAAAATAAAACAGAATTTCCGAACAAGTCATTTACCAGTTGTTTTGCTTACTGCAAAGGTGGAAACAGGAGATTATGTGGAAGGATTGGAGAATGGAGCAGACCTCTATGTAGCAAAACCATTTTCTTCAGATATTATAAAAGCGCAGATACATAGTCTGCTGTCTAATAGAGAGCGAATGAAGGGAAGTTTCAAGACCGAACCGATGCTTCCTTCCGCTTCTGTTGCTAGTTCGCGGATTGATAAAGAATTTTTGGAAAAAGTGACTGGTATTATCGAAAGTAGAATGATAGATTCAGATTTTTCTGTTGATGTGTTGGCGCAAGAAATAGGGATTTCCCGTACAGGATTGTTCACAAAACTGAAAGCAGTGTCGGGTATGACCCCGAACGATTTTATTCGTATTATCCGATTGAAGAAAGCAGCAGTGCTGCTTTCTCAAGATGGGGTGCAGGTTAGTGAAGCCTGTTTTCAGGTTGGTTTTTCATCTCCATCTTATTTTGCAAAATGTTTTCAGGCGCAGTTCGGGGTTGCTCCTACGGAATTCAAGCGTATGAAAACTGTAAATTAGTGTAGAACTTTGTTCTTTACGAATTTTTTCCTATCTTGTACCCTCTAATGTTAGAATAGATGAAACAGATCTTCATTCTTTTTTTGCTATGGTTTGGTTTGTCACTATCGGCGCAAGATCAGATCTCTTTGTTGTTTGTCGGTGATTTGATGCAACATCAGGCTCAAATTGATGCAGCTAGGCAAGGAGACGGGTATAATTATAATGATTGCTTCCGTCATGTGAAGAAAGAAATAAGTGAGGCGGATATGGCTATAGGGAACTTAGAGGTGACATTGGGAGGAAAGCCTTATAGAGGGTATCCGGCGTTCAGTGCTCCGGACGAATATCTTCATGCTATAAAGGAAGCCGGATTTGATGTATTGCTGACCGCTAACAATCATTGTCTGGATAAGGGGAAGTTGGGGTTGGAACGTACTATTCTGATGCTGGATTCTTTGAAAATACATCATGCTGGAACCTATAGGAACCCGGAAGAACGTCATAAGAGCTACCCGTTATTGATTGAGAAGAATGGTTTTAGAATTGTATTGTTGAACTATACTTATGGAACGAATGGCTTGAAGACTGATGCTCCGAATGTGGTGAATTATATTAATCGGGAACAAATAAAAAAAGATATTCTTGATGCACGCAGAAAACTTCCTGATGTTATTATAGCCTGTATGCATTGGGGAGTGGAATATTGTTCGTTCCCTGAACGATCGGAGTGTGAATTGGCTAACTGGTTGATTGAACAAGGAGTTGATCATGTAATAGGTTCGCATCCGCATGTACTCCAGCCTATGGAAATTGTAAAAGACCCCCGGACTCCTGCCCGGCATGTCATTGTTTATTCATTAGGTAATTTTATCTCAAATATGTCGAAAGAAAAAACGGATGGAGGAGCTATGGTAAGATTGAAGTTGCAACGGATTTTTCGAATAACCCGTTTAGCGGATTGTGAATATGCATTGGTTTGGACTTCAAGACCTGTTTTAAGTAAAAAAAAGAACTTTGAATTATATCCTGTTACTTTTATTAATAAATCCATTAATAATGAGGAACTTAATGTGATGAAACGTTTCTTGAAAGGAACTGAAAATTTATTAGGAAAATCGAATGGAGGCATAAAAGAGTATTTTTTTGAATAATTTTTCCTCAAAAAGTTTGCAGATATAAAAAAAAGCAGTACCTTTGCATCGCTTTCGAAAGGAAAGCCTAACATGGTGACTATAGTTCAGTTGGTTAGAGCGTCAGATTGTGGTTCTGAATGTC
>OHQP01000491.1_pt1 | contig 15383 bp, 15 predicted proteins | sample 1578101 | NCBI WGS metagenome assembly OHQP01 (sample SAMEA3879569, study PRJEB24766) | human gut metagenome | biome: human-associated habitat; feature: feces | place: USA | collected 1985/1987 | reverse complement strand
CCCTCGATGCATGCGTCGGCGATTCTGCTCGCCTGATCGGCACTCTCCGCTCTTACGACCGCAACGATGCCGCAGTCCTGTATTTTAGTCAGTATTTGTTCTTTGTCCATTTTTATCTTCCTCTCTTATCTCTGAACTCTTGCGCCTGCGCCGTTCATAACGGCCTCGACCTCGCGCTTGCTTGCCATTGACGTGTCGCCCGGGGTGGTCATCGCCAGCGCTCCGTGCTATGCCGCAGTTGACTGCATACCGAGGATCGCCCTCGGTCATCAGACCGTAAATGAGACCCGATGCGAACGAATCGCCGCCGCCGACGCGGTCGAATATCTCGAGCGAATCGAGCTTCATGCCCTCATAGAGCTTGCCGTCCGCCCAGCAGATTGCGCTCCAGTCGTTGACCGTTGCGGTCTTGACGGTTCTGAGCGTTGTTGCAACGACCTTGAAATTCGGATATATTTTAACGGCGTTTTCGATCATCTTGCAGTAGCCGTCAACATTGAGCTTCTTGAGTCCCGCATCGTTGCCCTCGACCTCAAGACCGAGGCAGGCGGTGAAATCCTCCTCGTTGCCTATCATGACATCGATATATTTGGCTATTTCGCGGTTGACCTGCTGCGCCTTCTCCTGACCGCCGATGCCCTTCCAGAGCGACGGACGGTAGTTGAGGTCATAGGAGACAACGGTGCCGTATTCCTTCGCCTTTTTGACTGCGGCGATAACGGTCTCCGCGCTCGTCTCGGACAGAGCGGCAAAAATTCCGCCCGTGTGCAGCCAACGAACGCCGAGCTTGCCGAAGATATAGTCCCAATCGACATCCTCGGCTCTGAGCTGAGACGCCGCAGTATTGCCTCTGTCGGACACGCCGACGGCTCCGCGGATTCCGTAGCCGCGCTCGGTGAAGTTGAGTCCGTTTCGGACATTTCTGCCGATGCCGTCGTAGCTCATCCATTTTATAAACGAGGTGTCGACTCCGCCCTGGAGAATGAAGTCCTCTATGAGCCTGCCGACCTCGTTATCCGCGAGGGCGGTTATGACTGCGGTGCGAAGTCCGAAGCAGCGGCGCAGTCCGCGCGCGACATTGTATTCTCCGCCGCCTTCCCAAGCGGTGAAAGATCGCGAATTCTTTATTCTGCCCGCGCCCGGATCGAGGCGGAGCATTATCTCGCCGAGAGATATTTCATCAAACATGCAATCCTCGGGTCTTTTGAGTTCAAGCTGCATAAATTATACTTCCTTTCCTGCCGGATATATTGATGCGGTATTCCCGCGTGGCTTTCATACATAGTTAGTATACGACGAAAACGCAATTTTTACAATAACAAACGCCAAAAAGAGCAGAAAAATCCCCCGGTTTGAAAAATTAAAACCGAGGGATTTGAAATCATATGCTGCGCAGCGTTATATCTTTTTATAAGTGAGCACGCTGAACTGCGCGCTGACGGTGAGTGAGCTCAATTTTTCGAGCTTCTCCCTGTCCTGCTGCGAGGTTTTGTAGCAATAGGGAGTCATATTGAAAAGGTCGGTTATATCCTTCCCGCTTTCGAGCGCAAAAGTATAGCATATCTTCTTTTCACCGACGAGGCGGAAGCCCTCGATATCATGCGGCGGAACTTCGTTCTCATACGGCGCGTCATACACGGCGCTTTTGAGCTCCCACAAATGCTTTTCAAGCGGTATTGCTTTGACGAATACACCGTCTTTTTTGAGCACGCGCGAAAACTCCTGCGGGCAGGCGGGCGCGAAGATATTTACTATCGCGTCGCATTCGCCGTCGCCCACGGGCAGCCTATATATGCTCGCCACGGCGCGTTCAACTCCGCAGTTTTTCGGCGCTTTTTCGAGCGCGTATTTTGAGATATCCACACCGAGCACTTGCGGCTCAAGTCCCGATTCATCGAGCCTGCTTTTAAAATACGAAGTATACCAGCACTCGCCGCAGCCCGCGTCGAGCAGAGTACCGCCGCGCGGGAAATCCGTCGAAAGAGCATCATAAACAGCCTCGCGCAGAGGCTCATAGAAGCCCTTCGAAAGGAAATCGCGCCGCGCGTTTATCATCAGGCGGTCGTCGCCGTGGCGCTTTGCGCCCGATGAGTTGCTCATCAGCAGATTCACATAGCCTTTTGCAGCGATATCAAAGGTGTGCCCTTGCGGACACACCCATATCTTTTCTTCTTTTTTCAGCTCCTTCGAGCATACGGGACAGCGAAAACTCATTTTGCCTGTGCAAATTCCTTTTCTGCGCCTTTGGGGGCGAACATCTCATTGACATTGTTCTTGCCCTTATGATGATAAGGCGCTATTTTAAGTATGATATAAAACGGCACTGCGCCGAGGGTATTGAAAACTATGTCGGTCATGGTGTCCATGAGAGCGAAACGAGCGGGATCTCTGGGCTTAAAGAAAGTTCTCGTATTGTTCGCAGCCTTTGCAAGTTCATACGACCAATGCTGAGAATCGCCGCCCGCTATCTGATCGAAGCTGAACTCGAAGAGCTCCCAGCAGGTGGAGATAAAGAACGAGAAGCCGAGAGCGCAGAGCAGGACTATCGGCAGATCGCACTGCTTCTTGTCGCGCTTCTGCATGGCGGTCGCGAGCTCATAGCCCATGAACACCGCCTCCGCTCCGCCGAGCAGGTGGAGTATCTTATCCCACATGAAGATGGAATAATAGAAGTTCAGGAACGCGCCGCCGAAGGATCTCCCAAGCAAACATACCGACGAGATTTGCAAACAGCTGAAGCGCCATCTGCGTCTTCGGCAGATCCGAGGGCGGGTTGGTAAACAGAAGGCTCACCATCGCGCCTATCATAATCAGACGGAATATCCACCATACGACGAACTCCCATTTCTTCGCGCTCGACATAAGTCGGCTGAAATAGTTTTTCACAAATTTTTCCTCTTTTCTTTGTTTTTTCCCTTAAACACACGAGCTAATTATAACATCTGTGACTTTTATTTTATTCTCAATACACAATATCGGTCTTTTTTGTATTATCCGACAAAAAGCGGGTGCTCAATTTGTATATTCATACAGTTTTCAGGCGAGGGATTTCAGCAGGCGGAAGAAAATATCTTTGAAAGTCAGCGCGCGCACGGCATCGGGCGAGACGATATTATACTCCCCTATCTTCTCGTCCCCGAGGCTCAGCACAACTTTGCCGAGCACCTGCCCTTTCTCGACTGGCGCCTGAACGTCGACGCAGAGCTCGACATCGGTCTTTATCTTGCCCTCCTCGCCTTTTTTGACGAGCACGCTGGCGGCTTTCGGCAGAGACGGATGAATCGAATCGACAACGCCGCCTATTACAGCGACATCGGTTATCAGCGACGGGTCTATCTCGGGCGTGACGGTCGAATAGTTTGCAAAGCCCCAGTTGAGCATAGCCTTTGCGCCGTTGAAGCGGTCGTCGCTCGTCTGGCTGCCCATGACAACGGCTATGAGATGCGTGTTTCCGCGCTTCGCGCTCGCGGAGACGCAGCATCCTGCCTTCGCCGTTGTGCCGGTCTTGAGCCCGGTCGTGCCTTTGTAGAACCTGACCAACTTATTCGTGTTGACAAGCTCCGTTGCGCCGCCGCGCAGGGAGTCCATCCAGATAGTTGTATAGTTCATTATGCGCTCGTGTTTCAACAGCTCGCGTGACATTATCGCGACATCCATCGCGGTGGTCAAATGGGTCGTTGTGGTGTCATCAAGACCTGTGCAGTTATCAAAATGTGTATTCTTCATGCCGAGCTGCCCGGCACGCTCGTTTATCATCGCGGTGAACGCCTCGTCGCTGCCTGCGAGCAGCTCGCCCAGAGCCGTGCAAGCGTCGTTCGCGCTGTAAACAGCAGTAGCCTTGAGCAGATCATCGACCGTCATCTGCTCGCCCTCTTTGAGCCATATCTGCGAGCCGCCTTTTGATGCGGCGGAGGCGGAGGCGGTTACGGTGTCGCTGAGCGATATCTTCCCGCTGTCGAGCGCCTCGGTCACGAGCAGGAGGGTCATTATTTTCGTAACAGAAGCGGGATAAAGCTTTTCGTCGGCGTTCATGCTCATGAGCACCTTGCCGGAATCCACATCCATGAGCACCGCCGCTTTCGCCTTGACGGTGACGGGCATCGGCTCGTCGGCGAAGCTCACGCAGCAGCAAGAGAACATCAGCAGAAGAACAAGGGCGGCGCAGAGCACCGTTTTCAGCTTACGGTTCATAACATCATCTCCCGAAAATCAAAAGCGGATATAAAAACAGTATTAAAGATATATGCCGATTATCTGCATCTTAGCCCCGCGGACTTGCACAAGAGTGCGAAATGCTGTATAATTTCACTGCAAAACTCAAAGGAAGGGCGGCTTTTGCCGCGGTGATGATATGAAGGTCGCATTCTGCACTCTCGGGTGCAAGGTCAATCAATATGAATCGCAGTCGATGGAGCAGGCGCTGATAAAGCGCGGCTTTGAATGTGTCGGGGCGAGCGAAGAGGCGGATGTCTACATAGTCAACTCCTGCACCGTAACCGCCGAGAGCGACCGCAAGACGAGACAGAATGTGCGCCACCTGCGAAAGCTGCATCCGGACGCCGTGATAGTGCTCACGGGCTGCATGCCGCAGGCGTTCCCCGAGGACGCGCGTCTGCTCACCCAGGCGGATATTGTCACCGGCAACCGCTCGAACAAGCAGATTCCCGACATGATCGATGAATTCTTCCGCACGCGTGAGAGGATCGTTCGCATAGCTCAGCACGAAAACGGCGAAAAATTCTCGGGCGAGCTGATAAACGATTTTCGCGAGCGCACGAGGGCGACGGTCAAAATCGAGGACGGCTGCAACCGTTTCTGCTCCTACTGCGTCATTCCGTATGCGCGCGGGCGCGTGCGTTCGAAACCGCTCGAAGACATAAGAGAAGAGATATCCTCGCTCGAAAAGAAAGGCTTTTCGGAGATAGTTCTCGTCGGCATAAATCTTTCGGCATACGGCATGGACTGCGGGGCGAGCATATGCGACGCGGTCGAGCTCGCCGCATCGTTCGATGGGATAAAGCGCGTGCGTCTCGGCTCTCTCGAGCCCGACCACATGACCCCGGACGTTACAAAAAGGCTGGCTGAATGCAAAAAGCTCTGCCCGCAGTTTCACATATCGCTCCAGAGCGGATGCGACAAGACACTCAAGCGCATGAACCGCCACTACACCGCCGCCGAATACGAAGAACTCTGCACAAGGCTCAGAAGCGAGTTCGAGGACGCGACGCTGACGACGGATGTCATGGTCGGCTTCTCGGGCGAGACTAAAGAAGATTTTGAGATTTCGCGCGATTTCGTCAAGAAGATAGGCTTCGAAAAAGTTCACGTATTCCCCTATTCACGCAGGGCAGGCACGCGCGCGGCGGAGTTCCCGGATGTCGTTGAAAACGCCGAAAAAGAGCGCAGAAGCCGCGAGATGATCGCGGCGGCAGGCGAAGTTCGGCATGAATTTTTGGAGAGACAGATAGGCAGAACGGTCGAGGTGCTGTTTGAAGAGAAGCTGCGCGACGGCAGTATTCAGGGCTACACGGCGAACTACACGCCGGTCAGAATAAAGAGCGGCTGCACACACGGTCTGCGCAAAGTAAAAATCACCGCCTGCGGCGATGACTGGTGCGAGGGCGAGCTGAAAGCGGCACAGTAGTGTGGGGCGGATATCATCTGCCCGCGAATTTTGCACAAATTTATTGGCTCGCAACTTACAAGGTTATTTTTTGCACTTTTACTATCACTTTAAACGAAGCGAGCTAACCCCTCAGTCTCGGCTTACGCCGATCCAGTTCCCCTACAGGGACGCCTGAATAGATTCTGCGATAAATTCTCATTTATCTAACCGATAAACAGTGTGCTTCAATATACTTTGCAATAACATAAAAAACCGACCTATAAACACACAGGTCGGTTTAACTTTTTATATCTGCAAAAGCAGTGCGGATATATTTATTTAAGTATCTTTCTGAGCTTGCTGCTCAGGCGCAGGCAATAGAATGTAATCAGCTTTGACAGGGCATAATCATAGAGCAAAAATGCGATTATGCCGAGCAGCGCTATCGCGGGTATCGCCCACTTGCCGAGAAAATCCGGCAGGTCTGGATCGATGCCCATAAATTTTATCATCAAAAAATATGACAGAGTCATAACGCCCGCAAAGGTCAGCACTTTTATAATATACTCGACCGCGCGCGGCGTTTTGCTCTCGAGCACGGATTTGAGCACGGGATAATAGCCGAAAAAGACTGCGTAAATTATCGCCGCCTCTTTGTTCGGGACAACTATCAGCGACAGCACTGACACCGCCGCCCACACGCCGAGCGCCCATTTTTTGTCAACTTCAATGACTATGACCGCGACGAACAGACCCGATATCGCAGGGAGCGCCAGCTCGAGATTCGGGATAATCGAGACTAACGCCATCAGAGCGACAGACAGCGCCGCAAAGACGGCGCTGAGAGCTATTTTTGATGTTTTCTTCATTTCGCGTTTCATATATCAGCCTCAACAGCACGGGATAAGATCGCCGCCCATGCACTCGCAGCAGCAGTCGGCGCAGAGCAGACCGGAGCAAACATCGCAGGCACTGCATCCGCTCGACGATTTGCGGGCGCTGCGGAAGCCGCCGTTTTTCGACGAATCGAGATTTTCCTTTGCCGCCGCATATTCGCGGTTGTTGGGATCCATTCTGCATGCGCGGTCAAAATTCTCAGATGCATAGTCGAGCCAGCCGCGTCTCTGCTGAGCCGCGCCCTTGAGATAATACCACTCCGCGGTGCGATACTGCTCGGGAATTCCGTCGAGCAGAACCAATGCGTCCTCTATCCTGCCGCTGCGTATTTTTTCGCGTATATCGGACAGGTCGGACATATTGCCCGCATAAGACGAGGAGCGCGAAGACGATGAAGAAGAGCCGCCGAGTCCGCCCCGGAGCATGACTATCTGATCATATGCGTCATTGAGCTCCTGCATTTTGCCGTCGTCCGACGAGTCGCTGTATTTGCGGGCGAGCTCGCGATAAGCGTTTCTTATCTGCTCGTCACTCGCCGTGTCCGGTACTCCGAGAACCGAGAACGGATTCTTTTTCATTCTTCACACCCTCTTTCTTTCTGAATATTTCCGTCTGCGAAGCAAACATTCCGTCGCAGACCACATTTTCTATTATATCCCCGAATCGGTTGAACTTCAGTCCGTTCAGTGCGTTCGCCGTCTCGCCCGCCGTGAGGTCAAGGCGCTCTTCGGCAAATTTTCTGAACTCATCGCCCGAGAGGCTGTTCGCATCGGGGAATTTTGCTTTTAGCGGATTATATGACCCGCTCTTTATATCCTTTTCGATATCGTCAACGGCATCGAGCAGATATATCCACCTGCCCAGAAGATAGCCGAAACGCCACAGCTGTATTTTGTCCTCGCCGTAGTATCCCTGAGAGAATATTGCGGCGAGCATCTTACCGGACGGATCCGCCGCCTCGTCGAGCGACGCCGTGCCGGATTTTTCGATTTTTTGCTGTTCTTCCATTGCGGCGGCGACGGCGCGGTCGAGCATCTCCTGCCGTCTCGCGGCTTTTTTGTGCATGAGCGAAAGCGCGGGCTTTATAAGCCGGCACGCAAGGCGTTTGAAAAATCCGCCGTCCGCGATATCGTCGAGCAGTTTATAATAAGAGACGATTATAACGACATCTGCACTGCGTTCGAGTTCCGCATCTTCGGTACATTTGAGGCACTTCTTCGCGGGATTCGCGCAGCAGCGTCCTTTTTCAAATTTTCCGCACTGCTCCTGAAGAGCCAGGCGAACTATCGAAAGAAAAGTGAAATCGTAGCTCAGAAGCATTCTCGCTATCGGGGTATAGAGTCTGCCGAGCACTCTGCACTCGGAGCAGTATACGCCGCGGTAGAGCTCATAATCCTTGATTTTGAGCTCGGGCTTGAAAGCTTTGATATAGCCTGTCATCTTTTCCCCCAAAAAGTTTTCTGTGTCTCTTTAGCTTATTTTATATCAAAGAACCACAAAATCGGTTAACGCTTTGTAAACTTTTTGCTTCAGTCCTTGCAATAGTGCTTTTTCAGGTGCTTTACCGCCTTCTCGTAGCCCTCAAAGCCGAAGCCGATATATGTTTTGACGCAGGCGGGGGTTATATATGAATTCTCGCGGAACTCCTCGCGCGCGGAAATATTTGACAGATGCACCTCGACCGTCGGAATACCGACCGCCTTGAGCGCGTCATGTATCGCGATGCTCGTATGAGTATAAGCCGCGGGGTTGATTATTATCGCATCGACTTTTTCATAATACGCCTGCTGGATTATGTCAACGAGCGTGCCCTCGTGGTTCGACTGGAAAAACTCCGGCTCCATGCCGTTCTCTTCGCAGCGCGCGCGGATATATTCAACAAGATCGTCATAGGTCTGCCTGCCGTAGATATCCGGCTCCCTTATGCCGAGCATATTCATATTGGGCCCGTGAATAACATAAACCTTCATTTATAACCTCTTCCTTTCAGAATTGAATTGATTTATTGCCTGTTCGGTGATAAAATTACTTCGTAAAGATAAAATCCGTGACGCAGGTCACAGCAGGAGTGAAAATATGATATACACGATTGAAAACGAATTTCTTCGCGTCAGCGCGGAGGACGACGGAGCACAGCTGAGCTCCGTAGAGCTCAAGGAAAACGGAAAAGAGTTTCTCTGGCAGGGCAATCCGTCAGTCTGGTACGGCAGAGCGCCGGTTCTCTTCCCGATAATCGGCCAGCTTCTGGACGGAAAGTATCGCTACAGCGGCCGCGAATATGAGATGCCGAAGCACGGCTTTGCGCGCCACTCGGTGTTTGCTATCAAAGAGCAGAGCGGAGATTCCATGACCTTCTCCCTCGTTTCAAGCGACGAGACGAGAAAGTGCTATCCGTTCGAGTTTGAGCTGCTGATATAATATTCCGTCAGCGGGCACACACTCCGCTGCACGAGCACAGTCATAAACAAGACCGACGGCGAGATGTATTTCTCGATCGGCGCGCACCCCGGCTTCAACTGCCGCATAGGCGACGCGATAGAGTTCGAAAAAGGCGAAAATCTTCGCACGATGAGAATAGATTCAAGCTCCATTCTCATGGGCGAGACTTTCCCGGTCGAGCTCGAAAACGGGCACACAATAAGGCTCACAGAGCATATTTTCGACAAGGACGCGCTTATCCTCGAGGGACTTAATTCAGAGAGCCTGCGCCTCATCAGCAGCGACAGGACTGTAAAATTCACTTTCGGCAAAGCGCCCTATCTTGGAATATGGGCTAAGCCCAACGCGCCTTACGTCTGCATAGAGCCGTGGTACGGCATAAATGACAGCCACGAGAAAAAGGTCTCAATAGCCGAAAAGCGCGGCATCGAGAGGCTCGAAAAGGGCGAGACCTTTTCGTTCAACTGGACTGCCGAGCTTGAGGGCTGAAAAGCAAAAAGTATACGGGACTGCCGTTTTCGGCGGCAGTCTCTTTTTTTATGCCTTGAAGCGGTAGCCCGCTCCCCAGACTGTCTCTATATACTGCGGATTTGAGCTGTCCGTCTCGATTTTATCGCGGATTCTGTTGATATGGACGGTGACGGTCGAGGTCTCGCCTATCGCATCGAGTCCCCATATTTTATCGAATATGGCGTCCTTGCTGTAGACCATATTCGGGTTTGATGCGAGGAACGTGAGCAGGTCGAACTCCTTGTTCGTGAGCGTGACCTCTTTGTCGTTGACGAAAACGCGGCGGGCGTGGGTATCTATCGAAAGCTTGCCGACATTTATAATATAATTAACAGGCTCTTCGCCCTTTGAGGTCAGACGCTCATAGCGGGAAATGTGCGCCGTGACGCGCGCGACAAGCTCGGAGGGGCTGAACGGTTTGGTTATATAGTCGTCCGCGCCGAGACCGAGTCCTCTTATCTTGTCTATCTCGTCCTTCTTCGCCGAGACCATGAGCACTGGGCACTCCTTGTGCTTGCGTATCTGGCGGCAGACCTCGAAGCCGTCAATCCCGGGGAGCATGACATCGAGTATCACGAGGTCATAGTCCGAGCCGAGTGCCTTATCGAGTCCGCTCTTTCCGTCGAACTCCATCTCAACAGTATAGCCGTTCGCCTCGAGATAATCGCGCTCGAGTTCGGCTATATTTTTTTCGTCCTCAACAACAAGAATCTTTTTGCTCATTTTTCTCTCTCCTTCTTATTTTGCCTGCGGCAAATCTATTATCACCTTGAGTCCGCCGAGCTCGCTCTCATCCGCGCGGATGGACGCGCCGTGTCGGTCGGTTATCTGCTTTGTTATCGCGAGGCCGAGGCCGCTTCCGTTTTTGTGACCCGTCCGCGCCTTGTCGCCTCTGTAAAAAGTTTCGAATATCTTATCGCGTTCGTCCGCCGGGACGCCCTGACCGTTATCTTCGATAGATATCTCGGTGTGTCCGTTTTCGCCGTTTCTGACGGAAAGCATTATCTTTGCCGTTCCGTCCTCCGCGCCGTATTTGCGGCTGTTGTCGATAAGATTGTTGAGCACGCGCCTGAACTGGGCGGGATCGATATTTATCTCCCTGTCCTCGTCGCACTCGAAGTTATATATAAACTCTATGCCCGCCTCGCCGAGGGTGTCGGCGGCATAGGCGGTATATTCCTCGAAGAAGTCCTTCGCCTTTATCTTTTCAAAATAAAACGGCACTTTGTCAAGGCTGAGCTTCGAGAGCATCGAAAGCTCGGAAACGAGGGTGTCCATGCCCTGCGCGGTGTCATAAATGACTCCGACATAGCGCATCTTTTTCTCGTCCGTGTCGGCGATACCGTCGAGTATGCCGGAAGCGTAGCCTTTTATAGTGGTCAGCGGGGTGCCGAGATCGTGTGAGATGCCGGCGATGAGCTGCATCCTGTTCTCTTCGTATTTCTGCTGCTGTTCGACCGACTCCTTGAGCCGCTGGCGCATCTCCTCGAAGTCCGCGCAGACCTGCCCTATCTCGTTTTTCGAGCGGTATGGCACTTTATAATCGAGGTTGCCGTCGCGCAGCTCATGGGTAGCCGTCTGGAGTATGGTCATCGGCTCCATAATGCTCTTGAGCATGAGAATGACGAGCAAGCCGTTTGTTATGATTATCGCGACGACCGCAACGACCGCTGCGATGGCGATGACGTTATTGCCCTTTATCGGTATGCCGGAGCTGCCGCTGTAGATGCCGGAGCTGACGATTGCGTTTAGATTTTTGTTGACTACAATTATTTTTACAATGCCCTCGCCCTCGACGGAAAAGACATCGGTAACGACCGTTCCGCTGTCGTCCGAGGTGACGAACGGGCTGTTTATATCGCTCAGGCTCTTGCCGCAGATATCAATGACCGCGCCGACCATCTCATAGACATCCGCTTCGACGGTTTTGTATATTATCTCGTCGTTCGCGAGAATCATAATATCCGAGCCGTCTCTCTGAATATTCGCGCAGGCTCCGAGAACGGCATCGCTTATTCTGTCCTCCATGCCACTGCCGGACTTGGTTATCCCCGCTCTGAGCGGAGCGATACGCTTTTTATCCATCGCGCCGAGCCTGTCGGTATCGCTCTTTTTCGGAGTCTTTATCTTGTCCTCAAGCGACGAGACATTGAACTGCGTCTTGTAAAGCAGGAAAGAACCGAATGACGGGTCGAATGACAGCTTTGAAGTTGAAAAATATGTTATGGATAATGTGGTCAGCAATATGACCGCGGTTATAATAGCCACGGGGATGATGACCATAAGCATATTCGACACGACAAGTTTGTTTCTGATAGACATATTTTTGAGCACGGATATTCTCCTTTTTTGAAAAGGTTTTCCACCGCCGCAAATGCGGAATATCGAGGCATCTGCGGTCAAAAATAAGCTCGGTGATGATATTGAAAAACGGGTTTCGCTATGTCTTTGTCTTTCTCCTCGGCGCGGTAATATACAACCTCGTCGAGGTGATTTTCCGCGGCTACACGCACTGGTCGATGTCCGTAGCCGGCGGCTCGGTGCTGCTGATTTTTTATCTTCTGAGCGACTGGCTCGCCGCGCTCCACCCCGTGATAGGCGGCATGGTGGGCGCGCTCGTGATAACCTGCATCGAGCTTATCGCCGGGGTGATATTCAACATTCTGCTCAGGCAGGATGTCTGGGACTATTCGAATATGCCGCTGAATTTTCTCGGGCAAATCTGCCTGCCGTTTTCGGCGGTTTGGTTCATTCTCTATTTCCCGGCGGAATATCTGTGCCTTGCGCTCAAAAGAAAATTTGAGCCGAAAGAGCGAAATCAGTTCGAGGCGATGTAGTCGGCGATGCCGTCTACCGTCGCCTGGGCGAGCCTCTCCTGGACGGAATCCGACCAGAGGAGCTTGCACTCTCTGATATTGCTAACGAAGCCGTATTCTATGAGCACGGCGGGGCACTCCTCAATTCTCGTCACGCGGAACGGATACATATTCGTGCCGCGGTCTATCTTATTCAGAGTCGCCGAGCCTGCGCCCGAATATATGCTGCTCTTATAGGCTGAGACTATCCGCTTATGAACAGCTGACGCCAGCGGGAACGAATAAGCCTGATAGTAATATGCCGTAGTGCCCATCGGGCTTGCGCTCTCGCTCGAGTCGCAGTGGACAGCGATAAACATATCGGGGTTCTTCGTCCTGCCCATATTCGCACGGGCGTTGAGAGAAACATATGTGTCATTAGAGCGTGTCATAATGACTGTTGCACCGCGGGCTTCGAGCTTCGCTTTTATCTTCTGGGCGAGGAGCAGGTTTATCTGCTTCTCGTATTTTTTGGAGCTGTTGGGGTTATATGCGCATATCGCGCCGGAATCGTTGCCGCCGTGACCCGCGTCTATCATAATGACGCTGCCGCTGAGCGACGAAGAGGGCTTCGCCTTAATCTTGAGTGTAAGGCAGCCGTCGGAAGTATAGCCGACGGAATAGCCGTAGAATCTGCCGGGAGTCCTGAGAGTCAGGCGCAAGGTCAGTGTTTTCGCCTTGCTGTCCGTTATCCACTGGGCGGCGGAGACTATCTTGCTGCCGGAGACATTGATTTTGCCGACAACATTGCCGGAATGGCTGAAGGTGATATCAACATATTTTCCGTTGAATGCAGTCACGGCATAGAGCGAGCCGCCCGAAGCCTGAGACGAAGGGATATACGACTGGTTCTTGACCGCGACATTGAACGGAACCTTCCAGGTGAAGCCGAATTTTATAGTAGTCGCGTCGGAGTTTGAAGAGCTCGAAACTACAGACACTTTGTTCTGCGGAAGATTATAGCCCTGAGCTATTAACTTCGTCTTGCTCGCAAGTATATTTCTGCCGCTGGCGAGGCGGTAATATTTGCTGCCGCCGTAAGTATATTCGCTCGAAATATAATCAAACGTTCCCGCCGGGAGCGGAGAGCTGTAAGGCACGCAGTCGTCAACTACGTTCGCGGGCATCGTCTCGCAGAGCGAGGTTATCTCGCACATCTTCGATCTGCCCGCAACGCCCGCATAGGCGTATGGCGTGAGCATCTTTGACGGGTCGAAATCGACATTGCCGCCCGTGCTCGGAGATGTCGTTGTGCCGCCGGAGGGATTCGAAGGTTTATCGGTTGACGGATGCTCGGTGGTATCCGGCTGGGTCGGGGTCGGCTCGGGAGTCGGAATGACCGCGCTGACGCTGACGCTCGCGCCGCTCATCGTGGCGGAGAGCCCGTTAAAGCTCGCATATACTTTTATTCTTCCGAGCGACTGCACTTTTGATGTGCTCGCGGGGATCGAAATCTTGCCGCTGTAGACGGCGAAATCCGAGTTTTCGTCGAGCTTTGTGCCGTTTTCGTCCTGAACGAAATTGGACTGCTGCTTGAGCTTCACTTTCGTGCCGCCGAGGCTCGCCGTAACATTCGAGCCCTTGAGCGCGGTCGCGGTGACGGTGATACTGCTGCCGCCCGGCACTTCCATAGATTTTGTCGGAGTCATCGACTCGAGTATCTTTATTTCATATGTAATGGTATATTTATGCGTCTTGCCCTTATGTTCAAAGCTGAACTCGTTCTTTCCTACCTTGAGCTCGGATTCGAACGAAAAATCGCCGTTTGCTTCGCGTTTTACATCTTTGCCGTTGAGCTTCAAGGGGCTCAGCGGGCTGCTTGAGCCTGTAAAGGTTATTTTCGATTCGTTTGTGGTCTTTGTGCTGCCCTCAAAATTTCTGAGTTCAAAGTCCTTTTCAAGCTCCTCGCGGCTGCGTTCCGCGATATATTTGAGAATCGCCGAAGCTAGGGAATTATCCGACGAGAAGAACTCATAGTCATACATGACCGTTCCAACACAAGAGTCGAGCGAATCGCAGGCATCGAGCTGTTCGGTTATCATCATAGCCTCGTCCGTGCCGTCGGACGCAAAGAGATTCGCGCGCACAGCCGCCGCGAAGCTCAGCCCGCTCCCGCGCGCGGAGTCGTTCACCTGTTCGAGCGAAGAGACATATTTTTCGCCCGCCGAGGACTTGTCCGCCGGGAAGCTTATAAGAAAATCCGCAAATCTTGAATCGAGCACGGTCGCGCAGTCCGCTGCATTTGAGGCGTTGACGAAGAGCGCCGCGCTGACTTTTTTATTTTCGGAATGGAGAGTGCCGACGGCGTTCTTTCTCTGTTCGGCGGTCATATCGCCGGAGAACGCCACGCAGTCGAAGCTGCTTCCGAGCGAAGATAATTCATCTTTTCCGAACTCGGTGCCGCCGTAAACAAGGCAGACATAGAGTCCCTGCTCTTTAGCCTTTTCGGAGAGTACTGAGAGGGCATCTATTTTCCCGTCCGAGCAGGCAAATCCGCTCTCTTCGGGGACTGCAATAAACACCGAATCAAAGCCTTTGTTTTTTATATTTTCCGTCGCTTTCGCTATTATATCGGAGTTTGTCTTTGTATCGGAAGAGGACGAAAGACCGAGCTTGTCCGTTCTGACGAAAATTGCGGAAAGCTTCGCGGGTCGCGAAGTGATGAATTGGATATTGCCGCCGTCATCGCCGGTGACCTCGGTCGTGCCCGGCTTTTTGCCGCCGATAAGCGACAGGATTTTATCCGTTCCGACTATGCCCGCGCCAACCGCCATGCTGACGAGCAGCAGGACAGCGACGGACATTATTATTACGGCATTTCTCTTTCCATTCGTCATTTCATTTGCCCTCCGTCAGAAAAGTTTTCACCAAAAAGGATGTGATATCCCCAATTTATAATAAGACAGTATATATTATAACATATTTTCGAGATTTTGCATTTCTTTTTTTGCGTTTTCGTTGATTTTTCCGAACATATATGAATATGAAAAAAGCGCGAATCCGCAATAGGCATTTAGCGGACGGACGAAAGATAGCTGGCGGGCGATAATATCACTGTTTTCCGCCCACTCGGAGCT
>OHQP01000489.1_pt1 | contig 15443 bp, 12 predicted proteins | sample 1578101 | NCBI WGS metagenome assembly OHQP01 (sample SAMEA3879569, study PRJEB24766) | human gut metagenome | biome: human-associated habitat; feature: feces | place: USA | collected 1985/1987 | reverse complement strand
CTTTCGGCACGGTCAATGAACATTGGAGCATAGACTTCGTAATGCCTTGCCAATGTGTTGGTGATGTCAATACCTGCGTTCACTTGCTTTGCTGTATTGCACGTACCATAGGACACACCATCAATTATAGGGATACATACTTCGTATTCGTTTCCGTCAAGAGTGGTATCGAAAAGTTTCCAGTGTACCATGCCAAACAGCGAGTTCAAACGGCTCTCACAATCATCAATGCGAGCTTTGGCAAACTTAGCAGCTATATATTCACGTTTCTCTATGTCGGCTATCTTCTGTGCGAGTTCACGACCTTCCTTTTCAAGACGCTCTATTTCTTTATCATAGTTGGCGATAATGGTACGGTTGTTTAGTTGGATTTCCAAGTTCTTAATAGCAGATTTCACCAACTCGGCACGTTCGGACAGTTCGGTATCTGTCTGAGTATATGTGATATTTGCTATTTCTTTTTCTATCTCATCCAAACGTTTTAGGTTTGCTGCATACGCAGGCAGCTCGTTTTCGTTGATGGCGGACGGTGCTGCTTTCGGGGTGGATTTCAGACGATCATACAGCCCTGCAATACATTCGTCAATGGCAGTAATCTTTTTGGAATGCTCTACAAGTTCTTCATTACGCCTGTTTAATTCCTCTCGGTATGATTCGACTTGTGTCGACAGGGATTTTCCACGTGATTGATTCTCTTTGAGCCTGTTTTGTTTATATTCTTCAAACTTTTGGAGAACGTCTTGTATCATATTGTCGGGTAAAGGCTGACCGCAATGAGGACAGATATTATCACCGGTGTACTGTGTGGCACGAATGGATGCCCATTCGGAACGTAATTCTTCAAGTCTGCTTGTTGTTCTAGTTATTTCTTCGTTCAAATACTTGATGCGTTCTTTTGCACGGGTAATGTCTATATTGCAATCCGATCGTTCGGAATGAATATTCTTCAACTCTTTCTCGATTTCATTACGTGTTTCGTTCTGCTTATCGGCTTCCTCCTGACGACTTCTCCTTTCTGCGGCAAGAATATCCTTCTGTTGCTGTTCGATTTGCCGTTTTTCACGGTTCAGCGCAGCTTTTTTATCGATGGCAGATTGCTTGCGAGCATCTTCAGAATGCAGAAGTTCGTTTATTTCTTCCAGCTCTTTCTTTTTGTCGGTGAGCATTTCTTCCAATGAGTTCCAATCCTCGGCTTCTGGTTTCATCTTGTCCGTTTGGTCGATACGTGGCTTGATTTCATCCGCTTGCATTTTTAGACGTTTTTTCTCTGCGGCAATCTGCCGACGATAATCCGCCAATGATTTGCCACTCAACATGTCTACGAGAGCGGTAAATTCTGCATTTCCCTGCGCCAATTCGTTGTCTGTTTTGGCTCCGGCAATGGACATTAACACTTCACGTTGAACATCTTGTTTTAACGATAGGAAATACTCGGTATTGGTTAGCATCTTGAAAAGGTTCTCATCAATGATTTCGGCATTTATACGTTCCTTATACTCATTGACACGAACAGGTACGCCGTCCCATGTGCATTCGGTAACATTCCCCTTGAACACTTCCTCTACTTGTCCACGAGGTTTGACCCATTGCTCCTTATACTCTCGTTTGATGGTAATTTCCGTTCCATCAACGACTAATGTTCCCTCTACGGAGCATTCACAATGCTGTAGGGGATTGCCCTTTTCGTCTGTGGTGCGCAAGTTGAAGTCTTTACGGTCTTTGCTGTCCTTGCCGAAAAGCAGCCAACAGAACGCATCCATGTGCCTGGACTTGCCGAGACCGTTACGACCACAGATACGTGTAACAGTGCCATCTGTATGGAACTGTGTTGTCCTTTCTTTTTCTCCACGCCAGTTGCGAAGCGTGATTGATTTTAGCTGAATTGCTTTCATCTACTTTGATTTTTAATAGTGAAAAAAATAGTGGGAGGAACAGGATTTGAACCTGTGTCCTGCTGCATCTTGCCCATTTGGGTACGTACCGCCGCTCTATCCGCTGAGCTATCCTCCCTTATCATTTGAAATAGTCTTGTTGTAACCTTTGTAGTGTACGCAGTTCGATTGTGCGGTATTGCAGGGGGTTATTTTACCCTGCTTGCGCCATCTATCCACATTGCCACGCCCAAACATAGCGTATGCTTTTCGCTGGCTGACCATTTCGGGGTCATTGTGTGTATCGGCAAGCATACGGACTACAGAGGACGCTACATCGCGGACGAAAGTGTCATAAGTAACGGATTTATCGGGAAAATCAATAGTGAGCATAGGATTACGGATTAAAGTGAATACTCTGCACGATAATTTTCATCGGTTTTAATGAAATATGTAAGCACTTTTATTAGGGAACGTTTAGAACCGGGCTTGGCAATAGAGTCAACCAGACTTTCTCTCTTTTGCTTGTCTGTAGCAATAAAGATGTAGCCCACGTGTCTTGCTTCTGGTTTAAGAGGCTTGATTTGAGAATTTAATTTTTTGAAATTGATAGACATGATATTGTAAGTTAAGAGGTTATTTGTTTTCATTTTGAAACTCCATCCATGATATACGTACCAGTTTCCATGTGAGAAAGATGAATACAGCTGATACAAGATAGCCAATGAACGATGCGATGTTTCCAAGTATGATATGTGCCACAATGCTGACAACCACCGCAAAAAGCATGATGCAGGATAGTATCAGTTGTGAAATATTTACAAATTTGTTCATGATGATTACAAATTACGATATTCTGATTACTGTTATGATACGCTTTTCTCGGTCAGTTTCTGTCTGGTACTTACGATTCAGGATAAGTCCGAGATCGGAAGCCTGAGCACGGACGCTCTTAGTCTTTTCAATGGGGAAAGTAACCGTTTTACCTACTTCCAAATCCGTTAAAGTTGGACGTACTTTTACTTGATTTTCTGCCATTTTATTTGTTTTTTATGGGTTATTGTTTAACTTTATAGTGCAAAACTAATATATTTATTCGTGGCGAACAAATATTTTCGTCATAAAATTTAGTGTATGCGAAATTAAATATTAGTTGACTAATTCAAGTTCCTGTAAATCATGAATTTAGAAATTGTTAGAAAATTGAGCGAAAACAGAAGTGGTGGATTAAAGAAACTTGCTGCTGATGTTGGAATGAGCGAACAAAATCTACATAGATGCATTAGAAACAATAAGATTCAAGCGGCAGACTTAGAGAAGATTGCTTTTCTATTAAAAGCTGACATACGAATTTTTTTTGATGATGAAGTATCAAGACTATCAAATAATACAGTTGAAACAAACGGCGATTTTAGTCCTGCTTCGATGATGGGCAACGTGTCTGTAGGCACAGATGCTATTCTTGTAGAACGAGTGAAGCATTTGGAAGAATTGTTGGCTGAAAAGGAGAGGTTGATTAAGGTTTATGAAAAGTTAGTAGAGGGAAAAAAATGAGATATATAGTTGGAATAATATGTCTTATTACTTCTTTACTGTTATGTGCTTGCAGTGAAGATGACGAGAAAGGCGCTGAACGCTATTCGGGTGTATTTTTGAGTATGGAGGCTATAGATGCTATTACTCCGGAAGATTCTTTTTCTGATGTCATATTGCATAATGTTGAGTTTGAAAAAGTGGAAGTAGGAAAAGGAGAGCCTATAGAAGCTGGTGATTACACTGTGAAGACAGAAACTACTTACGACTTAATCATGCGAGAATCTGAAGCTGATCTGTATATAAAAACAGAAAAAAGAACAGATAAAATGTTTGAGGCAACTTGTGTATATAAATATGTTTTTAAGCAGGGAACTTACGGAGTGATTGAAGTATCAGAAAATGCTATTACGGTCAACGGATATCCATATTGTAAACTTCAAAAATTTACACTAATACGTACTGAACCAATTGGAGAAAAATATTCCAAACAAGATACAGAGACAGAAAATTACAAGGGAGTATTCTCCTGCAAAAGCAATGGTAGAAGCATAACTTTGTCAAATAGTGATTATATGTTTGAAGCCGCGCTTGATGGTAACGAATGTAGGTTAACAGAATTATCTCCTGAACATAAAAATATCGGCACATTAGAAAAGCAATGAACGGAGAGTACCCATATTGTAAAACAGAGCCTTTTATGGATGAATTGAAAAAAGCCGCATTCAATGCTATCTACAAAGATGGTTGTGATAATTGTGGAGATTGGATAGATACATTGGTAAACTGTTATTCCGAAGAAGTGGTGGACACTCTTGGGAATAATCCCAATGAGGTTTATGCGGAATTGGAAGATATATGGGAAACCATGGATTATGAAGACCCTCGAACCGGTATTTGCCTAACTTATCAGAATTGGGCAGAATATTTCACAGGGGAGTTTGCCCATACAATCTACAATGAATTGATTAAATCAAAACAGGTGAACGAACGTAAATAATCCGTTTTAAAGCGTTCAAACCTTTAAGATGATAAAAGTATCGTTTTTCGTATTTGTGTTGATTGTGGCTTATCTATTTGCCTTAAATGGGTAATATATCAAGACTGGTAGCGGCGAGTTCTTCGATAAATGGACGAAAACATATTGTTGAGAAGTATTATATAACTCATTGAAAAGTATCTTATTTTGGCAGCGGCACAGGCGGCAATCGAGGAATAAAGTTTGAATGCTGATAATTAGTGAAATACGAGGCAATGACTTGGAAATCAGGTTTTTGCCTCGGTTCTTTTTTCTACATGCTCTGCTCATTCATAAAGCAGTATAAACGGCAGAAAATACCCTATTTGTTGCTTCAATTGATGAGACAGAGGAAGAAGCGGAGAAACGACAGGTTGAAGGTCGTGTAACTGAGGCAAAGGTTTCCTTGAAGTTCATCACAAACGTCCTATATCGACATATGATGAAGAACATGAGATTCCTCAATCAGAACTTGTCGCTTTATGCTCAAATTGCCATTCTATGGTTCACAGAAGAAAAGAGGCAATGGATGTAGATGAACTCAAAAGTATTGTACAGAACAAACGTAATAATTAAATCCTTCAAAGAAGTTTAGACTAAACCAAATATGGATTTGAAAAACTGTATATTTGAAGAGCTGCTGAAGGCTGCACAACCTAAACGCGGTCTATTTGTGATACCATTACCTACTGGTTCTGGTAAGACATATAATTCATGCCTGTTGATGGCAGAAGAATTGAAGAAAGAAGATGCCCGTCGTATCTTCTATGTCACAGATGCCAAGAAACAGTTGGATGCAACAATCGAAGACATAAGGAAGAATTTAACCAGGAGCGGTATCAAGCTTCAGAAGCATGATATTCTTCGTGTTTATTCGCAAGAAGAGCAATGGGAACGAGCGTTTACTGACCCTGCCATCCTTCAGAGGATGGAAGCAAATCCTCTTTTTCAAGGGGATAAGGCTTTTGCTAATTTGAAACGTCTTTATACTTATAATGATGTAACAGAAGGAATTACTGAGGAAATTGCAAAGAATCGTTCGCGTCTTATTGATAAAGTGCGCAAAGAAGCCCTTACTCCAATTCGTCAGAAATATAAGAATGAAACTGACGAGGTTATAGCCTCGCATATCCTTCGAGAATATTCAGTACTGGAGGAACTATACCCAGAATTGTTATTTTATAAGAGTAAGATCGTTGCGTTGACAGCATCCAAGCTGCACACAACAGCTTCACCTAAATTGGTGCGTAAGGGTACACAGCCTTATTGGAAGCATATCGAGGACTCACTTGTCATTATTGATGAGTCCGACCGCGTAAAGGAGGCTGCAATGAAACGTCTCTTCGATTGTGAATGTGGTAGAAGAAGACGTTTTAATTTCTGGGGCTTGTGCTATTTTATCTGCGAGCACTATGAAGAGGTTCTGGATATGCAAAGGATGCCTGAATGGGTTGAACATAAAGACAATATTCAGGCAATGCTTAAAGCGATAAAAAAGAAGAAGGAATATCTGATTGATGACATAGCTCCTCAGAAGATGCTTAGTGGCTTGGAATTGAATGAGAATGTCAATCACGGCAATTTCATCTTTTATGATGAAGACCAGACATTTTCAGCAGAGAATTTCGTATTGTCCATCCACAACAAGAAAGAGGAGAATGTCTCATACCTTCAACCAAAACAAATGTTGGAGAGCCAGAATGATAACACCCTATCGTTTGCGGCAAATCGTATCATTCTTTTCCTGAAGATTTTTGTTCAGATAGTAGATAAACATGCGGAAGAGTATGCTCGAATAGAGAATGAACTCCGTAAAAAGAAAAGCTACGAGACTTCTGTAGATCTTGAGAGTGAGCGTGCCTTTGACCATATTATTAAATATATGGGTATAAACGAAGGTAATACAGAATACCGTCAGGCTCTACAAGAGTTGCGTTGTGGAACAAACTTTGAAACTCCTCACTCAAAAGACCAGGAGGTCGAGAGCAGATCTATCTATGATAAAGGTATAAGTTTCATAGAGGTGTACTCTCTTGACAATGACCGTTATTCTTGTTGTTTCGATTATCACGAAATGAGGTGTATGCCTGAGAACGTGTTGCTCGATATGGTCAACCATAATCGAGTAATCATGTGTAGTGCTACGGCTGACAGTCAGAGTCCAGTTCACAACTACGACTTCAACTATATAACCAAACAAGGCGTAAAGGTTGAGAAGATTGACAATGATGCATTGCGAAGAATTGAAGGTTATATAGCCCTCAATTATGCCAATCCTGACGTAAAGTTCTCAATTTATAAAGAGGAAAATACAAATCCAAAAGAAAAGATTGAGGTGTATCTTGGCAAATGTAATCAAGCTGTCAAAGATTGTCTTGACTTCGTTTCTACCGACAAGAACACCTTTGATAAGAACAATTCTGCCAGAATGGTGAATATGCTGAGCCACTATATGGATTTTATTGAAAATCCTGACGCGAAGGCATGGCTCTATTTTCAGCCATTCTCATATACAGGTAAGAGTAGTATCGGTATAAAGAAGGCACTGAACATTCTTCAACAAGCAAGAATAACCAAGCGTGGAGAAAAATTCGATAATGATTCAATGGATGAACATGCCATTGATGATGGGAACACACGCGGACATTCAGATATATATCCTAAACTGAATGTGTGCTTCCTTAGTGGAGAGCATTTCAAGAGAGACTTGGAGGAAGTAGAGAAGTTGTTGAAGGAAGATCCTAAACTTAAGATGTTCTGCTTCGTATGTTACCAGTCAGGTGCAGTGGGCGTAAATTATCTGTTTGAAACGGATAGCAAATACAGAAAAAAACATTGTCTGGAAGCTCCAAATACCAAAGATCGTAAAGATACACGATGCAATTTCGATGGTATCATTATGGATAAGCCCACAAACTTTATCCCTCTGATTGAAGTAGATGACTATCTAAAGGCTTGTATATCATTGAGTATATTGGGCACAGACAACCAATTAGAACTCAAAGAAAAATCTGATTTCCAACGTGCATTGCTTCGACGCAGACACCACCGTGTTGTTGATGAACTGAGCGAAATCATGAAAGGTCGAGAGATTCAAATCAAAGCTGCATTGAAAGAAACTCCTGCTTTTGATGCTTTTTGCCTACGATGGGCTGTACAAGCTTTGGGGCGTATAACTCGCTCAACCATCTACAATAAGTCTGTTCATATTGCTATTGGTGAGGATATGGCTTACTCTATGGTAACGGCAAAGAAACCAGAGATACAGACAGACCTGCTCAAACATGTTTTGAAAGCTATCAATGAAAATCAAAATATCATTGACCGCTTTGAGGGCAAAGAGGAGGAATCGGATATTACGTTCAACAATGATGAGCATCGTAGAGATAGATACATCAGTGAGTTGGTCGGTATAAGTTTCAAGGGTACAGATAAGTATGCCTGTCAGATACGTGAACGATTACATTCGATACGTGAGTATGTAATGAAATATCCTGAGTTTGACGATAGAAACGATATTGACCCGTCAATGCGAATGTTCTATATCCAGTCTGTTGAAGCACAAGCAAAAAATCGAAGTTATTCAGATGCAAGTGTACATCTGGATGCAATCATGAAGCAAGGGTTCATCAGACAATACTTTGAGACTAATGGATATTGTACGTCTTGGAAAGATAAATCATGGGTTATTTCGCCACAAGTTATTCAACAGGTATATACAGGTTACTTTGGAGAGCAAGTGTTCAAGGCAATTCTTGAAAATGCAGCATGTAATGTAGGATCACTTCCTGAAAAAATCTGGGAGCGTGCTGACTGGGTAGTCAATGATAAGTTATATGTGGATGTGAAATTTATGTCTGATAGTGACTTTAATCAGCATGTCAACGCCCAGTCTTGGGAGCGAAAAATTCGAGAATGTGGTGGTAGCTATATTGTAGTCAATGTTCCTCGATATGCTGGCAACTATTCATTTACTCATACCATACAACTTGAAGGTGGTGCGAACCTGCCAATCATCAATGGTCTGATTGACGTTGAGACAGGTGCTATCCTTGACAAAAACGTTCAGGCAGTCCTCGAAAAGTTAAACATCGTGTAAACAACTATGGAAAAGATAAGAACCAATCATATAAAAGTCCATTTCCTCTGGGATGAGTTCCTGAAGGATTTCGACTTGTACAAGATAGAATACTCCAATGCCTATGACTTTGGCAACAACTTAGGTATTTATTGTAAATTGGAAGGATTGTGCCCTAATAGTGCTGTCTGTGCGTTCAATAAGATGGTCAAAGAAGGAAATGCAGATGCCCCAACCAAACATCGCATATTCCTTTTTGCATCGGCAAAGAAGGAAAGTATCACTACAGCCATGCTTCAAGAACGGCTTGAAAAGGTTAATGTTAAGATAAAGCAAATCAGTTATACCCCGGACTATAGGGAAGGAATTTATCCACACAACATGCTTAACCTGATGCTATCCATGATGCCAAATAGAGACAAAACTCTAAGTTACGCACATGGTAAGCTCATCTGTGGTACTTGTAGTAGCCTGTATAATAAAGGTAAAAAGCAAGGTGAAGAACTTGGTTTACAGTTGGAGTTTGCCTATGGTGGTTTGCTTGAAGCCCATACCAGTACCTTTGCTGAGGCTGATAAGGTTGAAAATTCCAAGAAGAAGGATTCTTTAGTTTACCATCTGGAGTTTGGTGATGAACGCATATACTTCTCGTCACAAAAGAAGAAAGGAACCAAAGAGTATTATAATCATCCTTCCATATTCAGAAAGAACAATAAAAATCGTATTCCGTTCTTGGATTTCAGTGATATTGACCATTTGGAGGAATCACAGGCTTATATTATTTCTTCTGTACTGAATGATTTTTTGACTACATACTCTAAATACATTTCGGTATATCCTGTTGTTTATAATGATCCTCAATTATTACAGTCGCAAGAAGCTGAGTTTAAGAATGAAGATGAATTGGTTCGTAATATGCTTTCTTCTTCCTGGATAGACATTTCATGTCATACCAAAGAAGAGGGCGTAGAGGAACGTCGTGCTTTGATAGAGGACAAGTCGAAAGTTTACATCAACAAGTTGTTTAAGACTGGCTTTGAAGGTACTTTCGTCAAGACCAAGGGTAAGAATAGAATCTGTATTCGTATCGTTGGAGATAAGGATCAAGAGGCTGAATTGTCAACTGCAAAACGAAGGTCAAAAGATAGACATCGCCTTCAGGAGAAGTTGGATCTAATGGAGAAGCTGATTCCTGTTCAAGATTCAATGATAGGTTCAGAGATAAATGATGCGACAATCAAAAATATCTTTCGCCAAATTCTGATTAAGAAAAGCTGTCTGCAATCGACTTTGCCGAAAGCTATGATTGAGCGTTTTAAGGGATGCGTTATAACCTATGCAGAGAGTAAGGTTAAAAGCAAGGACTACTACTTTGTTCAAATGACTATTGATAATGATGGTCAGCTTTCTTATAGAGATATTGAGAAAAAAATACCACAGGATGGTGTTATCTCTGTACTGGACGCAAATTTCGAGATGCTCGAATATCAAATACCTGACTTTAAAAAGGGATATAACAAGGATATTATCTATTGTATAGAGAAGGATGGGGTCAAGTATAATATTTATGATACCGAAGAGTATATCTTCCCGGAATTAGATGAGATGACTCGTGCCTTGACAGTATTAAAGGACACTATTGTGCCAGCCGAAGCATACCAACTGTTGATGGACAATGTGCAGTCAGTAGATGCAAAGACATTTTGCCAGCAACGTATGCGTGAAAACAAGGATGGTGTTCTACACAATCAGTTCTATAAGGATATTAAGATTATTGGTAAAGAAGACGGAGTTACAAGGGATCTCATGCGCTTGATAACTAAAGAGTACCACATCAAGCAAGGTCAGGACTTCCGAACAGCTTCTCGCCGAGAGAAAACTCTGGGTGCTTGTGTCAATGTTCATTATTGGAAGTATTCACCCAATACATGGATGTATTGTGCAGGTCCAAATCCAAGTGGCAATTTTAGCTCTATTGACAATAAGGTTCATGTTCGAGAATTGGTTTGCGATAAGACTCCTGATGAAGCATTTGTTAATGAGTTGATTTGTTCATTGGGCGATGGTTGGAATAAGATAAATGAGTTCTCTGTTCACCCTTCAATTTTCAAGTTCCTGAAAGAAAGGTTGGAAATGTATAAGGTGAAGGAACAATTCGATGAAATATCCTCAAAGGATTAAGGTAATGAATACATATTTGGTAGAACTGATAAGTGACCTGGATGAACAAGTCTCAATATATGTAGATGCTTATGATGAATCCGAGGCTGAAGCTATAGGTGTCACCATGCTTGAAAATGGTGAGCTCGACTGTGCCGGGCAGATTTGTGCAGCAGCAACAGCTGTATTGGTGTAAACAATAATCCATTAAGAAGATCATGCCATCAATCGTGACAGATACATTCGGCTATAACGACATAATCAGGGTTCTTGACCTTGATGAACGGTTCGTCTATCATCAGATGAATGACCTTCAGCCAAAATACTGGTGAATCTTACAGAAGACAAAACCACAACTGCCCATTCCTCTTCGGAATACTCGGTATGAAGGCATTCATCTGAGCAGTAGTAGGCAGCACCCATATCGACGCAATAGCTTTCGCGCATCAGTTTGCCACAGATAGAGCACCTTCTGCAAGTCCTGTCAGTGTCCCACCAGAAATCAGTGAAAGACTCTGCAATAACGTCCTCGCTTGTGTTCTCATCCCACTTGTCGAGATAGAAGGTTGCAAACTTGTTCAGCTTATCTTCTGTGTAGAGCTTCGGTCAGTCGGCTCAGGATTGATTGGATTGTTGTCATGTGCTTTGTTTTTTTATTTCCCAACGGTGTGGAGATTTCTTCATGAACCGTAGGTATGTCCTTGCATTGTCGCAAGAAGAATCATGTACCTTTGCAACATAATTTTATCAAGATCAAGAAGTAGATTTTGCTTCCAAAACTTTCCTATCAGTCAAAAGAAAGCTTAAATCGTCGCAAAAATTGCGTTATTTTATCTCTTTCTTTAGTTATTCGACAAAAAATGCTTAATTTTGTCGCAGAATTTGCGACGTTAATCGCAGAATAATGTAGCATTAAAAGTTTTCATTATGTATATACACGAAAGAGATAATTGGACAGACTTCCGTTGGGACGCTTCTCAGGTGTTGCTCCTTCAGGAGTTGGTTTGCCGCAAGCAAGGGTTACTCTTTGGAAGGTTAAGTTCGTTGGGGCTTGATAGCAAGCTAAGAGCTATGGCAGAGAACTTGACCTATGACGTAGTTTATTCGTCAGAAATTGAGGGCATTCGCTTGAATGTAGATGATGTACGTTCTTCAATCGCCAGACGACTGGGGATAGAGAACGTAAAGTATACAGCTCCTTCGCATTATATAGATTCGGTTGTAAACGTAATGCTCGAAGCGGTTCAGAACTACGACCAGCCTTTGAGCAAGGAAAAACTATGTGCTTGGCAAGCAGCGTTCTTTCCGTCTGGTTTCAGCGAAGGCAGTCAGATTGAGGTCGGCAAGTACCGCAGCAACGAGGAGCATATCATCAGTGGTATGTTTGGACGTGAGAAGATTCACTACATCGCCCCTTCACCAGACCGAGTAGAAGGCGAGATGGAACGTTTCCTTGCATGGTTTGACAGTGAAGAGCCGGTCAGCAGCGTCATTCGCTCTGCCGTAGCCCACTTTTGGTTTGTCAGCATCCACCCATTTGAAGATGGCAACGGAAGATTGGCTCGCATACTTTCTGATATGCAGCTGGCTCGTGGAGAGAAGAGCGACTATCGTTTCTATAATATCTCATCACAGATCAATAAAGACAAGAATCACTATTATGACATTCTGGAAAAAATGCAGCATGGTGATGGTGATCTAACAGAATGGTTGGTATGGTATCTTCAAAAGCTCATCGATGCACTTGATGAAGCTGAAGCTATTGTAACTTCTATACTGAACAAGAGTTTCTTCTGGCAGAAGGCTTCGTCAATTCCTATGACAGAGCGTCAAACAGAGATGCTGAATCTATTCCTCGATGGCTATGAGTCGAAGATAACTTCAAAGACATGGGCATCGTTGGCAAAATGCTCGAAGGACACAGCCATTCGTGATATTCAAGACTTGGTCGAAAAGAACATTCTGGTTATAGACATACCTGGAGCAAAGCGTCCAAGCTATTCCATCGTCTATGATGCCGAAGATCTGACTCAGTTCTTTGCCGATGTGACCATCACGGAAGAAAAAGGCATTCCATACCTTTGTGCTTTGTTCAAAGGAAAGAAGCAGGTTCGTGAAAGACTGCTCAAACTTGATGTAGAACGTTACCTGAAGGATGATCTGCCACTATCAAACCTGCTTGGCAAGTATTGTTCGTATCTAATGGCAGGAAAATAACGTTTCGAGAAAAGATATTGAACTCACACATAAAGAAGGGGAGGAGCAAGATAAACTTGCTTCTTCTTTTTTTTCGGTTAAAAGAGAAAGTTGGGTAGAAACTCCTGTATAAACTTGTATGGCAAGATCGGTTTAAGGTTTACGTTAGCTTGATACCCCAAAAAAGGTTAGTATCTTAGCATAAAAGATTGTCTGATTAAATGCCCACGTGCAGAACGCGCATAACGTGTGAACACCTGCATATCGGATGTTGACCAGCCCTTAACGATTTTATTTGATAATCAGCATGTTAAACTTTGCATTCACCGCGGCGCAGGCTGCAATCGAGGAATAGCGCGATATAGCTGGTGCTCAATAAAATAGGTGGTATGCTTTTCATTTACAAAGGCTTACCGCCTATTGTATTTTTAAAAGGTACGTTCATTCCGCACGGAAAATGAGCGTAATAAACGCAAATGTTTAGAGAATGTTGCTGTGTTTTTCGTTGGGTGTTTAGAGCATGTTTAGAGCCGTAATTGATGATATGACAGAAAGTTAAGACTTTGGAAAAAGAAAACGCATCTGCCGCTTTTTACAGCTTGCAGATGCGTTTCAACAGGGGTTTATGAGGGGTTGCTTATTTCATCCGTTTACCCACCGCTTCCCAGTCTACTATGCTCCAGAGGGCATTGACGTGGTCGGCACGTTTGTTCTGATAATCCAGGTAGTAGGCATGCTCCCAAACGTCGAAGCCCAGCAGCGGGGTCAGTCCTGCGCGTACGGGATTGCTTCCGTTCGCCTCTTTGGTGATGTGCAGCTTGCCGTTCTTATCAACAGACAGCCATGCCCAGCCCGAACCGAACAGTCCGACTGCTGCCGCGTTGAATTCCTTCTTGAAATTCTCGAAGCTGCCGAAGTCGCGTTTGATGGCTTCCGCCAGTTTCTCGGTAGGTTCGCTTTGCGACGGTTTCGGTGCGAATTGCAGGAAGTACAACGTATGGTTCAGTACCTGTCCGGCATTGTTGAATACGGCGCCGTCGGGTGCGGTGGCTACGATAGTAACCAGGTCTTTGTTTTCGTACTCCGTGCCCGGAACAAGGTTGTTCAGGTTGTTTACGTACGTTTGCAGGTGCTTACCGTAATGGTAATCTATTGTTTGCTGACTGATTACAGGTTCCAGCGCATTGTTTGCGTAAGGAAGTTTAGGCATTTCATGTGTCATAATCATTATTGTTAAAGACATTAATAACGTATTCATAAGTTCAATGTATTTAGTTTTGAAACTTTACTATACTAACGCGATAACCTATGGAATTGTTCGCAGGTGTCCGAACCTTTCACTATCTTTGCACCCGAACTTTACCCGTTAGATTATTAGGAATATGTCCGATTACATACAAGAACTGAATGAGGGACAGCGTGCTGCGGTGCTCTACAACGACGGTCCGTCACTGGTGATAGCCGGTGCCGGTTCGGGAAAAACCCGTGTGCTGACCTACAAAATAGCTTATCTGCTGGAGAACGGTTACCGCCCCTGGGATATTCTTGCGCTTACCTTTACCAATAAGGCGGCCCGTGAAATGAAAGAACGTATCGCCCGGCAGGTAGGTGCGGAACGTGCCCGTCACCTTTGGATGGGGACATTTCACTCCATATTCCTGCGCATTCTGCATGCGGAAGCCGCGCAGATCGGATTTACCCCGAAATTCACCGTCTATGATACGGCAGACAGCAAAAGCCTGTTGCGCTCAATCATCAAGGAGATGGGATTGGACGAGAAAGTGTATAAACCGGGTACGGTGCAGGCACGTATCTCCAATGCCAAGAACCACCTCGTGTCTCCTGCGGGTTATGCCAACAACAAAGAAGCCTACGAAAGCGATAGTGCGGCCAAGATGCCTGCCATACGCGATATTTACCGCCGCTACTGGGAGCGTTGCCGGCAGGCGGATGCCATGGATTTCGACGATTTGCTGTTCTATACCTTCCTGCTTTTCCGCGACCGTCCGGAGGTGCTTGCACGCTACCGGTCGCAGTTCCGCTATATCCTGGTGGACGAGTACCAGGACACCAACTTTGCCCAGCACAGCATTGTGCTTCAGTTGGCAAAAGAGCATCAGCACGTCTGTGTGGTGGGCGATGACGCGCAAAGCATCTACTCCTTCCGGGGAGCCGACATCGACAATATCCTGTATTTCACAAAGGTATATCCGGGTACGAAGGTCTTTAAGCTGGAACAGAACTACCGATCCACCCAGAACATCCTGGATGCGGCCAACGCGGTGATCCGTAACAACAGAGGCCGTAAGGAAAAAGCCCTCTGGACGGAAAAAGGAGCAGGCAGCCGGGTACATTTCAGGCAGTTTGACAATGCCTATGAAGAGGCGGAATACATTGCGGACGATATTGCCGACAAGGTGAAAAATGACGGCATTGCCTATGCGGACTGTGCGGTGCTGTACCGTACCAATGCCCAGTCGCGACTTCTGGAAGAACGTATGGTAGTGGAGGGCATTCCTTATCATGTGGTAGGTGGAGTGAACTTCTATGCCAGACAGGAGATCCGCGATATTCTGGCATATCTGAA
>OHQP01000482.1_pt1 | contig 15557 bp, 7 predicted proteins | sample 1578101 | NCBI WGS metagenome assembly OHQP01 (sample SAMEA3879569, study PRJEB24766) | human gut metagenome | biome: human-associated habitat; feature: feces | place: USA | collected 1985/1987 | reverse complement strand
GTACACGTTCCTGTCCGGATATGCTTGCTATCACTTATTATGCAGGCAATTATCGCGGCAATATGCATAAGGAATACACCCGCGAGATACAAGACACCTATTATCAGTTGGACAAGGATCTGGAGCAGTTGTTGGACAAGATCGACAAGAAGGTCGGACTGAACAACACGCTGATCGTCTTTACCGGTTCAGGATATTATAAGAGTGAAGAAGAGTATCCTGACGGCATGCAGCTGACAAATGGCGAATTCCATCCGAAACGTTGCGTCGCCTTACTCAATATGTACTTGATGGCGATCTACGGCCAACATACGAATTGGGTAAAAGGATTCTATAACAACCATATCTATCTGAACCGCAAAGCGATAGAAGACGCGAAGCTGGAACTGACGGTCATACAGGAAAAGGCGGCCGAATTCTTGCGCGAATTCAGCGGCGTGCAATTCGTTGCCACCGAAAATGTCCTTCGTACGGGCAACTGGAACGAAAAGACTTCCAAATATCTGCACGGAACCCACCTTTCAAGCCGTGGCGACCTGATCATCGAGTTGCAGCCCGGATGGACCATCAACAATGACGATCCGAAAGCGAAAGTAAAAGTAATACGAAATAATGCAGTTATAACCCCGCTGGTATTTATGGGCAATGGCATCAAGCCGGAACATATCTACCGCGAAGTAAAAGCCACAGAGGTAGCCCCAACGGTAACCCATGTGCTGAGGATCAGGCCACCCAATGCGTCCCTCAGCTTGCCACTTAGAGAATTGACAATTGACAATGCACAATTGACAATTTAACAAACAGAAAAAGGAATCAGAATATTAATCACAAAACAAAATTGTCAATTGTCAATTGACAATTAAATATAAGATATGGCAGAAGAAGTAAAATTAACAATTCCATCTAAATAAATATCCATTGACAAATACAAACAAATAAAATTAGTAACCATCCAATTGAAATCGTCAATTGCATTGTCAATTGTCAATTGTCAATTGTCAATTTAATAAGTTATGGGATTTAATGAATTTATGACGAAGCTGTTCGGCAATAAGTCGCAGCGTGACCTGAAAGAAATCACCCCGTATGTGGACAAGATCAAGGCCGTATATCCGTCAATCCAAAAGCTCTCGAATGACGAGCTTCGTGCAAAAACTGATGAAATCAAACAACGTATCCAGGATTACGTAGCCGATGAACGCGCTAAACTGAAAAGATGGAAGTGGTGCTGGAAGAGGTACTTCCAGAAGTCTTTTCTATCATGAAAGATACGGCTCGCCGTTTTTCTGAAAACGAAACGATCGAAGTAACGGCAAATGACTTCGACCGTAACCTGGCTACCAAATACGACTTTGTGGAAATCAACGGCGACAAGGCCATCTATCACAACCATTGGGTGGCAGGTGGCAACGAAATCACCTGGGATATGGTCCACTACGACGTACAGTTGTTCGGTGGTGTCGTACTGCACAAAGGCAAGATTGCGGAAATGGCAACCGGTGAAGGTAAGACTTTGGTGGCTACTCTGCCCGTATTCCTCAATGCACTGACCGGAAACGGCGTACACGTAGTAACCGTGAACGACTATCTGGCAAAGCGTGACTCCGAATGGATGGGTCCTCTTTATATGTTCCACGGTTTGAGCGTGGATTGCATCGACAAGCACCAGCCCAACTCCGACGCACGCCGCCAGGCTTATCTCGCAGATATCACCTTCGGTACGAACAACGAATTCGGTTTCGACTATCTGCGCGACAACATGGCTATCAGCCCGAAAGACCTGGTACAACGCCAGCACAATTACGCCATCGTCGATGAGGTAGACTCCGTATTGATTGACGACGCCCGTACTCCGCTGATTATCTCCGGTCCGGTACCCAAAGGCGACGACCAGCTCTTCGAGCAACTCCGTCCGCAGGTAGAACGCCTGGTAGAAGCACAGAAGAAACTGGCTACCCAATACCTGGCCGATGCCAAGCGCCTGATTGCATCAAACGATAAGAAAGACCAGGAAGAAGGCTTCCTCGCTTTGTACCGCAGTCACAAGTGCCTGCCCAAGAACAAGGCACTCATCAAGTTCCTCAGCGAACAAGGCATCAAGGCCGGTATGCTGAAGACCGAAGAAATCTACATGGAGCAGAACAACAAGCGCATGCACGAGGTGACTGACCCGCTGTACTTCGTTATCGAAGAGAAAATGAACAGCGTGGATTTGACGGACAAGGGCGTAGACTTGATTAGTAGCAATGTAGAGGACCCCACTTTCTTCGTACTCCCTGATATCACCGCGCAACTCTCTGCCCTGGAAAACGAAACAGAGCTGACAGACGAACAGCGCCTTGAAAAGAAGGATGCCCTGATGACCAACTATGCCATCAAAAGCGAACGTGTGCATACCATCAACCAACTGTTGAAGGCATACACCATGTTCGAGAAAGATGACGAATATGTGGTAATCGACGGCCAAGTGAAGATTGTGGATGAGCAGACGGGACGTATCATGGAAGGACGTCGTTATTCTGACGGTTTGCACCAAGCCATCGAAGCCAAAGAAGGCGTGAAGGTAGAAGCTGCCACGCAGACTTTTGCCACCATTACATTGCAGAACTATTTCCGTATGTACCACAAACTATCCGGTATGACCGGTACGGCAGAAACAGAAGCCGGCGAATTGTGGGACATCTACAAATTGGATGTAGTGGTTATTCCGACCAACCGCCCCATTGCCCGTAACGACATGAATGACCGCGTTTACAAGACAAAACGCGAAAAATATAAAGCCGTCATCGAAGAGATAGAAAAAATGGTGGCAGCAGGACGCCCCGTACTGGTGGGTACCACTTCTGTTGAAATCTCTGAAATGTTGAGCAAAATGCTTACCATGCGTAAGATTGAACATAGTGTATTGAATGCCAAACTGCATCAGAAGGAAGCGGATATTGTGGCTACTGCCGGTTTGAAATGTGCTGTAACCATCGCTACCAATATGGCCGGCCGTGGTACCGACATCAAGCTGAGTCCGGAAGTGAAAGCTGCAGGCGGTCTTGCCATCATCGGTACAGAACGCCACGAATCACGCCGTGTGGACCGTCAGTTACGTGGTCGTGCAGGACGTCAAGGCGACCCGGGTTCTTCTGTATTCTTCGTATCTTTGGAAGATGACCTGATGCGTTTGTTCTCCAGTGACCGCATTGCCAGTGTAATGGACAAACTGGGTTTCAAAGAAGGTGAAATGATTGAACACGGCATGATTTCCAAATCCATTGAACGTGCGCAAAAGAAAGTTGAGGAAAACAACTTCGGCATCCGTAAGCGTCTGTTGGAATATGACGACGTGATGAACAAGCAACGTACAGTAGTCTACACCAAACGCCGCCACGCTTTGATGGGCGAACGTATCGGCATGGATATCGTGAACATGATTTGGGACCGTTGTGCCAATGCCATTGAAGCGCCCGACTACGAAAACTGCAAGATGGATGTGCTCCAGACACTTGCCATGGAAGTACCTTTCACCGAAGAGGAATTCCGTAATGAGAAGAAAGAAAAACTGGCAGACAGAACTTTTGACGCTGCCATGGAACTCTTCAAACGCAAGACAGAACGTATGGCACAGATAGCCTATCCGGTCATCAAACAAGTATACGAAACGCAGGGACACATGTACGAAAACATACTTATCCCCATCACAGACGGAAAACGTATGTACAACATCTCCTGCAACCTGAAGAGAGCTTATGAGACAGAATGTAAGGAGGTGGTGAAGTCATTCGAGAAATCCATCTTGCTGCACGTCATCGACGAAGCATGGAAAGAAAACCTGCGCGAGCTGGACGAGCTGAAACACTCCGTGCAGAATGCAAGTTACGAGCAGAAAGACCCGCTGCTGATTTACAAGCTGGAATCTGTGAACTTGTTTGATGCCATGGTGAATAAGATTAATAATCAGACTATCTCTATCTTAATGCGTGGACAAATCCCGGTACAAGAGGCTCCGGCTGAAGCCCCTGAGGCTCCCCAGGCTCCCCGCCAAGTAGAGGTGCGCCAGGCTGCTCCGGAACAACGCCAGGATATGAGCAAGTATCGCGAACAGAAGGTTGATTTGAATGACCCGAACCAGCAGGCCGCTGCGGCACAAGATACACGTGAACAACCAAGACGCGAACCTATCCGTGCCGAGAAGACCGTAGGACGCAATGATCCTTGTCCTTGCGGAAGCGGTAAGAAATACAAAAACTGCCACGGAAGGAATGCATAAAGCAAAGCTATAAAATGATAAGGCGATAGGGTGATAAGATGATACCGTCAGGTATCTTTTATCACCCTATCACTTTTTCTCCTACCACATTATCACATTTTTTATTCGTTCCAGCTTTTGAATATTCAGCTAAAAGAGTACTTTTGCTCCGAAGAACAAAACCAAAGACTATGACCAAATATCACTATTGTCTGTTATTGATGGGTTCTCTGCTGTTAGGCAGCTGTCAGAGTGTAGAACAACTGTCCATTGATTACATGCTGCCGGCAGAAGTCAGTTTCCCGGCAACATTGAAACGTGTGGCTGTTGTCAACAACATGCCAAACGTACCGGACAACAAACTCATCATCAGTGAGGAAGAACAGAAAAAAAGCGAGAATGAGGTGGCACGCCTCACCAACTACTACAATGGAGACGCCGCAATAACAACCGAATCCCTTGCAGAGGCCCTTGCCAACGAAAACTACTTTGAAGAGGTTGTGATATGCGACTCTGCCCTCCGGAGTAAAGACATCAATCCCCGCGAAAGCACATTATCGAGAGATGAAGTACTGGAACTTACACAGAATTTGGACGTAGATTTCCTGATAGCCCTGGAAAACATACAAATGCGTTCCAATCGCAAGATAAGTTATATGCCCGACTGGGGTGTGTTCCTCGGCACAGTGGATGTAAAGGTATATCCTACCGTCAGAATATATTTACCTAACCGCAAAGGTCCTATGGTGACCATCAACAGCAATGACAGTATTTTCTGGGAAGAGGCAGGAAATGGTGAAGCGTCAGTACGTTCCCGCCTCATCAGCGAAGAAGACATGGTGAAGCAAGCATCTGAATTTGCAGGAACGGTTCCGGTAAGACATCTACTCCCCTATTGGAAAACCAGTAACCGCTATCTCTTCAGTGGTGGTTCTGTAAATATGCGTGACGCAGCCGTATATGCCAAAGAAGAAAATTGGAGTAAAGCAGTAGAGCTCTGGAAGCAGACCTACGAAACAAAAAAAGGAAAACAGAAAATGTATGCAGCCTATAACACCGCTTTGGGCTACGAAATGCAAGACAGCATAGATACTGCCTTGGAATGGGCATTAAAAGCGCAAACCCTTGCCCGTGAGAAAAGCAAGACAGACAAAAAAGAGACAGGCGAAATACATGATGGAACCATCTCCTATTATATCTTTATCAGCATGTATGTAGACGAATTGGAGAAACGAAAAGAGGGAATGGCACGCCTGAACATGCAAATGAACAGATTTGATGATGATTTTTAGTCAAATGATGCAGAGATAACCGTTTTTTTTATACCTTTGAACAACCATTAAGAAAAGAAAGTTATTATGAAGCTCAGTCAATCGTCATTAGCACTCTTGGAGGACACTCTTAAAAAAGCAATCGGCAAATACACCTGCGGTTGCGAACAGACTATCGTTACAGACATTCATCTGCAACCGAATCAGAATTCGGGCGAACTGTCTATCTTTGATGATGAAGATGAAGAGCTTGCCAATACTTCCATTGAAGAATGGATGACATACGAGGGGGATGATTTCTACGAAAATGTAGAGCGTATCTTGTCCTCACTGCTCTGCAACATGAAAAATGAAGGAAAGTTCGACAAGCTGACTATCCTGAAACCATTCTCTTTTGTACTGGTGGATGATGATAAAGAAACAATAGCAGAACTGTTGCTGATGGATGATGATACTCTATTGGTCAATGAAGAGCTACTGAAAGGATTGGATGAGGAACTGGATTCTTTTCTGAAAGAGCTGCTGGAAAAATAATATTCCAAACAATCAGCCTATAAGGAAAAGAGACCTTCTTATAATAAATTAGCCCCTGCGATATAAAACGACCGCAGGGGCTAATTCTTTTTTACCTATACAATACCTAACGTATCTTAATTCCATAGAAAGAACTTGAGGTGGTAACAAAAAGCATATCCTTCTGCCTTCCACCAATTGCCAAGGAAATCGGGCGTTCTTCTATCTGAATACGTCTCTGCTCTTTACCATATTTGTCATAGACAAATATTTCACCATCAGCAACATAGACATTTCCGTCAGCATCGGTCACATTACTGTATTGGCCATAAGGACATATTATTCCTTGTTCTGTCAAACGGCCATCCCCACCAACGGAAAGTTGTACTGTCGTTTTATTCATCTCATTTACAATATAAACCGGTTCTGACTGACCGGGAACTGTAACAGTCAAAGCACAAGAACGTCCCAAATCATAGGTATCCGGAATAATTGTCACGCCATCCGGAGCGACAAAACTATACTCAGGCATACTGGCAACCACCTTGTCAAAGTCACCTCTCCAACGACTGGAAGGGTGAATGACTTTCTGTATATTCTTCATACCGGCTGTAACGACACGTGGCATAGGCTTCATCGTAGCATCCACGTTATCCGGATTAAAAGAATACCCCCAAGCACTCCAGCCACTGTTACCCCAACCACTGTACATCGGATTATCATCCGGCAAGCGCACTACCGTTTCCTGCTTGCCGTTCACCAGATAACCCGGCTGAGGGTCATAGCGGAAAATAACCAGCAGATTGTCTTGCGTATCAGTAGTCAATGTAAAAGGCTTCCAGGGATAATCGGCTATCAAAGTAATCTGCTCCGTGTCTGCCGACCATCTATAGATTTTCTTCAGACGGTTTTCACAGAAGTAGATATTTCCTTTACTGTCGGTAGTAGCTCCGGAGGCCAGTTCAAAACCGGTAGCCAGCTTCACAGGCTTGTCCATGACCGTGCAGGAAGGGCGAAGGCTCTTCTCGCTACCCGAAACAGTGAGACGGGCAAAGTCCCACGAATAAACGGGCAACTTCTTATTCATATCATATATAGGAAACTCTATGACTGGCAATATCTGCGTATAATTGTGCATATTACGGAAAGTGATATTCTTGCAATCCCATATGCGGAAACCTATCCTCTTCGGCATAAAGGCACGGATAACGCGATACATCCACACATTTACCATTTCGATATTTTGACAATTGGACATTTCTGCCATATAACAATCAGGCCCTTCACGACCTTCTTCCTCAAACTGGAAAGCATAAATTTTCCAGTTGGCCACATTATGGAAACGGGCTTCAGTACGGACATGATGCTCCAAAGACATGGCATAAATACGTCCCGGAGTCTTCGTTTCGCTAATATAAAGCCCACTGGCAGCATACGTACTGGCTGTCCAAACATCCTTAATTGTCCCGCCACCATTGTTTGTAATCCACAAACTCCAATACTGGTTGTCCCAAGCCATATCCTTACCGGTTTCCATGACCGGAGAAGACGGAGAACTAATTCGACGCTCGCCCCTGCGGTAAGACGACTGTCCGAAAGCATTCGGAGCCGGTTTGCGCAAGGTGCCGTGCCCGCCTACAAACTTCACATCATTCAAGTACGAACGCTCACCCGCCATCCATTTACAGCCGACAGCACGGTAATTATACGCACCGGTATTAATACCTATGCCATTCAGCATGTCGTCGCCACCTTCGGAAGATTCAACCAAAGGCACAGGCATGCCGAAACCACTGAATGCAGGCTCGCTTTCCTTCAACAGAAATTGAGTCCCAAAAGGATGCAGCCCAATCAGCTTAGTACCGGGAGACAGCTTCAACGTTCTCGTCAGACGATACCAACCCTGGGGCACATAGATGTTTTTATGCAAAGAGACAGCTTTCTCAAAAGCTTCCGTATCATCAGTCTCGCCATCACCTTTTGCCCCTAAGTCGCGGATATTGACCCATGTCTCCACTGCCGGAAGAACCGGAAGGTCCTTGCCAAGTGTAACCGGCAGTTTTGCCACCGGCTCTATTTCACATATTTCCCTGAAAGAAGAAGCATCATTCAAATCCTGATACACCAGACCGTAAGTAAACTCCTTGACTCTGTACATTTTTGCTTTTCCGACAACTTTCTTTCCACTTTGAGCATAGTCCACCAGTACGGGAACATTCCTGCAATCCACATTCGCCAGATTCAATTGCGAAAAAGTATTTCCCTCTACGCTTACCCTGACACCGGCTTCCGAAACATTCTCCCACAACGAATTCTCCACATGAAGGCGGTCTGCCAGATTTTCTGCCATTTCAAAGGCAACGGGCGTATTCTTCACATGCATATTGACGATGGCAAACCCCACCTCTTTTGAATAGACAGCCGCCTTTCTCTGCCCCTCAAAGTAAGTATCGACCATCATCATAGGCCACCCCGGAGAAGTCCTGGAGGAAATTATCCCATATTCACCGCCATAAAACCTGACGTCTTCCAGTTCATTGCCAACATCATACATGCCGGCTTTCCCCGAACCAATCCGAATGTCGCAATGATTGATAAATCCATGCTGGGCAAAATGCGCACGAATGGCGACGGCTTGAGGATTACCTTTGTCTATACGGAAATCCACATTGGACACCGCACTATAGAAAGTACCTGCACCGGCATCCGAAGGCTTCCTGCCCTCTTGTGCCAGCCCTCCCGTAAACCATATCATATAATTTTGAGTAGTCTGGAAACCGGGTGTATCGGCTCCCAAATAAATCACCGGCCGTTTCTTCCCATAACCAATCAGCCGAATGGATGAGGGAATTTGAATCGTCTTGCTAATACGATAATTTCCTTCCGGCAGAAACAGTATCCCAAAATTCTTTTCGCGCTTCACCTGATTGATTGCCTCTTGAAGCGCATCGGTCACGTCGGACTTTCCATCAGCCTTGAAGCCGTAATTCTCCGGGGTAAAGTAGAATGCTTCCGGATCGTCCGGTCTTTGCGTATAGGCGGAACCACCCTCCGCCGCCCACCCGGACGGCATATTACCGATAATCCAACAGACTATCAGCAGGTATCTCATTATTTGATAATTTCTCATTACACAGATTGTTTTAATATGGATTTTCCTTATTTAATACGTACACCAAAGAACTTGGAACGGCCTGTGACAAACAATGTATTGCCATCCTTACCGCCAAACTGTAATGTGGACGGACGTTCGGGAACACGAATCATCCCTTTCTTCTTGCCATCCTTATCAAATACATATATTTCTCCGTCAGCCACATACAAGTTCCCTTCCTTATCTACAGCAGAACCAAATTCGCCCTGCTCCACAAAATAGCTCAAGTTGGAGAGCGTGCCGTCATTGGCCACATCCATCTTCACCATTCTGCGGTCATATTCATCAGATGTATAGAAAGGCTTTCCCGGATAGGCTTCCAGCAGGGAAGAACTACGTGACAAGTCGAAATAATGAGGAATGATAGTTTTTCCATCCGGTGCCAGGAAGCACATTTCAGGAACATAGACCGACACCGCATTGAAATCGTGGAAGTCTCTCCAACGGTTAGAAGGATAAAGAGCCTTATACACGTTCTTCACTTGACCCATCGGAACACGCGGCAACAGTTTGATGGTCTCTTCCGGATTTTCCGGGTCAATGGAGTAGACTCTCATTGTATATGCGGAATTACCATATCCGCTGAAAGAAGTACCTTTTGTATCAGGCATTACCGGCATTTCCTCCGGCTTACCATTAATCAGATAACCTGGCTGCGCATCATATCTGAACAATACCAACAGATTATCTTCTGAATCAAAAGCCAGATTGGAGGGTTTCCACGGGAAATCTGCCAGCAGCGACAAGCTGTTTGTCTCTACCGACCACTTAAAGATACGACGCATCCGATGGTCGCAGAAGTAAATGTTACCTTTACTGTCGCGCGCAATGCCTTCGGCAAATTCCAAATCGGAAGCCAATTGGTTCACCTTACCTATTTCATTGCCTAACGGTTGCTGATGAGGTTCTTTTCCGGTTACAATCAAGCGAGAAAGTTCCCACGGGCGGATGTCAATGTCTTTGTTGACATCGAACACTGCAATGTTATTCGTATATTTAATCTGAGAATAGTTATGCAGGTTCAGAAATGCGATGTTCTCGCAATTGCGGATACGTACAGAACTGTGATACGGTTCATTGACACGGATAACGCGGAACATATACAAGTTTGCAAAGGTCACATCTTTGCAGTCGTCCATCTCTATCGGTTGGCAATCGGTACTTTCGCGGCTCTCTTCCTCGGTTTGCATGCAATACACCTTCCAGTTGGACACCTTGTTGAAACGTACTTCATTTCTTACATGATGCTCGATGGACATGGCATAGATACGCCCCGGAGTAGAAGTATTGTTGGCATAGAAACCATTGGTGGCATATGTGCTTGCTGTCCAGATGTCTTTAAAGGTGCCGCCACCGTTGTTGGTCACCCACAGACTCCAATACTGGTTGTCCCAAGCAAGGTCCATGCCCGAAGCCGCTACCGGATTATCGGGAGAACTGATACGAGCCGGTCTGTTCCACCGGCCACGTGGTTCCTCAACACCCGGTTTAGGTTTCCATAAACCACCATGCCCGCCTACAAACTTCACGTCATTCATATAAGAATCTGCATTTGCCATCCACTTCACACCTACAGCACGATAGTTATAACCGCCGGTATTGATACCAATGCCCACCAGCATATTTGCACCGCCTTCCGAAGATTCCACCATCGCTTTCGGACCGCCAAAACCACTGAATGCAGCAGTACTTTCGTCCAGCTGGAACTGAGTGCCAAAAGGATGCAGGCCTATCAACTTGGTATCGGGCTTCATCTTCAAAGTTTCGGTAATGCGATACCAGCCCTGGGGTACATAGATATTATCATACTTGTCAATAGCCTCCTGGATGGCCTTCGTATCATCCGTTTCCCCATCTCCCTTTGCACCGAGTTCGCGCAGATTTACCCATGTTGCCATTGCAGGCAGTGCAGGGATGTCCATCAGTTGGGCAACCGGCATCTTCTGTATCGGTTCAATATCAACCAACGTTTCATATTCCGGCATATCCACCATGTTATCCATCTGCAAGCCGTGGTCGTATGACTTTACCTTATAGATTTTATGAGCAACATGGGTGGCCGTATTGCTACGGGTATATTTCGCCAAGGTCGGTACATTCTTACAATATACATTGCGGAAGGTTATCTGATTGTTGCTGTTGTTCTCGTTGGTAATCACCACTGCCGGACCACTTACATTTTCAAAATAGCTGTTTTCCAAAAATAACTTGTCGCAATAATTAGGGTCAATATCAAATACAGCCGGAACATTCTTGGCATACAGATTCACCATTGCCAAACCGGACTCCTGGCAACGAAGAGCAGCTACACGCTGTCCCTCAAAATAAGAGTCGACCATCATTACCGGCCATCCGGGAGAAGCTTTTGTCGTATAAATGCCATAATCTCCCCCGTAAAAAGCAACGTTTTCCAACTCATTGCCCACATCGAACAGACCAGCCTTGCCTTTACCTATGTATACGGCCACATAACTGATAAAACTGTGTTGGGCAAAGTGTGTGCGTAGCGCCACTGCATGCGGATTGCCATCTTCTATACGCAAGTTGATATTCGACATGGCACTGTAGAACGTACTGGCACCGGCATCACGGGGTTTCTCACCTTCCTTGACAACGGCTCCCGTAAACCAGAACATGTATTTAGCTTTTCCTTTATCATCAGCTACTTCCTCCTGAAAACCCGGAGAATTCTTAGCCAGAATAAATTCCGGGCGATTCTTTCCATAGCCAATCAAACGAATAGCCGTAGGAATATAAATGGTCTTGCTGATTTTATATTTACCTTCAGGGATAAAAAGGATTCCGAAATTCTTTTCTTTCTTCACTTGATTAATCGCTGCCTGCAAAGCATCCGATACATCCATCTTTCCATCCGCCTTTATAGGATAGTTCTCGGGAGTGAAATAAAAAGCTTCGGGATCATTGGGTTTTAGAGGATAAATCGAATTCAATTGTACAGCATACAACTGAGTACATATCATCCCCAGCAAAATTAAAATAATCGTGTTCAATTTCTTCATGGTCTTATTTTTAATGTATGGATAAAAAAAGACGTTCTGCCGTCAAGCAGAACGTCTCCCTCTGCTATAAATTACAATTTTATAACTACTACCGGCGCATAATTATGCCGTACAGTACCCACACCCGAAACATCAGCCAGAGCGCCAATACGGAAATAATAATTCTTGCTGTATTTCAAGACATCAGCATTTTGTCCCAGATCGATGGACAATGTATAAATATCAGCGCTATTTATAGCAGTACTCGGACTAAACACTTGCTTATCAGTCCCTCCATTCAACGTCAATTTCACATTGTTACCTACCCACATATCTGAAAAAGCAAACAGCTGAATCTCTTTCAATTTCACTTCTTGTTTACCAGCTTCCAACGAGAATGTAGCAGTAATTACATTGCCATTCTTTTCTACTTTTGGACTTTTAACGCGAATATAAGGAATAACCTTGAAATCATACACATTATCCCCTGACTTAACAACAAAATCCTTCACTTCAAATGGATAAAAATTCCCATTTTCAAAACGGACATCATAAGTGGCAGCAAAAACCATATTGTTACGATATTCTCCAGTATTTGTGATGTACCAGGTTTGATCCGTAGCATTAGTAAATCCATGCTCCCTCACTTTAATTGCATTACCGTTTTCCATATCAGAACCTACAAGTTCACCAGTCTGTTCGTCAAGGATAGAACCATGTATGGAAGCATCCGGTCCCTCATAATTATCAATTTCACAAGATGTCAATGCGAATAAGAAGCATGACACAAATAACAATATCTTTTTCATAACTTTCTACTTAATATTATTCAAATTAATGACCTGGATTCTGAACTAAACCATTCGTGGCAATATTAGGTATGCCCCTATAGTAATTGATGTTCTGGAAAGTACGCCCTCCTCTTGTTTCGTCACCAAAGTAGTTCACCCTTGCAAAGACATATTTAGGCTCTGCACCACGCAAGTCAAGCATCGGCACCAAAGCTTTACGAATTCTATTATTGCTGAACTCAGTATGGAATTCCCTACGACGATTCATATCCCAAAAACGCTTTCCTTCAAACGCCATCTCCACACGACGTTCCTTCAGGACATTCTCCAATGTCAAAGATATCCGGTCGGTGTGTCCGGCTCTACGTCGCAAAGCATTCAAACAGTTCCCAGCCAATTCCTTATCGCCCAATCCACTACCATTTTCCACAACAGCCTCAGCATAATTCAGGTAGACTTCTGCCAAACGCATATCAATATAAGAGGTAGTGGACGAAAGACGGTCGGGAGACATGCTCTCGCCCTCGGGCATATACTTACGGACTCCAAAACCTGTAGCAGTCCAATTGGCATCCTCACCACTGTTCACATTATTAAATCCGGAGAACATGGTTTCACCTTCGGCTCCTAAAGCATAATATGTTGTTCCATTTTTCTGAGTAGACTCGTTTGAATAAGCCACATAGCTATTATTGTCCTTAATAAATCCGCCCTGGATAATAATCTCAGTGCCGGCATAAGATGAACCCGGCACAACCACACTTGCCAACAGACGTGCATCCTTGTTGGCAAACGGTTCATACAAATCGTTATATTTAACAAAAGGTACCGACATCAAGGTGTTCACTACAGAAGCATTATTCATATTATGGAAATTAGCGATATAAGCATCTTCATTCCCATCCGTACGAGTTACAATCTTTGCACTTTTTCCCGTGCCGTCATCCGTATAATCTTCAAACAAATCAACGATTTCCAACATCGGATTGAAACGTCCATATTTCAGAGCGCCCGGATTGACTTGAGGAAGGATATTAAACTGGGCATAGCTATGTCCCTGATTAGTATTGGTTGTTCCATTAAGATACGCTTTACTGAAAATGACCTCTTCATTCTGGTCATTCAGGAACAAGGCCTGGAAGTTTGATGCAGCCTCCTTAACAGTAGCCGGAGCAGGCTTATAAAGAGATTTACCGGAATTCTCTATAAGGAACTTAGATGCTTCAATACATTCTTTATAGAATGCATCGGCATCGGCAGAAGTCATTCCACCCACCAGTTTCTGAGTGACAGCCTCACCAGCCAAAGGTGCCAGATTCCAATACTTGGCTACAGAAGCTGCATGAAGTGCAACTCTTGACTTCAACGCATAAGCTGCCCACTTGGTTACGCGATACAAATCCGAACCAGAAGTCGCATCGGGCAAAGTAGCAGCAGCAAGGGTACACTCATTCAATACAAATTTCCAAGTATCCAACTCTGTACTGCGAGGAACTGCCACAGCACCCGGTCCACCATTGGCATAATCATCGTCCTGCACTTTGTCAATCAGAGGAACGCCGCCATATCTTTTTACAAGCCCATAATACATATAAGCACGTGCAAAATGGGCTTCACCAGTCATACGATCCGCATCTGCAACAGAAATTGTTCCGGCTTCTTTGGCTTTCTCTACATTCTGCATAAAAATATTCACCTGACGAATATCTCCATAGGGCCAATAATTGAATCCTTCGTAACCTATACCCACTCCTCCGTCACTACGGGTAGCTTCGTCGGTGAGAAATGCCAAATTAGTAGTTTCATTCACACCATCATAACCGCGTTGATTAAAACCAGCGTTCGGACGATAATTAAAATCTTCCATAGGAATCATGGTATATATGTTTGCCAATAGTGCCTTTACACCACCTTCTGTCTCCAATAACTGATCGGGAGACACTTTATCCAGCGGTTCAAGTTCCAAGAAGGCATTACAACCGGACAATCCCATCAATGCACATAATGAGAATATCGATAAAATATTTTTTTTCATGGTATTTCAGAATTAAAAGTTTATGTTTAACCCAAAGTTATAAGTTCTCATCAACGGATATGCCAAGTTGGCTCCCCAATCCCTTTCCTCACGTTCGGGGTCAGCATCCTTCAAAGCCTTGTTACAGAACGTAAGCAGATTTGAACCATTGACAAAGATACGGGCACTGTTCAACCCGATTCTTTTCATAAATGATTTTGGCAGATTGTAACCGATCTCCATACTCTTCAAACGGAGATAAGTAGCTTGCGGAAGCCAAACGGAAATACCATAATTCCATCTACTACCATTATCCGAAGTATTAGAGAAATTGTGGCGTAATGCCGGATAATAGCCGGCTACCCATTGTGTGGCAGGATTATACGGATCATCTGTTATATTTGCAGGATGCCAACGATCTACATATTTCGCAATTAAATAAGATTTATTTGTCTTGCCACCATATCCCCAAACATCATCATTGGCATATCCGATGGAGTAACCGGAAGCTCCTTGAAACAGCATATTGAGATCAAAATTCTTATAAGAAGCCGCCAAAGTCAACCCATACTGGATAG
>OHQP01000481.1_pt1 | contig 15634 bp, 7 predicted proteins | sample 1578101 | NCBI WGS metagenome assembly OHQP01 (sample SAMEA3879569, study PRJEB24766) | human gut metagenome | biome: human-associated habitat; feature: feces | place: USA | collected 1985/1987 | reverse complement strand
AAGGATTTCATCGTTGCGCTTGAGCTGGTCGGAGAGGTTGGCTCCCTGATAACCGTATACCATCGCTTTGGCAATTGCTCCGCCAAGGAAAGGGTCTTCGCCACTGCCTTCGCTGACACGTCCCCAACGCGGGTCGCGGCTGATGTCCACCATCGGACTGAATGTCCAGGAGATGCCGTCGGCACTGGCTTCGATGGCGGCAATACGTGCGGATTCCCGAATGGCTGCCATATCCCAGGTGCAGGAAAGCCCCAGAGGGATGGGGAAGATGGTTTCGTAACCGTGTATCACATCCATGCCGAAGAGCAGGGGAATGCCCAGACGGGAGTTTTCCACTGCCAGCTTTTGCACGTCGCGTATCTTGTCCACTCCTTTCAGGTTGAAAAGTCCGCCGACGAGCCCTTGCTCGATTTTCTTGGCTACGTCACTGCTTTTGGCTTGCCCGGTAGTGATTTCACCGGTAACGGGCAGGTTCAATTGCCCTATTTTCTCCTCTACGGTCATTCGCTTCATCAGAGCATCGATAAAGCGGTCCATGTCTTGAGGAGATTTCTGCGCCTGCATGGCGGCGGCGCCTATAAAGGCGGCTGCAAGTAGCAGACCGGTTCTTTTGAAAAACTTCTTCATAATATGTTTCTTTTAATATGTATTTTCTAATACGGTTCTTTACACATGTTTTTGCATATGCTTTTATAGATACTTTTTAAGCATGGATAATGCATATAGGTCTTTCTAAGTGAAAGCCTGAAAGGCTTTTATCTTCAAGAGAAGTGTGTCAAAATACACTTGACGATTTCTTTTAGGCACGGATTACACGGATTTCACGGAAAAAGAATAAAGAAAATCTGTGTTTTCTGTGTAATCTGTACCTAAAAAGAAATCAATAGTAAGCGAATCTTGGTTTTGACACACTTTCATATTACAGATGTATTAATATGCACTCTATAAAGGCGAATTCCTTGTGTATAAATCATTTGTCCTAACAGAGCACAAGTCATAGAGGACTTTTTATACCCGGGGTATATTACCCCGGGCTTGTGGATAAAAAGCTTTCAGCCTTAGGTGCATTATCATGTCGTATGGTATTAATCACTAATCACTAATCACTAATCGCTAATCACTAATTATCGTTAATAATCAGGATTCTGTTTCAGCACCCCGTTCGATTTGTCAATTTCTTCTTGCGGCAATGGCAGCAAGGCATTCTTGTCCTGATAGTTCTTTCCGGCAGCTTGAAGCACCTCTTTGGCAATACCCCAGCGCACGAGGTCGTAGAAACGGTCGGGTTCCAATGCCAACTCAACGCGGCGTTCGTGGCGAATGGCATCGCGCAGTGTGCTTTGGTCAGTGGACGTAACTTTGGGCAGTATGCTGCTGTCCGCACCGCGTGCATGGGCGCGGACCTGCTCCAGATAATCGATAGCCTCTCCCGGAATACCTTTCTCGTTGGCGGCTTCGGCAGCCATCAGCAATACGTCCGGGTAGCGGATAATGCGGATGTTTACCCAAAAACCGTCTTTGGTATATTTCTTACGCAGTTCGGGTTCGGTATACGCCTTTTTGTTGAAGTAAGCCCCCATAGCGGTGGATACGGGGGATTCACCGTAAGGCTTGTTGGTATTTTCCGGAGTGACAGGGTCGCTGATGCTCCGGCGGAAATAAAGCAGGGTGGCATCTTTGCGGGGGTCACCGGGCTCGAATGCCCCGCCTAACAGCGTAGTACCCATATGCCAGCCCCAACCGAGGTCCCAATCGCCTGCGCCGCGCACGCCTTGTACCTGGCAGAACTGACTTCCGATGACATCACTGTTTTTCAGGGCATCGGTCGATTCGCATTGCAGTTCGAACACGCTTTCGCCGCAGTTCTCGCCCTCAACGGTGAAGACTTTATCTACGGGCATGTTCAGGTTGTAGAGGCCGGACTTGATGACTTCGGTGGAAGCGTCGTACATATTGTCCCAGTCGTTGCGCATCATGTAGGTACGGGCGTGCAGTGAGCGGGCAGCTCCCCAGGTGATGCGTCCGGTGTATTCGGAAGTCCATGTCAGTGGCAGGCATTTCTCGGCTTCGGTCAGGTCCTTGTCTATCTGTTCGTATATCTCGTTCACAGCTGCTTTGGGCCGGTTGGCGTCGGATGCCTCTTTCACTTTGAATGTTACCAGCGGCACCTCTCCCCAGGCACGTACAAGGTTGAAGTAGCAGTAGGCGCGGAAGAACAGGGCTTCGCCTTTGGTACGTACATTCTCCAAATCATCCTTGTTTCCGCTGTTTTCCAGGTCGTCGAGGATTTCGTTGCACTGGTAGATGATTTTATAGTTCTGTCCCCAATAGGCACTGAGCGTACCGTTGGAGGCTGTATACTGGAAGTCGTCCCACATGGCTGCCTGGTCGGCGCCGTCGCCGGCATCGCTGCCTTTTTCGGAGTCCTCGCTGCGTACCATGTGTATCATGAAGGCGGGTATTCCGGCAGTGATGTTATAGCTGCGCATCAGGTAATATACGTTGTACATCTTTCCGCCGATAAGGGCGTTGGGAGCATCGTCTTCGGTGAACTGCCCCAGCGGGTCGCGGTCGAGGAAGTCGTTGCAGGATGTCAGGGCAAAGGTGGTGAGTGTACCTGCTATCAGAGTTAGAATCTTATGTTTCAGTTTCATGATTATTATTTTTTGGTTCATCGCAGCAGACACCGGGTTGTGTGCTCTGCGGTGAATTGTTTTTAGAATGTCAGATTAAAGCCGAATGTATAAATGGCAGGCATCGGATAGCTGCCGTCGTCTACGCCGAAAGCAATGGCCGTACCGCCTAGTTCAGGAGTGTAACCGGTGTTGTGTTTCCAGGTTTTCAGGTTCTGGATGTTGACGTAGAGCTTCAGGGCCTGCATACCGATTCTGGATATCAGGGTCTTGTCGAAGTTATACGCCAACTGTACGTTGCGGATACGGAAGAAGCTGCCGTCTTCGATGTAGTACTCGGAATTCATATTGTTGATGGTATGCTTCGTGTTGAGCAAGGGTTGGGTATTGCTTGTGCCCGGTCCGTGCCAGCGGTCCATGCGTTGTTCCATGAAGTTGAACTGGCTCCAGTTGTAGTTGTCCCAGGTACGGAATATCTGGTTACCGCCTTGTCCCATCATGTCGATGCCGAGTTCCCAGTTCTTATAGCTTACGCCGAGGGCGATGCCGTAAGTGACATTCGGGGTAGGGTCGCCTATCAGGGTACGGTCGGCAGTGGTGATTTCACCGTCACCGTTCACGTCCTTGAATTTCAGGTCGCCCGGAGTCACGGTGGCCAGGGTATTCTTGGGCGACCGGGCTATTTCTTCGTCCGTCTGGTACACGCCCTCTACCTTGTAACCGTAGAAGTAACCGATGGGATAGCCTGCCATTGTGTAACTCTGGCTCTTGTCGCCTGCGATAATCGAGTAACCCTCCTGTACAAGGCTCAATACCTTGTTCTTGATGGTAGTGAGGTTGAAGCCTGCGCTATAGCCCCAGTCGCCAATCCGGTCGCGCCAGTCGATGGCGAGTTCCACGCCTTTGTTCTCTATGGAACCGAGGTTGCCGATGCCCGGCACTGTGCCGGAGATGCCCGGAACTTCCGCCAGCAGGTCTTTGGTGGTTTTCTTGTAATATACACCCTCGAAGTGCAGGCGGTTGCGGAAGAAGTTGGCTTCTGCACCCGCTTCCCAGGCTTCCACCTTTTCCCAGCGAAGATGGGGATTGGGCAGGTAGGACAACTGGTAGCCCGGATAGATGGCAGACGGGGTGCCGAACACGGCGGAGTAGGCATTCGTCAGCAACGGTTCGGCGGGATAGGCGCGGTCCAGGTTCTGGTTGCCCAGTGTGCCCCATGAGCCTTTCAGTTTCAGCATATCCAGCCAGGTGATGTCCTTCATCCATGCTTCCTCGCTCATCAGCCAGCCCAGGCCGACGGAGTAGAAGTTCTGCCACTGGTTGCCGGTGTAGGAGAAGGCGGAAGAACCGTCGCGGCGGTAGGAGCCGTTGAACAGGTACTTGCCCTTGTAGTTGTAGAGCACGCGTGCCAGCACGGACACGGTGGAGCGCTCCCACTGCGTACTGCCGTTGGTGGCGGTGGCTGCGTCGCCGATACTTACGTACCATTTGTCGGGATTGTCCGGAATGACCAGGCCTACCCCTTGGGTACGGGCGCCGTTCAGATTCTCGAGCTTGTTGTAGTAGGTGGTGAAACCGGCTGTGGCCGTCACGCTGTGGTCTCCCCAGGAGTTGGTGTAGGTCAGCAGATAGTCGCTCTGTACCTTCATTTCCGTTTCTTTGGCTTGGGACACTCCGGTCTTGCCGTTGCCCAGCGTGGCTATGTCTCCCTCGACGCTTGCGTCATATACCTGGATAACCGGGGTGTATGTCCGTGTGCTGTTCGAGGCATAGTCCAGGGAGAACATGGCCTTGAACTGGAAGTGTTTCAGGAAATCCCATTGCCCGTACACGTTGCCCGAGCCACGGTAGTTCTCGGCTTTCGTGGTATTCGCCTTCAGGTCTACGTCCACCATCGGGTTGTTCATCTGTGCCTTCTGGAATCCGGGCAGTGAGGTGTAGAGGCCGTACTCGGAGTTGAATACATGCGCCACCGGAGCTGCGCGCAGGGCTGTAGCCACACTCTTCGTGTCGGCGGGCAGCATGCGTGCCCCGTTGAATTGGAAACCTACCTTGAGGTTGTCCGTCACTTTATAGTCGTTGCTGATGTTCAGCGTGATTTTGCTGTACTTCTCGTGCTTGATGTTGCCTTGCTCGTAAGCATAGCCCGCACCGAGATAGAAGCTGTTCTTGTCCGAGGCACCCGTGATGCTGATGTTGTTGTTGGTGATGAACCCAGTCTGGAAGATTTCATCCTGCCAGTTGGTGTTTCCCGTCCAGTCCGAGAAGTTGTATTCCGGGTTGCCTTCATTCCTCAACTGTTCGTTGTACAGCAGTTTGAAGCCTTCGGCATCCGTCAGTGCAATTTTGTCGGTGATGGACTTGAAACCGAACGAGCCGTTGATATTGACGCGTGTCTGTCCCTCTTTCGCCTTCTTGGTGGTGATGATAATCACGCCGTTGGCACCGCGCACACCGAAGATGGCGAGCGACGACGGGTCTTTCAGTATCTCCATGGATTCGATGTCCTGCGGATTCAGGAAGTTGATGTTGTCGTTGAACAGTCCGTCCACCACATAAAGTGGCTTGTAGCCGTTGATGGAGTTTGTTCCGCGTACACGGATTTCCGGGTCGGAGCCTGCCTTGCCGGAGTTTATCACCTGCACGCCGGCAATCTTTCCTTGCAGTGCGGATACGGGGTTGACCACCGGCTTGTTGGCGATTTCGTCGCCTTTAATGTTGGTGATGGAGCCCGTAAGGTCTCGCTTCTTGGCGCTGCCATAACCGATGACAACGGTTTCGGCCAGCATCTGCGAGTCGTCTTTCATCTGGACGTTGATTACCGACTGGCTGCCTACCTTGACAGCTTGCTTCACCATGCCTACATAGGAAAAATCCAATGTGTTCTCCGGGGTGGCCTGGATGGAGTACCGGCCGTCTATGTCGGTAATCACGCCATTGGAGGTTCCCTGCACCAATACGGTGGCACCAATCAGCGGGTCACCCAGGGCATCGGTCACGGTACCGGTTACTGTTTTCTCCTGCGCCGATGCGGCGACACTTGCCAGCAGGCACACCGTCAGAAATAGGTTTCTCAGTCTTCCGGTTTTCTTCTTGGGAAGGTTTAGGTTCTTCTTCATTACATTGATTTTTTAGTGGATAAATCATTCAGTTTCTCCTCTGAACAATCAAAATGCAAAAAAGATTTGGTGACGGTGTTAAAAAAGGGCAGCCCGGTTTTCGCGGACTGCCCTCTTACCTAAAAGCAAAACTATACCTATTTCAACTCAAAACTCGTAGTCTTTACATCGCGGCTGTTGGGTCCAATCATTACATGGAACTCGCCGGGTTCGTATACATACTGTATGTCGTAGTTGTAGAACTTCAGCAATTCGGGGGTAATGGTGAAGGTCACCTGCTTGCTTTCGCCTTTTTTCAGGTGGATGCGCTCGAAGCCTTTCAGCTCTTTCACGGGGCGGGTAATGCTGCCCACCAAGTCGCGGATATAGAGCTGTACGATTTCATCTGCATCGTAGTTACCCGTATTGGTTACGGTTACGGAAGCGGTCAGCTTGCCGTCCGCATTCAGTTGCTTGGAGCTGAGCGTGATGTCACTGTACTGGAAGGTGGTGTAGCTCAAGCCATAGCCGAAAGGATACAGCGGGTCGTTGCTCACATCCAGGTAGTTGCTGCGGAACTTCTCGAACCATTTGCCTTCTTTCAGAGGACGGCCGGTATTCTTGTGGTTGTATGCCATAGGCAACTGGCCCACATTCTGCGGGAAAGTGGTGGTCAGCTTACCGCTGGGGCAAACGTCTCCGAACACTACGTCGGCAATGGCGTCTGCAGCTTCACTACCTCCGAACCATACATTCAGGATGGCAGGAACATTTTCATTCTCCCAAGTCAGCACTACGGGACGTCCGGAGAACAATACCAATACTACGGGTTTGCCCGTTTTCAGCAATGCTTCCAGCAGGTGGCGCTGTGCGTCCGGCATTTCCAGTTCGGAACGGCTACTGCTCTCACCACTCATCTCGGAGGACTCGCCGAGGGCGGCTACAATGACATCGGCTTGTGCGGCTACTTTCAGGGCTTCGTCCAGCAGTTCTTGGTCATTGCCACGGGGCAGTTCACGGCCGAACATCGTGGCGCGTGTCTGGTAGTCGGCATCGTACATCAGGTTGCTGCCTTGTGCATAGAGAATGTTGGCCTTGGAGCCGACAGAATTCTTGAAACCTTCCAGCAGGGTGCTGTATTTGTCTGCTGTGGCTGCCACACTCCAAGTGCCCGGCATGTTGGCACGGGTGTTGGCAAGCGGGCCAATCAAGGCGATGTTGCCTTTGCGTTGCAAGGGCAGCAGATTGTCCTGGTTCTTCAGCAGTACGAATGTCTCTGTGGCAATCTGGCGGGCGATGGAACGGTGTTCGGGAGTGAACACTTCTTTTTCGGCACGCTTCACGTCGCAGTATTTATACGGATTGGCAAACAGTCCCAGCTTGTATTTGGCTTCTAGGATGCGTCGGCAGGCTTTGTCAATGTCGGCCTCGGTCACTTTGCCTTCTTTCAGAGACTTTTCCAGTGTGCCGATAAATCCGTCGGCTACCATATCCATGTCTGTTCCGGCGGTCAGGGCACGTGCGGATACTTCCTGCAGGTCACCGATTCCGTGGTCTATCATTTCGGAGATGGCTGTATAGTCTGTCACCACGAAGCCATCAAAGCCCCATTGGTTGCGCAGAACGTCGGTCAGTAGCCAGTGGTTGGCAGTGGCGGGTACTCCGTCAATTTCATTGAAGGAGGTCATTGCGCTACCCACACCGGCTTCTACGGCAGCCTTGTAGGGAGGGAAGTATTCGTTGAACATACGGTTGCGGCTCATATCCACCGTGTTGTAGTCGCGGCCGGCTTCTCCGGCGCCATACAGTGCGAAGTGCTTTACGCAAGCCATTATCTCGTTGTTGGCACTCATATCCTTGCCCTGATAACCGCGAATCATGGCTTGTGCAATGGCTGAACCCAGGAAGGGGTCTTCACCGTTGCCTTCTGATACACGTCCCCAACGGGCATCGCGGCAGATGTCCACCATCGGGCTGAACGTCCAGCAGATACCGTCTGCACTCGACTCAATGGCGGCGATACGGGCCGATTTCTCTATAGCCTCCATGTCCCAACTGCACGAGAGTGCCAAGGGGATGGGGAATACCGTTTCGTAACCGTGAATCACGTCCATACCGAACAGCAAGGGGATACCCAGGCGGCTGTTCTCTACGGCAAGTTTCTGCACTTCGCGGATGTTCTTCACGCCTTTCAGGTTGAACAGACCTCCGACTTCACCGTTGCGGATTTTACCGGCAACGTCGCTGCTCTTGGCTTGTCCGGTGACGACGTTACCGGCAGGTTGAGCTGACCGATTTTCTCGTGCAGCGTCATTTTGCCCATCAGCTCCGTAATGAATTTATCCATCTCCTGCGGATTGCCTTGGGATGTGTTTTCTTTGGGCGTTGCCGTCACGGTGAGGGCAGAGAAAGCCAAGGCTGCTAATAATGTGTATTTCTTCATATGATATAATTTTGATTATCCCCTCCGGCCCCCTGAAGGGGGAGGGGAATAGTGATATAGAAATTCAACTTAAGCTTAGCTGCTCCATCATGTCGCATACTAACTTCAATCGTAAATCCCTAAGCCTTAAATCCCAGCTTCTGCAATCCTTCCTGAACCTCGGGACAGCTCATGAAGAGTTTCCACAACAAGCCGGAACGATAGTTCTCAATCATCGGGGCAATGGTGCATTGGTCGATGGCAAGATAGCGGGGCACCGTCCAGTCACTTCCCTCGGAGAAGGCATCGTAGAATCCGTACTTGCCCCAAATCCAGTCGCCTTTGGAATAGAAATACTTCAGTGCACGCATGGATTCCTCCGGTGTGTAGGGAAAACTGGACAAGGCTGCTGTCGGTGTGATGACACCATGGTCGTTGTCGCCCGGGCAGTGGGCTGCATAGCCTTTGGTAGAGTAGCTGGCGGTCAGTCCCCAGCAGTCCTCGCCGTAACCTTTGTATTGTTTGGGATTCTCCACGCAGTAGCGGTAGTTGGAGAGGGTATGGTTGCGCACCACGTTCCAGTAGTTGGCATAGCGGTCGCTCAGGTTGCGCGGGTCCAGACCGATGTGCGAGTATTGTGCCCAGAACAAGGGACCGCCCAGTTTCTCGGCTCCGTTGTGTTTCAATTCCAAAGGCAGGCCGTAGGGGGCAGAGTCGGACTTGATGCCGCCGCCGCGTGCCCAGCCGTTGTGGTAGGCTGAAGCCGGAACGGGATAAGTGGGGGAGGAGGCTGCGAGCACATACACAATCAATGCTTCGTTGTAGCCTTCCAGCGGGAAGTTCATTTCCCAGTTGTATTCGGGAGACCAGTGCCAGTAGATGACATCCTTGCCATTCTGATACCAGCTGAACTCCATCTCTTTCCACAATTGGTCAATCTTCTCTACCAGCGCCTTTTCCTGCTCGTTGCCGTCGCGGAAGTATTGGCGTACGCAAAGCAAGCTTTGCATCAGGAAGCAGCTTTCCACCAAGTCTCCGCCGTTATCTTTTTGTCCGAAAGGTTTCACCTTGCCGGTAGGGCCGTACAACCAATGGGGCCATACGCCGTGGAAGCGGTCGGCGCGTTTCAGGTAATCGGCAATCTTGGTCAGGCGCTTCACGCCTTCTTCCCTGGGGATGAAGCCGCGTTCGATGCCTACCAGCAGTCCGGCTATACCAAATCCGCTGCCGCCGGTGGTGACAACATTCTGGTCCTTTTCGGGATAATCCCCATCCAGGTGGATGCGTTCGCGTGCCAGTCCGGAGGTCGGTTCCGCACCGTCCCACATGTAGTTCAAATGTACCTTCTGGATGTAATCAAGCATTTCGTCATCCGAAGCGAATGATTCGGGACGTACTTCCTCTGTGTCGGGCTTTTCCTCTTTTCCGTTCTCTTTCCCGTTTTCCTTCAAGTCGGAAGAGCAGGATGCACAGCCCGCCAATGTGGAAATCAGGAACAAAGCCAGCACATGTATCATTATTGGTTTTTTCATATCTTTATTTCTTGTGTTTAATTTTTTGTCATCTTGCACAATGGCGAGCGGCCGTTTTCGTTCAGCGCCTCGATAGTGAAGTAATAGTCCGTGTCCGCATCCAGTCCGCGGAAGTCATATTCCGTCTGTCCCAGTACCGTGATGGCATTGTACATCTTGCCTTCGGCGGTGCCGTAGTAGATGTTGTAGCCATAGGCGCTTGCTTCGGGTTGCCAGGAGATAAGGGCATTCCGGCGGTCTTTCCTGTCACGTTTCACAGTCAGTCCTTTCACGGCTTGCGGGACATCGCCGTCACCGTTCCCGAAGACGCGGAAGCCGGACAAGGCGACATTTCCCGTAGGCATGTGCACATTCTCGTATTTCAGATAACGGGCACGCAACGGCTCGTTGAGCTCGATGTAGTCGTGCGGACAATCCTTGTCACTGTCGCTCTTGTCTATGACCAATGTCCATTCTTTTCCGTCTTCGGAAGCAAAAATACGGTATTGGTGATAAATATCCATGGCACGGTTGTATTGAACCGCTTTATGGTCGTAGAAGTTCAACTGCACGGCACGTACATTCTTTGTACTGCCCAGGTCTATCCCGGCCCATTCGCCGGGGTTGCCGGAACGGGCTGCCCAGTAGGTGCGCATACTTTCGTCCGTCAGGTTGGAAGCTGCATGGATGCTATCCGTAGATGATACCTCCACCGGTTTGCCGTAGGACAGAAGCATCCATCCCGTGAAACGCTCTGCAGGGTTCTTTACGTCCATCGGTTCTGCCCAGTTGGGATAATCGCCGAAGGCAGTGGACGAATACATGACACCATCCTTGTCGAAAGCCACCGGATAAAGACCGATGCGGCGTTCGAACTTGTACTTCAGGGAGAGCATGCAGGTGGCCACGTGCCAGTAATTGCCTTTCACGTCGCAGAACGTGCCTCCATGACCGGCACCTTGCACATAACCGCCCGGCTTGTAGCACATCGGGTTATGCTTCTGGTAGACAAACGGGCCCAGCGGGGAATCCGAAACATATACGCCATCGGCATAGACTTTGAATTCAGTGCCCGGAGCACCATATTGGAAATAATATTTGCCATTGTGTTTGGTCATGTAAGCGCCCTCTGTGAATGGGCGGAGTGTCACTTCATCGTCATTGTTCATGCCGAAACGTTCCCAGCCGTGTTCTTCGGGGCGGAGCATCATGACATCGTGAATCTTGCTGATGGGGTAGAAATCATTCCGGTCCAGTTCTACCGCTTTCAAGGGATATTCATTGCTGGAGCCATAGTACAGATACAATCTGCCGTCGTCGTCCAGAAACAGACAAGGATCCCATGAAGGAAGTACGTTCTTTTCGATGGCACGTTTGAAACGTCCCGTTTTGGGATGCGTGCTGTACCACACGGCCAGACCTTCGTAGGTGGAGCCGGTATAGAACAGCGTGTCGCCGCTTACATAGGCGGCCGGCGCACACTGGTCATCGTCCGTAGGCTTGCGCTGGAAGCCGGCAGGAACGAAATCCCAATCCACCAGGTTCTTGGAATAGTGAAAACCGCCCTGGTTGGTGGAGAACAGAAAGTATTCTCCCTTGTATTCCACCGCCATCGGGTCGGCAGAGGAACGGAACGAACCGTTGGGACGCACATTGTTGTTGAAAGGCTCGAAGTTGTAACTGATGTTCATCGGATTGCAGAAGGTGCGCGACAGAGGCGCCTGTGGGTCATACCACCGGGTCGCCTGGGCGGGGCGGCAGATTGCGGTTGCCTTGTGTACCTCTTTTTCCATCACTACCTCAATATCGGTTTCATCCAGTGCCAGGATTCTGTTCACTATCTTTTTCCCGGGATAGTAGACATACAGGTGCACGTCGTTCTTCGCTCCTTTGATGGCAAAGCTGCCGTCGTGGGCAGTGGTATTGTGCATGGGACTTGCGAAGAACATGACTGTGGCGCCTGCGAGTGGCTGGCGGTTGGTGTCCAGTACGTGTCCTTTTACGATACGGTCTTGGGTTACAGTGATGTAATAGTCACTGACTTGCCCCTTCACCACTTTGATGGAATCGTCAGGGGTTGCCTTTGCCGCCAGAGCGGCAAAGGCTATTCCACAACTGATTAGGAATCTTTTTACCATATTGGAACGGATTTATTCGGCAATTCCGTCAATGGGTTCCAGCTTCAAATCAGGAAGGTCGTCCAACTGGTTGGCCGGTATGGGCCAATAAGTCTTTTCTGCTGTCCATCCTTTGGGACCGAGTACGGTGGCGGCATCGCCGGTACGCACCAAGTCCACATAACGGGCACACCATTCGCCGCAAAGTTCCATCCGGCGTTCGTCCATCACGTCTTTCAGGGTAACACCGGTTTTGGTGCTCATGCCTGCACGCTGGCGCACTTCGTTGTAGCCTGCGTCTCCATCCTTGCCCAGTCTGACTTTGGCTTCGGAGTTCATCAGCAGCACTTCGGCATAGCGGATGATACGCACATTGTTGTTGGCTCCGTAGGTCGTACGTGGAAGAGTCATCTGATTGTAGGGAAGGTAACCTTTGCCGTTCCAACAGTCGGTCTTGGTGGCCGATGTGGGACCTACCTGCCAACCCTCGCGCGTCTTGCTCAGGGCTTTCAGGAAAGAAGTTTCGGCACGCACACCTTCGCCACGGGCTTCGGCCCATGCCACGAACTCGGGTTCATAGCCTATGAAATTCCAGCCGCCTATGGACTTGGTGCCTTCGGCTTGCTTGTAGCTGATGGTACCGTCTGCGTTCACTACTTCATCATACCTCTCTGCCATGTTCGGACCCTGGAAATTGAACCATTGGTCTACGCCCAGGTAATCGCCAGAACCATTGCCGTAGTCTGTTACCTGGCATTCGAACAAAGATTCGTCACACAACTTTCCGGGAATTTTGAACAGCTGGTAGAAGTCGTCGTAGAGACGGAATCCACCGTTCTTGATGATGTCATCGGTCAGTGTCTCCACTTGTGCATAGTCTCCTTTCAGCAGATAGATGCGGGCGGCCAATGCTTGGGCGGTGAAGGCTGTCACGGCTCCCTTGTGTTCCATCTGGTTGGGACGCATGCGGGGCAGTTTGTCGATGGCGTAGTTCAAATCTTCCAGCATATAATTATATACGGCCTCTACGGTAGAACGGCGAAAATCGGTCTGCAGGTTGTCACGGTAGATGACGGTGGGACCGAAATTGGTCACCAGACAATAGTAAGCCCATGCACGGATGGTACGTACTTCGCCGCAATAGGATTCGTAGGTTTTGTAATCTTCGCTTCCTGCAGCAAGATATTCGGCATAACCGTCGAGGCTTTGCAGGGCGGCATTGGTGATGCGGATGATGTCGTAGAAATTCATCCATACCTGGTTCAGTGCCCAGAATGAGTTGTTGTAGTTGAACTTGCGTCCGAAGGCCACGGCATCGCCCTGGTCATCGGTACGGCCCGACCACACGTCACCGTCGCGGGTGAACATCAATAGTGCGTTGCACCAGTGCATGCCCTGTGTGCGTACTTTGGAGTAGGCACCCACTACGGGTTGGTACATATTGTTCTTGTTGGTAAAGTCCACGCCTTGTTCGGGAACTTTGTTCTCCGGATCGATTTCTATGAAATCGGTGCAAGCGGTAGCTCCTCCCAGTACCATCATGGCCGGAAGTATATATGCGAATGTTTTCTTTAAGAATTTCATTGTTTTACGTTTTAGGGTTTAGAAATCTATTTGCACTCCGAAAGTATAGGTTGAAGTCAGAGGGTATACTTCGGTATCCCAACCTTCGGCATCCGACACTTCAGGTGTGAAGCTGTTGGCCTTGAAGGTAGTGAAGGGGCGGTCGGCCGTCAATGAGAGGCGGAGTCCCGGCATCACGTAGCTGCCTATCTTCAAGTTCTTGAACGAGTAGCCCAGCGTGATGTTCTGGATGCGGAAGTAATCGGAGCTTTCTACGAAATAGGAAGCGTTGTTACTGTCTGATTTGTTCCAGGTTTTGAGAAGAGCCTTGGCCGACGGATGTTCGTTGGTAGAGCCTGCACCCGTCCAGCGGTTCTCATACTGTGCACGGTCAAAGTTATAGTAGTCGGCTGCATAGCGCAGGGCACGCTTACGGTTCCACAGTTCGCCGCCTGCTTGTCCGTAGGTAGTGAGGCTGAAGTCGAAGTTCTTATAAGAGAATCCGGCATTGAAGCCATAAGTAAAGCTGGGCACGTATGAGCCCAACACCTGCTTGTCGTTTCCGTCTATCACATGGTCGCCGTTCACGTCCTCGTAGATGAAGTCGCCGGGTTCCAGTCCGTTGGCCACGGCGATGGGGTCGGCAGCACATTGTTCAGGAGTCTGGTAGATGCCGATGACCTTGTAGCCATAGAATGAGTTCATCGTCTCGCCCACCATATTCACGGTCTTTCCGCCTTTGATGATTTTCATGTTTCCTTTTAGGCTTTTCACTTCGTTATGCAGATAAGAGAGATTGACGCCGATGTTGTAATTGAAGTCCTGGCCAATCTTGTCGTTCCAGTTCAAGGAGAGGTCGATACCGGTATTCAGAATCTGTCCGTTGTTGCCGGCCAGCAGCTCGCCACTCATCGGGAGCTTGGGTGAAATCACGGCGTTGTCAGTCAGACGGTAGTACCAGTCGATGTCGGCGTTCAAGCGGTTCTTCAGTGTACTGAAGTTGACGCCCACGTTGGTTTCGTTCACTACTTCCCAACCCAGCCAGCTGAAGTTGGTGGTGTTGATGAATCCGTCGATGGCGGTATTGGGACCGAATACGGACTGTACGTTCTGTATGCTTGCGAAGCCTGCACTGGCAGCAATCTTGTCGTTACCCAGCTTACCCCAGCTGGCACGCAGCTTCATGTAGTCGAAGATATTCTGGTTCTTCATAAACGGTTCTTGGGAGATGACCCATGCGGCACCGATGGAGGGGAAGTAGCCCCATTTGTCGTTGTACTTGGACGAGCCGTCGGCACGGAAGGTGAACATCAACATGTACTTGTCGTTGTAGTTGTAATTCAGTCGGGTGAAATAGGAGAGACCGCGGTATTTCCAGCCGTCGTCTTTCACCGTAGCGCCTTCCTTGTTGCCCAGTGCGATGTATTTCCACACGTCCTCACCTTCGGGCACGTTGGTGGCGGTACCTTCGAGCAGGCGGTATTGCTCTTGACGCATGGATGCACCCAGCATACCGGTAAAGGAGTGTTTGCCCCACTTGTCAGTATAAGTGGCCACGTTGTCCCATATATATTTGTAGTAGTTAGTGTTCTTTTTAGTGAGTTCGGTAACCTCTTTCTTCTGGTTGGTGCCTACATAGTAGGTAGGAGTGAACTCAGAACCGCGAATCATTGAGTAGTCGTAGCTGTAGCTACTGCGTATATTCAGCTTGTCGGGGATGAGGTTGAGCTGTGCATAGAAGTTGGTCAGCACTTGGTAGGTCTCGTTCCGGTTGTCGTAATAGTTGGCAGTGGCTACCGGATTGTTGAAGTTGTTGGTCAGGCCCACCTGCTCGGGCGATGTGTACTTCTTAGGGAACACGGCATCGTCGCGGCGGTCATCATACACCGGGATGATAGACGGTGTGTTGTATGCCTGTTGCCATGCGGCATTCTTGGGAAGCTGCTGCTGCGAGTTGCTGAATACGCCGTTGAAGCCTACTTTCAGCCATTTGCGGGCTTCGTAGTCAAGGGCGGCACGGAAGTTCAAGCGGCGGTAGTAGTTTTCCACGTCCATGATACCGTCTTGTGCCAGATAGCTCATGCCGGCAGAGTAGGTCGCTTTTTCCGTACCACCGGAGATATTCAAGCTGTGATTGGTCATCATGGCTGTGCGCAACAGTTCGTCATACCAGTTGGTATCGGCATTGAATTGCAGGTTTTCCATATTGCCTCCGAATTCGGCTACTGACTTTTCGAAAATCGACCGGTAAGCTTCCGGGTTGGCTTCCAACATCATGGTGGCATACTCG
>OHQP01000460.1_pt1 | contig 16041 bp, 11 predicted proteins | sample 1578101 | NCBI WGS metagenome assembly OHQP01 (sample SAMEA3879569, study PRJEB24766) | human gut metagenome | biome: human-associated habitat; feature: feces | place: USA | collected 1985/1987 | reverse complement strand
GATTTCTGCGTCTGGGGCCTGGCTTTGGGCGATGCCAATCTTGCCAGCCTGCCCGCTTTGGCGGAGGCCGGCTGCGTGGCCTTCAAATTCTTCTGGGGCTACGCGGTGGACCACCGGGACAACAGCCTGATCTACAACTACCGTGAGGGCATGGACAACGTCCTCCCGCCCCCGGACGACGGCCAGATCTATCGCCTGTTCCGCGCCGTGAAGGCCACCGGCAAACGCCTGGGCATCCACGCAGAGAATTTCTCCATTGTTCGGGCCCTGACGCAGGAGGCCCTTGCCACCGGCGCGCAGGACTATGCCGCATTGCTGCGTACCCGCCCCGTCAGCTGTGAGACCTCCATTATCGACACCGCCATCGACATGGCCAAGGAGCTCTCCATGCCCCTGCACGTCCTCCATGTGGGTGTAGGCGACGGCGTGGAGCACCTTCGCCGCGCCAAGGCCGACGGCGTGGATGTCACCGCCGAGACCTGTACCCATTACCTGACCTTCACCGACCGCGACGCCCGCCGCTGCGGCGCGGTGATGAAGACTTACCCTCTCATCCGTACCGCCGCAGATCGCCAGGCAGTCTGGCAGGGCCTTGCGGATGGTACCCTGGACTGGGTCTGCTCCGATCACGCGCCCCACACCTGCGAGGAAAAGCACCGTTCCTTCTGGGATGCCCCCGCCGGAATCAGCGGTATCGAGGGTCTTTCTCCTGTGTTGCTCACCGCTGTCCACCGCGGCCTGCTGACGCTGCCCCGCGTGGCGGCGATCACCTCCGCCAATGCGGCCCGTACCTTCGGCCTCTATCCCCGCAAGGGCGTTATTCGCCCCGGAGCTGACGCCGATCTGGCCATTGTGGATATGTCCGCGGCCTACACCTTCCGTCAGGAGAAGATGTACTCTAAAGCCAAGTGGTCCCCCTATGACGGTATGTCCTTCCAGGGCCGGGTGGTCGAGACCATCCTCCGTGGCCGCACCACTATGCGTGACGGTCAGGTCCTGCCCGACTGCTTCGGCCAGTTCCTGCCGGTCTGCACCAAATAGCTTGTTTTCTTCCTTTACTCCTTTTCCTCCCCCTTGCACCAAACGGCTCCCGGGCACGCACCCGGGAGCCGTTTGGCTTTTTCCGCATAAAAGGGACCGCTGTATGGTGGCCCCTTTTGCTGTTTGGCAGCCACCTTGTTGGTTTGGAATGTTTGGCACAAAGCGTTGCGGGTAACAGGGAATTCCGAAATGTCTACTGGGAAAAACAACAAAAGTTTTTCGCCGTGTTTAGGCAACTCTACAGAAATAGAGCCACGCCGGCCCTTTTCCGTTGACAGATCACAAAAGAGATGGTATTTTGAAACTGTGCTCGAGCACAGTCAATTCGTGCTCGAGCACAAATGACACATCGCCAAGGGCGATACAAATTTCGGAGAGGAGAAGCGGACACGTGACCATCAAGCAGATCGCCGAAAAAGCGGGCACCAGCCGCGGCACCGTCGACCGGGTACTCAACGGCCGCGGCAACGTAAATCCCGAGCTGGCCAAGCGTATATTGGACATTGCCGAGCGTGAGCGCTACCAGCCCAACCAGCTGGCTCAGGCGCTTATTCGCTCCCGTCAGCGCACCCACATCGGCATGGTCATACCCTCCGTCGGCAATCCCTTTTTTGACGAGGTGCTCCGCGGCGCACAGAGCCGCGCCAGAAAACTCTCCAGCTACGGTACCACCCTTACCATCCGCGAGATCAAGGGCTACGACGCCGCCACGCAGCTGCAGGCCATGCGCCGGCTGGTGGCCGAGGGCGTGGACGCGCTGGCGGTCATGCCGCTGGATGTGCCCGAGGTCGCGGCGTACCTGCAGTCACTGCCCATACCGGTGGTCACAGTCAACACCGATATCGATATCGACCGTGTGGCCTTTATTGGCTGCGACTACTATAACAGCGGCATGATCACCGGAGATCTGGCGCAGTTCATGCTCAACGGCCGGGGCCGCGTGGCGGCTGTAATCGGCAGCACCAATGTCCGCGGCCATATGGACCGCGTGCGCGGTCTGCGGACCGCACTGGAGGGCACGCCGGAGATCACGGTGGACGCCGTGCTGGAAAATCAGGACGACGACGATGTCTCCTATCAGGTGCTGCGGGCCTATCTGGCGGACCACACGCCGGACATGGTGTGCTTTGCCGCCGCCGGTATCGACGGCGGTATGCGGGCCATCCTGGAAAGCGGAAAGAATATCCGCGTGCTGGCGGTGGACGGGACGGAGGCCGTGCTGCGGTATATGGAGGAAGGGCGCATTGCCGCCACTGTGACCCAGGAGCCCTTTGCCCAGGGGGACGAGGCGGTGCGTGTGCTGTTCGACTATATCCACACCGGACGGCGGCCCGCCGCCGGCGTGGTGTATACCCACAACCGTGTGCGTGTGCGGCACTCGCAGTAAGTTTGTGATCCGATCGGCACAGGCCGATGATGATTTAACTTTTTAACAGGAGGAATGTATCATGGGAAACAGACCGGTAACTCTTTGCACCTGCCAGTGGGCAGACCTGCCCTTCGATGAACTGTGTGCGCTGGCGTCCAAGATGGGCTATGACGGCCTGGAGGTCGCCTGCTGGGGCAACGGCATCGACATTGATCGTGCATACAGCGATGACAGCTATGTGGCCTGGATCAAGGAGACCCTGGCGAAGAACAACCTGATCTGCAAGGCCCTGGCCTGCCACATCATCGGCCAGTGTGTGGGCGACGCTCCCGATCCCCGGCTGAACAACTTTGCTCCCGCGGCGCTGGCCGACAAGCCGGAGGAGATCCGCGCCTGGGCGATCGACACCATGAAGAAGGCCCCCGTGGTGGCCAAGAAGCTGGGCTGCTATGTGGTCACGGGCTTCACCGGCTCTCCCATCTGGAAGTGGCTGTATTCCTTCCCCCAGACCACCGAGGAGATGGTCGAGAACGGCTACGACGAGATCGTGCGCCTGTGGTCCCCTATCCTGGATGAGTTCAAGGCCAACGGCATCAAGTTCGCCCTGGAGGTCCATCCCGGCGAGATCGCTTTCGACTACTACTCCACCGAGAAGCTGCTGAAGAAGTTTGCCGACCGCCCCGAGTTCGGCCTGAACTTCGACCCCAGCCACCTGCTGTGGCAGGGCGTGACGCCCCATCTGTTCCTGCGCGACTTTATGGACCGCGTGTACCACGTCCATATGAAGGATGCGGCGGTGACTCTGGATGGCCGCAGCGGTCTGCTGGGCTCCCACATCGATTTCGGAGACCTGCGCCGCGGCTGGAACTTCCGCTCCCTGGGTCATGGTGACGTGAACTTCGAGGAGATCATCCGCGTGCTGAACGCCGCCGGTTACGACGGCCCTCTGTCCGTGGAATGGGAGGACAGCGGTATGGACCGTATCGAGGGCGCTACCGAGGCGGCCGCTTTCGTGAAGAAGGTGGACTTCAAGAAGTCCGATGTGAAGTTTGACGACGCTATTGCCAACTGAAACGCGACAAGGAGGACAATATGGGTATTCAGATCCGTTACGGCATGGTCGGTGGCCACATGAACGCCTTTATCGGCGAGGTGCATCGCAAAGCCATCGCCTTTGATCCCCGCGCACAGCTGGTGGCGGGCTGCTTCTCCACCAATGCGGAGAAGAACCGTGAGACCGGCGAGACCTACTCCCTGGACATGAGCCGCGTGTACCCCAGCTATGAGGCCATGGCCGAGGCGGAGAGCAGGCGTCCCGACGGTATCGATTTCGTCAGCATCACGACCCCGAACAACACCCACTACGACGTGGCCAAGTGCTTCCTGCAGCACGGAATTCATGTGGTATGCGAAAAGCCTCTGTGCTTTACCGTGGAACAGGCGCAGGAGCTGGTGGCCCTGGCCAAGGAGAAAAACCTGGTTTTCGGCGTCACCTATACCTATTCCGGCTACACCATGATGAAGGTGGCCCGCGAGATGATCGCCGAGGGCAAGATCGGCAAGATCGCCGCCGTCAATGCGGAATATGTCCAGGAGTGGCTCATCGATGAGCTGGGCGTCCCTGGCGAGGGCACCACCAAGCTGTCCGTCTGGCGCGCCGATCCGGCGGTGTCCGGTATCTCCAACTGTGTGGGCGACATCGGCACCCACATCGAGAACTCCGTCCACTACCTGACCGGCCTGAACATCAAGCGTCTGGCCGCCACCGTGAACCGCTACGGCAAGGAGCTGGACCTGAACGCCAATATGCTCGTCGAGTACGAAAACGGCGTCAACGGCGCTTACTGGTGCTCTCAGATCGCGGCGGGCAAGCTCAACGGCCTGACCATCCGCATCTACGGCAGCGAGGGCGCACTGGAGTGGGAGCAGCACTATCCTGATTATCTGAAGTACACCCCCAAGGGCAAGCCCACGGAGATCCTGTCCCGCGGCACCGGCTACATCACCGAGAAGGCCGGCGCGTACAGCCGCATTCCCTCCGGCCATCCCGAGGGACTGATCGTCGCCTTTGCCAACATCTACAAGAACATCATCAGCGCCATTCTGGCGGTGAAGGCGGGCGGTACGGCCAACGACGACTCTTTCGACTATCCCACCGTCACCGACGGCCTCAACGGCGTGAAGTTCATTCACGCGGTCATCGACTCCGCAGCCAAGGACTCTGCCTGGGTGGAGCTGTAAGAACACGTTATAGGCGGACTTTGTCCGTATCTATAAAAAATTTTTAGGAGGAAACAACCATGAAGAAAGTACTGGCACTGATCCTTGCGCTGGTCATGGCCCTGTCTCTTGTCGCCTGCGGCGAGAAGAAGGACGATGACGCCAACAAGGACAACGATGCTGCCACGGGTAATCGCATCGCGATCCTGGTCCCCAATGCCGACCACGGCTGGACCGGCGCTGTGATGACCTATGCGCAGGAGAAGGCGCAGGAGCTGAATGACGCCGGCAAGTATGCCGCCACCGTCATCACCTCTTCCGACGCCGCCAACCAGATCCAGCAGGTGGAGGACCTGATCGAGAACAAGACCGCTGACTATGTGGTCATTCTGCCTCAGGACAACACCCTGGAGAACACCATGGCCAAGCTGGCCACCAGCGGCATCCCCTATGTGATGTTCGACCGTATCATCGACTCCGCTGCTTCCACTGCTGTTGCCTGCGTCAAGGGCGATAACAACGGCATCGGCGCCGAGACCGCCAAGCGCTTCATCGCCGACGGCATGAAGGCTGGCGACAAGGTCCTCATCATGCCCGGTGACAACTCTTCCGTTCCCACCATGCGTAACGACGGCTTCTTCAGCGTGCTGAAGGAGAATGGCTGGACCGAGGAGCAGATCGCTGCCATCCAGTCCACCGACTACACCGGCTGGAGCCGCAGCAAGGGCAAGGAGCTGTTCATCAACTGGCTGGATGCCAGCACTGTTGAGGACATCACCGCCACCAAGTGGATCTTCACCCACGACGACGAGATCGCCATGGGCATCCTGGAGGCGCTGAAGAGCTCCGAGATCGACGCCGAGAAGAAGGATGCCTTCCTGAACGCCGGTGTGCATCTGGGCACCTCCTCCGGTCTGAACGAGATCTACTCCGTGCTGAAGGGCATCCATCAGAAGGACTACACCGCTGAGGTTGCCAAGCTGGCCGATCTGTTCTCCGTTACTTACGATCCCGCGATGATCAAGGCTGCCGTGGATGACATGGTCACCCACATCGAGGGCGGTACCGTCACCCAGGATCACGTCATCGCCGTGTCCGTGGTGGATGCTACCAACGTCAACGACTTCCAGGGCTTCGGTGACGCTGTCTCCAAGTAAGTAAAGTCGTTTCCGAGGGCTTCGCGGGCGCTTCGGCGCCCGCGGGGCACCTCCCCCTTCGCAGAAGGGATCTTATCAAACAGCAAAGAGAGGCGTGCGGCATGGAATTGCTGAAAATGACCAATATCACCAAATCATTCTCCGGTGTGGAAGTGCTTTCGCACGTTGATTTTTCCGTGGAGCGCGGGGAAGTACACGCGCTGCTGGGAGAGAACGGCGCCGGTAAGTCCACATTGATGAACATCCTGGCGGGTGTGCATCAGCGGGATGAGGGCGAGATCGAGTTTGACGGAGAGCAAATGCACGACATTTCCGTCAAGCGGACAGAACAGGCAGGTATCGCCTTTGTACACCAGGAGTTGAACCTGTTTAACGATCTGAAGGTGTACGAGAACATTTTTCTTCGCAAAGAACTGCTGACCAAGCTGGGCACGCTGGATAAGCGGGCCATGCTGGAGCAGACGCGCCAGCTGATGAGCGACCTGGGCGTGGATATCGACCCCAACGGCCTGGTAGACGAGCTGGAGACCAGCAAAAAGCAACTGCTGGAGATCGCAAAGGCACTTCATGCCAATGCGAAGCTCTTTATTCTGGACGAGCCGACCACCGCGCTGAACAACGCGGAGATCGAGCACCTGTTCAGTATCGTGCGGCGATTGAAGGAGCAGGGCAAGTCCTTCATCTTCATCTCCCACAAAATGAACGAGATATTTACCATCGCGGACCGCTACACGGTCCTGCGGAATGGATGCTTTATTCAGTCCGGCAATATTGCCGACACCACGCCGGAGGCCGTCACCCGTCTTATGGTGGGCAGCAGCTACTCCGAGGCCTCGGTGTACCAGCCCCGCCAGCTGGGCGATGTGGCGCTGAAGCTGGAGCACCTCAGCGGCGAAGGGTTCGAGAACGTGGATCTGGAGGTGCGTAAGGGCGAGATCATCGGCCTGACGGGCCTGAAGGGCGCCGGCGTCAGCGAGATGATGCAGGCGATCTTCGGCGCGATTCCCATCAACTCGGGCACGGTGTATGTCAACGGAGAGCCGCTGCACCACGGCGGCATACATAACGCCATGCGCCACAAGATCGGCATGATCCCCGCCAACCGCAAGGAAAACTCCGTCATCCCGGATTTCACGCTGCTGGAGAACAACTACATCTCCGAGCACACGCTTTCTGCCAATCACCAGCTGATCCGCGGGCGGAAAGAGGTGGCGCAGTACAACAGGATGCGGGATATGCTGAACATCAAGGCCAACAGCCATGACGACCTGATCCTGTCACTGTCCGGCGGCAACCAGCAGAAGGTGATTCTGGGCCGGTGGCTCACCACCGAGGCGGATATCCTTATCATGGATAACCCCACCCAGGGTATCGATGTGGGCGCCAAGGCGGAGATCTACAAACTGATCCTGGAGCTGGCCGAGAAGGGCAAGACCATCTTGGTCAACACCCTGGAGATACCGGAGATACAGAAGATCGCGGATCGCTGTGTGGTGTTCTACCACGGGCATATCCAGACCATTCTGCCCCGTGAGGAGATCACGGAGGAGAGAGTCATGCTGTATGCGACCAATGTGATACACGCAACGGAGGGAGAGGTAAACGTATGAGTCAGAACACGGAACTGAAGGCCCAGGCCAAAAAACCGGGGCTGAACAAGAAGGGCATTGCCGCCTGGATCAATAATTACAGCTTTATCCTCATCGCACTGGCGATCTTCATCGCCTATCTGTTTATTAACCACGGCGCGACCACCTGGAGTGGCGTGATGAACATCCTGCGGCACTCCGCTGTGGTGGGCATTATGGCCTTCGGCATGGGCCTGGTCATCATCACCGGCGGCATTGACCTGTCCGTGGGCTCCATGCTGGCGCTGGTGGGCAGCTTCTCCGTGGTGGTGTTCAATGCCACGGACAGCGTGTTCCTCACATTGCTGTTCGCCCTGGTGGCCGGCGGCTTGTGCGGCCTGTTCAACGGTGTGCTCATCGGCCTGGTGAAAATGCCCGCGTTCATCGTGACGCTGGCCACAATGCTGATCTTCCGTTCGGTGGCACAGTATTATCTGCGTACCACCGGATCCTCCATCTTCAACATGACCGGTACCCTGGACCACTATGCCAGCTTCTACGGCTTCGGCCAGCTGAAGATCGCCACCGTTCCCGTGGTGGGCATCGTGCTGCTGCTGGTCACGGTCATCATGGTGTTCATATCCACCTGAGCGCTTTCCTGTGGCTGGCTATGAACGGCTCCGTCGACCCGGCCACCCTCGGTAAGAGCAACGAGATGTACGCCATCGCCGCGGTGGTCATCGGCGGTATCAGTATGAGTGGCGGCAAGGGCAAGCTGCTGGGCGTTCTGTTCGGCGCCATGAGCTATACCATCATCGACAAGATCATCGCCTCCCTGCAGGTGGACGCTCTGATCAACGATACCATCAAGGGCTCGATTTTGCTGGTGGCCGTTATCATCCAGCTGGTGGTGCCCATGATCCGTTCCCGCGTAAAAACGAAACATACTTCGGAGGTGTAATAACATGAAAAAGTACGCTGATGTGAGTAAGGTCGTCTACGATCCCAAGGGGACCGACCCCTTTACCTTCCGTTGGTATGACCCGGACGAGGTCATCGCCGGCAAAAAAATGCGTGAGCATCTGAAGTTCGCGTTGAGCTATTGGCATACCATCGACGCCGAGGGCGTGGATATGTTCGGCTCCGGCACCATGGATAAGTCCATGGGCCAGACGGACCCCATGGCCAAGTTCCGCGCCAAGGCAGACTTCGCCTTCGAGCTGATGGAAAAGCTGGACATCGACTACTACTGCTTCCATGACGTGGACATCGCCCCGGAGGGCGCTACCCTGGCCGAGAGCATCGCCAATTTCCGCGTGATGGTGGATTATCTGTACGAGCTGCAGAAGAAGACCGGCAAGAAGTGCCTGTGGGTAACGGCCAACAACTTCGGCGACAAGAAGTTCATGGCCGGTGCAGCCACCTCCTGCTGCGCCGATGTGTTTGCCGCTGCCGCTGCCAAGGTCCGGGCCTGCCTGGACGCCGCGGTGAAGCTGGGCGCCACCGGCTATGTATTCTGGGGTGGCCGCGAGGGCTATGACACCCTGCTGAACACCGACATGGGGCTGGAGCTGGACAACATGGCCCGATTCCTGCGTATGGCCCGTGACTACGGCCGCAAGATCGGCTTTACCGGCGATTTCTATCTGGAGCCCAAGCCGAAGGAGCCCACCAAGCACCAGTACGACTTCGATGTGGCTACCTGCATGAACTTCCTGCGGAAGTACGACCTGACGGCGGATTTCAAGATGAACATCGAGGCCAACCACGCCACCCTGGCGGGCCATACCTTCGAGCATGAGCTGCGTACTGCCATCGTCAACGGCAGCTTCGGCTCCATTGACGCCAACGAGGGCGACTATCTGCTGGGATGGGATACCGACCAGTTCCCCGCCAACGTGTACAGCGCCACCTACTGCATGATGGAGGTCCTCCGCGCCGGCGGCTTTACCAACGGCGGCCTGAACTTTGACGCCAAAGCCAGACGCCAGTCCAACACCTTCGAGGATATCCTGCTGGCCTATATCTCCGGTATGGACACCTTCGCTCTGGGCCTCCGCAAGGCGCTGGAGCTGAAAGCGGATGGCCGTCTGGACCAGTTCGTCAAGGAGCGCTACAGCAGCTATGACAGCGGCGTGGGCAAGAAGATCGTGGATGGTGAGATGACCCTGGAGTCTCTGGCGGATTACGCCGAGGGCCTCAAGAGCTTTGATGTGCCCAGCGGCCGTCAGGAGTATCTGGAATCTGTGGTCAACCGGGTGCTGTTCCACTGAGAAATGACATATTGCGGGCCGCCCGAGAGGGCGGCCCTGCCTGAAGGAGGCGCAAGGCTATGAAGGAATATTTGCTGGGTATCGACCTGGGCACCTCCGGCACCAAGACGGTGCTGTTCCGCAGTGATGGTACGGCCATGGCCGCCCACACGGTGGAATACCCCCTCTACCAGCCCCAGAACGGCTGGGCTGAACAGGAGCCGTCCGACTGGTGGCGTGCTGTGCGGGAGACGGTGCAGGCCGTGCTGCACAAAAGCGGTGTGGCCGCCGCCGATGTTGCCGGTGTAGGCATCTCCGGGCAGATGCACGGTCTGGTGATGCTGGACGAGAGGGGAGAGGTGCTGCACCGCAGCATCCTGTGGTGCGATGGCCGCACCGGCGAGGAGTGCCGTGAGATCACCGAGACTGTGGGCGCGGAGAAACTCATCGCCATCACCGCGAACCCCGCCCTGGCGGGCTTTACCGCTGGGAAGATCCTGTGGGTGCGGAAGCATCTGCCGGAGGTCTACAAGGCCTGCCGTCATATCCTGCTGCCCAAGGATTACATTCGCTACTGCCTCACCGGCCAGTTTGCCACCGAGGTATCCGACGCTTCCGGCATGAACCTGCTGGACGTGCCCCGGCGGCAGTGGTCCGACGAGATACTGAACAAGCTGGACATCGACCCGGCGCTGCTGGGCCGGATGTACGAGTCTGTGGACGTGACCGGAACGGTGACGGCGGAAGCTGCCGCCCTGACCGGCCTGGCCGAGGGTACGCCCGTGGTGGGCGGCGCGGGCGACAACGCCGCCGCGGCTGTGGGCACCGGTACTGTTCGCTACGGAAAGGCCTTTACGACGCTGGGCACCTCCGGCGTGGTCTTTGCCCATGCGGACAGCGTTTCCATCGACCCGGCGGGCCGCGTACACACCTTCTGCTCCGCCGTTCCCGGCAAGTGGGCGGTAATGAGCTGCACGCTGGCGGCGGGTCAGTCCCTGCGTTGGCTGCGGGATACCTGCTGTGCCGGCGAGGTGGCCGAGGCGGCCAAACAGGGCGTGGACCCCTACGAGCTGATGACGGCCCTGGCCGAGAAAACCCCCATCGGCGCCGACGGCCTGTTGTTCCTGCCCTATCTGATGGGCGAGCGATCCCCGCTGTTGGACGAGAAGGCCCGGGGCGCGTTTATCGGCCTGTCCGGCGGCCATGACCGCGGCCACCTGATTCGCGCTGTGCTGGAGGGCGTTACCTACTCCCAGCGTCAGTGCGTGGATGTGCTCCGTGGCATGAATGTGCCTACGGAGGAAATGATGGCCTGCGGCGGCGGCGCGCGGAGCGCATTCTGGCGTCAAATGCTGGCCGATGTGTACGGCTGCCCCATCCAGACCGCCAAGGCGGCGCTGGAGGGCCCGGCGCTGGGCGTGGCTATTCTGGCCGGTGTTGGCACCGGTGTGTATCCCTCCGTGGAGAGCGCCTGCGATGCCATCGTCAAGCCGGATACCGTTCTGTACCCCGATGCGGAACGCAGCCGCGCCTATGAGCCCTACTACCAACTCTATCTGCGGCAATATCCCGCCCTGCGGGAGACCTTCCATGCCCTGGCCGCCATGAGGAGCCGGGCATGAGCGGCGCAAAGCGTATCCTGCCGCTGCTGGCGGTCCTGTGCTTCGCCCTGTTTCTGCTGTACGGCGTCTATTTCAACGCCTTTGGCGCCAACGCCGAGTCCATGATGGCCTTTTTCGGCATTACCGAAAGCCGCCAGGGCTTCGTGATGACCATTCAGTCCCTGGGCGGCATCGTGATGACGGTGCTGCTGGGCCTGTTCGGCGAACGGCTCCACAAGCTGTACGGCCTGTTGGCCGGCGCGGTGCTGGTGGGCGTGGCCGGTGTGACCATTGGCACCATGCCCCTGTACGGCAATGACAGCTACGGGCTGCTGCTGGTGTTTGCGCTGATCGGCGGTGTGGGCTATATCACCATCGACCTACTGATGAACGGCGTCATCGCCGACGTGTTTCCCGAGAAGAAGAGCACGCTGCTGCCCATCGTTCACGGCTTCTACGGTCTGGGCGCCATGCTGGCGCCCCTGCTGGTGACATGGCTTACCGACAGCGGCCGCCCCGCCACCTTTGCCGTACCGTATCTGGTGCTGGGCGCGGCGGCGCTGGTGTTGGGCGCGGTGTTCTGGACGGTGTCCCGCCGCGCCACGCCCCACACGCCCTACGCCGATATGACGGCCCTGCGGGACAGGTCCGTGGCCAACCCGGCGGAGATCTTTCGTGACAAGCGCGCATGGCTCTATCTGCTGTGCTGTTTCCTGTATCTGTGCTTCCAGAACGGCATCGCCGTCTGGCTGCCCAACTACTACAAGACCGTGCACCACATGGCAGGCGGCGCGGCCAACGCCATGCTCACCCTGTTTTTCCTGGGCGCACTGGTGGTCCGTATGCTCTCACCGCTGGTGTATAAGCGTATGCCGGTGCGGACTTTCTATCTGCTCACCTGCTTTTTATCGGCCGGCGTGTTTGCGGTTTTGCTGCTGACGCCGTCTTTGGCCGTCCAGCGGGTGCTTTTGGTGCTGCTGGGCCTGCTGCAGGGCGCGGAGGTCCCGGCCCTGGTGATCCTTTGCTGCGAGACGTTCCCCACTCGGACGGCTTCGGCCTCATCCATCATCGTGCTGGGCGTATCTCTGTCAGCACTGATCGCACCCACGGTGCTGGGGCGGCTCATCGAGCAGGTAGGCTACGGCATCCCCCTGTGGGGCCTGACGGCCTGCCTGCCGCTGTCGGCGGCGGTGCTGCTGGCCATACGCCGTGACGCACCGGTGCGGGCATGACCTTGCCTTTTCCCCGGGCAGCGGGCAAGAAACTTTTTCACGGGCGCTACTCCCACCCACCAAACCTTCCTTATAAAAAACTTCCTTCCTTTATCTCGCTGCCTTTGCTTCAGGCCGTCGGAGGTGTCATTGACGCCTCCGACGGCCTGTGGGCTTTGCGGCTATGCGGGGCGCCCTTGCCGTTTTCCCTGCAAAGCACGCTGCATTCCGCAGTATTTTTGGCAATTTTATTTCGGAGAAGTATTACTTTTTTCCTGTGCTGTGCTATCTTACAGGCGACGGTTAGCTGTATCTAACTGCTGCAAAATATAGAGGAGCGATCTGCCATGAAGAGATTTGCCATGTTTGCCGCCGGTGTGCTGTTCGGCACCGCCGGCATTAAGGTCCTGGGCAGCAAGGACACCAAGAAAGCCTAGGGGCACTTTTTTCACGCATTTTTTATAGCCGCAGTCACAGTACGGTCCGCCGGAGGCCAGGGTATACGTCCGCACAAAGCTTGTCGCGCCGCCGGTCTCACTCATGGTATAGTCCGGATGACACAGAGCCAGCGTTAGGTCGTACGATCCCAGTTCCTGCATCAGTGTGCAGCTACCGCACCGGGTAAACCGCCCTTCATAGCCGCTACCGCCCGGGTATTCGTAAAAGTCCGTCAGCCGTTCCACGTCCGGCCATTCTGGCATGGACAGAACAAATGCGCCAAGCAGGGCACAGTTGACGATATTCATCTTAAAGCGGTCCGCTGTCAGCTGCCGCCGAGCAGATACCCAAGGACGCACGGGGCCGTTTCATCACCGGAGATACTGCTTTAAAGCATATCTCCGTTTTGCATGTGGAATGCGAAATACAAAAAGCCGCACGGGAACACCGTACGGCTGGCTTTGCAGGCACAAGGCCTACCGTTATCCAATAATACCCTATTTCGACTGCATTTTCAATCTGAACATCTTAAGGCGTTTTTTGCCCCCAAATTCCGTGTGGTTGTCTCAGTTTTGCCTGTGTGGGTCAGGTTGTGGGTCAAATGAGAAAACGGCGGCAAATTGAACTTGCCGCCGCATTACTGTTTTCGCACTTTGACCCATATTTTTCAGCAACTTATGCGGTCAACGCAAAATGAAAAAACTGAACTTTTAACGCAGAAAAACCGCCTAAAAAGGCGGCTTTTCAAAGTTATTTTGGTCGGAGTGCGGGGACTCGAACCCCGGGCCTCATGCTCCCAAACTTTTGAATAAAAATTTTTCTACTTTTTCCGACGCTTTATAGCCGCTTTTGCTTTATTGTGGATGCTCTTCGCAACTCTTGACTCCACTGTTTCCGCATACTCCACGTCTGTCTGTAGTCAAACATGTGGTCAAAAACCGCTTTCTGAACACCCTCGTGACAGGGGACAGAAAGCGGTTTTTTATGGTCTGCTGGAGTGCTGCGGGCAGGTAATCCGGTACCCCGGTTTGCCGCATTGTACCTCTGATGGGGAGGTTAAGCAAGTCCTTTATGCAAGGATAGGCGGCGCAGAATTTGCATCGCTATAGACAAAGAATAGGGACTTTCCCTTAATACGAGCTGCGTTTTAAGGGAAAGCGCACCAGAAGTAAGGGAAAGTATCTGCGCCCTGCGAGAGAAACGCCGTTGACTTTCATCATAATTTTATCGTGAATATTTTTCGATTGGCACTCAAAGCGAGTTGATTTTCATCATAGCGATATGAGAATCCTTGAAGAATTCTGGTACAGCAATATTAGGCAGACCAAGTGTGATACTTCGCCCTGCACGGAAAGAAACAGCAGGAACTGATCTGCAGGAATAAAGAGAAGCTTCGTGTCACCATGACGGACGAACAAGAGAAATTGTTTGAGACAGGATCGTGCTGGAGATCATGGACGAATAAAAGACTCTGCCAAAGATTCGAATTTGCCTCATGCTCTGCGTACCAAGATGGGACGCAACGGGCATGTCACCACGGAGATACTCGTGAAGATTTGTGCAGCACTGGATTGCCGAATTGAGGATATTGTGGAGATCGTGCCGGACGAATGATAAGTCCAATAAATAACGATTAGGGACACAGGCATAAAAGCCTGTATGGGCGCTTGGGCGCACTTCAATATTGAAAATGTTGGAGGCTGCCGGATGGCATGGGCATCCCAGCGCAGCCGGAGGGCGATCAACTATGCTTTCATTGTGGTATCCGACCGCATCAGCGGACGCTCCTACATCTTCCCATCATACACATGGGCTCCTTTCCAATCAAATTGGGGAAGGGCGAAAACGGCGGTTGCCTCTAACAGAGCAGCCGCCGTTTCCTCTATGCCATACGCTGCATTTCAGTATTGCAAGGTCATTTGGTTTTATAAATCAGGGCATTTCAGGATCATGCACAAGGGATACGCTGAACTCCTGTGCGGTTGCGCCCTCCGGCAGCAGCTTCGCCATGACCACGAGCCGTTGGTTGCCGGTATTGGCCTTGTCATACTTCCGGCAGCAGGTGGAAAGGGTCAGGACGGTATCTTCCTCGGAGAAGGTCACACCGTCAAAATCCAGCCAGTTTTTCCGCGCAACCGTCTCAAAGAAGCTGACCAGATCATCTCCCGTGGGATCAGGCGCAATATAGTCAAAGCCAATATCCGTGATGAAACAGGCTGTGATTTGGAAGACCATGTCCTCTCCCTTCACCGAGAGGTAGACATACGGGTTCTCCTTCACATAGTCCGCATCCATATACCGATGGAGCTTCGTGAGCTTGGGCCCGTCCGGGTCACAGTTGCTGGCAGGGTGACCGAAGATGACGGTATTCCTGTCCAGCTTGCTCCGGCTGCCCAAACGGTTGTCACAGTGGGCGTAGTAGCAGCCCCAGTCGCTGTAGTTCCCGTTCTCGTCCTTTTGCAGGTAGTAAGCGTTGTCCTTCGCCTGCACCACGGGGTCGTCCACCTCGGCACCGGGCATATACAGCCACGCCACGGCGTCGGCGTATTTTTTATATGAGCGTTCACCCTGATTGAACGTCTTCACCACTTCGATGCCGCCGATGTATTCCACCGTTGCGGCATCCATGTTTTTCCCTGCGGCAAGTACTCTGGCATATCTCTTCTCGTAATCCTTCATCATTCCCATATAGCAGAAGGCACCCACCGGAATCGTCACAAGAGAGATCAGCGCGAGTCTCCAATCAAGGCTAAAGAGGTAAACGAGCATTAGAATTGGGATTAGGATGTTGGCAGTGAGTTCCGGTACCATATGCGCCAGCGGAAGCTCCAGCTTTTCCACGGTGTCCACGATGATCGTTTTGAATTTCCCGGATGGCGTATCAAGGATCGTTCCCATGGGGACACGGGAGAGCTTCTCTGTTATCGCCATGCGGATATTCCGCAGAATGATAAAGGCAGACTCATGGCTTTTCATTGTAGAAAAAGTTCCAAACCACACCTGCCCGAGATAGCCCGTAAAAGCAATCAATGCCAAAAACGCCAACTTGCTGAAAGCATAGTCTTCGTGGCAGATCATAATGATCCCGCGGGACACCGCGATATAGGGGATCATGCCGCAAAGCGCCCCCAAAACCGCAAGTACAATGGAGCCGATCAGTTTCCCTTTGCACGGCTTCGCAAAA
>OHQP01000453.1_pt1 | contig 16178 bp, 6 predicted proteins | sample 1578101 | NCBI WGS metagenome assembly OHQP01 (sample SAMEA3879569, study PRJEB24766) | human gut metagenome | biome: human-associated habitat; feature: feces | place: USA | collected 1985/1987 | reverse complement strand
TTCTGACGCTTTCAGCGATGTTTTCAGTTATCCCGCCTATGAAGCAGGGTACGCCCTCGACGGGCAGACTTTCGGGTTTGACCTGACTGCGGTTTTCAATGAAACGCACAGCCTAATCCCGAACGGCGAAAATTCTGCCAAAAACACCACGGAGGCGACAGTTTCCCTGCTTGGAAAGAGTTTCGGCGCTTCCGTCGTTACTCTGCTGGTCAAAAAAGGCGGCTCGCCCGATCCGAACCCTGATCCTGACCCAGAGCCGGATCCCAACCCCGACCCGATTCCCGGACACGGCAAAATTTTTGACTTTGCGGTTACCGCCGTGCTTGACGTCGACGGATTAAGCCACAAAGGCAACATCACCAAAAAAGCCGTTGTCATCCGTTTTGAAGAAGGGTACAGTTTCGGCGTCTGCGCTTATGAAGAACCCTTTCCTCAGGAAATGACCTATGTGCAGAGCGGCTATACCGGCTTTAATTCCGCAGCACAGCAACGTGCCGGAGCCGCATTCAGGCTTGCCCGCGCAGTTGACGCCGCTGACGGCGGAATTGAATGGTATGCGGAAGACAACTCGCTGATTGCCGGCGTCGATGTCCTTACCTGCAAAATCCTGGGCTGGAAGAATATTATCAACAAGCGTTATTCCTCTACGGTCAACGGCTACAAAGGCAGCTATTCCCAAGACCGCTACACCCTGACGCTTACGGCTCCCGACGGAACGGTCAGGACGTATAAGTCAGGCAGCAAGTAGCTTTTTTTAATCCCCGGACACTGCATTGCAACATGCGTGCTCCGGGGATTTTTTTTGCCTGCATATCGCTTTTTAACCGGCTTTCAAAAAAATTGCCAAAATGCGCACAAATAATGTTGATTTTTTGTTTATAACATGGTATAAAGGTCTTATACTTTGATTTAAAAAACTGAATTGAGGTTTTGGATGCCAAGCTTTAGCAGAGGAAACGACGGATTGGACAAAGAATATTTTGAAGAGCTGCAGGAAAAATGCCGCTTTCTCGGAATTTCGCTCAAGGAAAAGGATTTCAGGAAAAATCCCGACAAATATATTGAGGCCGCCCGCAACTACGACGAACGGGTCAAAGACTATCTGCATGAGCGCCAAGACCGCCTGAAAAGCCTGCAGGAACAGTTTGCCAGAGAAGACAATATTCCCGCCTTTATGGCGCTTGGCAAAGCCCGCATGGTTTTGACCGGAGAAGTTCACCGGCAGATGCTTGCGGAAAAAATGGCCGAAACAGCCTTTGCCAAAATCGAGGAAGAATACAATTTCAGCGTCAAAGACCTGCACAATAAACGCAACCGGGACAAGTTTGAGCGGTTGGCCTATGCGTTTGCGATTTCTCCCCAAGACCTTGCGAACCAGCTTCAGGACGCCGGCAACATCGGCGAAGCTTTGAAAAATTCAGACTACCAAAAAGAATTTCTGCAGCTTGCCTTTGACAATGATGCCGTTAAAACAGCAGCGGAGGCAATGGCAGCCTTTTCTCCTCTCCACCCAAGCAATGGAACGCTAATGCTTCAGGCTGCGCGCGACGAGGCCGGCAGAATACGCTTTGCCGAATTGCAGGCAGAATTACAGGCAGTTGCAGCCGAAAATACGGCAGCAGCGACAACCCGAAATGCCGCCAGTACTGACAAGACGATTGCTGCCGGCAGAACTCCCGTTTCTGACAGAACTCCCGTTTCTGACAGAACGGCGGTAGTGCAGCCGGAGAATGCTGCTGCGGCAGGAGAAAAAAAGGCAGCCAAACTGCTTGCCGAATTTGCCCGCTACAAAGACAACCAAAACGGCCGTTCCCTTTTAGAGCAAAATGCCAAAGCGCTCAATAAAAAAGCTAATTTCGTTTATCTGGAACGGACGCTTGACACATTCGGCCTGCACGGACAGGCGGCAAAAGATTTTCGCATGGCTTTGTCCCGCCACAAAGGCAGCCTGAAAGATTTCTTGGAACATTATGAGCAGACATCGGTTTCTTCCCGGCAAAGCCAAACGACAAACTCCGCCAGCCGAAACGGCGAAAGGCAAAGTGACGCCTATGCGCCGCAACCGGCGGACAAGCAGCGCGTACAAGAGTCAAAACAGCAGAAACAGGCCCGTCGGGAAGCCGAGAAACAACGCAAGGAAAGCGAGAAAAAGCGCAAAGAGGCCGAAAAGCAGCACCGCAAAGAACTGAAACAACAGCAGAAGGAATTGGCCAGACAACGGCGGGACGCCGAGAAACAACGCAAGGAAGACGAGAAAAAGCGCAAAGAGGCCGAAAAGCAGCACCGCAAGGAACTGAAACAACAGCAGAAGGCTCTGCGAAAGGCGCGGTTCCGCTCATGGCTGGGACGCTTAAAATCCCGGGCAGGAAGAACAAAGCAGGCGATTATCGAAACCATTGCCGCCGTTTACCACAGTGCATCCGCTCCCGTCAAAATGACGGCAGAAAAAGCGCGGAAGCTTTTTGCGCCAAAACAGACGGTAAAGATGCAGCCGGTCAAGACGGCAGAAGGGTTAGAGCTCGGCACACAGCAAAAAATCAGGACAATTACGCTGAATGTCGAAAATTATAAAACACAAAAACGCCAGGAAAAGAAAGCTAAAATTATTGAATTTAAGCAGAAAGTCCGTGAAAAAAGCAAAAAGACCCTGAAGTATGCAGCTATCAGCATTCCGTTGGCCGGAATGGGCTATCTCGGCTTCAAAGGCATGCAAAATGCCGGCCCTGCTTTTGATTTCAGCAAAATTTCCATGACTACCGACACGTTTACCCTGCCGCAGGAAGTTCTGAACAAGGCGGCGACCTATTATGCCAGCGTCAACGAAGCCTTCGGCCTTCAGGCACAGGATTTTTCCATAGCCGAGCCGGACCTGAGCTGGAGCGCGTTTATGAACCCGCCCGAGCAGCCTATTAACGAAGCTGACTATGTAGTCCCCGTACCGCTCATTCAAAACGACAAACTGCACAACGTCCCGAATATTGACTTTTTCAACCTCTGTTTCAGCAAAAGCAACGAAACATACGGAAGCGGCGGAAAATACGGCGTCAGCAGAGAACTGTATGCCAAGTTTATGCGCAACCAAAAAGCCACGGCCAATTTTTACCACGTCGGCAGCTACGGCAGCCTTTCGTTTGACGAAGCGCGCATCATCGCCAAAACCGAAATATTCGACAAATACGGCATTGCCTATATCCAAAACCGCAGTATGGGCGCCTATCTGTATTATGCCCTGATGAAAAACCAGGACAAAGGCGGTTCCGTTGCCGCAATCGCCTCCACGATAACCGATTTTTATGATTTGAACGGGAAAACGCTGCCAGACAGCCAGAGACAGGCTCTGGAAAACCTGAGCCTCGGCCGGGACGTCAATACCGATGACTGGCACGAAATGATTGCGGCAATTAACGCAACGGCATCTGACCAGACGCAGGAAAACAATCTGTATGCTGCCATCCAGCAAAGCCAGTTCAATATGCCGGTTCCTTATGACGCAGCAAATGCCGAAGAAATTGCCCGACAGGCGGTTATCAACTCGAGTTTTGCTTATGAGCCGACGCTTGATTTAGACGGACAGACCGGCATTCCTATGCTGGACAATGAAGATTTCAATCTGTTTGCGGATAACCCTTTTCTGACGGAAATATCCCATGAAACCGCCAATGCCGACAACGAAAAAGAAATCATGGAATCCCAAAAACAAAAGGATATGGAAACGTTTTGCAAAATTTATGCGCAATGCAGTTACAACAATGTTATCAGGCTTTCTTACGGAGAAAAGCGCCAAGCTTTTGACGCTGCAAACAAAGCCCTTGCCCGGCAGGGAATTTACGGCAAAATCGACCGCGGGCTTTACTGCGCGGGAATGAGTATGGCCAGCTTCTGCCAGGCATACGAAATCTTCAAAAAGGAAAATCCCGAAAGCTTTGTCGGCGAAGCCGTCGGCAGCATTATTGAAAAATGCAAAATCAGCGCTCACAGTACAACCGGTATGCGGGATATATACAAAAAATACTCCAACCGCATTATCTATTCGGAAAATCTGGAACGCGACATCAAGGACCATATGCGCAACCATCCCAATTCTATCCTGCAAAGCGGTTTCAGAAGAAACGCCGCGGGCAACCAGCATTATAACGGCTTTTTCCCGTCGATGAATACGGCATCGCAGGACGCCTATACCTATTGCGCTTTCAATAACAATCACTGGGGCAACGAGAATACGTTTTCCAACGTTTTACGCGACAGGCGCCGTGCCCGGTTCGGCAAAGGCGGATGGTATGTTGACGTTACGGCCTGGATTGACGACGAAGCCGATACCAGAATCAGGCGCGAACTGGAAAAACGCGCCGAACTGCGGCAGAAACTTGAGCCGGTTTCCATCCCCACTATTACGCAACATTATTTCAATAATATTTCGACGCTCTTAAACAAAAAGCTATCGGGCAGAAATTAATTTTGTAAAATGCAGTACGACAAAAGACTGCAAATAAAGGTGGTGAAAAAAAGCGGCGGCCACAAATAAAGAAAGCGGATAAAGGCGGCGACCACAAATAAAGAAAGCGAATAAAAGCGGCAGCCGCAAATAAAGACGATGGATAAAAGCAGGTGCCGCAAATAAAGGCGACGAAAAAAAAGCGGCGGTATATTACCAGCGGCCGTGCTGCCGTCTTTTCAACAATTGATTTTTTATGCGGGAAAACAGGTTCCCTGTCTGTTCCTGTTTTTGCTCTGCGCCCGGTTCGGGATTCGGGGAACAAACACCGGCTCCGGCATTATGCCCTCTCCGGGAAACTGCTGAATTGGAGGCAATGGCTGAAGATGAAGCCGAAACGGCAGCGGCATCTGCGGAAGGAGCAACGGTATGCTGAAGCTGTGCGGCACGAATTTTGGCTAAAATTCCGGCAGCTTTCTGCGGTTTGGCAAAACTCAAATCCTGCAAAGGACTGTTCTCGCTGACACGGTGGTTTATCAATACGGCTGCAACATAGTGGCTGTTATACCCTTCTTTTGCATATTGGTGTTTTTCGTCAGCGCAAAAAGCGGCAAGCCGCTCATAAATATCATCGGCGCCTTTGTACGCCAATTGCCGGGCGATTTCGAAATTGCGCACCAGCCCATGAACCGTTTCCAACATCAATTCTTTTATTTTCTTTGAATGGTCGAGGGTTCCTTCTTCTTCAAACAGCCGACGGGCTATTTCAAAATTAGCATCGGCAGCGATAAGCAGCCGGCGGGTTGAAATTTCCGGATTTTCTCCCTTGCGAAAAAAATCATGAGCGGCAATATTGTTTAATGCCAACTCGGGAAAATCATCAATCGTCTGCTCTTCATCGGCATGGACGCGAAAGCCTTTCAGAAAATCATACATTTTCCGAGACGACTTTACCTGAGAAAGATATTCTGCCGGCGGTTTTTGCAGCTGATAGACGTTCAGCCCCGATCTTTCATCAACTATTTTATCCAGAACGTTCCGAGAAGCGGCGTAATCGAAAGTTAATGCCAGCAGGTCGCTTTGCCGTAACAGCCAATAGTTTACGGCGATATCCGCGACAAAATCCGCATCTTTCTCCCTGCGGCCGCACTGAGCTTCAAGCAAAAGCCCAAGACACTTGGATATACTGGGAATTTCGGCATCTGTTTCCGTGCGGGGAATTACGCCGGTTTCCGTATCGCGGCTGTAGATATGCAGCAGGCGGGAAAAAACGGTGGAAAATTCTTTGGCTATGCCTTCGTCCTGCATTCCCGAACGGCAAACTCCGCCGGTTGCCAGAGATACCGATAATCCTGACACAGCCTTATAACACAAATCCGGATACTGCAGCCAACGCACCGGCTTATTCCCCTGCTCCAACAACCCAACCAGGTGCAAAACCCGAAGGCGCTGTTCCGAGGCAAATCCTTCGGAACAGCGGATATGCCCAATTCCTGCCAAAACGGACAAAGGATAATCCTGCATCTCACAATCCGGCTGTTGCATCAGGCGGTTATACATTTCCGAAGCCGGATAGTCTCCAAGCTCGCCCATATTCAGAAACCCCATAGCGCAGAAGTTCCAGGCATCGCTGTAGTTTTCATCATATTGCAGTTTACCCTGCCGGGCGAGAATCTGCTGCGCCCGGAATGTCAGTTCCGGATTGCCTTCGGTTCTGGCTGCCACTTCCGTTTTTACATCATGACAGCCGTCTTCTGCCAACTTGGTCAAAAAAACGGTTTCTTCCAGTTTTTTCCGCGTCAAAACGGGTAAAGGCGGAAGCCTGCGCGCCAGTTTTTCCACTTCCGCCATTTGCTCCGGAGAAAGATTTTCCGACATCATCAGCAGCGCGGCCAATTCGCTTTCCGCTTCCGTTCCCTGAACCATAGCGGCGGCTTTGAAAACAGAAGCAGGCGTATTTTGAGGAGAGACCGTCGTATTTTGAGAAGATGGCGTCGTATTTTGAGAAGATGCCGTCATATTTTGAGAAGATGCCGAAGCAGGAAATATCGAAACCGCAGCGGATGCGTTTTGGTCTTGCGGCGATGCCGGAGCGGAAAGCACAGGAGCTGCCGCTGCCAGAGAGGCTGAAATACCGTTCAGGGAGATGCGCGCCACCACCTCCATATTTCGGGCATGATGGCGGGAGCGAAACCATAATGCGCCAAGTACCGGCACATATGCCGATGTTTCTTCAGGATAATCGGCAAGGTGCATTTCTATCCGCTGCAACAATTTTGCAGCAACGCCCGGATTGCCGGACGACGCCAATATGCCGCGGCAAAAATCCGGCGTCAACGGACGCTTTTCGTTGCGATGTTTCATCACTTCTGCCGCCGTCAGCAGCGGGCTTTTTTCTGCGGTAACCAATATCGGATGCAACATTGGGCTTCCTTTCCTTTTTCAATTGTCTTCCCTGTCCTGCCCTGATAACGTGCGACAAGGCCGACGTTTGTTTCATATAAGCCTGGGACGGGACGACACAGCACCGGAGCTTCTGCGGGAGCTGAGACTGCGAGGTCAGCGCGTAAACGGCTTTTTCAGCAGCAGACGGTTATATCCGCAGCCGGGGCGCGTCAGTTTGGCCAATTCAGGCGGCTGGCGCTTATATCCCAGTTCCGCAACAGCCAGACGGAAGAGTTCCAGCGGTTTGCGCGGATCCTGCTCCAGCCGTCCGCTTTTGCCGAAACGCACATTATAAATCGACTTGTAAACGTCTTCCGGGGGTTCCGCTTTGCGGGCGTAAGCTTCGCAATAAACATTCAACAGCGCTTTAAGCCCATTATCGCGCAAATCTGTCCGCGGCTTGTTTACAAAAGGCTCGCGATTGGCGAGGGCAATCAGGCGGAAGTTGGACAATGCGCCGCGGTTGACGGCGGCAGCAAGCTCGCTGACAGTCGCGTTCCCTTCCTTTTGCGCAATCAGATAGTCTTCATAGAGGCGGGCTCCGGAGGTTTCCGGATAACGCAGCCACTGCGTTACGGTATTGCGGCAGACCCGAAAAGCAAAACATTCATGCAGCAGCCAGGCGGCTTCGTCAACGCTTCCGGCACGGGAAGCAAGCTCCGGCAGGCTGACATTCAGCAATTCCGGCGTTCCCTGATATTTTTCCTCCTGCAGGCATGCCCTCACGTTAACCCTCTGTTCCAAAAGCCGGGGGAGAAAAGCCTCGACAAAATGAAACCGGCACATCAGAGGCAAGAACCCGGCATAAATTTCTTTTCCCTGGCGCGCTAAAGCGGGAAATTCCCTGTCTGCCGGACGGACACCGACTGCATCAAGCAGCAGCGGGAACAACGCCTTTTCGCCATGCAGCATTTCGGGCGGCATTTCCCGCACATTGCGGAGCGCGTACAAAATGCGCTTCTGGCAGCCGGCACAGGCATCTTTTTGCGCCGGAGAAGACAATTCCGCCGCCGCCATGCCGAGCCAGGCTACAACATCAAATATGTCGCCGGGATTGGATTGCAGCAGCACCGCAGCACAAGGAGCAAGCAAATCGCCCATTTCCCCCATCAGAAAGATATCGGCAGCAGACGGTGCGTCATCATAAAGGCCGGGACGGATACCGGAGCCGGAAGGTGTATCGGGACGGATACCGGGGTCGGAAGGTGTATCGGGACGGATACCGGGGCCGGGATTGGAGGGTGTGTCGGATTGGATACCGGGGCCGGAAAGTGTATCGGGACGGATACTGCCGCTCCGGCAAAAGCCGCGCAGCATTCGCACCATATCGGGAGCCAGCCTTTCAGGATATGCCGAGTAAATGCCGGCATCAAGATTAAAACGGGGATTTTCGGGGTTATATACCGTCCCGGCATCGCCGCGGACGCCGTTTTTAACGCGTTTCAACAGTTTCTGCGCAATGCATGCCGAATTTGCAGTGTGCTTTTTCAATGCCGCAAAGCGACAGGAAAAAGCGTATTCTTCGGCAGTATAATTGTCATACGGGAAAAATTCATTGACAAGGATGGCTGCTTTTTCGATAATTTTCGGCGTGGCGACCGTCCGGGAAACCATCGCTTCAACATAAGGCAGGTATGCGTCTATCTCCTGCGGCGCGGCAGATAAACGGTTCTCTATCATATCCAGCAGTTTTCCGGCAACGCTCTGGTTAGCGGACGACGTCAGAATCTCGCGGCAGAAATCCGGCGTCAACGGAACGCCGGACTTGCGGCGCTCCTGCAGCATGACGCTGCAGTGCAGAGGGCTTTGCGGATTGGTTATTTCCAGTTTCATCGCCACCCCCGTTTTTCTTATTCCCTGATTTCAAACGCGCAGAAAATATCTTTTGCCAGCGACGTTCGGGACAAGACGTTTTTCATCCCTTTGGACGTAACGGCAGCAAAACGGCCGATAAAAACGTTTGCCACTTCCGGCGCATTGACAGCATCTTCCAGCTCGGCAAGCGTCGTTACCTCACGGCTGCCCGCAAGATTTTTGACGACGGCCTCTTCCCCCTCGGCATGAAGCGGATATATCCGGCAGCCGCCGAATTCCTTATACGGGCGGGCCAATACAGCCTGCAGCACGACGGTTTCTATCTGCCCTTTGTCATAACGCTTTTCCATAATGCTTATCTCCCATTCAGTTTTTTGTTCAATGCTGCTTTTACCGGCAGGCCTTTTTCGTATTCGACGTTCGTCAACTGCAAAGCATCAATGTTCTGCTTTTCGTTTTCGCCCATATTTTGCAGAAAATAGCAAAATTCCACGGCATTTTCATCCCCGCTGCTGCCCATTCCCATTTCTGTGTCAATGCGCAGCATCAGCGACGATACGACATGCGCATTGGTAACCCCTTCGTGCATCATCGTCTGTTTGCTCAGGTAATTGCCGATAATTTCATATTCGCCGGTCTTGTTGACCTCGTTCAGGTTGACGTAAAAGACGCCGCTTTTGCTCAATTTGGCCTTATCGTCGTCGCTGACGTCAAAGTCAGCCAGAATCAACGTATTCTGATTGGCTTTGTTATAGACTATTCCGGCGACCCCGGTCTTTTGGTTCTCGCGGTCATTGACAAAGACAACGGTGGTGAAAAAGGCGTCGTTTTTGTCAGAGGCAATTTCGCAGCTCATTTTTCCGTTGTTTACGCAGTCCTCGCCGTATTGCGCCAGCTCTTCCAGATACGCATCAACATCCAGATGCGGCGCCTCTTTGGCATATTTTTTGATATTGTGGCTGCGCATACTCTTGATGATAAAGCTGTCGGCAAACTGGTTGGCATTAATCAGGCTCTCGCGGTCAATCCTCGCACCCTCGCCGTGAACCGGAGCCATATACACCTGTTTCAAAGGCTTTTCGGCCGTGGTTTCCAAATCATAGTTCGGGACGAAAATGCTCTGTCCCTCGTTTTCCCTGGCCAGCATCTGCGTCGCTTCCAGCAGCGTATTGTCGTCAAACACGTCTTCGGCGGACAGTTTCTGCCCCTGCAATTCGTCCTTGTACTCCTCGCGGATGGACGCTATCAGCACTTCCTTAATCTCGTCAAGGGCAACACTCGGCAGGTCTTCGGGGCGGGCATTGTAAGTCTTGGCAACGGAATCTTCGCCGACATAACCGGCAAATTCAAAATTCAGCCCTTTGGCCGTTTGCTGCAAAGACTTCCACAGCCCCTCAATCTTTTCATAATCCGCTTTGCGGTCTTCCGAATCACGCAACAGGCTGTTGATGCTGTCAGGGATTATCATATCCTTTAATTTGACGGCGACTTCGTTTTCAAGCCTTGTGCCGCGCACCAGAAGCTGTTCCTTTTCTCGGCGGGCAATACGCTTGTTCAGCTCCCACGCCACCTCTTCCTGCGTCTGCGGCTTGACGGCGCGGCCGAGCTTGGAGAAAATCCCGGCGCCGGACGACTTGCCGCGCGGCTGGTCAATCTTGGCGTGCTGATAAAGTTTGAACACATAACGCAGGTCAACGACTGCCTGATTTTCCAGATACGAGGTATAGCGTTCGGGCAGCGTTTCGTCCTTGGCGGCTTTGGTGATGATGTTTTCGGCTTCGGAAAGCAGGGCTCCGTATTGCGTCGCAACTTTAATTGTGCGGTCTATATGCCGGATATTAAACAATTCTTCCTGCGGAATCTTTTTCTTTTCTTCCGGCGTCAGCCCGACAGTGCGGAAATACATCAGCGTTTCGGCAAGCTGTTCGGGATTGCGGTCAAACGTTTCCGGATCCATCATATAAACGTGGTATGCCGGCACGCCGGTCAGGTGCTTTAAGGTACGCGACAGGTAGTCGGCCTTTTCCGCGTCGGCAATCTGGCGGATGTCAATCCCCATACCCTGACGGGAAATCATCGGCTTGGTTAGTTCTTTGGCGCTTGAGCCCATATCCTCGGTCGCCTGATTGGCGGTACCGAGAAACATAAATGTTTCGGGAATCTTCGACCGCTTAATCGTGAACTCCTTGTCGTCTTCTCCCTTGAGTTTCAGTTCATCGGCGCCGGGTTCAGAGAAAAAGGCCTCAATTTTGAGCCAGGCGTCAACCACAGGGCCGCGGTTCGACTCATCGCGGATGACCATGCGGCCGTAGTCGGGGGAATCCGGATCCACCAGCGCCCGCAGCAACGGGCCGTTGGAAACGACGAAACCCAAAGAGCTATGGTCTTTTTCATACGGAATGTTTTCCATTTCCATCACTTTGTCTATCACGCCTTCAACAAAAGCCGAATCGCCTTTGACCGCGTTCCAGTCAATCGCCGTGATGCGCTTTCCGTCGCGGGTTTCCTGCGTTACGACATCATTTCCGAACATCTTTTTCATGTAAGCGACGGCATTTTGGGACAATGCCTGTTCCGGGTCCATATTGCCCATTTTGACGCGGGCGTCAATCTTGCGCTGTTTGCGGGTTTCGTCAACGCTGAACGTCGTTACCTTGTACAGTTCGTCGGGATTATCTATATTGTTGCAGTCGACAACCAGCGCGCCTTTCGGGTGAACCAAAGCGCCGATGGCCTTGGTCAGGTAAGTCTTACCGTTACCGGGAGCTCCCATTGTCGTATAGCCGTAGCTTTTGCTTTCCTCCGGGGTACGCCCCTTGTCCAGGCGCAACAGCATTTCGGTCATATCTTTCATCATCGTCGGGTCGGTTACAACATTGCGGATGAGGCGGCCGTAGACGGCTTCTTTCGGTTCGTCGCGCATGGTCGGGATATAAATTGCGTCCTCTTCCGATGCCAGCCAGGTAATCTTTCCGGTAATTTTGTCGGCGATGGGAACGGGAAATTCCTCGGTACCGAATTTATGCTTATAAATTTTCGCCATTACTTTTCTCCTTTAATTATCATGGCTGCCCATTGTTTTATTTTAACATATTTTTTGCTGCCGGGCAAGAGCAGAAACGCTGCTGCCGCGGCTTAAATCCAAATATCAGCGCCTTTTCAGGGATTTTAAGGTTTCAATTATTAGTTTTTCCTTAACGCCGTTGGTCATCGGCTCTTTTATCTGACTGTGTTTCATCCTTTTTTTCAACATCTCCATAATTTTTCCGGGTATCTGGTCGCCGGAAACGATGCCGTCGACATAATCTATCCGGTCGCAGCCCTTAGCCTGCATTTCCCTGACCAGCGGCTTGGTATAATTGCTTTCCCCCTGATCCATAAAGAAACTGTCGAACGTCAGCTGTTCGTTTTTCTCCAGCATGGTTTTCAGACAGCCGTTGACATCGGTCGAACCGTAGTCGTTGTTGCCGCCGTCAGTTACGGAAAAGATATGGGTAAAGCCGCTCTTGACATGAGGGTGTTTTGCCATATCCGAGGAAACATCCTTCAAAAACTCCTTTACCGCCGGAATCAAAAAGTCGTTGCAGCCGCCCTGCCCCCGGCGAACGCTTTCCAGACGTTTCGCAATCTCTTTGGTTTTGTCGTCGGGGAGCGCTACAGTCAGCGGGTAAGGCTCGCCCATCATATAAATATAGACGTTGATTTCCTTAAAACTGCGCGCGGCTTCATACAAAATGCAGGAGATGGCCAAAGCGTTGTCAAACGGCCTGCCGGTCATGGAACCGGAACCGTCAATGAGGATTCCGAAATTAGACTGCGGAAGCTGTACTTCTTTGATTTTCTCGTCTTCAGAGTATTTATAACGGGTGCGGAAACGCTCCAAATCCTTTTTGCCGATGTTCGGGTCGCCGCGGCGAAGCTTCTGCTGGAGGGCGACGTGGCGCTGCAAATCTATGGTGCGACCGCCCTGAACCGGAATTTGGGTCATTTTTTCCTTGGTCCGTTCGTGGCCGCGGCGGACGCTGTCAAACTTGTTTTGTTTGATGATTTCGCCGATAAGCTTTTTCGCCTGGGCTATTTCGTTGGAATACTGCGCGATATATTTCTGATATTCGTCCCAATTGCCTTCGCGGTAAAAGCGTGCAGCCTGCATATTGTCTTCGCTGAGCTTGACCATATCATCAATCGAAATCAGGCTCGGCATATCGTTTTGCGGCAGATAATCCTCCAGGCTGTTTTCACTGCGCCCGTGTTGCTGACTGTCTAACGCACCGCTTTCCTGCGGCGCACCGCGACTATCAGCATTGTCGCCGCGTTTGGGCAAATCATTGGCCTTCATGCCGTTTTCGCCGGCCTGCCTTTTCAATTCGCGGATGCTCTCTGCCTTTTCCAGCAACTCTTTTATCTGCCCGTCGCTGAGGCGCGGCTGATAAATGTCGGTATTCGGCAGGCGGAACTGACCGGTATCGGGAAAGCCGGAGTTACCGTGCTGCTGCGATTGGCCGGAGTTGCCGGAGGACTGCGGAGAGCCGGACTGGCCGTTATCTGACTGCTGCTGACCGGTGTTGCTTTGCTGCTGTCCTGTTTCATTGCCGGAACCCCTGCCTTGCTGATTTTGGTTTCCCATCGGCGGAGTCGGCAAAGGCGGCATACCGGGCATTCCGCTACCGGCACCCTGCCCTGACTGAGACTGCCCCTGCCCGCTTTGCGACTGCTGAGGCTGCCCCTGCCCGCTTTGTGACTGTTGAGGTTGCCCTTGTTCCTGTCCGCCCTGAGACTGGTTCGGCTGTGCGGAGGAACTGTTCTGTTGTTGCCCCGAGTTCTCCTGTTGCTGGTTTTGAGCACTGCCTTGCTGCCGGTTTGAGGTGCCTTGCCCTTCACCCTGTTCTCCCTGCTGAGAAGACGAACCGTTCTGACCGGACTGCTGCTGATTCTGCATCCGGCTGACCTGATCTTCCAGCTGTTTCTCCGCCGCTTTATATATATCTTCCATGTGCGGAGCGACAAACAGGTCAAAAAACTCATCCGTCATGGCGACACGGCGGCGGCTCATTGCCGTCATCCGTTTGTTATAAATCGTTTCATTCAGGATTTTCAACCCTTTGTTCGGCTGAGAGGTTTCAAACTTATCGCAGATTTCGCGGATGCGTTCAAAACATTCGGCGGCTCCCATTTTGCGGCCGTCGGCATCTATGCCGCTCAAAAGTTCCGGATACAGGTTCAGGCTGTGCCAATCTTCCATTTTGTGGTTTTCTATCAGACCGTTATTGGCAAAAAAACTGTTGCGGGCAATGGCCTTGACGTGAGCAATGCGTTTTTCGGCGCTGGCGGCCATTTCCTTTTCGGCATCTTCCATTTTCAACGGTGCCACATATTTACGGCCGACATTGATATCCGCCTCAAGCTCGTTTAAATGCGCCCGGTCAAAATCGCCGCCGAAATTGACCGCATAACGGTTGGCATACATATTTTCCAGTTCGTCGAAAAAGTAAAAACGGTAAGTATACTCGGCTTTCAGGCGCGCCGCCTTTTTTGCCGAGGCCTTCCATGCCGGCATATCGTTGCGCGCCGCGGCTTCTTCCATTTCCTTAACCAAAGCTTCCTGCTGTTTTTGAATTTCCTCCATCCGCGGAGAATTGGTAAACTGCGTCCCTTTGGAATGGGCTATTTCGTGATTCATAGCCGTTGCGGCCGCATCAACGCCGGCAACAAGCGTCCATAACATGTCATCAATGATAAGATTTTGTTCGGGAACAAAACAATAGCTGATATTCGGGTAGCCGTTTTCGCTCCATACCAGCCTGGTATCCTGATTTTCCACCGCGCTTTCGACAATATGTGCATGGCGCTGCAGTTCCTGCTGCATATATGACGACGAAGCGATGCGGCGCCAGATTTTACTGTGCGAAATACGGTCTGCCTGATTGCTCCGGTCCCATTTTTCCTGCATTTCAGGACGGGCGGCATATAACGCCAAAGCCGTTCCCCAGAAAAACTGCGATTCTTCGTCTTTCAGGTTCAACGGCGTTTTAAGGTCGCCGGTTTGCAGAAAATGCTCAAAATTCTCGCGATGGGACGCGAATACGGCTTTCTTATCCTCACTGTCCTGAAACATCGGCTCCAGCCGGTTCTGCAAATCACGGACATATTCTTCGCTTATATCTTCTTTACTTTTGGCGCCGAGGAATTTTTCGGAAAATTCTATCCGCAGGCGGTTCAGCGGATTTTTAACAATGTCTTTGATATGGCGGACACCGGCTTCGCGCCGGTAGTGCCCGGTATCCATAACGGCATCGGCGGCTTCTTTGTCCTGCTTTTGCAAAATATCCTTTATCCCCATAGCAGACCTCTTTCAGGCTTTTTTTTACATAATTTAATATACTTTAGCATACTTTTCGGGGCTTAGCAAGATTTTTTTAGCGCGCCCGCGGCGAGAAAAAATCAGCATGCACATGGCAGGCAAACAGCATAAATCCCTGTAAAACAAAAATCAAAGCGGCGTGTGTGTGTTTTATCTTCAGACTTGACTTGAGGTTTAAAAGGCTGTTATCTGATTTTAAATGATTTCCGGCTTTGGGGCAACTCTCAACTTTCTGGTTGAGACGCGTTACTACGAAAGGCCGTTTTTCGGAGAGAGACAAATGCTGAAATTTCCGGTTTTGAGTTTTTTGGGGGCGGCGGCGCTGTTTTTCACGGCCACGCTGACAGCCGGCATATATGGATTTAGCGCGTCTAAGCTGAACTTATGGCTGGCGCTCGGGCTGACCCTGGCGTTAAACCCGCTCGGGCTTAATGGAAAAAAGACGGCGGCCTGGGGACTATGCGCCGGCATTGCCGCGGCAGGCGCGTTTGCTCTTCCGGCGCAAATATGGAGCGTCTGGATATTTGCGGCTTTTCTGGCAGCGGGCGGACTGCTGAAACGACTTTACGGCAACGACGGGATGCCTAACAATGAGGCAAAAAACGGCAACTCAGGCAATGAGAAGGCAACCGAATACGGACGACTGATTATTTTGGCGGCAGCGTATTTCAACCTCTCATTCATCACCAATACCGGACATACCGACGTACAATACGACTTTGCATCGTGTTTTAACTATATCGAATATATTTTGGAAAACAACTTTCTGTTCTGGGAGGAAAATCCGCTATTGACCCGCCCGAGCTATTCGACCTACCACCCGATTTTGCATTTTCTGCTGGCAGCGGGAGAAATGCGGCTGGCGACGGTTCTGGAAACCGGAATGTTGAACGCGGAATTGCCTGCAATGGGCGCCGGTGCCAATATGCAGCTGGCGGCGGAAGCGACACAGGTCTGTTTTTGCTTTTATATGCTGTGGTATTATTTTCTGGCCGGAAAAATTTTGCGTTTCTTCCGGCTTTCCCGGGCGGCATACCTCGGCGGGCTGGCTTTTATCTGTTTCTTCCCGGCGTACAACGCCATCGCGGGATTTTTCAACAACGACTGCCTGTTGCTGCCGTTACA
>OHQP01000451.1_pt1 | contig 16192 bp, 10 predicted proteins | sample 1578101 | NCBI WGS metagenome assembly OHQP01 (sample SAMEA3879569, study PRJEB24766) | human gut metagenome | biome: human-associated habitat; feature: feces | place: USA | collected 1985/1987 | reverse complement strand
TCTTCGAGAAGAAGTCATCCAGACTGTCGTAATAGCTGATGTCGAGGTAGTGCCAGTAATCCAGACCCGCACGGCGGACGGCCTTTTCGGAGATGTCCAGAGCAGCGCCGTTCAGCTTGACGATTTCAATCAGGTTCTGGTTTGCACCGGCCTCCACACCGTCGAGCTTTGCTTTCGCTTCATCGGTGAAGTCATTGGCACTCAGCCCCTTACCATCGACCTTATCGACCTTACCCGCCAGTGCATCCGGCAAGCCTGTGACCTTGCTCTGTGCAATGGCTTCGAGAGTAAGCTTACCCTCCTGAGAAACGGCAAACTCGTCGGAGACGCTCTTTACGAAGTTCGCCTCTGCATCTTCGGGGAGAGCAACCAGCTTTTCTTTCAGCGCAGTTGTGAAGTCCTCAGTAGAAAGACCCTTACCCTCGACCTTGTCAACTTTGTTGGCAATAGCGGTAGCAATCGCCTCGTTCATCTGCTCGGTGGTGGAGTAGTCATCAAGATTGACGCTCACATCATCCAGACGGACGACTTCGTTTTCCACTTTGGCGTAGATGTCATAGAAGCCAGTGTCGGCGTTCATCACAAGATAAAGGACATTATCCTGTGCCTCAGCCGCTGTAGGAACTGCACTGACCTTCTTGAAGCTGGCACGACCGGTGGCAGCAATAGCCGTCTGGATTGCCTCTGCGATTGCGGTGGCGGTCATAGCATCCGTGATGCCGTAACCTTCCAGCGTAGTTGCCTTATCAGCCTTATCGGTCTGCAGGTTCTGAATGTCCTGTGTATGGCCTGCAACTGTGTCAGCCAGCCCGGAAACGGTGCTGGTGTCAGGCGTGTACCATTCCAGCGCAGTGCCTGCCGCATTGATGCGGGGCTGCTGACCGGCAGTAGCAGAGTTGAAGCCCTTCAGCGTGACCTTGCCATCAACGATTTCGATGGACTTGTCATCGCCCAGCACAACTGTACCGACAGCTTTCAGCGTCTTATCCGGCTGGATGATATACAGGTCTGCGGCGGAGTCCGTCACAACACAGACATTCTCACCATAAAAATAAACGCCGTCTGAACTGCCAACTTCAACAGCGGCAGCGGCGGCAGCCTGAGCAGCACTCAGGGTAGAGAAGTAATACCGTGCGTCCAGAGGGAACGCAGTCTGCGGATTAAATGAAACCGCAAAATTCAGTTTACCGAAATCAGCCATTATGCGTCACCTCCATGTTAAATTGTGACCTTGTAGGTGTTGGCGGTATCATTGGCGTTTGCCATGTCCATCACATACACCTTGTAGTCAATCGCCTGATAGCCATTTGCACCCTCAACAGAGACGACTGTCTTGGTGAAAGCGGTCTTGACTTCGGCGTTCATGCCGTTCACATCCTGCACAGAACTGACATCACGCAGCGTGGCGGGATAGGCAAACACAACGCGGATTGCGCCGACGGGAATCGCAAGGTTAAAGCTGTTGCCAGCCGCCAAAGCCTTGCCGCTCTTTCCGCTGAGGCCACGCACCAGCGCGGAGTTCACTTCACCATCCTTCGCCTCCAGCGTACCGTAGAAGCTGTTGCGATAGCCAGTGATTTTGCCTGTTGCCTTGCTCTTGTTACCGGCTGCAATTTTACCGGCTGCATACTCATTGCCGAGGTTTGTTACAGGGACAGCACCCTCGCCGTGAGTTGCCGTAGCGGTAATAGCATAGCTGGTCGCATCGCCGACCGTCAGCTCATCAAAGGAGCCCTCGGCAGTATCTTTGGTGGCAGTACCATCTGTCACGCTCCATGCAGTAGCAGTGATACCGGTTGCCGGGCCGTATGTATAGCTGCCTGCGCTCAGAGAAGCGGTGTATGCGGGAGTAACTTTGGAACCGACTTCATACGCAGCAATCTGCTTGCAAGTAACCGTCACGGCAGGCTGGGTAGCAGTAGGATTCTTTTCCTTCGCCAGAATAGAAGCCAGCACATCCTTGACATTCTTGCCAGAAGCGGCAATCGTGCCAGAGCCAGAACTGGGAACGGTCAGAACGCCGATAGCCGCAGTATAGGTCAGGTCGTCGGCAAAGTACACATTCTCTGCGCTGTAATTGCCATCCATCGCAGCCCATACACTGCCATTATAGACATAAGCGGTATAAGAATACTTGCCACCGGCAATCAGAGCCTTGACAACAAAAATATCGTCCTTCTGCGCCTCGGCGCCAGCGGCTGTCAACACACGGCTGATAACATCGGTATCGCTCTCACCGTCGCCTTTTACGCCCTCATAGTGTGCAGCCTGTCCACCGCTGATTTCTTTCAGGTTCTCATAACTGGTAACACCGTCGCCAATCTTGAGCGTACCCAGTTCCAGGTCGAAACAGGGCTCGCCTGCGGCAGGCACAACATCTTTGTTGGTCAGCCAATTCGCCGTGGTGTCACGCCGAACCTGAATCTTAGTCTTCATTGTTTTGTTAGGCATAACTATCCTCCTTCAAATTATTTTGCAGAATGGTCTTATTCAGTACCCTGTGCCGTTCCGCCGTCGATGATTTTGATTTCCTCAATGCTTCCGCTGCCGGAATCCACGGGGGTCAAAGCACCGTCGCTCGTAACGATATAGGGAACCCAGTCAGAGCCGTTATGCACAGAAATGATATGTCCCACGCAGTCGTAGGTCTTTACCCATGCCTGCGCCTCGCTAATGGTCTCGAACTGTTTCCGCTCTGAGATGCGTTTCATCTTTCCGGCAGCGTCATAGAAATACAGCTCAGATTCCTCTGCATCATTTGTGATAATCAAACTATCCTTTGGTATCACACCCGCAGCAATCGCATCAGTAATCTTTGACCGCTTGCCGTATGCAACTCTTACACCCATCTCATCTCACCTCCCATTAGCCAAAATAAATGACCGCATCGGCATCTGCCGACGGGTCGTTGTCTTCCTCTCCGAAATGAATTGTCTCGTCATCATTGACCATCTCGCTCATATCGATTGGGTCGCCGACCGGCTTGCCGTTAGAAGACATCTGCAAGACCTTCTTTTCGGAATCATAAACAAGGTTGTCGCCCTTTTTCTCCATTTCCACACGGATGGTCTCCACGCCGCTTTCTGTCGTTTCCGTCTGTTTCTGCAAGGCGTAGATAGCAGAAAGCTGATGGTCGCAGATATAATCGTCCATGTTCTTGGACTCCTCCACATACAGCAGACATTCACCGCTCTTGGCGATTGTCGGGTTAGAGGGAGTTCCAGAAAAAATCTGCAGCCATGTACATACCTCGCCCGGATACTTGCTCAACCGGCAGGACACAGGAAAGACATACTGGTAATAGGCCTCTTTATATTTTTCCTCCGTTCGCTCCAGCCGAACAATATCAGCCACGCCGTCTGCACGAATGTAGCTCAGATACGGAGTAGCAGTCAGCATATCCACTTCACCAACCCGCAGTGGAATCAGATAGGTGATTTTCTGATTCAGATTGTCACCCCGGTAAATCGGCTCATTCACTGTCATAACGAGATTCATACTCTCGTCCAGCTTGATATAAATCACTCATATCACCTCCATTGCTATAGAATGACGAAGTCAACTTCGTCCAGCGTCATGTCGTCATACTCTGAAAGCTCGTCTGCATCCATTTCAGCAAGCAGCCTATGACGCTTCAGAATAGTGCTTGCATTTACGGTAAGGTCAACCGTACTTCCTTCTGTGCCAACAAACTGCCTGATGGACTCTGTAACATCCGTCAGAATACGAAGGTTGTTTTCTACGATTTCGTATTTCTGCATATGCTCACCGAAAACTTTTGCGCCAAAGGCCATACCGCCATACGCTCGGCCAAAGGAGAAGTGCAGTTCTGTGCCAAGAACAAGGGCGGCAATTTCTATAGCCGTACTGGCTGCGCTCGTTATACGGTAGCAAAGGTTCACCATTTCTGCTCCCAGCACCACCGGCGCATCCACCTTGAGGTAATCAACTGCCTGCGTTCCAGATACAGCCGCATCCAATATGACACGGTCTCTTGGGGACATCAGTCCCCATTTCAAAGTGTCACGAACACCGCCGTCAAACGCAATGGCGGTCTGTCCATAGCCAAGAGACTTGGCAATATTCGCAAGAAGCGGAGCCGCATTCAAAACCATGCGACTTTCCGCCTCTGCAAACATCGTTTCCAAAGCAGGAATGTCCTCAACGGCCAGTTCCACAATGCTGGATTCCGGGTTCATGGTGTAGAGCGTTTGAAACGCTGCGTTGGCGTCGATTGTCGTGCCCCAGTTCAGTCTCTCATAGCAGGTCTTAATCATCTTATCGATGTGCGAGACCAACTCAGAGCCAAGCTGCATCGCTACAAACTTTTGTAAGGTATAGCTTTCAAGGCAGCTTTCCAGAATGATACGGTTGGTTGCTGTGAGACCGTCACGATATGGAAGGGAGTAGACGATAAGGTCACATTCTGTGATGCGCCTTTTCAGATAAATATCAAACTCCTTTGCCATATTGCATCAGCTCCTTGTTACGCAGGATTCTGGGCAGACAGGCTCAAATATCCTTCCTTAATGGTCATGATGGTTGCTGCCTCAACGCTTCTGGGCGTAGACAACACGCCGTACATCAGAAGGTTGCCGCTGCCGACAGTGTCGGAGTCGTAGATAACGAAGTGAGTGATAGTGCCCCAGCCAGCAGTACTCTCGTTGAAGTTGATTGCCTGCGTGTTGGTCACAACACCGGATGCAGGTTCGCTCAGTGTAGTCAGCTGCACTCTGGCGTAACCGGCAGAGGTAGAAGGCTCATTCACATTTGTGCCGTTGACATTAGGCGCAGAAGTGCTCAGGCCAATATAGTAGCTGCTGGGAATCTCAGGGGTCGTTTTGGTTCCGAAAAGATTGCCCGCTGCCAGGTTTAAGAAGTAAGTTGTATTCATAACTGGTTATCCTCCTATTTTCTGATTAAGAACAAAGATTATTTTCGTGCAAAGTCCTTGTTGATATTGTTATGGATGTAGATAACACCCTGCTGGGGGATATCTACATTGTTGTCAATATCCTTAATCGTGATTTGGTACACAAACTTTCCGAACAAATCAACGGTGTCATCCGGTTCAAGTGATACGAACAGGATATTGTAAAAGGTCTCCGCCTCGTCCATACGGACAGTCATAGTTTTTGAAACCACAGGCGCACCGTTCTTGTTCACAAAGTTGACAATAGAAAAGTTTGCCGTACAGCCCGTCAATCCAAACGGCTTCGGGTTGGTCTTACCATAATACACATGAAACACCAAGTCCTCAGAAGAGCCGCCGACAAAGTCAAGCTCCGGCAAACTGTAAACATTGTTAATCATCATTACCCTCCAATGTTCACAGGGAACTCACAAATGAATTTCACCTCGGCATTTCCGGTTATCTTCAACAAGTTATCGCCTTTGACGAGCCGCATGAACTTCATGTTGAAGTATGGATACAGGTTCAAATCCAAGCTGTTTGTGATGACCTGATTTTTGTTGTCTACATATATGGTCAAAGAGCGGCCTCCCGGCAGCCCTTTGAATTGAAATGTTCGGTTGTTATCCGATAAGTTCTGAATGGAGACGCTGTCTCCACTGTGCATGGTTATCTCCAGCTTCGGCCTGTAAAAGCCGTTATAGCTGCTCCGGTTAAACAGGCGAACCTGTGACTGACCGCTGACCGCATAGGTGTACTCGTCTGGCAGAGTATAGGCAAACGGAGAATCGCAGCTTACCTTGCATGAAAAAGCCCACGGCAAATCACCGTAGGTTATCAGCCTCAGTTCTGAAATTGTACACTTATACCGAAACGGCTCCATATCGTCCTGCACAATTACAAGCCATTTTCTTGTACTGTACCCAGTGAGCCATGTGGCAATCGCCTCCACCTCAAACCTGTCCAGGCTTGCGTTTGCATCAAGGGACTCCATGTTCGCCCCGAAAACCAGCGTATATTCCAACGACTGATTCTGCACCAGCCCATAGGTAAGCGCATCGTATCTCCCCGGAATCCTATCCTCAACGATTTCTCCGTTCTGGAAATTCACATCGTCCTGTCCGCTTGAACCGAAGTGGTAAACCATGAGTCCGAACTCGGAGCAGGGAATATCATCAAAAATGAACTCAGTTCCCCAAAACGCCATAGTCCACCTCCTTGCGATTATGTAAAGTCAACAAAGCCCTCCAAATTGAAAATGTCCGCAGGCGAAAGCGTTTGCTCACCCAGGTCTTTTTCGTCCAGCTTAACAACCTCGATTGCAATGTCCACTTCCATATTGCACAGCTCATCCAGCTTTGCTTTGAATGCGGTGCAGTCGCTGGGAGTCAGGAATGTGATATTCCCGTCCTCCTTCAGCGTTCCGTGGAACTCGTCCAGATACTTGCGCTCCTCCGTGAGCGCAAACTGATAGGCACTGTCAGCTGCCTGAACCAGCTTATATACCGCATACGCCTTTTTAACAGGCAGCTTGAAGTTGTTCAGTTTCATCAGAGACTCATAGGCTCTGTTAATCTTTTCTTGAGTCATACTTTTTCCTTTCTTACACACTGAGACAAATCAGCCAAGTTTGGCAAGATATTCTTCAGCATCCTCAATATAAACGCCTTTTGCCAACCCCTGTTCAATGATGTCTCTGTCAGTACGGTCTAACTTTTGCTTCAATATGTCTGGCGTAAAACAAGGCATACCCACCTCTCCGCCAGACTCGATATAACGCATATGGGAGTCCCACAGTAACTGTGTGCTACTGCGCACTTCCTTAATTAAATCGGCTGCTTTCATAATCGCTCTCCTTAATTGTTTGAATATCCAACAACAATGCCTTTGACAACATACAATAGCCACTGGTCAATCGTATTGTTCATGTACGGAATTGAGTCAGAGATACCAGTATATGTAGCCCAGCCTCGTGTGCGGCAATACCCATAAATGGACATATCTCTTACATAGCCCAATGACACTTGCCCGGAAGAATTGACACTAAAACTTCCGATGCTGATGGAACATCCAGATAAGGCGCCGCCTCTGATTCTGTTTGCGGAAAGCGTGCCCGTTGTAATCTTATCTGCAGACAGGTTCGGAATACGCACCGGGTCAAAAGTACCGGAAGTAATCTTGCTGCAATTAAGCTCCGGGATTCTCTGCGTGTTAAACTGACCAGAGGTAATTTGGCTCGCAGGCAGTCCCGATATTTGGCTTGCCGTCAGCTTGCCAACAGTAATGCTATCTGCCCGAAGGTTGGTAACGGTAACATTGGTACAATTCAGCGTACCAGAAGTGATGTTGCTTGCGCTCAGGTTCGTCACCTTGATAATATTGCCGTTGATGGTGCCCGATGTAATATTACTGGCGTTCAGATTTTTGATGGTCACATCAGTCGCATCAATCGTACCGCCGCTGATTCTGTCGGCTGACATAGTGCCTGCCGTAATCTTGCTGGCATTGATACTGACGATGTTTGCATTGCTGACCTGCAGCGTTCCATTGGAGATTTCGCAGCCGCCAATAATACCGCTGGTTGCCTCAACCTTGCCAGAAATGCTCACATTGTTTGCAAGCAGGTAGCCGTTCTTATTGGCGCGGATATAGTTGCTTGCCGTTCCAAGAGAAATGCCGTCCGTTCCAATATAGATGCCGGAAGTGGTACTGGAGAACGAAGGCTTCCCGTTGTAAATTGCATCGCTGATAATAGTCCAACCCTGTGACGGCTGGCCGATGTATCCACTCAGCGCAGTGACTTCGCCACTAAAAGAACCGGCTGTAGCGTAGATGGTGCCTTTCAGTGTCAGGTTGCCGTTAGTATCCGCATAGAAAAGCTTCTTATCGTCGTCTACGACACCCTTATTGTTGATAAGCGGATACTTACCAATCATCAGACCATGCATCGGGTCTAAGAGAATATGCGAGTTGCTCTTCTCGTTGGTGATGCTGAAGTTGCTGTTGTGCAATACACACCCCTCGGCATCTACCTTGAACACCGATACGCCGCCATCCTGCTTTGCGCTCTCGATAACAAGGTTGCTGCCAGCGAGCAAAGTACCAACAATATTGGGAGCAACGATGCCCCAGCAATCCCCGAGGTTCTCATCGTAGAAGTTGCCGATAGCCAACTCTGCCGTTGACCAGTTGTTGCTAGTCATCAAAATGCTGTTGTTGTTCAGCCACACCTGCTTCGGTTCATACTCTGTATGCGCTTCATCGCTCCACTTGCGCAGCCGGATACCGGAATCGCCCCACGAGATGGCCTGCTCCTTAGAAGACATGATTGCGTTCTTGGATACATCCAACGCTGTCTGCATAAAGTCTTTGACCTTGGTAGAGGCGCCACTGTCCATAAACGCAGAGTAGTTGTACTTATTCAGGTCTACGCTCTTGCCCATTGAGACGCTTTGCTCCAGCAAATCAGCCAACAGGAAAGAACTATCACCAGAGGTGTATGTGTCGCTGAATTCCAGTGTCAGGTCGTTTGGAGAATCAAAGCTCACCTTCACGCCTACACAGATAGGAGCCAGTGTCTCGTCCTCGCTGATACCGACATAGAGCTTTTCGCCGTGGCGCAGCTTATTCTTGAACTTCACGAAATCGTCAAGACACAAGAAGTTTGCGCTTGTCACACCGAATGTATAGGAGGGCTGCGATACCTTGGTCAGAATCTCGTTGCCGTATTCAAACAAGTCCCATGCGACTGCACGCTTTTCATACTCGCTGGTGTTCAGCGTGAAGTATAGATACCCCTCACTGACCGTAATATCCAGTTTCGTGCCGACCAACAGGTCGGGGATTTCAGCGTCTGCCGCCATGTCGTGCGCAACGGAAGACACCGTTCCCGTCAAAGAGATACACCCTTTCGGGAAAGACCGGTCGCCCGTTACGCCCGCACCGAGATATGCCGTCATCACAAAACTGTTGTTTGGCGCTTTTTCAAATGCCGCACTGATAATCTCTGCGTCAATAAAGTCGGATTTGATTCTACCGCCCTTGACATCATAGATTTCCTTGTTGCGTGTATTGGTCACATAAGTAATGCTGGCGTCGCTAATACCAATCAGCTTGTTGACAACATGATTGCCGGTATCTTCATCGGCATAGGAATCGGTTGTCTGTGCTACAAAGCTGCTCTCTGATACAGCGTCATCCTTCAAATATCGGTCAAGCTGCAAATACTCTTCCTGTGTGAAGTATGATTTGAAATTGGCTGCTTTGTTTATCGTAACCAGCTCGCTGTATATAGATGCCGCCTGAGCTTCAATGCCTTTGATTTCTTCGTTCTTGGCATTGATTTCAGCTTGCTTTGCGGCAAGCCTGGCGTTCACATCATCCAGTTTGCTTTGCGGCACAAGGTCTCGTGCGATGCTTTGAATGATGATTGCCTGTTCATTTTCCAGAACAGTCCGTTCACTCTCTAACTCCACCAGTGCTGTCTGCTCCGTGGTTTTGCGCATGATTTGCAGAACATACTCCACAGACAGGTTGTAGTAAGGAAGCTGATAGTTTGCATAGCTTTCCTTCCACGCATAGTACTTGTCAATCAATGCCTGGTCAAAGTTATCGGTATTCATGAAGTAATCCAGATTGATGATTTGATTGGTTCCGCTGGGGTTTACATCACGAATGTTTACGCCATCGGCGCCGTTGACATCCAGCCGAGTGACGATACTCTCTGTGTTCTCCTCAACCGTAATCTCTTTTGCAAGGTTGGCGTTGGAGATATAAATGGGATTGGTCGGCACCGCAGAAGACGCATCTTTCACATTGATTCTACGGTTATAGGTGTCAAAGTCAAAAATGCAGTTATAGGAAGTCTGTATCGTTCCCTTGATAAAGTTATAGAGATTCTCATCGGAAACCTCAAAGGTGCGATACTTACCGACAAGGTTGCTGTCAATACTCCCGACACTCCAAGACGGCATCAGCTCAAGGATAATACCGAGCAGCGTACTGTCCGGCGTAACAGGGTTCCAGAAATTATAGGTGGCGTTTGCCAGTGAAAGCTTTTTGAAAGTAAACTCGTACTCAAGGGAATACCCCTTGCACGCCTTTGTCTTCTTCACGCCATCGCCGGTTTCCTTGGGGTTCACAAGGATGAACTGTCCAATATTCTGCAGTTCAACAATGCGCATACCAATGACCGCATCATAATACGGTGTAGGCTCACCATCCACCTGTGCGGGAAGATTAAACTCAATCACAGAGGCTTCATCATATTTAATATCAGCAGTGATATTCATGGCATAGCCCAGCACGCCAATCGGTACATCGGTCGTATTTTTAAGAATCAACATTGGCGGCTCCCGCAGGTCTATCTTTGAGAAATCAACTACCATACTTTGAGAAAACCTCCTTTCTGAAATAGGGGAGATACAGTCGCCCGTATCTCCCCGTTGGGTTGCTTATGGTTTCAGCCTTGAGCCTCGCGTGCTGTTGATACCACGCCGCTCAAATGCGCTGTAAAGTTTGTCAATCGCCACATCGGCAATCCGTTCGCCATAGGCTTTTGCGTCTGTGTCAGCCATCTCACCGTTATGGGTGATGTTGACCTCAAAGTGCGGTTCAAATACAAGGCTCTGCGCAGTACCGCCAATGATGTCCTGCGTCAGTCCGCTCATGGCGTCTTTGATACCTGACGCCGGAACGGAGATTGTCGGCAGTGTACCAATAACCACACCAAGACGCTTTGACAGTTCCGTCTGGAAATCAATGATTCGATACAGGCTCTTCTGCTTGGCTTCATTCAGCACAACTTCGCCTTTTTGCAGAATGGCAAGAACCTCGTCCTTGCTGAGATTCGCCTCGTCTACAACGCCGCCATCGTGGTATTTGGGGACATTGCTTACCACAGTACCAACGCCGCTTACTCCGCTCACTGCGTCGCTGTATTGCCTTACAGCTTCCGCAGCCCGTATCCACGCAGAAGAAATCTCCGCATCAATAGACGCACCGACAGATACGCTCTGCCCAAGAAGCGTCTGATAGAATGCCGTCCAGAGTTCCTCGGAAGAATTGACCGTACTCCTGAGCAGTTCCAGTTCCGCTTCCTTATCAGCCTCATAGTCTTCGCCCATCTTGTCCAGGGCGTCAGTCTGTGCTTCAACAGAGTGGTCTCTCTGGGTATCTGCGAGGTCTTTCTGCTTTTCTTCCAGCTCCTGCATCAGGGAGTTTCGCTCGGCCTGTGCGCTTCTGCTGTCATCCAGAGCAAGCTGGTCGATTCTGGCCTGCAGGTCGGCTATCTCCTTGACCTTATCAGCAATATCAGCTTCATAGTCGAACTCGTCCTTAGCGGACTCAATCATCTCTTTTCTCAGGTCTATAATCTTCTGATAGGCATCTATCTGCTTTTTATAGACTTCCTCGATATAGTCGATGATATTGTTCTTTGTCTCCTGAACCTGATAACCCAAATCCTCGATGGAACTCGCAGCATCGATGTTGTCATCGTTAAGCTGTTCCGTTACATCTATCAGGTCTTCCGTTTCCTTACGAAGGGCATTTGTCGCTTCCTGCAGTGTGTCGTACTCTCCAGCGGATGATGCCGTAAGCTCATTCAAGTGCTCAAGGTTCTTAATGTACAGCTCGTTTGTTTCGCTGTTATACTCGACCTCAAACCCAAGAGCGCGAAGGGCACCGACATTGGATGCGATGGTGCTCTTTTTCAGCTCCATCAAATCCTTCTCGGCAGCCATCTCTTCTTTATAAGCGTCAATCAAATCACTGGACAGCTTAATCTTTTCAGCCGGGTCTTCCGCATACTTCAGCTTTTTCGCCAGAGAGTTTGCCCGTTCCTGCGCAGCCTGCAGCCGCTTCTCTGCTTCGTAATAGGCATCAATGTCAGCGATATACTCTTCAACAGTTTTGATTTTGTCTTTTGTATCGCTGTCACCGTCTGAGCTATTTCCGCTGCTGCTGTCGCTTCTGCTGCCATAAGAACTACCGGCAGAACCATAGATGCTTGTCAGGTCAAGCCCGCGCAACGCCTCAAGATTTTTGTAGGCGTTGACCGTTCGCTGTTTGAAATCTTCCAGCGCAGCAATACGCTGTGCAGATGCCTGCTCCTGCTTTGAAACCCAGTCGTCCAGCGTATCTGTGCCGACATAGGTATTTGCACCGTCGAAAGTGACGGTGACATCTCCGGCGTCAATTGAAGTGCCACCTACCGCACCAGACACTGCTGACTGGAAATAGTGAGAGATACCCTGCCAGTTACCTGTCGTAGCGTCCTTGACAGCCTGACTCAGCGCACCCCAGACGCTGGAAGCAATATTGCGAATCTTGGCAAACAAGCTGTTGCCGTAGTTGTTGGTCGCTTCAAGTGACTTGGAGAAGCCTTGTGTATGTGCGCTCTTAATGGTATTGGCATACGGCTGCCAAATGTTCTCCGTCGCCTGCTGACCATATTCAACTTCTGCACCCAGCTTTTTGTTCAGTGCTTCTTCGTTTACAGTCAGCTCGCCATTTTTCTCGGCCACATAGTTTCTGCCCTGCAAGTCATTGAGCTCATTCATCTTTTGAAGAAGAGCTTCCTCCTGCTGAACCTGTCCGTTGACACTCAGGTTCTTTATGTCGGCAATAATGTTAGCCTTTTCGGTTTCAAGAGCAAGCTGGTCATTGATGACCTGTTCGGTTGCTTTCAGTTCAGCAATCTTGGTATCCAGCTGGGCATCATACTCTGCCTCGTTCATCTCAAGAACGCTGTTCAGCAGCTGTCTCTGACCATCGATAGACCCGTCAACAAACAGGTCTGCCTGCTCCAGAAGCTTGGGATACTGCAAGGCGAGGTTGGCAAGCTGCTGCTTTGTCATGGCAGTACCGGAGTTCAGCCTGTCCATTGCAGAGATAATACTGTCAAGGCCATCCTTCGCACTATCCAGACCGGATATCATGTCGGAAAAATCGAGAGTGTTCACCATATCGGCGTTGGCATATTTCAGCCATTCGATTTTCTCCTGCAATTCCTCGAAGGTCATTGAGCCTTCTTCGGAGATAATGTTATAAGCAATTTCCAGCTCCTGCGCAGACATCTTGCCTAACAGCGCATCATACTTGCCGCCAACGCCGCCAATGGCTTCTTTGACAGCAGCAAGCTGCCGCTCAACAGTATCTGTCTCCAATGAGAGCTTGAGGTATTTGATGGTATCATCGTCAAACCCAGCTGCTTCAAGGTCGCTGATAATCGCATTGACAGTTTCCTGGAATTCATCAACATTGATGTCACCGGCATCAAACAACCCCTTCAGGTCAAACAGGCCGGACATTGCATTCTGCACTTCCGGTGTCAGCTTATCGATGAAGTCGTTTATCTGAACCTTAATATCGGTAATGGCATCTTCATCGGGAACAATCTTCCCCCAGAAGTTTTTCTTTGTGACATCATCAACGCCAAAGCGGTCAATGAAATTGGAAACAATATTTTGTGCTTCTGTGCTTAAATCGTCATAAGCGGCATTGTTCTGTGCAACAAGCTTCAGCTGGTCGGCAACATCTTGATTGGCCTTTTCAAGCCCATCTCGTGCCTCACCATAACGAACAGCAGCGTTCTTTGTCTTTTCGACAGCGGCTTCAAAATCAGAGAGGGACTCGAAGCCAACTTCCGTATAGTCGATAGAGGCCGCAATCTTTCCGATATTGTGAGAGACCTGGTCTGCGTAATCATCCCAGAAGTCACCCCACTGGTAATAGCCGTACTCGTTTGTGTACTTCTCCAGTTCCTTGCCAATATCGGTTACGCCCAGAGCCTTCATAATCTGTTCAGACAGATACCGGCTCTTATTGTCTCCTGAGCTTCCAACAAACTCAGGTGTCACATCTCTGTCATTGACACGGAACATCTGCCACATATTGTTGGACAAATCCGTATCTGTGGTCATAATGTCGCCGTTTTTCAGCTTGTCATAAGATGCTGCATATCCCTTGATAACCTCAGAAAGCTTTTCTGTGGTTGTCATCTGCCGGAGTTCGCTCTTGTACTGCTGTTCCTGCAGCTCAATGGCACGCTCAATCAGTTCGTTCTTGTCCGCAAGATAACCGTTTTCAATGCTATACCCCTCTGACAAAGCAGGAGAGATATCCACAATCGTCTGAACGATTTGCTTATATCTGTCATACTCATCAGCGGTCAGCGAAATATTTTCGCCGTAACGGGAAACACCAACTGACAGTGTCTCAAACTCTTCCTTCAGCGACTGTAATTTGTCGATATTATCGGAGTTTGTCTGACGGAACTCATTGAACGCATTGGTCAGTTCATTCGCTTTTTCAATCGCTTCATCGCTGGCGTTAATCAGATGCGTAATGCCTGTGATGATGCCCTGAATCACCAATCCAATTCCCAGCGAGATGAGCATATTGATGGCTGTGTTAAGCGCCGTGACGCCAATCGCCGCTGCTTTTGAACTTGCTCCAAACGCTTTCGTCTCCACACCGGCCTGTTTGCAGTACGCCTTGTAGCCAGACATGGAGGCCTTGCCACCGTTCAGCGACTTCAAATACCCAGACAGAGAATCGTCAGTGCCATCAAGATATTTGATAAATATCTGCTGTGTCTGTATGGACGAGCTAAGCACCTTGTTGTACTCAGCAATATTTTTGTTAGCAGCAGACCAATCCGTAATGCCACCGGAAATGCCTATCTTCCCATCAACGACATCAAAGATTCCGAGGTTCTTTCCTTTGGCACCACTATACGCAGTTACAGCTGCGGTGATTGTGGAAATCAAAGCAGGGAATGAACCCAGCTTATCGATGATTGCGGTCAGCGTTTCGAGAATTGCTGTGCCGCCGTCTACAACGCCTTTAACAAGCCCGGAGCTTACAAAGGATGCGGAGAGCTTTTCAAAAGCTGCCTGGAACTGAGCAATCTTACCGTTGATAGAGTCGAGATACTTCTCATTCTCATTGAGGGCAGAACCCGCAGAATCCGCAGCTACTTCAAGAACAGCCTCTGCATCTGCAAAGTTATTCAGCAGCGAGGCCACCACATTGCTGTTTCGCTTACCACCAATCATCTCCATGATGTTGGCTTTGGTAATATCGGTAAGGTCTCCCCATACCTCGGAGAGTTCTTTCAAAATCTGATAGGTGCTTTTGAAAGTATCTTCATCCAGTTGGATATCGACTCGTCCGCTGGTCAGCGCCAGGATTTCTTTTCTCAGCTTGGAGACACTCTCCGCCATACCTTCTGTGCTTTCACCAGCTTCTTCCGCTTCGGTCTTTGCTGCACGAAGATACATGGAAACGGTCTTCATTGTTGTACCGACCTTCTCAGGGTCTTGCACAACACTGTTCGCCGCTGTTACAAGGGCAATACTTTCGTCCAAACTGTTACCGGCGGCTGCAAGAGCGGAAGCAGAACGCACCAATGCGTCGCCCACGCCCTTTGAAGAAATGGCAAACCGGTTGCCGACCTCATTGAATTTGTCAACGATGGTCATCACATTGGCAGCTTCGATGCCGAATGCCTTCATGGTAGAAATGACGCTTTCCGATGCTTCAGAAATATCATTGATACCATCGCCAACATTCTTGTAGACCAACGCAGCATCTGCTAACTCTGCCGCTTCACTGATGGAGTAGCCCAGTCTCGCAAAGTCCGCTGTTGCTGTAATCGTATCGGTCAGTGTTGCACCGAGACTCTTGGCACGCACGGCTGCCTCGTTGAAGAACTGAGCATAGGTTGCTCTGGTCTCGTCGGTAACTTTCTTCAATTCGGTCATGGCGGCATCCAGCGCCCGCACATTGGTCACCATCTGCTTGAAGTTGTTGACCATGACCATCAGGCTTCTCGTCACCAGCATCCATCCGCCAAACTTCTTATAAGCGGATGAAATGATTCCAACAAGCGTATTGCCCTTCTTGCCGGACTCCGTAATAGAAGTGTCCAGTGCAGCAAAATCAGACAGCAGCTTTCGCAAGTCTGTCTTGCTCATGCTCGTCATGCCATCGGCAGCATTCTTGCTGTCGTTCCATACACCGAGCAGCCGCTCACGCATCAGTGTGAGCTGTTCCAGCTCTGTACCATCAATGCGAGGATTCTTGTCAATGTAGGTGCTGACTTTCTTATAGGCGCTGATGACCTCGTTGATGGTTGCCATCTTTTCCTTATTGGCAGCCTCAGCACTTCTCGCCGCAGCGGCCTCTGCCGCAGCGGCCTCCTCCGCAGCCTGGCGTTCTGCATAAATCCGGTTAATGTTCTCCAGAATAGCTGCGCCTTCGGCTTCTAAGCTA
>OHQP01000447.1_pt1 | contig 16308 bp, 21 predicted proteins | sample 1578101 | NCBI WGS metagenome assembly OHQP01 (sample SAMEA3879569, study PRJEB24766) | human gut metagenome | biome: human-associated habitat; feature: feces | place: USA | collected 1985/1987 | reverse complement strand
TGCAGGCCAGCCATTCAGGGAATGCCATCAGAAAAACTTTCAGAATGTTCTCCATTTTGTTTTCCTCCTACTCTTAACCCACCCAACGGCTCTTTACCGCACGGGTGTCAATGTGTACCCAGCCAGCAGGACGACCAGTTTTTACCGGGTAACGTCCGATGCCGCCGGTGTTTTTCAGCAGCGTTTCGGCGTAGGTCGCGAGCGTTTCCACGTCCACGCCCTGAATCCGAATATCTGCCGCCATACCGTAGCAATGCTGACTGTACGTTGCGCCCTTGACCGCCTTGTTATGGGCGGCAGTGCGATATGCGCTGGTGATCGTAACAGCCTTTCCAAAGTGATTCCGGATGTTCTGCAACAGTTTCACCAACACATCATCAATAAAGATGGGGTCAGTCCCATCCTTGCAGCGAAACTCTTTCACGGCAAAGTTTGCGGACAGTTTCTTGTTACCATCCTTTGCCAGTGAATAGGCTTTAATCGCCATTGTCGTTTTCTCCTTTCTGGCTCAATACCATTTTGCAGCCGCTCGACCCACACTCAGCCACCAGCACGCCGAACTCGGCCCGTTCGGTGGTGGTGTTCTCGCCCTTGGCTTCCAGCCTGTCCAGCAGGCTTTCGCACAGATCGGGCCAGCTTTTATGCTGCATAGTCTTCGCCCGTGATGTTCTTGTAGTCGTCGGCGGTAATTTCACCGCTTTCCACGCGCGCGGCCAGAACCTTCTTGACGGCAACGCGGCGACTGATGGGCATCTCTGCCCAAGTCTTAGTGCCTGCAATCAGGCGGTTTGCCCAGATAATGTTCATGGTGATACCTCCTTATTCATTGTTCAGCGCTGCGTCCAGCTCACACAGCGCGGTTTCGATGTCAGCCAAACGCTTCTCGTTGGCTGCGTCCTGTTCGCACATTGCGTCCTCGACCTCGGCCACGCGGTCAGGCAGGCCGTCTTTCTCGGCCTGCTTCTTGGCTGCGGCTTCCTTCTCCTGCCGGGTGGGCAGATCGTGTTTCGTCCAGTTCAGTGCCATTTTTATACCTCCTTACTGGAATGCGCCGGAGACGGCTTCGATGTAGCCGCCCTCGCCGGATTCGCCGCGCTCCACGCTGACGCGGAAGTTAAACGCCGCGCCGTTGGTGGCGGTCTTATTCTCAAAGACGATGTTCACGCCTTTTTTTACCTCGGTCGTGGCATCCTGCCAGACCGGGGAGCTGTCGAGTGCGTTGTTGGTCACTTCGGCTTTGAACTTCGCATCATCGGGGATGGAGCCGGTCACCTGAAGCACGGCAACGGTAATGTCGCCCTCAACGGCCAACGGTTCAGCCAGCGTCACGCTTGCGGCGTGGACGGCCTTGGTAAAGGTCGCGGACGTGCTGACGGTTTCCTTGCCGTCGCTCACCTCAACGGTGATGGTGTGGTTGCCGTTCAGGATTTTCTGGAATCCGGCAGCGCTGGCCGTCTGCTCAAAGGTCAGGGCCGTGCCGCTGGCAACGCCGGTGCGGGTCTTGGTGGTCTTGCCGTCCAGCTTTTCGGTGACGGTCAAGGTGTCGCCGTCGGCGTCCCTGACGGTGTACTTCCACGCAAAGGCCGTGTTCTTCTCGCCAAGAGCTGCGCCGTCCGTGCTGACGGTAGGTGCAGTGTTGACACTGACCGTGCCGTCGTCAGAGACCACGAGTGTAGAGGGAAGAATGAAAGCGGGGCGAACACCAAAGGAGTTGTTGTACCAGTAGTAGTTGTTGGAGCCATCGGCGCCGACGTACCAGACGTAGCCGTTATCGCCGGTGTACGGAGAGCGCAGCCACCAAATGGCAGCGCTGCTGCCGTTGTAGGCGACACGCTTGCTGTTTCCGCCAGAGCTGTTTCCAAAGTACGCCAGCCGAACACCATCCTTGGGGAAATAGCCGTTGTCGCTGGTCGTCCAGCCAACCTCATAACCAGACAGCAGGAATACTTTCGTGCTCAGGCCATTGGAGCCGGTGGCAAGGCTGCCGCCGGAACCAGTGCCGTTCTGGTACGGGATTTTCACCTGCTTAATAGCTGCCCGGATGTTGCTGTCGATGAGGTTGTAGAATGTTCCGTTCAGGTATGTGTGGATGCTGGAATCCTTGTAGGAGTTATTGTTGCCGAACGTGGACGTTGTGTAGATGTCCTTCATCAGCAGCCACGTTCCGGCGCAACTCGAATCATAGGTGCTGGTATTCGGATTGCCCTGCTGCACGACAATAAAATCTTTGGACGCGCCGTTGACCTTGATTTTGACAATGCTGCCAACGGCTTTTGTGCCCAGTTTTACGTTTGCCATTGTTACCTCCTTGTTTTCGTTCAGGCCCACGGCATGATCTCCGCAGGCCGCGTGTTCTGCGATACAGAGAGGGACAGGGCTTTGTGCTGCTTCTTGTAGATGCAGCGGCATTGCCTCGCCCGCCGTCTGTCACGTGCAAGTTTGTTCGAGTTGATTTTTCGATGGATAGGGATTTTGCACTCAAGCAATTTTTCGAGCCTGTCCGCGTACTGCCTGCGCAAAGAATAAGTATCGCCGTGGGCGGCGTGGGCATCCCACGCATCAAAGCTCCGCAGGATTTCCTGCTTGGTCGCTTCGCCTGCGGGGTATGCCGTCTCCCAATACTTGATCTTGTTCTTCATCCGCTTGGAGCTATCCCGGCGCAGCTTTTGGATGACCGCGCCGGTGTCGGTCAGGTAGCTATGGAATCCCAGAAAATCAATACCGTTCCGCAGCGGGAAAATGGCGGTTTTCTGGTTCAGCTCAAGGCCGTAACTGTCCATAAGCGCCCGCACATCCCGGAGAATGCACTGCAATTTCTTCTTGTCCGAACAGATGATATAGAAATCATCCATGTATCGGCCATAGTATTTGATGCGGTACTTCTCTTTGATGATGTGGTCGAACTCATCCAAAAACATCAGCGCAAAGAGCTGGCTCGTCTGGTAGCCCAGCGGCAAGCCGTCCTCCATCACGTCGATGTAGATGCAAAGCAGCTCATAGACACGCGGGTCAACGCCGCGCTTGTCCAGCACGGCTTTGAGCTTGCGTTTTAGCTTCCGGTGGTCGATGCTGGCGAAGAAATGCCGCACGTCGCCTTTCAGCACCCAGCCGTCCGCGCCGTGGCCCTCACGGCGGTAATAGTCCACCATGTGGGTTTTCAGGCGCATCAGGCCGTCGTCCGTGCCTTTTCCGGTCTGGCTGGCGTGGCTGTCCCGGATAAAGCTCTTTGTCAGGGCATCATACAGGATGTTATCGACCAGAGCGTGCAGCACCACCTTGTCCACAAATGCGGGGGGCGTGTACCATGCGGCGCTTCGGCTCGTAGACGGCAAAGACCTCAAACTTACTTGGCACATAGCGTATCTGCTGCCGAATGCTCCCGTCTGGCTGCCGCACATTGCAGACAGCCAGCTTACGGGAGAGCTTTTCCGTGCAGGCCAGCGCCTGCGCCTCGTACTCGATTGTTTTGCTTTTACTGCGCTTTCCCTTCCGGGCTTCAAGGTAGGCTTTGTAAAGTACCTCAAAGCTGCACAGTTCTTCGTATGTCAAAATGACCCTCCGCTGGTTCGCGTTACGGTAGTGGGCTGCATCCGGCAGGGATGGCCCACCTCAGCGGGATGTATTTATCACTTGCCTGCATCGGCGAGCGACAGGATGCGGTTTCCTTTGATGGGCGCACTGCTTTCAGCTTATGCCTACTCGTCACACGGTTCCATCAGAGCGGGGCGAACACCATAGGAGTTGTTGTACCAGTTGTTGTTGTTGGAGCCATCGGTGTTGACGTTCCAGACGTTGTTGTTATTGTTGGTGTTCGGAGAGCGCAGCCACCAAATGGCAGCGTCAGACAAACAAACCGCACCCTTTATGCAAAGCGGTTGCCCGCTGTGCGTTTACGGTTCCGGGTAAAGGACAGCTTTCAGGGCGGCAGCCTGTTCGGCCAGCCGTTTCCGTTCCGCTTCTGCCCGGAGTTTTTCGGCACGTCCGCGTTCCGACGTGAGCCACTTCATCGCCGGGTATTTTACGTCCGTGACCTTCTTTGTCCAGATACCGGCTTTCTTCGCACTGATGATACCTTCCTCCGTGCAGATGGTCAGGTATTCCAGCAGTAGAGAGCAGCCGTCCACGACCGCGCCGATCTTCTCAACGCGCTTGTCGTAGTCGGTCTGGAAATTGACGTTGTTCGCCGCGTGTGCATCCAGCAGGATTTGCCGGGCAGTCAGCCGGATGCCCTCACCGTACAGACGGAAAGTGCTTTTGGAAAAGCCCTCCCTGTCCCGTGTGTCGAGTGCATGGACGGCAGTGCCGCACACCTTCTGGATGTCGCGCACATCTTCGAGCGCCGCGACTTTCTGGATGATCTTCCGGGCATCGCTCCGGCTGATGTCATCGGTGACGATGCGGGTTGCCCTCTGAGTGTAGCGCAACAGCTCCCGCGCATTCGCGCCGACCTTGAATGTTTCAGCCATCAGAACTCCACCCTCGCCTGTTCTGCGTTCCACACGCCGGCGACGGCCAGACCGTCAAGGCTGCCGAACGTGGCAGAAAAAGGGTTCTTGGTGACGTTCGTGCCGAACTTCAGCTCAATGGCCTTGATGCTGGCGTTCATAGCTGCCACACTGGCACGGATGTCGCTGTGGGCATTCTCCGCACCGTTGTGAGCGTCCACGGCTGCGCTGATGCGCTGGTCGGTCTCAGCCTTGGTGTATGCGTCCACCGTCGGGCGCTGCGATTCGGTCAAATGGCCGTCAGCATCCAGCGTGGCAATGCCGCCCGGCACGCCGATCTGGTTAGTGCGGACAACATCTTCATCCGGCGCCTTGCCGGGGCCTGCGTTAAAAGAACCGTATGCCATTTAGGTTCCCCCTTCCTGTGCAGCCGTGTATTTCACGGTGCTTGTAATGTGATACTGTGCAGAAATTTTCTCGGTCGGAGCTTTGGCGGCCCTCAGCCGCAGCTTTCCTTCGAGGCTTTCGGTCGCAATAAAGCCCACCGCACCCGCCACATCGTAAAATCCCGGCAGTACCGTAACATCCACAATGTCGGTAGCCAACAGGCCCGCAATGGGGATGTCACAATAAAAATAGCCGGGGGAGGAATCATCCTCGCCCCAGCCATCGACCGGAATCGTAAAAGACACCGCAGCCGTGACATCCTGCTTTTCGTGCAGGATGTCATCGGTTTCCTCGAATCCGTTTGCCGTTGCTTCGGAAAGGTCTCCGAGTGCGGTGTTGCACTGCTTGATGTGGCTGCAAAGCGCGGCAAGCCCTGTGCCCAAAAGCGTTTTGATCTTCGCTTTTGCCATAGAGCTTACCTCCTCATGTCTTAGTCAGCCAGCAGAGCGGCGATCTCCTCTGCGGAGAAGTCCTCCACATCCTCGTCGTGCAGAACATTCTCCGGCTCGGTGTACACGGCGACTTCCTTGCCGTCAATGTTCACATTGCCGTTGGTGGAGCTGGCGGCAGTCTTGGTGGCACCCTCAGAGACACCGGCCAGCTTTTTGCCCTCGGCATCGGTCATCAGGCGCTTGCCAGCCTCGGCGGCCACAAAGTCGGCAGGCTTCTTGCCGCTGTCGGTCAGGTTGCCCTCGCCGTCCAGCGCAGCGAGGTTGCCGGTGGTAGCACCAGTGACCTTATCGGCCTTGCCGGAGATGTCCACTTCCTCAGGGGTGGGAACATACAGACCATCGTCCTTCAGAACCAGGGCGTTGCCGGCAGCAGCGGAAACATTGACCTTGACATCCACCTCATAACCAGCGATGGTAACGGTGGTGGATGCGTCCTTGCCAGTGACCTTGGCCTTATAGGTATCGACCAGAGCGGCCATGCTCAAGAAGGAGTAGGTGCAGGAGTCCGGGTTCTCGCCCTTGACGGCCAGCACCATGACGGGCTTGCCGTCCAGCTTGGGGTCGGTAGCGCCGGGGTAGGTCGCAGCATCGAACTTGAACTTGGCCACGAAGGTGGTCTTGGTCTGGTCGAGGAACAGCTCAGAGGGGAAGTCAACGGAGAAAGCAGCAGTGCCGCTCTTGTCGGTAGAGGTGTAGAAGTTCACGGTATTGCCGTCAACGCCAAGAGACTTGATAGCAGCGTTAGCTGCGGCCTGCACAGGGGTAAAGGCGCCCTTCTTAACGAAGGTCTTCTTGATCTCGGCGGTCAGGTTGCGGATGGTGGTCTTGGTAGAAATCTGCTTAGACATAATAGTGTCCTCCTAAAATTATTTCAGCATATCAACGATTTCCTGCTGCGTTTCTTCCTCGTCGAGCAGGTCTTCACTCGTCATAACGGTTTCTTTGCGGACGGTCAGCGCGTTTGCGCTGTCGAAGTCAAGACCTTCGCCGATGCGGACGGCAATAGCGCCGCTTGCGTCGCGCTTCAAGCCCTGACCGATGCTTACGCTACCGGTTTCACCCGAACCATCTCCTTTCCCGAACAGGGTTACGGTCGCCTGAATATCTGCTTCCGGGATGCGCTGAGCGAAAAATCTGATGAAACCATCATGCGTTTCGCACCCGTTCAGGACGCCCGCTTTGGTCGTAGTATAGAAGCTGCCGGGAGATACAACGCCAACGGGTACAAGCTCGCTGGTGCTGTCCGACAGTTCTGCATCATAAATGCACTGGTAGTAATCCATACCGCCAGCGTTTTCGTAATCATCCTCGCTGCGGGCGGGCTTCCACTCGTCAGCTGCAAGGGTGAGTTTGTAGGAGCCATAGTAGCCGCCGCCTGTGCCGCCGTCCACCTGCTCCTTGATAAGAGCCTTTACCTGTTCTTCGTTCAGGATTTCCCCGGATTCAGACAGGTTCTTCACGGCTGCGCTGACCGCTGCCGTGATAGTCGCCGCATGGGCACTGGCGTCGGCGTTGTGCTTCTCGATCTCGGCCTTGACCAGCTTTGCGAGAGCCTGCATCTGCGGGTCAACGGTAATGCTGATATTGGCCTTGTTCGACACAGCAAGCAGCGCCGACAGCTCAATTTCAAAATCGCCGTTCACTTTCGTGGACGGGACCTCCACTCCGCGTGCATCCTGCATAATAAACAGGAGTGTTTCTGCATCGTCGTTCAGCCTGCCGTAAACGCCCACCTGATGCATGATGTACGTTTCATCCGCACCGGTGATCTGGATTTTTACCCGCCGGGCAGTTTCGCCGTTGCTTTCAACAGTTTCGATGTCCAGCAATTTCAGGTCATGTGTTTCGCCGCTTACCCCGGTTTCCTCCGAAAGGTCTGCGTCTGCCGTGCCGGTGCCGCTCACAGCGCGGGTGATTACCAGCGCACCACCGGAGAGAGATTCCGACAGCAGGGCGGCACCGGCGGCGGTGTAGCTAGATTTTTCCCAACTCACGTTGTCTGTCCTCCAATAACAATGTTTATCGCCGTGTGCGACCGCTCAACAGTGCCCGCCGTAAAGGCTCGTGCTTTCACTGCCTTTGCTTCAACGGCACCGGGCAGCGCCACGGCAACCTGCATTTTCGATCTTCCGACCGCACCGGCAACATACGCCTTTGCGCCAACTTCCCGCGGCTTGATCCTACCGGGGACCTTTACGGTGCAGGATGTCGCCATGCCGCTGGGTGCGGCGGCGATATAAGCGGGCGACCGTTCATGCGGTTCGACGATGTAGATGATGTGCTCAAGGTGAGCAGTGCAGCGTTTTGTGTAGCCCAGCAGCTTTTCCATTTCTGCTGCGGTGTGATATGTTTCCTGATCGTCGGTGATGTCAACATACAGTTTCCAGAATCCCGGTGTCCCCCCATACGAGAACCATTCCTCAATTCTGGCTTTTTTGTAAATTGTCTCCACCTGTTCACGAACAGCCTTTACCGTTCCTGCATAACGCTGGATTTCAATTGCGGTTCTTACGAGCTTACGCTTCGTCTCAATATCGGCGGCAGAATCGTACCATTCGATTTTGAGATAGATTGCCATTTGATCCAGCATTCCCTCGCTACAGTTATCCACATCCGAGAACGTCATGCCCGTTGCCAGATATTCCAGCATCCGGCCTTGAAGTTCCCCGTATACTGCAGACAGCACCTTTGCCCACGGCTGTTCAGCAACGACCCGCGGCAGTCCATCTGCAATTCTCGCGTCCTGCAGCTTAATCATCCTCGACACCTCCGTAGATGATCGTCGGGGTTCCGCTCAGTTTTGGGATTTGCACTGTTGCTTTTTCCAAATCCGAACCGCCTTCGACTACCATGTAAACCGGTTGTCTAAGCTCTACTCGTTTTACGCCAGCGACACGCAAGCGATAAATCAATTCCATCGGGCTAATGTCTCTCCCGATGGAGCGCTGCCACTGCTGAAATTCCTCAACAGCTTTTGTAACGTTTTCCTGAACAATACTTGCGCCCTTCGCGTTGCCCGCTCCGATATAATAGGTAAAGTCAATTCCGTACTCCACTTCTTCCGGGGCCTTACAGATCACCTGATCTGTCATGGGGCGTCGAGCTTCGTTCATCAGATATGCTTGCATTTCGCTCATATCCTTTTCACTCGGCATCCTTCCGCCCGTCAGCATGAAAAAGATATACACTGTGCAAGGCTGGCTCCGTGGACTGACTGCAATTGCATTTTCCACATCAGAGCGGAAGCTCATTGCCCAATACTCGTAGGCGTCTCGCGGCCCTGCGCAACTATACGTTGTCGGTGACAGCCAAATCCGCCGGGTCAAGCTATCGTCGCTTTCCGCGTCTGCGCCGCCGCTGGATGTATCCACATTCTCCACTGCCGCAACATAAGGAATGGCGTCTACCAGCGTATCGACAACGCCGATTGGAACGTCGTTTCCGCTGGCTCCTACCACCTCGGCTTGCGCCAACACATCAACATAGGTCTCGCCAATGGCAATCTGTGCATAGGCCGCTGTGGCAAAATAAATACCTGCGGCAGTTCTGACGCGGGTTCCCTGTGGAATCATTACAACTGTTTTTTGTTCAGCCGAAAGATTAAATCGGATTGTCACCGTTGCATAGGTTGCTTCATTCCGCTTCACGCCGAACGGAAGCCCCATATTATCCAGCGCTGCACCCGTTGCTGTTTTCAGCAAGGCGCAGCGGGTTCTTTTTTCTGCAACCTGCAGCACCATGTAATACAGCTCAGAAATACTTTTCAGCGTAAGAGTGATTGGGTCAGCACTGTGCAACGGCGGGGTTGTTCCGTTTACCGCTTTGTAATTTCGGGTGTAAATTTCTGTCACCAGATTATTTACATCCTCAAGCGTCATATTATCTGTGACGCTATACTCCGGGATTTCGGCAAATTCAGCGATATTAGACAATGTTTATCACCACCTTCGGTCGAATGTTCCCCTGCTGGCTTCGGCTGGTTTCATAGCTTACTTCCAGCACTTGTGCCCTCGGTTCGTACTTTTTTGTCTTTCGGATGATCTCTGCCGTGAGCTTCGCTTCGGCAGCTTCGGCTGGCAGGCTCAAGCAGTCCATGTTCAGGCCAAACTCCCGGTCAAGTGCCTGTTCACCTTCTCGGCTCCCATAAAGCGTCTTGAGACAGTTATATACATCCCGTTCTTCTGTGCTTTCAGACGGATTGATCTCTACATCAATATCGCCCAGTATCAGCTTTTCCAGCTCACCGCTCATGTGTACTCCTTTAGCGTCAAGGTCAGCTTTCCGCTTGTCAGTCCCCAGAACCGATGTACCGCGCCCCATTCATCCGCTACTTTTTCAAGCATAAACGGATTTTGAGAAACCGGCCTGTTGTTGATGATGAAGTAGTCTACTGCTCCGGCTTCGCACAAATCCATTAGGGCGTCAAAGACCTTTCGCGGATTTACTCCCAGCCTTGAACTAAGCGTAATGTTGAACTGATACTCTCGCAGGCCGGGACTTACATATTCGCTTTTATCTTTTCCGCCGATCACGCTGTGCGTCGCCCAGTTGCTCGACGTACTTCCACTGATGTTGTCCGGCGTAAGAACTCGCCAACTTGATACTGTAAACACCAGTCCAGCAAAGCTACCGATGCTGCCCCATGCCATAAAGAACACCCCCTCACTTTACCGGGACGCCGGTATTCCCCGAAACAGTATACGGGCCAGCTTTTGCCGACCCGTCATGTTCGTGCTTGTGATTCACAAGGCTTACGCCATTGATTTTGCAGTCGCCAGAGCCGCCCGAAATATTCACCGTTGCTCCTGTGATTTTCACCGTCGTTCCGGTAATTTCAATCGTTCCGCTCTGGCAAACCTTGACGGTCGAAGCCCCGACCTTGAAGGTCACGTCCCCACCAACAGTGAAGTCCAGATTTTTACCGATGGTCTCTTTTGCATTCCCGTCGATTTTTTCTTCATAGTCTCCGCTATCTCCATCGTATTGTTCAAAGGCTTTGCCCTTCTTATCGTTGTAGTCATACCGGTAACGTTGTTTCTTTCCACCGACCGGCTTGTTATCCTCATTCCAGAACGTTCCGATGCACGTTCCCATTTCCTGACTATCGGAATTGTGGAGAACGCAAACCATAGCACCGACAACCGGCATCCGGTACAGCGCATTTGAAACCACACAGATTTCATCGGTCACAGAACCGTCCCGATCTTCATATGCAACTTCAATTGTGCCATCCTCGTAATTCACTTTGGACACTGTGCCAATGCGAATGACGCTGCTCATCGTGTCACCCTCCCACTCTGCTTGCTGAGACCTTCGTCACAAAACCGCCGGATTTATTCATGGTGTGCCCTACACTGTCCATGTAATATTTTCCGTCGATTTTCCCATATCCTTCCACGTCAATACACTGCGTCGCGCAATATGTCAGGTTTCCCATAGTTGTAAAGGAAATGGTTGTAGCCGAATGGTTTTTGTTGTCGATAGCCGCCTGCAGCTGCCGTTTTGCGTCCGCTTCACTTGATGCATACTGGTTTAGCTTCAACATCCGGTCTGCCGTTCCGATTGTCACCTTGATATTCACTTTTTTCTTTTGGTTGGAATAAGTGAACTCGCCTCCGGTGTATGTTCCTGCCAGCGTTGTGTTCCAGCTCAACGAGCCGGGCACAATGTCAATCGGTTTTACCGTTGCTACCGAATCCTTTTTCTTGTACTTTTCACGGTCAAAAATCCAGATTTTGTTCCGGTATGTTTTGAGGATCAGCCCGTATGTGCTGCAAATTTTCTGCAAGAAAGAGCTGTCATTATCGTCCTGTTCTTTCAGAGCGACGCTGACATCCTCTGCATCCATCTTGCATTCCAAGCCGTACCGCCCAGCAATGGTTTCTGCAATGCGTTTGATGCTCGTGTTCTTCCAAACCTGCTCTCTGTTTTTTTCATGAAAGCTCGTCCCGTTTGGCCGGGCGACCGCTCCAATCGTCAAAACATCCGGGCAGGCCGAAAAGCTCAGATCATCAACTACCAGCGTTCCACAATCCAAAACGGTTCTATCCCCCTGCACGATCCAGTTTGTCGTGCAGAGGGTCGGGTGCAGCACAGCTTCCTTGTCTGGCATCCACGAATCGATCCACTTGTGATCCATCGCGTTTACCTTAATAGAAAGGCTGTCACTCGAATCCGAACCGCTATCGGTGTATGTGAAGTTTTCCACATCTTTGCGGATGTCGCTTGAAATGTCCTTTCCGTCATATTCAAGCGTCAGGAACGCTTGACGTGGCGTAATCATCCCTCACACCTCACCTTTTCCAAGGCGGCAGACTTTCGTCTGTTTTTGCCTTAACTTCCACTTCCGGCGTGGCAAGCACCACCCCGGAATCAAACTTGTACACCTCGATATACTCCCGGTTGGCAGTCATCAGCACATCGGCTTTCAACTCGTCACCGTAGACAGTTTTTGCAATACCATCCCAAGTGTCACCGCTCTTTGTCGTGTAAGACATCAGGCCACCTCCTTATGCATACCGGGTTCGATTGTTTTCTCGGTTGTATTTGTCCATAAAGGCTTTGAACTTTTCGTACTCGTCCTCCATAATCGAAGCAATCTGCTGGCGGTCTGCATCACCAGTGATTGTGATGTTCGGAGCAAATACAAACTGCGGAGAGCTTCCGCCGTTTCCGCCGGGTGCAGGTGTATTCTGATATGCGCTCACCGGGATTTCGGACAGCGTGCGCCCGGTATCCCTCGGCGGCAGCACATAAAGCGGCGTTCCTGTGTCTGTAAGGACACCGTCCTGCCAGCTTGAAAGCACCGTGCCGCCGTTGTAGTTTTTGGCTGCTTCGGTCAGTGCAGTGGTTACAGGGCTGTCACTTCCGAGGTACTTGTTCAGCAGAAGCGGAGCAACATCAGCTGCAAGGCTGGTCGCCGCCAGTGCAAGCGAAGCGTCACCAGACATTGAGTTGTTGGCGACCGTCCATAGCATCGACAAAGCGTCGCCGGTGGTTCGGATGCCATTGGAACGCAGTGCGTACTTACCGTATGCTTTGGAGAAATCAATCAGGTTGTCCAGTTTTTCCTTGCTTCCGTCGGTGAAACCGCCGTTTGCAAAATACCGTACACCCGCCGCACGAGTTGCATCCTCGCCAGACACTCCCAGCATCCGGCCTGCACGCACCCAGTTTTCGACGTTGCTATCGTGAACACTAGGCTTGAAGCTGATAACCGCCTCTGTTCCAGCTTCGCCTGCAATGCTGACACCGTGAGTAAAACCGCCGTTCGCAAAGGCAGGCATTGCAACTTCTTTCAGGTTGAAGCCGAATTGTTTTCCACCGAGGGCGGGCACCCAATCAGGCACCGTAAAAGACAATTTGTTCAACGTGCCGATGATTGCATTCGCAACCGTAATCGTCACCGATACAATGCCCTTTATCAACCCGACGATGCCCTGAATAACCGGTTCAATCACCGGCAGTAGTCCGTGGATCACATCGACGACGAGCTTGATTGCGTTTATCAGGGTTGTGCCAACCAGACTGATAATCATGCTTATCAGCGGCGACACTGCGGGGAACAATTCGTTTACAGCGAAGCTCATAATATCAGCCAGCAGCGGCTTAATATGATTCACTCCGAGGTCTACGATCTGTCCAATCAGCCCTTTCACCGATTCGATAATCGGTATCACTGCCCCGAAGGTGGTTCCCAAGTCGTCGATACCGAAAATACTCTTTCCGCTCAAGCTCTGCTGGATGTTTTGCAGGTTTTCCAAAGAGAATGCATTGCTCACCGAATCTCGGACGTTGCCTGCAATATCGTGGATTTTACTCGTAAATCCATCAAACATTGCCAGTCCCTTTTCGCCGAACACGTTCCCGACGATCTGGCGGATGTCCTCAAAGTGATCTCCCAGCAGACTGACCACTGCGATGATTCCACCGATTCCGGTAATCACCGGGCCGAAGGTGCCGAGCAATCCCATAAATGCACCGCCCAATTTACCGGCTATCGGGCCTACCGCCGTGTTGGCTAGGCTCAGTCCAGAACCAAGGAACTTGAACGTGTCCCCTGTTCCTTTCGCAATTCCCCCGCCAACGTTTAAGGCAAATTGTCCAGCTTTAGTAGATGCTGCGCGGCCTGCCAGATTTTTTACGCCGCCAATTGCCGTTCCTGCAATGTTTTTTGCTCCGCCCAGCAATCCTTGTCCAAAGCCCATAGCCTTTTGGCCCATGTTCCCTACAAAGCCGCCAAGTTGTGTACCGGCAACTTTTTGGCCGATCCACTTTCCAACGCCGACCGTGTTCTGAATAAAGTCTGTCCCCGCCAGATTTTTTGCAGACCTTGCAACTCTGGCTCCGTATTGCCCTATCGAACTGTCTTCCAACAATCCGATTATTCCGCCGGAAGCCTGTGCCTGCTGAATGCTGCCAAACAGCGCACTCGTTGCCTTTGCCATCCCAGCAGGTGTCTTTGCTCCAAACAGCTTTTTGCTGTTTTGCATTCCAAGGACGCTACCAAGGATGGTGTTCTGCACTCTCTGCCCGAAGCTAGGATTGCTGCCCGCCGGAACAGCGCTGTTTGCCAGCTGTGTTCCAAGTTTTGCAGCCTGCCACAGATTGCCAGCTTTTCCTGCGCCAGACACGCCCTTCTGTACAAGCCCCACAGGGCTTGCCGCCCCGCTTGCAAACTTCGTCGCGCTGGATACCACCTGCAGGATTTGCGGTGCAAACCGCATTCCTGCCCATGCCGTGCCGATACCCGCGATGGTCGTAGCTACCTTATCGCCATTATTCAGCAGATACTCAATTACCTGCCTTACACGTTCTGCAATATCCGGCAGAGCGGCGCGGAGGTCATTCAGCTTTTCGATGCCAAACCCGGCTACATCTTTCAGCACCGGAAGGAAATTATTTCCAACCTCAATGCGGACGGCCCGCCATGCGCTCCCAAGCATCGTCAATACAGATTCAGAGGTTTCGCATTTCAGCATAAACTCTTTATACATACTGCCGTTATACTTAGAAGCATCGCCTACGTCGTCCAGCGTTTTCACAAACAAGTCAAGATTGCCGGTTAGTTTTGCGCCACTCTCAATGGCCCACTGACCGAGCAGAGTTTTCAGATAACCCACTTGCTTGTCTTTCGGCTGAGTACCGATAGCGGTAAACAAACTTTTCAATGCTGCCGGGGCGTCTTTTTGCATATCCTTTGCAAACTGTTCCGCAGTAAATCCCAGCTGTTCAAAAGCCGCAGACTGTGCATCTGTAGCTTTTGAACCCATAGAAAGGTTCGTATACATCCGGCGGATGGATGTTGCCACTTTACCAGAATCAACGCCCATTGCCAGCAGTGCTGTAGAAAGCGCTGCCGTGCTCTGAACATCCATGCCAGCGATTTGACCCAGAGAGCCGGTGTCGTTTACGGTCTGGGCAATTTCAGCGGCGGTCGTTGCGTAGTGGGCACCCAGATAGTTAATCTGGTCTGCCAGCTCCATGACCTGATCGTGGTTCATGTTGAATGCAACTTCCCACTTTGCTGCCCAGTCGCCTGCCTGATCCGCAGAAATATCCATGGCCGTGCCCATTTCGGCAACGTCCTTTAGAAACCCGCCGCTTATTAGGTCATCCATGCTCTTTCCGGACTGACCAGCCGCAGCTGCCAGACGTGTCAGCTCTTTGGCGGTGTACGGAATTTGTGTGCTCAAGTCAAGAATATCTTTCGACATTTCCGCATAAGCGTCCGTTTTGACCTTTCCGTTCGCGTCCGTCAGACCGCCAACGTACTTCGTCACATCAAGCATTTCGCTTTCAAATGCAACTGCTTCTTTTGTTGCATCTACCAGCCCCGCTGTAATGCCGCTGGCTATGCCCACCGTTACTTTTGCGATATTCGCTGCCAGTTTCGATGCGCCGTTCGCCATACTGCTGAGCTGAGTATTCGCAGACTTTACAGCCTGCGTCAGCGAGTTATCAACGTGACCGCCGATCAAAATAGAAAGCTCTAGGGTTTGATTTTTTGCCACTCCTCCGCCACCTCCTCGTTGATTTCCACCAGCTCACGCACGGGCAGATTCAGGTAGAAATCTGCACTCGTGTGTGTAGCCGTGGCGAGGGCTATCGCCGCCTTTCTGATGGTTTTGTATCCGCCCTTTAGGCGAAAAAATCCTTGTGGTTCACCCCTGCGCGAAGCTGTACAGCCTCCGCCAGCGGCAGGCCGAGGAAGAATGCCACATCCTTACCGGTGGCCATAGATGCGATCAGGCAGCAGTAATAGTAGTTCAGGGTCTTTTCCGCTGCGCGAATATCTTCTTTCTCCATGCGGTTTTCCGCCTGACGGACGTTCATGCCGGTAAGGTTCGCCACGCCTGACAGGTCAACTTCGGTGTATTTTTCGCCCTTGTAGGTGTAGGGCTTGCCGAACTTCATGATGTGGCTGTGCTCGTCCTCGTCGCCATCTTCCTCTGCGGCGGCGCTACGGAGCGACGCCTGAACAGTCTGGCGAACCTTCTTGCTTGCGCCGATGGGAAGCAGCTGGAAAAACTCGATGGGGAGCTTCGTTGCGGCAGCGGCCAGAGCGTCGGTGTATGCAGTCGCAGTTTCAGGGGTAATCATCACGGCCATTTCGCCCTCGTTGTACAGTTTCTTGATGATGAGCACCGCATCCTTGATGGTCAGATCATCCAGACCGGACAGGTCGATCTCGGTATACTCCTTATCATCAAACTTGTACGGGCGGGCCAACTCGATCAGCTTCGGGTTCTTCTTAACCTCAGCGGTCTTGTCCTGTTCTGCGACGGAAGAAACATTCTTTTCCATGGTGGTTTTCCTTTCTGTTCAGATATAAAAATTGACCGCCCCGGTCTTTCGGGGCGGTCGCTTCATTTCTTTGGCGTTAGATCAGCGCGGTAACGTCTGCCAGCATATCCTCGCCCTGAACGCGGTATACGCCGTTCAGCTTGTCGATGGCAATGATT
>OHQP01000433.1_pt1 | contig 16662 bp, 15 predicted proteins | sample 1578101 | NCBI WGS metagenome assembly OHQP01 (sample SAMEA3879569, study PRJEB24766) | human gut metagenome | biome: human-associated habitat; feature: feces | place: USA | collected 1985/1987 | reverse complement strand
TTGTTAAATATCTTTATTTCATTTTTCGGATTACCCCAACTATTGACAAAGAACCAAATAATAAAAAGGACATCGGTATATGAACAGCCGATGTCCTTTGAGTTTTTAAGATTTAAAATCAGTCAGCAAAGTATCTCTTTAAAAGACCTGCAAAGCCTGCACCGTGTCTTGCCTCGTCTTTAGCCATCTCATGAACTGTATCGTGGATAGCATCAAGATTTTGAGCCTTTGCTCTCTTAGCAAGATCAAATTTGCCTTCGCAAGCGCCAGCTTCTGCCTCTGCACGCATTTGTAGGTTCTTCTTTGTGCTGTCTGTAATTACTTCACCGAGGAGTTCTGCAAACTTTGCAGCGTGCTCTGCCTCTTCAAAAGCATACTTAGTAAAAGCGGCTGAAATTTCAGGATAACCTTCTCTGTCAGCAACTCTTGCCATTGCAAGGTACATACCTACTTCCGTGCATTCGCCCATGAAGTGGTTGTTCAAATCCTTAATCATTTCGTCATCGCAACCTTTGGCTACGCCAATAACATGTTCGTCAGCAAAAACCAACGGACCGCCTGCCTGTGCTTCTTCTACTTCAACGAATTTGCTTGCAGGAGCTTTACACAAAGGACATTTCTCAGGAGCTGCGTCTCCTTCATATACGTAACCGCAGACAGTACATCTAAACTTTTTCATTTTACTTCAGATTTTAATTAGTTGAATTAGTTATTCGTTATTTTGGTTAAATATTCATTTCCCAGACAACTTTTGCAGATACCTTTATAGTAATAATGGACTTCTTGCACTTCGTGTCCGTTCATATCCATTTCTTCTACCTGTTTAATGTTGGCATTGCATTCCAAATCATATATTTTTCCGCAATGTTTGCATAAGAAGTGGGCATGAGGAGTGGTATCTGCATCATAGCAGGTATTCCGTTCGTCAATTGTCAATGTCTGTGCAGCACCTTGTTCACTAAGTAATTTTAAAGTGTTGTAAACAGTTGTTTTAGACAATGTGGGAATGGAAGGGGCAAGTGCCGTATAAATTTCATCCACCGTGGGATGTGTACGATGCTCCATCAGATAAGTCATAATGGCTATGCGCTGTACCGAGGGCTTAATGTTATGATTTTGCAATCGTTTTACTACATCCATATCATCTGCAATTCAAACTTGTAATAATTACATTTTTAATTCTCTTGCAAAGATAGGCACTTCTTTTGTTTATCCAAAAGATTTTAGATATTTTTTATCAGAAAGTGCGGCTATGCAAAGTGAAAAGGCTGATTCTTTTGTGTTTATTGATAAATTGCCGTATTTTTGCACCCTAATATTAATAGGATTCATATATGAATTACGGATATGTTAAAGTGGCGGCATCTGTACCCCGTGTTAGAGTGGCGGACTGTAAGTTCAATGCCGGACAGATTGAAAAAGAGATAATCATTGCCGATGGGAAAGGAGTGCAGATAATTGCCTTTCCGGAGTTGTGCATTACCGGATATACCTGTGGTGACCTTTTTGCCCAGCAACTTCTGCTTGAAGAGGCTGAAATGGGGCTGATGCAGATTTTGAACAATACCCGTCAGATGGATATTATATCCATTCTCGGTATGCCCGTGCCTTTGAACGGTGTACTGCTGAATACTGCGGTGGTCATACAGAAAGGTAAGATATTGGGAGTTGTTCCTAAAACTTATCTTCCGAATTATAAAGAGTTTTACGAAAAGCGCTGGTTTACTTCTGCGTGTGAAGTTTCGGAAACGACAGCCCGTTTGTGCGGGCAAATAGTCCCCATGGGGCGGAATCTGCTTTTCGAGACGGCGGATACAACCTTTGGAATTGAAATCTGCGAAGACTTATGGGCTCCGATTCCGCCGAGTTCTTCTTTGGCATTGCAAGGAGCGGAAATTCTTTTCAACCTTTCGGCAGACAATGAGGGGATAGGCAAGCATGCTTACTTGCGTTCGCTTATCAGCCAGCAGTCGGCACGTTGTATCGCAGGGTATGTATTCAGTTCATGCGGTTTTGGCGAGTCTACTACAGACGTGGTGTTTGCAGGTAACGGATTAATTTACGAGAACGGTACGTTGCTGGCAGGCAGCGAGCGTTTCTCGTTCGAGGAACAGGTCGTTATCAGTGAGATTGACGTGGAGCATATACGTACGGAACGCCGGGTGAACACTACATTTGCAGCCTGTCGCGCCAATTGTGCACCGGAAGTGCCGGTGCGTGTCTCTACGGAATATGTCAATTCCAAAGATTTGAATCTGACCCGTGTTTTCGATCCGCATCCGTTTGTTCCTCAAGGAGCAGCGTTGGACGAGCGTTGTGAGGAGATATTCTCCATACAGGTGTCGGGATTGGCGCAACGTTTGCTGCATACCAATGCCAAGAGTGCGGTGGTAGGCATATCCGGTGGTCTGGATTCCACACTGGCATTGCTGGTTTGTGTGAAAACATTCGATAAACTGGGTTGGAATCGTAAAGGAATTATCGGCGTGACTATGCCGGGATTCGGTACTACCGACCGCACCCATACCAATGCGGTGGACTTAATGGCATCATTAGGCGTAACCATGCGCGAGGTCAGCATAAAGGATGCCTGCATCCAGCACTTCAAAGATATAGACCATGATATCAACGTACACGATGTGGTGTATGAAAATTCACAGGCGCGTGAGCGTACGCAGATATTGATGGATATTGCCAACCAGACCTGGGGGATGGTAGTTGGCACCGGCGACCTCTCGGAACTTGCCTTAGGCTGGGCTACATACAACGGCGACCATATGTCTATGTACGGTGTTAACGGAAGTATCCCCAAAACATTGGTGAAACATTTGGTGAAGTGGGTGGCGGAGAATGACATCGATGAGACGTCGCGGGCCACATTATTGGATATTGTGGACACCCCTATCAGTCCGGAACTCATACCGGCGGATGAAAACGGAAATATCAGGCAGATTACGGAAGACCTTGTAGGGCCGTACGAACTGCATGATTTTTTCTTATATTATTTTCTTCGTTGCGGTTTCCGTCCTTCCAAGATTTTCTTCCTTGCTGCGCGTACGTTTAAAGATGTTTATGATGAAGAGACTATAAAGAAGTGGTTGCAGACTTTTTGCCGTCGCTTCTTTAACCAGCAGTTCAAGCGTTCCTGTTTGCCCGATGGCCCTAAGGTAGGAAGTATTTCTATCAGTCCGCGCGGTGACTGGCGGATGCCGAGCGATGTTTCTTCAGAAATGTGGCTGAAGGAAGTTGAAAAGATTTGAGGATTAAGCATTGAAAGCTAAAAGGTCGTGTCAAAAAGAAATTATCAGGTTCTTTTTGACACGACCTTTTAGCTTTCAGCGTTTAACTTTTTAGTAGTATCTCTTATATATTTTCCGGTACTCTTTTCCTTTTTTGAATCTTTCCAGCCAGGTATTCAGGCTGTCCAAGAGTACAGGAGACTGCTTGCTCACTCCCCACGAGTAGAATTAGGTGAAACTGATAGCCGTATTTATGTCTATCTGCGGCAGACTGTCGGCTGCTGCGCGAGCGATGCTTTCTTCGCATACGGCATAATCGATATCGCCATGTGCGACAAGGGCGATAAGTTGTTCGGAACCATACTTTTCTACTTCCTTAATATATATGGTATCACCGATTTCGTTTCCTAAATTACGGATGCGCAGGATGGAAGGCGACCCTTCTACCACATTCAGCGTCTTTCCCGCTAAGTCCAATTGGCTTTTGATAAACAGGGAATCGTCGGGAGAGTCTGTTTTCCGTTGTACCAATACCTGCCTGTTCAGAACAATCGGAGAGGTCAGAAGCAAGGAGTCCTTTAATTCGCTGGTTGCTAAAATTCCATAGGCTATGACATCAAACCTGCCGTTTGCCAGACCTTCCAGACGTTCGTTAAAACTCATTTCGGGAGTAATGGCTACCTGCAGACCGTGATCACGGGCAAAAGCCTCTATTAATTCGTAATGAAATCCGGACAGGGTGTCTCCGTCCACATAAAAGCTGATGGAGTTATATTCCGTAGCGGCATGGAGCGTACCGTTTGCTGCTATTTCGGCATAATCGCGCGGATGTCCTTTACGGATTTCCTTTTTGGGCAATATAAATGTGGCAACGACTGCGGCTATTGCCCCCAGGATGATATATTTTGATAATTTACTCTTTTTCATAGTTGAAAGACGGCATTAGTCGTAGAAATTCCATGAAATGCCAATCTTGAACAGACGCGGGTTTATAGGGTAGTGCGGCACAAGGAAATAATTGCCTTTACCCATTCCTGCATTAACGTGATACATCATGGCAAAGATGCGTGTCCGCTTCAAATGCAGATTGGCGTATACGTTTACAATCGGATAGCCGCCAATCTCCACCTGGTCATCTGCTGCTTGAAGATGGAACTGCTGAATGGCAGGAGTATAGGCAGGTGCATTGTATTTGGTAAAATACCGCACATCCGCACCAAGTTGTACAGTCAGCACTTTCTTGGCTATTTTGGCAAGCAGATACAGATTGTGATATAGCGAGAGCTGCGGCAAGGGCAATACCGTTTCATTGCTTGATTTCTGCCAGGTTACTTCGTTGTCCAGATGCAGGATGCCTAAGCGGAAATCCTGTTTCAGTGTAGCGGAGAGCACCTGTATATTACCGCTTTCCTGAGCGGGCATGGCATTTTGGTTGAAATAGGTGTAGTTCTTTATGTTCTCTACGCCGGCACGCAGATTGGTTTTCCAGCGGCTGATGTTCAGCTCGCCTTCCACGCGTGTACGGAACTCCTTGTTCATGTTTTCATTGTCCCAGTAGTAATGGTTGGAGTGATAATGACGCATATAGAAAGAGGGCAGCGTGTTGCTTACATAACCTCGTGCATAGAAGTTCACGGTATCCTTCCAGAGGCGGAAGTTCAAGTCGAGGTCGGCATTGACGCGGAACTGTCCGAGTGCCTTGTCCATGATGCCCACTTCACCGTTTACGTTGTAATGCAGCGTTTTACCCTGCCGTTTTGCCAGTTCGCCGCCAACGAATATCTCCTGTTCGTCGAAATTGGTTCGCGACAATGTGTCCATCAGCTCATAGCGGCTGAATTTATGCGATATATAGGCTGTCAGTCCGGCTTTGGCATACTTGTTGAAACCTTCGAGCAAAGCGATGCCGAATACGTTCTTTACACTGAAAGCCGTAGTAGAGTCCCTGCTGGCTACTTCGTTGAAGTAAGCGTTGGGGTATTGCCCTTCCGTCTCCTTGGCGGAAGAGAATTTATGACGCGCCCGTTCCACTTTCATGGTATGTATGAAGCTGGTGACGGGAACGAACTCTTCGGTTATAATGGTATCTTTGGCTAAAGGTACGCTGTCGTTGGCAACTGCTCTTTTGGGAGATTTGGCATCTTCCACAGTTGTGGTTTCACGTGTGAAGCCAAGGCGGTAACGGTGCGTCAGGTATACATAGAAATCTTTGTTCTTGTTTGACGTCTGTTCCAATTTAACCGGAATGGTGGTGGATTCGTATTCTTTCTTGCCTTCCGCCATATCTTCCGGACGCGTGATGTAACGGTCGTCCTGAATACCGCCGTTTTCGTTCATCTTCATAGTGAAGTTGTTGTACACCGCCTGCATCTGGTATTTGTTACCTATATAGCTGGCGAATATTCCGGCATTGAAGTTCGATGTGGACTGGTTCTGGTAGTATCCCCGTCCGTACAGATAGTCAATGTTGAAGCCGAACGCCAGCCGCTTGTTGACGTTTACCGAGAAATAGGACTTGAAGCGTTCTTCACCGTTGACCTTATTTCCTGCTTTATAGTAGGTAAGATTGGTGAAAGGCACATTACTGTTGGTAAATTTCACTTCATCGGGGCGGACGAAGAAGCTGGAGAAAGGCTCCATGAAGATGGTCGGCTCGTTGTCTCTGCGTTCAAAGAAGATACGTGACATACGGGGGGAACCCAGATTACCCAGATAATTATAGTGTCCGTACATGCCTTCTACCAGATTGGTATTCTGGAAGTTCAGGTTGGCAGTATCGGCGGGGATAATAGTGCGGTTGCCCAATGTTTCACTCAAACGCCACATATAGAGTTTGGGCGGAAGGCTTTGGATTTCCGTATCGGTGCTGTCTTCCAGATTATCGGGTAATGTGTTGGGGTCTACCTGGTTGCCGAACTGGTCACGGCCTGTTACAGGATCCATACGGTTGAAAGGGTTTTGTGCCCCGACGCCCAAAATGCCTATAATAGATAGAAATATGTATGTCAGTACGATTCGTCTCATAATTAGGCGCAAAGATACAATAAAAAATTATTCGCTTACGGAATTCAGCCTTTTTTGCTTCTTTTTTACATTCGGCGTTTACAGGCAATCTCTTTCTTTTTGACGATAAAAATGAGATGGAAAGAATGTTTTTTCTTGTAAATGGAGTATTGTATGTGCCGGGTTATTTATATTTGCGCAGATATTATGATGAATTGTTACCTTTGTGGTGAGTAGGTGTCAAAGACTGTTTATATATACTTAAAATCCATATCTTATAATATGAAAACATTGTTTGTCCTTTTGGGGATGTTTGTAATTTATCCTTGTTTATATGCTCAAGATGCGGAGTTGCAGGCTTGCCGGGAAGAGCTGGCACGCGGCATGAGCCAGAAGAACCGCGACAGTATTGCCGCAGCTTATTGTCATTTGGGAGAATACTACGCCTATCGCCAGGCGGACAGTACCCGGTATTATTGCGAACAGGGATTGAAATATGCCGCAACGGATAAAGCCGAGCCTTACCTTTACCTGTTGAATAATCTGGCAGACGCTTATTTTTCTTCGGGGCAGTTGGACGAATCGTTAAAGCGTTTCCGTTTTGTGCTCGAAGAAGCCGGACGTTTGCATTGGGACGAGGTCGAGATAGCTTCCGTGCTTTCCTCTGTCGGCGTGATATACCGTAGAAAGGAGATGCCCGATTCGGCGCTGGTGTGCTATAACCGGGCATTGGCGTTGCTTGATAATCGCGAGGCTTATGATGAACGGACACAGTTGCTGACGAGTATAGCCATTCTCTATACGAACACTGCCCGGCTGAAAGAAGGCGAATATTACATCCGGAAAGCGTTGGAGGCATCGAAGAAGAGTGATGACATGGACATGGTGATGTATGCTGCCGCTACGGCGGGAAGTATTTTCACGCTGAGGGAAAATTATGCGGAAGCTGCCCAACTGCTTTATCCCGTACTTGCCAAAGCACGGGAGCAGCAGAAGCCGAGATTCGTACTGAAAATCATAGCGTATCTGTTGAGTGCCTATTACAGGCTGGACAATCGCGACTCCATCAATCATTACATGGCGGAAGGCGATAAAGTGGCGGCAGGACTGCCTGCTACCAATGCCGAAGTGCAGGGGTATCATGAAAGTCTGTGTGACATACTGACTAAAATGGGACGCTATGGCGAGAGCCTGCATATCCAGAAACGGATGCTGGCTGCGAGGGACAGCAGTTCGCAGACTCCCGTAGACCGGCTTTTTGAGAGAATGGCACGCAACTATGCCGGAATGAAAAACTATCCGGAGGCTATGGAGTATTACGCAAAGGCCTATCATACGGCAGACAGCCTGCATAAGGCGGAGGTGGAAACGGAATTGTCGGAACTTTCCATAAAATACGAGAACCAGGAAAAGGAACTTGAGATAGCGCGGCTCACTCAGCAGCATTTGGAACAGAAAGCTAAGACGATGCAATGGAGTGTGGCGGCAGTGGTGGCTTTTTCCGCTTTCCTGCTGCTGGCTGCCTATTATGTCTTCCGGCGTAAGCGCATCAGGAAAGAGGAGGAATTGAAACTTGCCCAAAGCTATATAGACGGTTTGGAGCGCGAACGTACGCGTCTTGCCAAGGATTTGCACGACGGTGTGTGCAACGACCTGCTTGGTATCGGTATGAATATGCAGTACATGCAGCCTACGGACGAGTCGAAACGGGAGATTCTGGCTCTATTGGAGCAGGTGCGCAGCGATGTACGCTGTATTTCTCACGAACTGATGCCGCCTAAGTTCCAGGTTACTACCCTTGCCGAGACGGTGGAGGCCTATGTGGAAGGGCTTGCCCTTCCTGCGTCGGTGCAACTTGCGTTCAGTAAGGAAAATGAAGAGATTCAATGGAGCCAAGTGCCCGAAGAGGTGTCTTATGAAGTTTATCGCATCATGCAGGAGTTGCTGTCCAATATCCTGAAACATTCCGGAGCGACGGAGATAGATGTGACTCTTACATTGAAACGGAAGTTGCTGACTCTGCAAATTTCAAATAACGGTAAAAACTACTGTGGTGACGAGGTGCGGGGAAAGGGCATCGGGCTTACTACCATTCAAGAACGCGCCAAAGCCGTCGGTGGTTTGTTTACCACGGATATTCAGGACAGAAGCCAAAAGTTCAAGCTTGAAATATCGTTATCCATTTAATGGAAAACCGGTATGCCGGAGAGTAAAATCACTATTTTTGATGATGCCGCATATTGATAAATGCTATTTCTTTGCAACATGATTCAGAACACAAAGATAGGTTGATGAAAGAAAGAGATATACGCATTTTGTTGGTGGATGACCATGATTTGGTGCTTCAAGGTTTGAAGCGGATAGTAGAATGTTCGCTACCGGAAATAAAAAACGTATGTACTGCATCGTCGGGACAGGAGGCATTGCATCTTATCGCATCTCAACGTTTCAATCTTTTCGTGCTGGATATGGAACTACCCGACATATCCGGGATGGACATCATTGTGCGGATACGGGAGAAAGACCCGCGGGCACGCATCATTGTCAACACCATGCACGAAGAAATCTGGTTTATCAAAGATTTGATTCAGAGTGCAGTAGACGGTATCTTGTTTAAATCCATCGATTCTACGAAAATAGCCGAAGCCATTCGCCGGGTGTTGGATGGCGGAACTTACTATTGCCCTTATGCCGAGCATGTGCGTGCACAGATGCGGCGTTCGGACGAAGGGCGGCGTGAGGAACTGACCTTGCGCGAACTTGATGTACTGAAACGGATATCCGAGGGCAAGAACACGCAGGAAATAGCTCAGGAACTTTGTGTCTCTACCAATACGGTTGATACGCACCGCCGTCATCTGATGGACAAGCTGGATGCACGTAATGTGGCCGACCTCATTATGACAGCTATCTCCAAAGGGATAATCCCTATCCGTAAATGCTGACAACATTACTCATTTAAATAATTCAATAGTATGAAAAAGTTTACGGTTATAACTTTATCCGCAATGTTCTGCGGACTGGTTGTGTTGTCGGCATGCGGCGGTGGAGCCGCTTCGGGTTCGGCTGCAAGTAGCGATGCGCCTTTGGGCCGTGTGCCTGCGATATTTGCAGAGGTGGCTGCCAAGAAAAAAGCATTGGACGAAAGCTTGCGTAAGGAGGATGATTTGGACCGGTATCAGAAGAAACTGAAAGAGTTTGATGAATATGCTGCCAAGAGTTATCAGAAGGCGGCGGAAGAAGGCGAGAAACTTGTCGGACGTGAAATTGTCTGTACGGGAGATGTTTACCCTGATTTTCAGATAACGGGTGCTAAGGTGGCGGAATATCATGCCGGCAGAGAGGCGGGCAGTATAATTGTGAGGGTTACGGTCACTCCCAAACGGGATATTGTAGTACGTGAAACCAAACGTCAATGTGCCGAAGGCGAATATCCGCTGAAAGATACCCGTCTGTATTTCGCCTTGATGAAAGCCAACGACCATTTGATTGAACTCGGACAGTTGAACCCTTTCAACGGTAATTCTTATAACAGCTCTTTGAAAGCCGAATATGCTCCCGGACAGATGGTTCAAGCCGGCGTACCTTGCCATAGCGAAGGAGCTCCGGTGTACATCAACTGCCATACCTACGACTTTACGGAATTTGCCAAGATTGTATTTCTGGCAGAGAAAGATTATATGGCTATACGTAAGCAGGCTTACGGCTTCTAATAGAAACAAACTTCTTTAATCTTAAAGGCAAACAACTATGAACAGGCTTTTAATGGCGGCGGCACTTATTGTGCTGGCAGCCTGTGGTGGCGTATCCACACAAAACGGCAACGGTACGGACAAAGAAGGACTGAACGGTAAAGTGCATAAGGTGCAAACCTTGATTTACAACGCGAAGTCTCAGGGCAATGAAACAGTAAAGGACAGCAAACCGGATTCTTATCGTGAAACGGATTTCTTTCCGAAAGAAGATACCCGGATTTATAATGCTGCCGGGCAGCTCGATTCTGTGGTGAGTGTGGTGGACGCCGTCAAATACATTACGGTCTATGCCTATAGGGACGGGAATGTCAGCAATGAGAAACTCTTTCAGAACGGTGAACTGCTAACCGACCGCAGATATATTTATCGGGACGGCAAGCTGGCAAGTACAATCGAAGACATGTATATCGGCGGCGAAAAGACTACCAATGAGTATCCGGTGGATGCTTCAAAGACAGAGTATGTGGATGGCAATTGCATAGAACATGGTGATACGGAACGCGATTATGTTGTGAAAGATGCTCTGGGACGTGTGCTGAAAGAGTCCGCTTACAGCGAGATGGACGATTATCTTACCGTAAAGGAGTATACCTATAACGAAAAAGGCTGGCTGGAAACCTGCGTATCTTCCGATGATAATAAGGTGTCTTACGATTATCCGGAAACGGACGACCGGGGCAACTGGACACGCATGGTGATAACCCTTAACGGACAGCCCTATGGTATTGCGGAACGCAGCATTACTTATTACGAATGATAATGGACAAGGTATTATGGAAACTATAATCGTATTATTGGCTTTGCTTTCTCAAATATTGGGTCTGTTCGGCTTTGTTTTCTCATGTCTTTTATTTTTGAGGTTCGGCAAAGTAAAAGGTTGGTTCAATAAGAAGGCAGGTACGGAGATTGTATCCTCATTCAGCTTCCGTTCTCTCCGCACATTGATTGTAACCGGGGTGTTGGGGTTTGTAATGATGATGGTGGCCCTGCTTTGCAGCGTGGGGCTTTTTATAGATAAGACGCCTACGGATACACAGATGTATTGGTTTGCAGGTACGTTTGTAGCGTTGACGCTGGTGTATCCGGTTTGGCGCGCGATACGCCGTATCGTGCGTTGCAGTCGTGCGGAAAACAGGAAAGCGGAAAGGTGGCGACTGTTCTACGACGTAGCGGTAAACCTGGCAGGTTTGTTCGGCGGTTTGCTGTTGCTTGTCATCTTGTCTTTTGTGGCGGTAATCTTGTCTTTTACGAAATGGAACAGTTTCGTCCCCAAGCATCTCCGTGAGATGTCCGGAGTGGACGTTGTGCCGGAGTCGAATAGCTATTACTGGATAGGTGCTGTGCTGGGTGTGGTTGCCGTACTGTCGCAGTTCTGGGGTTCGGACAGTGAGGCGGTAATCGGCTGGCTGGTGGGCATATCCGTGCTTGCCCTCATCGGTTATGCCTGGTATCAGATACGCAGTGCCGCACCCGAAGGCAGAAAACAGATTGCATGGCGGTGTGGATATATGGTATTGACTACCTATGCGGTGTTCACTATCACCTGGATTCTGATATTCGTGGCAATTGCGCTGCTCATTCTTTATATAGTCCTTTCCGCTACCGGAAATTCGGGAGGAAAAGGCAAGTATAAAGTGACTTGTGAAAATCTGACCGATGATGTAATCAACGGAAGGGGGATATGCAAGATTACAAACTCCAGATGCAAGATGCGCGATACGGGAGTTTGTCCTTATAATTAATTGATTAACAGTAATAAATATGGAATGATGAACAAACTTCAACTTTTTATTTTTCTGGTCTGTATCTGTATGCTGGCGGGTTGTACGGAAGAGGAAGAAAACTCCGGCATACGTCTTATAGAAGGTACGGCTTCCGGTCAGACAGTCTTTGCTGACGAAACGACTACCGATGGCGACATACATTTCACGACAGACGGTGCTTGGACTGCGGAGGTGACGGAGGCCGACCGCAAGGCTTATATCAGGATAACATGCGGAAGCAGCATTACCATTACAATAGAGCAAAAGGCGGTTACTGAATCGGGTGATGTCCCCGTCAACCAGGAGCCTACTTATGATGGTGAAGCGCCGTATGTGACGGTAGAAGAGCAAGAGGTGGTTCTGCCTGCTGTGGCTTCCGGTCGCTTCTTCGTAAACTTCAAATCGAATCTGATGGAAGAGCCTGCGATAGCGCTGGAGTTGCCGGGTGAAGAAGAGGGTGAGGAATACGTTGCCGCCATTCGAGGGGCATTGATGTGCACTCCGGATGAAAACAGCCAGTTGGAACTGGAGGTGTTCCCAAACATTTTGGATAAGGAACGGAGGAACATTCTGCGTTTTATGACGCACGACAATGAGCAGTTGGCTGTTGTAGTGCTGAGGCAGGAACGGGGAGCCGTGTCAATTGCTCGATACACAGTCGGAAGTAGGCGGACTGGTGTTCCGGTTTGGGACAAACGGTCAGGTGCACCATGTGTATTATGGACTTTCGGACACCCGGCTGCGGTCGGAAAAGGAAGTGGAAGAGTTTCTTGCCGACCGCAACCGGTCGCAAGAGCTTTCCTTGTCCGACGGGGCGGAGGAGTTTGCCCTGAATTTTGACGGTCTGCTTCCTGCTACGACCTATTACCTGTACATGCTTCCGGTTCATAGTGCCGGAGACGCTGCGGGCGCTTACATGATGGAAACTGCCACAACTGCCGTGCAGGAGAGCAGGCATGATTTGGTGCTGGAGGTAAGTGCCAATAGGGCGAACGACTTTAAGGTTTACCTGCCTTTCTGTGATGATTATCTGAAAGGTACGGTCGACTGGGGAGACGGCACGGTAGAGAAGGTGGAAGGCTGGAATATGTACGGGGTCAGTCATCAATATGAAACCAACGTTGCCACCACGTATGAAGTGCGTTTTTCGGGTGTACTCACTTCGCTTGACCTGGTGGCGGATGTCCGCGAAGCAAGAGAAAACACATTGCTGTCAATCAAGCAGTGGGGATATACCGGACTGACACGGATTATGCTTTCCGGCTTTAGCAGTTTGAAGTCGATAGCTGCCGATACGGAAGGTGCATTCCGGGGCATGGAGCACTTCGGCGTGGAGCCTTATGGCGGTAGTTTTACCGGTACGGCTATCGAGTCCATTCCCGATGATTTCTTTAAATATGCGGTAAATGCCACCAGCTTTGACTATACGTTCGGCGATTGTAAAAACCTGAAGAGTATTCCGGCGGGATTATTCAAGAATTGCACGAAAGCCGTTTCTTTCCAGCGGACTTTTATAGAGTGCGGATTGCTCAGGCAGATACCCGAAGACCTTTTCAGCGGATGTAAAGCTGTGACGAATTTTTCCACCACATTCGCTCTGTGTACTTCTTTGGAGAGTATCCCCGCAAACCTCTTTGCCGATAATACGGAGGTGACATCATTTGAGGGTACTTTCAGCCAGTGTACAAGTTTGAAGAGCATTCCGCCGACTCTGTTTGCCAACTGCGACAAAGTTCTTTATTTCGGTATGAATTGGCTGCGCGATAGCAGTCACAGAGGCGGGCTGGGCGTGTTTCAGCAGTGCGAGTCCTTGCAGGCCGTTCCGGAAACTCTGTTTGCCGGTTGCCCGCTTGCAGAGGACATGTCTTACGCATTTGCCGGATGTAAAGCGCTGACGTCACTTCCCGATAATCTGTTCGGGCAGAATTCCCGACTGGAGCAGGTGGAAGGCACTTTCTCGAGTTGTACGGCTTTGACGGCTATTCCCGCAATGCTCTTTGATAATAACCGGAAACTTATGAATGTGAAATCGGCGTTTAGCGGTTCATTGAACGTAGAGGGCGAATCGCCTTATACCGTGATAGGTAATAAAAAGGTACACTTGTATGAACGCGGAGACTACTCGACCGAGTTCGTTGCACTGCAAGAATATGTACGTTGCTTCGGAGATTGCACAAAACTGACAGACTATTCCGATATGCCTGACCATTGGTGATATGAGGGCAATGAAAAACGGATGATGTATCGCTTTGAAATACATCATCCGTTTATACTGAACGCATCGTCCGTTCGGGGCTGACAGACCATCTGTTTACCTCAAACGGACGGTCTGTTTTTTCAGACCTCTTTAATCAGCTCCATACCGCGTTTGATAGCCTCTTCATTCATGGGTATCAAGTGGTGGTGACGTTCGGGGAGTGTCTTTTTCAATCCCTTGATAACGTTCTCCAGCGTTACGATGGGAGCAATCTTCAGCAGTCCGCCAAGCACAATCATATTGAAAGCCTTTGCGTTGTTCATTTCATTGGCTGCATCCATGGCGTCGATGCGGTAAATGTGTATATCCTTACGGGTAGGCGGGTTGATGATGCCGTAGCCGTCGTAGATAAGTATGCCGCCCGGCTTTACTTTGCTCTCGAACTTCTCCAATGAAGGTTGGTTCAGGATGATAGCCGCATCATACTTGCTCAGGATGGGCGAGGAGATTTTCTCGTTGCTCACGATTACGGTAACGTTTGCCGTACCGCCACGCTGTTCCGGTCCGTAGGCCGGCATCCAGGTAACTTCCTTGCCTTCCATCAGTCCGGAATATGCCAGAATCTTTCCCATGGACAATACGCCTTGTCCGCCGAAGCCTGCTATAATGATTTCTTCTTTCATTGTTCTTCTGTTTTTAGCATCATTGTTTATCTTTCAAGTCACCCAATGGATAGAAGGGGAACATGTGCTCCTGCATCCATTTGTTTGATTTCTCCGGAGACATCTTCCAGCCGGAGTTACAGGTGGAAACGATTTCCACGAGGTTGGAACCCTTGCCTGCCATGGAGTTCTCGAACGCCTTGCGGATGGCTTTCTTTGCCTTGCGGATAGCGGGAACCGTATCTACGCTCTGGCGGGTTACGTATGCCGTACCTTCCAGTTGGGCGGCTATATCGGCCATTTTCAGCGGATAACCGTGCAGGTGTACGTCACGTCCGTAAGGACTGGTAGAGGTTTTCATGCCCACAAGGGTAGTGGGGGCCATCTGTCCGCCGGTCATACCGTAGATGGCGTTGTTGATGAAGATGATGGTGATGTTCTCACCGCGGTTCAGCGCATGGATGGTTTCGGCCGTACCGATACATGCCAGGTCGCCGTCGCCCTGATAGGTGAATACCAGACGGTCCGGCCACAGGCGCTTAATGGCGGTGGCAAGGGCTGGAGCACGTCCGTGGGCGGCTTCCTGCCAGTCGATGTCTATATAGTTGTAGATAAACACGGCACATCCCACGGGGGAGATGCCTATTGCTTTGTCTTCCAGTCCCATTTCTTCGATAACTTCGGCTACGAGTTTATGAACTACGCCGTGACTGCATCCCGGGCAGTAGTGCATGGGATTATCGTTCATCAGAGTCGGTTTCTTGGCAACCAGGTTCTCGGGTTTGATAATATCTTCTTTTGTCATAATCACTTCTCCTTATCTGTTGGTGAACCGTATGAAAAACTCCATAAGCTTTACAAATATAGCTGCGCCGCAAACGTATATAAACAGTTTGAAGTCGTCCCTTGCTACAATGTACACGATGATAGATGCCAGGGCAAGTATCAGAAAGAGAATATTCAGTACGTTTCTTATTTTGTCAGGATTCATTTCTTAATTTGAGAGTTGAGGATTAAAAATTAAAAATAAAAATAGAGTTGGCTGAGACTTCTTGATTCTCAACCCTCGATTTTTAATTTGGCAAGCGCCTCTACAATCTCGTCCGGGTCGGGAACGATGCCGCCGAGACGTCCGAAGTGCTCTACTTTTACCTTACCGTTTACGGCGAGGCGGACATCCTCAATCATCTGTCCGGCATTCAGCTCGGTAACCAGTATGCCTTTTACCTTGTCGGCATATGCGGCAATGGCTTTGGTTGGGAACGGCCACAGAGTGATGGGGCGAAGCATTCCGACCTTGAGGCCTTCTTCGCGCGCCATTTCCATGGCTTTCTGGCCGATACGCGCCATGGAGCCGAAAGCTACAATCAGGTATTCGGCATCCTCGCAGTGAATCTCTTCAAAGCGTACCTCGTTCTCTTCGATTTCTTTGTATTTGGCCTGGAAGCGGATGTTGTTCTTCTCCATCTCTTCCGGTTTCAGTTCCAGAGAAGTGATGACGTTGGGCTTGCGGCCGTTGGTTCTGCCAGTAGTGGCCCACGGACATTGCTCGATAACTTCGGCATCCGTGCGGCGCGGCTTCTGTGCGGGAAGAACTACCTTCTCCATCATCTGTCCGATTACGCCGTCGGCAAGAATGATAGCCGGATTGCGGTACTTGAAGGCAAGCTCGAAGCCCAGGCTTACGAAGTCCGCCATTTCCTGTACGGAAGCGGGGGCAAGGGCGATAAGGCGATAGTCGCCATGGCCGCCGCCTTTCACGGTCTGGAAATAGTCGGCCTGGCTTGGCTGGATGGTTCCCAGTCCGGGACCGCCGCGCATTACATTTACAATCAGACACGGCAATTCGGCTCCTGCAATGTAGGAGATACCTTCCTGCTTGAGGCTGACACCGGGGCTGGATGAAGAGGTCATTACCATTTTTCCGCTTCCGGCGCCACCGTATACCATATTGATAGCTGCCACTTCACTCTCTGCCTGAAGCACTACCATACCGGTGGTTTCCCACGGTTTCAGTTCGGCGAGTGTTTCCAATACCTCTGA
>OHQP01000421.1_pt1 | contig 16891 bp, 10 predicted proteins | sample 1578101 | NCBI WGS metagenome assembly OHQP01 (sample SAMEA3879569, study PRJEB24766) | human gut metagenome | biome: human-associated habitat; feature: feces | place: USA | collected 1985/1987 | reverse complement strand
TTGCGCTGCCTTCCGCGCTGATCCCCTCGCGGGCGAAGACGCAGCGGACAGTCATAAAGATGATCTTCACGTCCAGTGCAAAGCTGATATGGTCTACATAGTCCACATCATAGACAAACCTTTCTTCCCATGACGCGAGATTACGGCCATGCACCTGCGCCCAGCCGGTAAGGCCCGGCTTCACATCATTTGCACCATATTTGTCTCTCTCTGCAATTAAGTCTGTCTGATTCCACAGTGCCGGTCTTGGTCCGACGACTGCCATATCGCCTCTTGCAATGTTGTAGAGCTGAGGCAGTTCATCTAAAGAAGATTTACGCAAGAAACGACCCACCTTTGTGATATACTGCTCCGGGTTATCCAAAAGATGCGTCGGTATGTCATGCGGAGTGTCAAGCCGCATGGAACGAAACTTATATAACTGGAAATATGACTTATGAACACCGACTCTCTTTTGTGAAAAGAATACCGGTGCCCGTAAGCCATCTTCCAACTTAATAGCTGCCGCTATCGCCAGAAATACCGGCGACAGCACAACCATTCCCACTGAGCCCAGGATCATATCTACCATGCTCTTAGTTTTTAAATAATTTTTCTGCCTTGCGGACAGTTTTGTAACATTTTTCATAAGTAACCCCCTCATACTCAGGTTGTTTCTTTTCCTCAAATTCTATAGTTTCTCACTCTAGTTTTATATCGTACCACTATTCACATGATTTGGCAATCAGTTCTCTTTCGTCTCTGTAAATACCTCTTTTTGATTTACCGCACTTGTCTCTTCTTCCGGTTCATCAAGCTGTTTTTCATAGCGGCTGTAATGTCTATATCCGCCATAACGACCATATCTTCCATATCTTCCATAACGATAGCGTCCATAGTATCCATAACCATATCCATATCCACCACCACCCACAGAGCGGTCGCGGTTTAATACATAACCCAGCATATGGATTCCACTCATCGAAAGGTTCTCCACACCCATACGAATCTGGCGCATCTTTGCATAATCATAGCGGATCACATAGACTGCAGCATCTAGATATCTTGCAAGTACCGGCGCATCTGCAAGCATCTCAGAAGGAGCCGTATCAAATATTACAAGGTCTGCTTTCTTCTTTAAAATGGAAATGAGTCTCTCCATCTGCTTACTCTCAAGCAGGTCGGAAGAACTTCCTTCTTTCGTTCCGCCATACAGAATCCGCAAAGATCCCGGGCACTTCTCAAGTTCTACCGTTGTCATTGCTTCACTGATCTTCACCTTACCTTGAAGCACCGCCTGAAGTCCGGGAAATTCTCCTTCCTGATTCATGGCTTTTGCAACAGATGGTCTTCTCATATCACAATCTACAAGTATGACATTTTTCCCTAGTTTTGCCTCTATGATTGCCAGATTCACAGAAAATGCCGTCTTTCCTTCTTCCGGCACAGAGCTGGTGACCAAAAGCGTCTTAAACTCCTCTTCCTCCATCTGTTTCATTACCTTAATTCCGACCTTTCTGAACGCTTCCAGATATCCCTGCGGAATTCTTTTATTTAATACATTGACTGAATTATAAAAACTTTCTTTATTTCTCTTCTTTACATGTACTTCCGGCAATGTTCCAAGATCAACCAGATTCAAATGGGTCTTAATCTCCTTACCTGTCTTCACGGTACGTCTGGTAAGTACATAAAGAGACAGAATCACAAGACCAATAATGGCACCCTTAAGTGCCCCTCTCTTCCAGGAAGAAGAAATGACTCCCTGCTTTGTCGTATCATCCGGAACACCTGTTTCATCCAGGATCTTCAGAGTCGTATTTCCAAGTACGAACTGTGCCACTTCCGGATAATTTTTAATGACTGACTTTAATGTCTTATAGGAAAGTTCTGCATTCGTACCGGTAACGGATATCGTAAGCATATTCGTTCCCTCTTCCGCCTTAACAGAAATGGATCCCGGAACAGAGTCCAGCTTCATATCCTTAGCTACCACATCTTTTAGCACACCACTTGTCAGTATGTATGGGAAAACATCCGCCATCTGCTGTGCAGACGCATTGTTCTGGTAAGCCGGACTTCCATCAATTGTCGTTACTGCCACCGTCGCTGATGCCGTATAGACAGGGGTATAATTCTTTCTTGCTTTGATATAACTATTCAGTCCAAAAATCAATGCGAGAACCAAAACCAGCCACCACATTTTCTTGATTCCATATTGGAAACTGCGAAGGAATTCAATCAGATCAATCTTCTCGATTTCACCCTGTTGCTCCTTCCCAGATTTTTCTCTCATCTCATCCATGTCTGCTATACCTCTTTATTATTCGTATATTTCCCATAACGTCCATATCGCCCATATCTGCTGTAATGATCTCCCACCGGGCTGTCCGCGATACTCTGAAACGTCATGACACCATTTAAAACAACTCCAAGTACCTTGGTATGATTGTCACGGAAATCATCCATCATCTCGTTGATATCTTCTGCAAGTGTAACGTTCTGTCTGGCAACGACCATGACGGCATCTGCATGCTGTGCCAAAATCTGTGCATCTCCGATCATTCCAGATGGTGGGGTATCGATAATGACGTAATCCACAATCTTACTGCAGGCTTCTATAAGAACCGGAAGCTGTCTGTTTCCAAGCATCTCTGTAGAAGCAGAATAGGACACCTTTCCACCTATAAATCCAAGCCGCTTACGCTCCGTATTTAACAAAATGTGATTGGCATCAATTCTGCCTTCTAAGAATTCTCCAAGCTCATTTTCTTTTTTCGGACTCATTCCCAATAACAGATACTGTGCAGGGCATCTGATATCGCCATCAAGCAAAATGACTCTCTTGCCTTTTTTCGCAAGTGTGATTGCAAGATTCACTGCCACGGAGGACTTTCCTTCATTCTCACAGACACTCGTAACTACCAGGACCTTACCGTTGATCTTTGACATATGGTATTCCACCCTGGCCGCAAGCATCTTAAAACTTTCCACGAACCGGAAGCTTGCCAGAGGATTATCCACCAGAACTGCCTTCTTCCGGTGCTTGATCCATTCCTTTATCGTCTTATACTTCCATTCATAACTAATCGCTCCAAGACTTCTGGCATCGAGCTTTTTCTCTACTTCTCTTTCCTGCTTCACCGTATTATGCATATAAGACCAGATAGCAAATAACAGTATGCAGACAGCCATTCCCAGGAAGAATCCCTTCTTTGCCATCTCACCGTTCTGTGGTGGATTGACCGGTGCATACGGAATCTTCGGATCTTCCAAAACATCAAGCACTGTCGTTCCAACTGTATAATAAGAAATGCTGGTGTAGTTGTCCATCACCGTTTTGATAATATCAATCGAATCCTTTGGCGAATGTGCAGTAACAGAAAGGGTCAGCATATTCGTTCCCTTTACAACATTGGCACTGATATCCGCATCAAGCTTATCCATATCCAATTTTTCACAGATTGTCTTCTTCATAATCGTACTTTCCAGAATCTTCTGGAATGTTTCTGCCATCGAATTGGCAGAAGAAAGATTATTGTATGCATTGGCATTCTCTCTGGATGTGATAACAAATGTTGCCTGTGTACGATAATTCGGAACATATATCATGCTGCTTGCCACATAAAAAAGCATTGCACCGGCCAGCGCTCCAAACAGGATGACCCACCAGTTTTTTAAAATATCACAAACCAATGAAATCGGTTCAAATTCTGTCTCCGTCTGTGCGGATGCATTCTCCCGATTATTTTCCATCTTCATTTCCCTCCACAACTACAAACATCTTTGTCACAGCCGTCAAAGTTCCATCTCCGGTATACGAAAATTCTACCGGATATACTCCAGGCTCATTGTAATCCACCTTCGAATTCACACTAATCGACTCCATAACACTGGGATCTTCATTATACTGTGTAACCATCCCATTCTGTTCCAGTCCGACCACATAACACATCGGATCTATCATATTTCCAACAGTTGTATAAACAATATACTCCGATAACGCCGGATATTGCTTCATACTTTCATTCTCATTATCCGTAATCGTAATCTCAAACGATACCGAACAGACATCTCCCGCACTGTTGCTTACCTGTGCCGTGACCGGATAATCTCCCGGCTGCGGATTATACAGGCTGTCATTCATTGAAAGCTTCACATGGCTGGTCAGGTCTCCATCGAGACAGTCTGTTGCATTCAGATAAGATACAAAGTCTGTATTCGCCGCTTCTGCCGCGCTACATCTTGGTGCATGAAGCATCTTAATCCGTGGTGGCGTATAATCACTATATTTCACCGTTCTTTTTAACGTTCCCATCTGGTTCGATTTATCAAAAACGACATAAGTGACCGTGCGTTCATTACCCGAAATAAAATGAGAGATAGAAGAAATACGAACTTCCTTCGTCAAATCACCATCCCTGTTATCCGTAGCCTTAATTCCCTTCATCAGTGCCTCTTCCTGATCATCATTGACACTGAGTACAAGCTCATCCTCACTACAGGTAATCACCGGAGGCACATGGTCTTCCACCATCTTCACCTTTATAAAAAATACAACGAATACCGCACATGCCAACACAAATATCAGACATATGGCTCTTCTCAATCTAATCATGTTTACTCCTTTAATCATAATAATATGGTAAAAATGGAAGCGGCTCCAATTCAAGTACCGGCTTATCCTGACAGATTCTGCCGGGATTGTCTCGAAACAGCACATCCAGATGCCGCTTTGAACAACATTCACTAAGTGCTTCATACGCATCCATCAAAAAAGGCGTCCGCTCCACCGCGCTGTGTGCATCACTTGCCACAACCGATACCAGATGGTGACGAAGCAGGCGGTATGACGTCTCCCTTGCCGACTCACCAAACCGTCCAAGAAAACTCCCCTTATTGACCTGAATGGCATATCCCTTCTTCCTCCACTGATATACAATCTGCGGATCATCCTGCACAAAATAATAACGCTCCGCATGCGCAATCACAGGCTTTGCACCAACTTCCCTTACCTTACCAAGAAGCCTCGTTGCAAAGTCCGGATCCTCATCAAATGCAAACTCCATCAGAATATAATGGCTCTGATTGATCGTCATTACCTTTCCATCTGCCATCTGCCGTGGCAGATCCTCTGTAGAAAATGCCTCCATCCCCGGAAAAAGCCTGATTGGAATCTTCTCTTCCTTAATCGCCCTTGCGGCCTGATTAAACGTATTCACATAATGCTCTCCAAATGCATTATCATACAGTCCCGGAATATTAAAATGCGGTGTTGCCACAATTTCTGTTACTCCGCTCATAGCAGCCAGCCTTGCCATCTCTATCGTATCTAAAATATCTACTGCTCCATCATCCATCCCCGGCAGGATATGCGTATGTATATCAATCATTTTACCACTCTCTACCTTAAAAATCCATTGCCATTTTTGCAGCTTCCTCTTCCGAAAGCTCTGTCACCCTGGTATCCATCACCCGGTATACCCGTCTGCACATATTTAACACACTTGGTCTGTGCGTTGTAACAATACATGTTTTGTTTGGTTTCTGTGTCATAATATTGCGAAGCACCCTGCGCTCCGTCTCCACATCCAGTGCGGAAGTAGCCTCATCCAACAGCAGCACCGGCGCATCTCTTAAGAGTGCCCTTGCAATCGACAGCCTCTGTGCCTGCCCTTCCGACAGTCCACGGCCACGCTCGCCCACATTGCTATTTATCGTGTCCGGACGCTTCTTCACAAAGTCCCACGCACACGCAATCTCCAATGCTTCTATCATCTCTTCCTCTGTCGCATCTTCCTTTACCATCCGCAGATTCTCTGCGATGGTTCCCGACAGAATCGTATTGCCCTGCGGAACATATGCAAACAGGTGTCTCGTCTCTGCATTTAGTACCACTTCCATGCCGCCTGCCGCAGACATCACTGCCTGCCCGCTCTGCGGATGAATCAGCCCCAGAAACATACGGATTAATGTTGTCTTACCCTCTCCGGAAGGACCCACCAGTGCAACAATCTCACCCGGCTTTGCCTCAAACGAAGAATCTGTGATCACACGCTCTTCCTTCACATAAGAAAAATCCACATCCCGCAAAGAAATGGAAAATCCATCTGCCGCATACGCATCAAGCACCGAACTCTCTGTAATATGTACTTCCTTCGGAAGCTCCACAAGCTCACGAATACGGTGCGCCGATACTGAACTATTTAAAAATGTCGGAACGATCGTCACCAGATTATTAAATGCCGCCGACAGATTGCTTCTCTGCTGCAGAAACAATGTCATCGTACCATATGTAATATCATGCGTCCACAACCGGAACAGACAATATCCAAATGCAATAAACTGCACGACCATTCCAATTCCCTGCAGAACTACATTCGTCTTAATCGTAAAATAATTATACTTCAGGCTGTCATCCCGAAACCGCTTCTGCCACCATCTCATCTTCTTACTATAATGCGGCGCAATACCAAAAGATTTGATCGTATCAAAGTTATAAAACGTCTCGACCTCAAATCCCATCAGCTTACTGCTCGTCTCGAGCACCTTCTGGCTAAAGTCCCTCTGCTTCTTCAGCACCGTCCGTGACAGCAGCAGAAGAAACGGCGCACTGCCAAGCGCAATCAGAGCCATCACCCAGTCATAATGCAGGATGACCATAAATGTCGCCACCAGCTTATAAAGTGCGATGATAATAGTCGGAAGCCAGCTGATGGCATTGCTGCTGATCGTACGAATATCGCCATTAAAACGATTCAGAATGTCTCCATTGCTATACTTACTGATCTCCATCCAGTCCGCATCAATAATCTTATCAAAAATATCCGCCTGAATATCATTGTTAATATCAATACTAAGCTTCGTGGAAACCCGGTTGATCAGGCTCTCAAACAACAGACTGAACACCTGTCCGCCAACCATCACAAGAAACAGCACTGCAAGCTTACTCGTCTGATAACCCGTAATGATATCGATCAGATACTTACTCGCCACACTGCTCGCAAGTCCAAACGACGTACTTAAGATTCCCAGCACAACATAAAACAGAATCGCTCCCTTATACCTTGCGCTATACCCAAGAATCCATCTCCAGTCCTCTAAAATCTCCGAAAATGTACCATCTTTCCATCGTTTCTTTAATATTCTGACCGATTCAAAATGTGTCTTCTTCTCTCTCATGATCTGCCTCCTCTAAAAAGAAGCTTCGTATAAAGAGCCATCACCGGTCTTCGAAGTGGAATCATATGCAGCCACACATGACGAAAGAACTCCCACCAGAAGTCCCCCGGCTGTATCGTCTTTCCCTTTCTTATGACTTTCGTCACAACCGCAAATATCTGTTCCCCTGCGACCGGTCCCTCAATCATACACTGCGCATCACCCACGATATAATACCCATCCGGCTTCACATGGTGAATCCTGTGCATGATATACTGTCCGTTTCTTCTTTTAAAGAACACCATATCGCCCTTCTTCAGTTTTGCCTCCGGCTTCCGAAAGAAGATCGTATCACGCTCATGAATCAGAAATGGCGCCATACTATTTCCCGCAATCCGCATGCTGACTTCCCGTCCATCGTCCGTCAATTGCTTCAGAACCGACACATATTCTCTTGTATCTATCACCTTCATATATCTGTCCCCTAATCTATCACATGATACTTCCGAAGAAGTTCCACACGTTTATTTCCAATCTCTAAACTACTCTGATCCTCTGTATGCTTCCTGTCTGCCGCATATCCAAACAGCCGCATCACCCATGCTGCCGGAAGCAGCCACGGATACTTACAGAGCCACACATAATGCCCCTTCATATAAGAAACACCCGGAAACAACGATGACCAAACCGACGACGCCGTCGCCTTTTTGCCTCTCCTAGCAGCTTCCAGCGTCATATTCGCGCTGTGCCTTCTCGCCATCGTGCTCCCGCCATACACACCGCCTTCCAGCAGATCCACAAGAAGCGGCATACAGTCCACACGTTCCTGCGTATCATCCACATAGCCGGTTTTCTCCCAGGAGCATCCCAGATACACTCTGCCAATCTTTGCCAGAGCACTGAAAAATGTATCCATTCGAAGCTGTGCAAGCTTATCCTGAATCTCTCTCCAGTCAATCCGCGTCGTGTAATGCTTTGCCATCATCACCATATCACAGACCTGTCTGATCCCAAATCCACTATGTAAAAAATGCTTAAAGCTATGGCAGATCAGATAAAACATATGGTCCGTCGGCGAAAGTGTCTTAATATCCACTCCCTCAATATGCTCACAAATGCATCTGTCAAATGCCCCTGCAAACTCCTGGTTCAGATGACCATATGCACCCTCGCCTTCTGCAAACAACGAAAAGTGAAGCTCTATGTATACCTGATTTATCGGATTCCGATATGGAATCTCATACGGCAGATCCTTAGGATCCAGCTCCTGCCTCTTATATCCTTCCTCTAACAAAATGCGGTCAAAGGTCTCAAACTCTTCCTTCCTAAGCAGCAGATCTTCATCCGCTGATATCCGAAAGTCCGGCTTTTCATAAAAAGACCGGCAAATCAGCCCCTTCACAACCAGTGGATGCACGCCTTCCTTCTGAAGCTTCTGATACAGCTCCAGAAAACCAGCCGTCCTTTGCACCTGCAGCATCACTTCCGCAATCGCACTCTTCTTCCACCTCGCAGCAAGTGGCGCATTCTCCTCTAAAAGAAGCACCGCATCTCTCCGGATCATCTCATATATAATTGCTAAAATCTTATGCATCGCAGCAAGGTCACACAGCTCCTTTAGCTGTGAAAACCTTTCCGGAAGATGGTATTCCTCATCCCCCTGCATAAAGCACCAAAGTGCCTGTAACAGCTCTTTTTGTGTATTCGTCATCGTACCCCTGTTTCCTGTTTCTGGTATTCTTTCTCCATCTCTTCTAGGAACACCTCTGTCTGCCGGCACAAATACTCCGGCTTCTTATAACTGCATCCGCCCCCTTCGGCAATCGTAAGCGCCCCGCACATCATACACGCAAAACGCTTCTTGCAGTTCTTGCATTCCGATGGCAGCAAAATCTCATCCGTCGCCTGGTAGATCGACTTCCATGCATCCGAAAAACCAATCTCAAATGGTCTGGCTACCGGCTCATTCATCATGCCGCAAGGCGTCATTCGTCCGTCCCATGTCATCCAGAACGACGACCGTCCCGCCATACATCCCATCTTCTCATCCGGAGTGCGCTCACACTCTTCCTCACCGCCCATAAAGTCATCTCTTCCTTCATGGAGTGCCTTTAACCGAATCGCAAGCTCCTCCTTAGACAGGCGGTACATATCCGCCTTCGCCCTCGCCTTTCCGGCCTCTTCTGCTGTAAAACGCACCTCATCATCCGTCACGCCGTCCTTCGCACTACGTACCGGCGGGAACATATAAGTAGCCGCATTCACCTGAATCTCCCTGCTCTTACCAAATGCAAAGATATCCTCCATATCATCCAGATTGTACTTCGTAAAGCTCGCATTGATATTCACAAAAATGCCCGCATCGTGCATCAGATCAATCGCCTTCGTAGCTGCATCATATCCGGTCGGATGTCCACACAGCTTTTTATAAGTCTCATTTCCACCACCATAAAGTGTCACATTCACCTTCATCGGCGGATCCTTCTTTAACCACTCCACGGTCTCCTCATCAATCAATGTCGCATTCGTATTAATTGAGATGAGTAACCCCAGCTTCTTTAACTCTGTATAAATCTGTCTAAAATCTTTTCTAAGAAATGGTTCCCCGCCCGTCAGCAGCAAGAAGAGCATTCCCTCTTTTGCACAGGCTTTTCCCATCTCAATCCATTCTTCTGCTGTATACTCTCTTCCCCTCGCCCGCATCTCTGCTTCACTCATTCGAATGTAACACATCCTGCAATTCATATTGCATCTCGGTGTCAGTTCAAATGTACCAGAAAGCGGCACTTTATTGTGTGCCGCCTTCTGATACAGATATTTTCTAAGCTGCGCCTGCACTGGTGCTTGTTGTTTCTTCATGAACTTATTCCCCAATCTCTTTTAATTCTCAAGTATCTGTACTCCCATAATCTGACTGCTGTCCGGATTAAAATGTGCCGCAACTGCCTCAGCTTCCTTGCCTGCACCCACATTTTCAAATGGTGTACGGTAAGTAATTCCTCCAAGATAAGCACCGCCAATCTGCATATACTTATAATATACATAAACGGTCTTAAGCTCTTTGTCCGTCTTATTCTTCAGTGTAATCTTTCCATTCTCAGTCTTTAACTCTACCTTATCCTCTTCTAGTGTCGGCTGATCCATATATCCCGTAGCCGCATTGCCATATGTATAAGTATCTTTATCTGAAAACTCTCGCTTATTGCTCTCAAGTACCAGCGTAGAAGTTCCTGCCGGAAGATTCGTCACCTTAAAACTCGCCGTCTCATTGCTATTTACCTGAAAATCAATCAGTGCAACCTGAAGCATCTGGTCAGAATTGTTCGTAATCAGCATCGCTGTTACGTTCTTTGTCGCCTCGTCACTTCCATCTTCTATAAAAGAACCGGAATAAGCACCGATGGACTCAACCGTGAGGTTCGAATCGGAAAGAACGATTTGCTCTGCTTTTTCAGTTTCCTTAGAATTATCGTTTTTGTCAGAGTCTCCTACTTTAGCTGAATAACCTTGAATCTTACTAACATCCAAAGTATCCTTTCCAGGTTTTACAATTTCATATTCGTTGGTTTCTTTTGTTTCTTTCTGTGAAGAACTCTTATTTGCCTTTAATGCAAAAAGTATTACAACTCCCACCACTATTATAGCTATTGCAACAGCAATTATAATCCCTAATTTCTTTTTCTGTTTCATAGTGCCCTCCATTTTCTCATCTTTTTATCTTTTACTATAAACTATCTTCCAATAAATTACAACCTATCCCTCAAAATCTCCTTAAACCTAGAATAGTGAGAGTGCACTCCACCCTCACTAATCTGCATTCTTTGTTTTATTGTTATCTTATAACTCTTTTAAAATTTCGTTTTTCACCGTATTTACTGCGTCCTGATCCGGGCGACAGGAGAGATGGTAAACGGGCACATTTTCAATCAAATCCTGTAATAAATCCAGAAATCGAATGACGTATTCCTGATTCCATGCATTTACTGTTGACTCGCTATACAATCTCACAAATGCATCTTTTACTCCCAACCTTTTAATTTTATTCTCTTTACCTTGATCCAAGATAACAATCGCTTTGATTGGAGCTGAGAAATTTGTATATATTTTCGATGTACCAGCATATGGAGAACCATAAACCGTAAACTCTCCTTTTTCTTTTCTAATTAAGGCCCTGTCGCCGTTTATTACTTTTGCTCCTTCATATTTTTTCCACAAATCGGCTTGCGTAGATTTTCCAGTTCCCGATGGTGCAGAAAATAATATTCCTTTGTCTTTCCAATTTATCACAGATGCATGAAGTTGAAATCCCTGATTTATTATGAAAACAAGCTCCATTGCCAACATTCCTGAAATATGGAATTCTCTTAACAATTCATCCTTGTACTCTTTTTGTAAATATATCTTAAAAAGTGAAAAATCCTTTTTACTATAAGAAAGCATCACATATTTTTTTTCTGTATGTACGCTCCAAAAAAAATATCTTTGAATCGTTTCCTTCGTCTCGTATATTTTAGACTTTCTATCATCGAACAATAACTTTCCTTCTATTTTCCAATTTTCTGGAAACATTTCTATTGTATACTGAGCATTGATTTTCTCTGCATATTCAATACGATAAATTTCCATTTCATAGAATTTTTCGATAACAAACGGAGCATTTATCTGAATAACCAAATTTGCCAATTTAAAATAATAACGATACATTCTTATCCTTTCATCAAAAAAGGAGCTATGCATTTATACATAACTCCGTTTTATCTTTATTTGCTATGACTGGAACAAAGGACTACCCTGTGTATGATAGCATATTGTGTCATTATCATCATCTGCGTTCACTGTACACGAAAGCTTCTCTATAAACTGTCCTGCTTCAATCGCAGCTAATGTAAATGGATCAAGTTCTTTACTCCATTCATTATAATTAGCTGAATAACAAGTGTCTCTTAGATTTGTTTTCACTGTACATGAACCAGCAATAAACTGGTTAAGCACAAAATCTTCTATAGCAATTTCAGGTTTTCTGTATTGTTTTTTCATTTCCTATCTCCTTTCCAAATTATTCATATTCAACTACTTTTCTATCTAACCATGATAGATGTTGAATATGGCATATTGGTCAATGAGCCGTTCACTACAGCATCCACACTGTATTTTGCCTCACCTCTTTGCTTAATAACTTTAAATGTTAATTTCCACTCTTTGTTTCCATCTGCATCAATAGAACTTGTCTTTTTCGTAAAGGATGTTACAACTGCTCCTGTAGGATCTGTAACCTGTACATCTGTTGCCTCTTTTTTGGTGACAACTGTCATACTTGCATATTTTCCTCTTGTTACATTTGTAACTCCGAATTTAGCGCTCAAGACTGCCTCATCATTTCCTGTCAGAACATTTCTTCCTGCCAGATTATATCCCATCCTTGTCAGCTGGCTTGGTTTGCTCAGTGTCATATCTGCTGCACACTTGATATTTGTCAGAGATATAATATCATAATTGTTATAACCTACCGTTGTATTCAACACAATTACATCGTAGCTGTCTGCTGTCCATCCTTGTGCTTTAATTACTTCTTTCAGATTAATATCATAATACATATCTGTTGATGTGTTGATAGTATAATTTTTTACTTCCTGATATTTTGTCTCTTTTACATCATCCGGTTTTACATAAACCGTAAATGCCTTGTCTGCTACAACTGCATCTGATTCTGTACTTGTATCTGCTGATACTGATTTTGCTCCAACCTGAAGTGTCCAGTCTGCATCGCCTACAGGTGTAGAAACCTTAAATGCCACACCATTATCAATTGGCAGATACAGTTCATTATTTGGTCCTGCTTTCATGACATCTGCTAATGTTTCTGCACCTAAATATGCACCAATCTCTGGCTTCTCTGGAAGATACTGCTCTACTGCTGTTGAACCACCGTCAATCAGGAATCCATTATTTCCATCTGGCGTTACAAGATTGATTGACGGACTACTTCCTAATAACATTCCTCTCAGTTCCTGCACTTTTGTATTCTTCTCTGTCTCAAGATAAGCACTCTTGTCTGCCAGTGGATTATAGATTCGTACACCATCAATATAGATGACCGACTGTCCTGTGTAAGTTTTCAGTGCTTTCAGATATACTGTATAGGTTCCTCTTTGTTGTAATGTAGTGCTGATAACCGGTACCTGATACAGGTCACCATTACTATAGAACGTATCAACAGGAATTGATTTTACCAAATCTTTGGTTCCTGCTTTAAATACTTCAGGATTTCTGAAGTATTCTGCATCTTTCTTTCCATTGTATACATATGCGATAAGACCTGCTGTATTCTCATTTGTTCTGGATACAATGTCAAATCCGTCTCCTGTGAAAGTGAAATATGCTCCATCTCCATTATTCATTTCCGTAGCACTATTTCCACTTTCTTCCAAGTCACCATTGTAAGCCTTGTCATGTCCGTAATTTTCACTCTGGTCATTACTCTGTGAATATGTTGGGTCATTTGTTGGCTTTGAGTTTGTGTATACAATCTTTACACTGCTGTCATCTGTATTATTGGATGCATTGAAGTTATCTTCATAGTAAACAACGTTTGCCGGCATTGTCTTAATTGTACCATGTACTGTTGTACCAGTTTCTGGGTTAGTATCATCCAATTCTGTACTCACCTTAGCAATATTTGCTGTATATTTGTAATTCTCAGCCTTATCCATGAATGCAATAGGCTTGAATGTTACTGCGCTTGCTGCTTTTCCATCTTTATCAATTTCAATATTAGAGCCGCTAATTGTAGTTTGTGAATTTTCTTGTGCTGGAGTGATTTCTCCTAACTTAGCTGTTGTAGCCATAGTACCTGTAGCCTTTTCATTGTAGAATATACCACCCTGGAATAATCCGTCTCCTGTTGTTGTATCTGCAATGTTTGACTCTAAACCGTAATCGAATACATAAACCTTATTAGTTGCCTCATATGTAAGTACAGTAATTTTACCTGCAAAATTACCCTTATCAGTAGTGGTTCCCTCGTAATTTACATCATACTTTTTATTTGAAGATGTTGGTGTAAATTCACCCTTTCCATCTTTATTTACATTAGTTGTGATATCTTTATCACCTGTAGTTTGAGCAGTCAGTTCTGTAATAGTTACACCATCAGGTGCATAAGTAACTGTCTTTCCAGCTTCTGCATAGATTACATGATTTTCTTCAGTTGTTTTTGTCTTATTTGTTACAACTGCTGCAGATGTAACATCGGCTTCAATTTTACCAGTTACATCAGATGTAGTTTCCTGTACCCATGTATCGCCTGCTTGTGGGCTATCTTCAACAACCTTATAAGTAGCACCTGCTGGAATACCTGCAAATGTAACTGTGTCACCAACTTTTAATGTGAAGTGTCCATTCTCATCTGTTGTTCCATTTTGAGTACCAGTATATTCCAGTTTATATGAATCATAGTAATCGTGGCCTGTCAAATCTACCAATACTGTAAATCCAAAGGTTTCATTTTCTGGTGCATATCCTTCATATTTCTTTGCTACTGATAAGCTACCAACCTTTGGTGTATTAACAAAGTTAACATATCTGTTCACAACATCCATCTCAGACGAAGTATCATCACCCATATTAAAAGTAGCAACCGCACCTTTTCCTCCTTCTATTGCTGCTCTTGATGTAATACTGTCATAAACTCCCCATCTCGTCTTGGATGTGTCATACTGTAATTTTGTACCTTGTGGAATAGATTCTGTAATCTGGAATCCTGTTCCTGCGTAGAATGCACTACTGTTATTTTTATCTTTAGTATTAATAAAGTCACTTGCAAAATATGATGAGCTAAATGTAGCCGTACTATCTTTAGCCTCTTGTCCTGGAAATGTACGGTCATCGTAATCGTACAATGTATATCCCAAATTCTCTACATCACTATAATTTGCTTCATCTGTCTTCAGATTCTTTTTCTGAATCTTGAAATCAAAGTTATCAAGACCCTGTACTGCATTCTTTAATCCTGCATTTACGTCTGTTGTGTCAAGTGTCTTACTAAGAGTGAGACCTGATGGCAACGGGACGAAACTGTATGAAATGGACATATTGGAGTCCCACATACCACGTTCCATATAGTACATCTTTAATTCGTGTACTTTTCCAGACTCTTTCATATAATCAGCTAACGAAATGGTCTTGCCATCTGATTTCGTTACTGTAATGTTTTTGAAGTCTACTGTGCGATTTCCATTATCTTTAGCTGCTACTCTTCCGCCAGCTGTAGGTTGATTACCCAGCTTTGCATCAGATGTACCTGTTGTAATGGTAGCCATCTGTGTTGCAAAGTTAATTTCTCCTTCAGCTTTACAATGAGCACCACCCATATCTAATACCAATGCACCATCAATGTATACCCATACATCATCATCACCGGTAAATTTGAATGTCATAGGTGTATCATCCACATTTTGACCATTTTCTGTTACAGTAAATGGAATCGTAAACTGTGTACCAAATCCATAGTTCAATTCGTTCTTATTTGATGGATTAGAACTATTGAATGGAAAATATCCTCTATTATCGCCTTTTGCATTATTAATTACTAAATCATCTTTTCTTACAATTTTCTTACTAGCGTAATCATAATAAACGTTATTTTTTTCTGAATTAAACGAATATGTAGATACTCCCTTATCATTTGTTGTCTTTGTAAATGGGAACTGTAAATTGTTATAAAATTGCATATATTTGCTCTGATTAGGGTAAGCATCTTCATCTTCATTAAAGAAAGGCACCTTTACCGAGTTATCATTGTACTTGTATGAAGTAATCAGATTTCCATCATCGTCTAAATTCTTTCCTACTATACCCTGCGCTACGTCTTTAGTGTAATACGAATCACCTGAGCCAAATGCAACATTTGCGCCTTGCCAGTACCAGGTAAGCGTACCATTTCCACCTGCCTGAGATTTATGTAATAAATCACCAAAGTAAAGAGGCACTGGCGCATTAGGATCTTTCGGATCTGAACTTACATCCAACGCGTAACCCTTTAAACCTGAAAGCCATTGGTTCAATTTCGAATACGGAGCTTTATCCGGTCCTATTTCATTACCCTGATTGTTATGTCGCTTATCTTCTGATTGTGCCATATCCACACGATTATCATTGAAATAATCAACTAATGTAGCATTTACATTAAAATAGGATGTAGTCTCACTTCCTGTGCTTGAATATGTAGTCCACATTCCTGTTGGAGTTACTCCTGTGTGTAATGCAAACGTATATAAGTTTTTTCCTCTTTCTAAGCCCGGCCATGTACCCGCTTCATTCCATACATGCTTGTCATTGGGATCTAAGCGAAGAAAATCAATATTGGTCGCCTCTGCAGTTGTCTCTCCACTCCATGTAAGACCATCATCCATCTTTGTCATAACAACAATTTCCGATTGCTTATTGTCCGCACTAGTCTTAAATGCCATAACTGCATTATCTTTAATCCAAGTTGTTGCAGCATTAGGGCGTAAATAAATAGTTGTTCCCGCTTGAATCGTATCTCCTGCTGCCGCTTTTACGGGCTGTGCTTGTTGCACAGGTATCACGCTAACCACCATCAAGATGGTAAGGATGATTCCGAGCAACCGTTTCTTAAATTTTTTTCTCATACTTTCCTCTCCCTTCCCTTTAAATTGAGTATGATTAATAGGTTATTTCTACTGCTATGCGAAAACATAGTTTTAGCAATAGATTTATTCTAAAATATTCT